>Ga0187771_10004347_pt1 | contig 9991 bp, 7 predicted proteins | sample 0116_SJ02_MP15_1_FD_133139 | JGI IMG/M metagenome (GOLD analysis project Ga0187771, IMG submission 133139) | Tropical peat soil microbial communities from peatlands in Department of Meta, Colombia - 0116_SJ02_MP15_10_MG | ecosystem: Environmental > Terrestrial > Soil > Wetlands > Peat | place... | reverse complement strand
TTGACAGCTGAAGAGAACCAAGAATACAAACCCGCTAATGCCGAGAAGACATTCATCGTTCGCAGAATCAAGGGTCACGTGCAGGCGTGTGTCCTAGACGGGTTCTCGACAGCTCACAGGGCTTCTCCCACGATCGTCGGCTTTGCGGAGCTCGTCCCAACCTGCGCGGGTCGCACCCTAGGGCGTGAGCTCAGAATGCTGGACAGAATAGTCACCGTGGAGAAGGGACCATATGTCGCAGTCCTCGGCGGGACGAAGGTCGGCGACAGGCTGGAGGCGATAGACGCGCTGGTCGCCAACAGAAGGGCTGACAAAGTCCTCCTCTGCGGGCTCGTGGGCCTGGTCTTCCTCAAGGCGGCCGGGAAGTACAGGTCAGACATCGGGATAGAAGGGGAAAGGCTGCACGTGCTGAAGGCGAGACAACTCCTTGACGACAACCCCACCAGGTACGAGTTCCCCGAAGACGTCGGGATAATGGCCGACGGCTCAAGGAAGGAACTGGACATCCTCGAACTCCCGAGCCAGCCTCAGGTTCTCGACATCGGGAGAAAGACGGTGGAGAGGTATGAGAGGCTCATAAAGGGCGCCGGGACCGTCTTCATGAGCGGTCCCCCAGGGGCTTTTGAATTGGACGCGTTCGGCTACGGCACAGAGAGCTTGCTGAGGGCCATGGCCTCGTCCCTCGGAACCACGATAATCAGCGGGGGGCAGCTTTCTTCTGCTGCGCGGAAGTATGGGGTCCATGAGCAGATTGACCACCTCAGCACAGCGGGGAGCGCCCTGGTGCAGTACCTCGCTGGGAAGCGACTTCCGATGATCGACGCTTTGGAGAGAGCAGCCGACAAGTGGAAGCCAAGGCGCGAGATCACCGACCTCTGGAGCAGCGTGGTTACGCTAGGCGAGGGACTGGGGACTCCGGAGCCCTAGCCCCTGAGCCTACGAACTCTTGGTGAAGACCGGCCACTTGTCTTTGTCGGCAGCACTGGGGACCTAGGATTCGTCTCCCACGCGCTTGCTAGTCGCTGCTGTCTCCAAGGCCACGACGCCCGGGAGCCTCTTGCCCATCAGATAATCGGTCAGAGCTCCTCCAGCGGTGCTGACGTACGATATCCCGCCCGTCAGTCCGAATTCCGCCAGGGCTGAAATCGTGTGTCCTCCTCCGGCAAGTGAGAATGCCTTCGAGTTCGAGATCTTCTCAAACACTCGCCTTGTCCCCGTAGACATCTCCTTGTCCTCGTAGACCCCCATCGGCCCGCTGAGGACGATCGACCGGGCATCTCCTATGAGCCTATTGTAGCTCTCTATGGTCTTCTGCCCGATGTCTTCTATCATGTATTCGGTAGGCAGCTCGTCCACCGATAGCTCTCTTCTTCTTCCGTCGACCTTAACGCCCACATCGCTAGGCACGATGACCTTCCCTGGAAAATCGTGGATGAGCTCCCTTACCCCGGGAACGAGCCCCGTCAACCCCTTCTTTTCGAGCAGAGCCATGTTCGGCTGACCAAGGTCGGAGCCATTCGCCACGAGGAACACCTCGGCCACAAGCCCGCCTGTGAGAACGTGGTCCGCGATTCCGTTCCCGAGCACGTACCTGGAAATCTCCAACGAATCATCGGCCTTAGCACCGCCGAGGATGAAGAGGCATGGTTTGCGGGGTGTTCCTAGGACCTTGCCAAGCGAGGTCAACTCCCTCTGCATGACCCGACCCGCAACGCTGGGCAACACGACGGAGAAACCGGTGATCGAGGAGTGAGCCCTGTGAGCGGAGGCGAAGGCGTCAAGGACGAACAGGTCCACCAGGGGCGCGAGGCTTCGGACCAACTCTGTCTTGGCCTGGTCCGCCGGGTTTCTCTCCTGAGTTTCAGAGGGAAGGAATCTGACGTTGTCCAAGACAAGAATTTCACCGTTCTTCAGGCCCTTCACAGCTTCCTTCGCCCTTTCCCCGCTGACGTCATCGACGTATTTGACTGGCCTCTCGAGTATCTTCCCAAGAACGTCGGCATGCTGCTTCGTGTGGACAAAATCAGGTTCCCCTTTCCTCCCCTGATGGGCCAATACCACGACCTTCGCTCCTTTCTCGGCGAGTTCTCTTATGGTCGCGTCTCCGTGCGCCCGAATCCTGACGTCATCCAAGATTGCCCCGGTCGCTGGATCTACAGGTGAGTTGAAGTCGACGCGGACCAGGACGACCTTCCCTTTGACATCAACGTCGTCCAGAGTGGCGTAGGTTATCCTAGAACCCTCCCTTCCTGCCGATCAATTCTATGAGGTCCACCATCCTGCAGGAGAAGCCCCATTCGTTGTCGTACCAGGCGAGCACCTTAACGAAGTTCCCCCTCTCCCCGACGACCATCGTAGACTGGGCGTCGAAGACTCCGGAGTAGGTCGTGTGGAGGACGTCGCTCGACACGATCGAATCTTCTGTGTATTCGAGTATCCCCTTCAGAGGCCCATTGCATGCCTTCGAGAAGGCAGAGTTGATGTCTTCCTTGCTGGCGGTTTTCTCAAGCTCTACCGTAAGGTCCACCACCGACACGTCTGGGGTTGGGACCCTCAGGGCGATGCCATTCAGCTTGCCTTTCAGCTCAGGCAGGACAAGCCCGACGGCCGTCGCGGCCCCGGTGCTGGTTGGAATGATGTTGAGAGCTGCCGCCCGGGCCCGTCGAAGGTCCTTATGGACCAGGTCCTGGATTCTCTGATCATTCGTGTATGCGTGCGCAGTTGTCATGAGCCCGTACCTGATCCCAAAATTGTCGTTCAACACCTTTGCCACGGGCGCCAGGCAGTTTGTCGTGCAAGAAGCGTTTGAAAGAATGTTGTGCCTTTCGTTGTCGTACTGCTTTTCGTTCACCCCTATGACCACCGTCAGGTCCGGGCTTTCCGCAGGCGCCGATATCAGCACCTTTTTCGCTCCTGCCTTGAGGTGTTTTGACGCTCCCTCCCGGCCCGTGAAAAGCCCCGTCGACTCTACCGCGAGATAGACTCCCAAGTTCCCCCACGGAAGGAGAGCGGGGTCCTTCTCGGAGAGAACCTTCACATCCTTCCCGTTCACCGTTAGAACACCATCGCCCGCTTCTACGGTCCCGTCGAACCTCCCGTGGACCGAGTCGTACTTGAGCAGATACGCCAGCGTCTTCGCGGGTGCAATGTCGTTAACCGCGACGAAATCGATGTTGGCGCCTCTTTCAACCGCGGCCCTAAGCAGGAGCCTCCCGATCCTCCCGAAACCGTTTATCCCTACGGTTATTGCCATCCGGAGGCCGCCAACTCGTGCCTTACATAAGAGGTTGTCCTGTGGCGCGACGCCCAACCCTCCGGGGGTCCATCTCATAGCGGGAGACGCGTCAAGGAGTGCCCGATTCGCTTGGAACAGGTGTGACGTTCGTATGTCAAATCAGGCATCTCTCAAGTGGCGGTAGAGACGCAGCGAACTTCCGACAAGAGTTAAATCGCGTTCAATCGACTTGCGGCCAAGACCGATGAGCAAGAACGTTGTTCACGTGGTAGGGACGGGGACCCTTGGTGAACCGCTGATCGGCATGCTGGCTGACCTCAGAGGGGAACTCGGGATTGACGAAGTCACCTTCGCCAAGAAGAATCCGCTGCTGCAAGACAGATCGAAGGTCGTCAGTCTTGAGAAGCGTGGCGCCAAACTTGCAGCAGAAGCGCCGAAGTGGGACGAATTCCGGAAACTGGGAATGGAGCCGACATATGACTACGAGGAAGCGATCGCACAGGCATCCGTAGTCATCGACTGTACCCCTGACGGTAGCGGGAACAGCAACAAGCAGAAGTTCTATCTGAAGCACACAGACCATGTCCGGGGGTTCCTGGCCCAGGGGTCCGAATTCGGATTTGGAAAGCCGTACGCCTACGGTATCAATGACGCTGCGTTCTCGAAGGACGACCAATTCGTCCAGATCGTGAGCTGCAACACTCACAACATCGCCGTGATTCTGAAGACCCTCGGGGTCATGGATGGGCGGAGCGTCCTGAAGGATGGGAAGTTCCTCTGCATAAGGAGGGCCAGCGACGTCAGCGACAGCAAGGAGTTCGTGCCATCGCCAAAGGTCAGCATGCACGAGGATCCATGGGGGACGCATCATGCGCGGGACGCCTACTATCTGTTCAAGACGCTAGGCATGGACCTGAATCTCTTCTCAAGCGCGATCAAGACGAACTCTCAGTACATGCATTGCATCTGGTTCGACCTGATGCTAAGCGAGAAGGTCACCGAAGAAGAGGTGCGCGAGAGACTCTTCTCGAACCCGCGCATAGCCGTGACCTACAAAGACATGGCGAGTCTCGTCTTCTCGTTCGGGCGTGACCACGGGAGGTTTGGGAGGATCCTGAACCAGACTGTCGTCGTCCTCCCTTCGGTCCACGTACGAAACGGAAACGAGGTGCTGGGTTTCTGCTTCACTCCCCAGGACGGCAACAGCCTGATGAGCAGCATAGCAGCAACCGAACGCATTCTGTACCCGGGTGAATACTCAGAGAAGCTGGCGCCGCTAGACGCGATGCTCTTCAAAGAGATCTAGCCGCGTTCCGGTGGCCGCGTAGCCTAGGAAACCCTGGGCACAGAGCGGAGGACATACTTCGGCTCCTGGAACTCCCTTACGAGGGCCCTCACCTGGCGACGAACGACCGAGGAGGACCTCTTGCGGACGACCTGTCCGATGATCCCTGCTATTTCCCGCATCTCCTCCGGCCCGTAGCCCATCCTCGTAAGCTCGGAGGTCCCCAAGCGCCCCCCGTCGTCGCTGATGATGTTCGCCTTCTCCAGTCTGTGGGAAAGAGCCGTCGCCTCTTCGGGTCCGTAGTCAAGGAGCACCTGATGCGACTTGGTGTAGCCGAAACGTGATCCCCTCACCTCGACCTTCTCCTCGACCAGCGCCTTCGCGAGAGTCTGAGAGTTCCTCACGACAGCGGCTGCATAGGCCTTCCCGAACTGCATCATCTCCAGCAGAGCGACGGCAAGGGCGGCGACCCTGTTGAGGTGGATGTTGTCGACTATCCCCGGGTGTATCTTCGAGGAGACCTTCGAGAAGGCTTCCTCGTCGTTCGACAGGATGATGCCCCCCTGTGGTCCTGGCAGGCTCTTGTGGGTCGACCCGATGAGCAGGGAGCACCCTTCCCTTAGGGGGTCTTGGAACTCCCCCCCGGCGATCAGACCCAGGACGTGTGAGCCGTCGAAGACTCGCACCCCCCCTCCGATGTCCGAAAGTTCCCTGGTCGGGTGGGGGAAAGGAATGAAGCTCGCCCCGAAGATGACCACTTTCGGGTCGGTGGATTTGAGCAGCTTCGCGGCTCCGGGGACGTCTATGTTCACCGCTTCTACGTCATAGGGGAAGTACCTGTTCTTGAGCCCTAGGAGGTGCCCTAGCCCCAGGTGGGTTATCCCGGGGTACCCTCCGTTGTCTGGATGGACGGAGACGATCTCGTCTCCTCGGGAAGTGAGCGCGAGGAGGACGGCCATGTCGGCGGTGTGCCCGGACAGCGGCCTGACGTCGGCGAACTTCGCCCTGTAGACCTTCCTTGCGATTTCCTCGGTGACGGCCTGAATCTCGTCCAGGAACCTGGTGCCCCTGTAAAAGTGGTCCGGGGCGGTGTACCTGTTCCCGAGGTCGGTCATGAACATGGAGCGCATGAGCGTGCTCCCCCTGTTCTCCGAAGGGATGAGGTTCAGGCAGTCCCTGAGCCTCCAGCTTTCGTGCTCGTCTATGGTCTCTACGAGCTTGTCGAGGAATTTGTAGGCCAACTGTGGTTACGCCTTGGAGGGTGCCCTAGAAAAGGGCGCGGCCCTAGCCGAATTCGTACCGAACCCCGTGGCCGTTCCTCTCGTGGTGAAAAGCCACCATGTCTGGAGGCCCTATGGCCCCGCAGGTCCCGCAGGCAACGCATGCCACATGGTCAAACTTCAGTCTCCCCGACGCGATGTCCGACAGCGTCTCTGCCATCGCCTTGCCCTTCGCGCTGGCGCCCCCCTGGGCGAGGTTGTGCTCGTAGAGGTCTTTGTAGGAGGCAAACACTCCCTTCGGGGTATAGAGGGTATAGCAGTTCATCGGGCAGGTTGGCACCCAGGGTTTCGTGATGGACTTGGAAGCCAGCTCAGTGTTGACTTCTATGTGGGAATACGATTCGTCCTCATCGTAGTCTAGGAGACTTGTGCCATCCTGAACCCGCTGTGTCGCGTCCTTCGGGCCCAATCGACGGGGGGAAGGCTGGAACTTGTAGACGCTCGTCATCAGGTGCGTCCCAAACAGGACCCTGGGAAGGGTGTGGTAAGTGAAGTGGCTCTCTGAGATGAAGCTGTCCCTCCCTGACCTGTTCACGTCCTCGTAGATCGGTGAGAGGAGGTCCCTGTATCGCGAGAGGTTCTTTGCCTTGTAGGACCCGGATTGGCTCGCCTCAAGAAACGCATGGGCGGCCATCATCCCCGACGTGATTGCTCTCCTCATCCCATCAATCATCGGACCTATCTTGACGAATGAGCCGAGGGCGTCCCCGGCCACCATGAACCCGTCCGCCAGCGGCCTCTTGAGGATCGACCTGTACCCCTTCGGTATGTTGTGGGCAGAGTACTCCACGGCCCGGGCCCCGTCGAGGAGCTCCGCCACCATGGGGTGCCCCTCGAATTCGTCCAGGACGTCGATGGCCTTGCCGACCTCGACGAAGCGCTCAGTCGTGGCCCTGATCAGGGAATCGAGGGACACGACGAGCCCCACCGAAAGAGAGTCCCTGTTCGTGTAGACGAAGGCGCCACCCCCGATGCCGTGCATGAACCCCCCAAGGAAGAAGACAGCACGGCCGTCCCCGGGCTTGACCCTGAACCTCTTCTCGATGGTCGAAGCGTCGAGCTTGTAGACCCGTTTGACCCCGTGATACAGCTGCCTGGGTAGGAGCCGCTCCCGCAGGCCCGATTCTGCGACCAGAGTGGAAGTTACCCCCGAGGCGTCGATGACGACCTTGGCCCTCAGCTCCTCCTTCGGGGTCCTGACCCCTACGACCGCTCCCCCCTCTATGAGCAGCCCCTCGGCCGTTGTCTCCGTCGAAATCATCGCCCCGGCTGCGACAGCCAGGTTCGCGAACCACCTGTCGAAGCTCCGTCGGAGGACGGAGTAGTCGTGGCCCGTCTCGATGTTCGTCGAAAAGATTCCCAGTCGTGAAGGAAGAGAGCCCTTGCTCAGCCTGTAGAACCTGCTTGTGCCATGCTCCCAGTCGGGCGCGTCTAGGACAACGACCTCGTGGGTGAGGATCTTCCTTTCGAGGGGGGCGGAAGATTCGAAGTCGGGGACGAGGCTGATGAACCCCCAGTCGCCCGGGAAATCCCCATACAGCACGCCGCCCGTCATGCTCCTCTCTCCGGGGATCCTGGCCTTCTCGAGCATGAGCACGTTTGTCCCCTTCCTCGCGAGGGCCAGGGCGGCGGCCGACCCTGCGGGGCCCGCCCCTACCACTATGACGTCGAAGTCAGTTCCCAGACGGCTTCCCTCCCATGGATTCGATTAGCTTGGGAACCTCGACGTACAGGTCTCCCACTATTGGATAGTGGGCTATCTTGAGTATGGGCGCGTCGGGGTCTGAGTTTACTGCCACTATCTTGGCGGAGTTCTGCATCCCTACCCTGTGCTGCAGGGCCCCGCTGATCCCCATGGCGATGTAGAGCCGGGGCTTGACGGTGGTTCCGGTCTGGCCGACCTGGTTCCCCTTTCCTATCAGCCCCCCCAGCTCCTTGACCTCGGCGTAGATCAGAGCCCTCGATGCTCCGATCTCGGTTTTCATGTGGTACTTCTCCTCGATGATCCTCTTCAGCTCCTGGGCGTATCCGTAGGCTTCCCGAGGGTCCTTGGGCCTACCCGAGGCGTCCTTCAGGACTCCGAGCCCAAGGCTGATTATCGCCTCGGCTCCGGGAAGATCCGGGGAAGGAGGCGGGAGTTCAACAACCTCGGTTACCCTCGCAGGGTATTCGCCTTCTGGGAACTCGAACCTCTCGATCTTCCCTTCCCTCCCCTTGTCGGGCTTGAGCGGGACGAAGTTCCCTGGCCTCACGGTCGCCATCTGAGGCCGGTTGCGGGGGGTGTAGATCCTTGCAAGCCTCGTGCCGAAGTCCGGCCTTATCTGAATGAGGAGGTTCTTGAAGCTCCCCAGGGCCGGGTTGGTGTAGTCCTCGACTTCCAGCTGCACGTTGTCCGTCGCCAACCCTGTGCGAACCCTATAGGCGATTCTGGCGGCCAGGTCCTTCCCGAGCTCGTTGGCGGCGAAGAGGAAGACATAGGGCTTCTTGGCTCCGACCATGGCATCGATGGCGTCGATGTACAGGAGGTTGAAGTATGTCTCGTATGCGGGGGAATCGACAAGAAGGACTCTATCGGCGCCGTATTCGATGGCTTGGGAAGCGAGAGCGTCGACCTTGTTCCCGAGTAGAATGCCGACCACCCTCTGGCCGAGCTTGTCGGCGACCTTCCGCCCCGCAGCTATGACCTCAAGCGAGTCCCTCGTAAGACCGTCCTTCCTGTGCTGGAGGTAGACCCAGACGTCTTTCGGCTCTTCCGTCATGAGAAGAGCTCCTGCGTGAGGGTTTCATAGCTAAAGAGGGTCACCGAGCCGTTTGACTGGAGGGAGGACAGGACCTCGTCGGGGAGCCCAGACGCCAGGTCGCCCTTTGTGAACGGGCCGTACCTATTGCCTTTGCTTTCGATGGCGGGCACGTCGCGGGCGAAGACGAGGCTCTTCCCTAGGACCTTCTGCACGGGCGGCTTACCAACGTCGATGCCAGTCCCCACGATGGTGGGGGAACCGGCGAGGCCGAGCCTCTTGGGGTCTGCACCAAGGTCGTCTGCGGTCCACTTTGCTGCGCCCCTGACCTTGCCCCTGTAGCTGTTCAGTCTGACTTCTCTCTGTGACGAGGCGGTCGGTTCCCGTGGCCTGTAATCGTCAGACACCGTCAAAAGGGCCGGAAGCTGCATCTCCAGCTTCTGCGAAATGGGGCCGATCAGACGCTGGGACGTCACCACCAGGGACTCGGGGTCGACGTCGAAGTCCTCCACGTAGGTCGCATGCGGCAGGACGACCCCGAGGAGCTCCGATACCCCCTCGGCCACCTGAGGGCCTACACTCCCCGTCTCTCCGTCGGTGGTCCTCGTCCCTGAGACGACTATGAACTTCGAGAGCCTGTCTCTTTCTTTCTTGAGCTCAGAAACCGTCTCCTCAGCCGTAAGCTCGCCATCGAGGAAGCGTTGGATCAGGCTGTCCTTCACTGCTGGGAGCTCCGAGAAGACCCGGTTGGAGATGAGGTTGGACCGGAAGAGTTCGGTAGCTTTCGCCCTGACTGCGTCCGAGTACCCCGTCTTCTGGACCGCGTCGATCAGCGCGTTAAGAGGCGCGGTGTGGGTTTCCAAGAGCTTCTTGACACCAAGGGAGACAGCGTAGGAGGTCGCAAGGGTGTCAGCACCCGCCATCTTCCTGTCGCTCAGGACGTATTCCTCGTCCACTCCGAGCACCTCCGCATCGTAAAGCGGCTTCATCAGGGGTATGAGCTTGGCGTCCGGTCCCATCGTGATTGCGACAGCCTTCCCTCCCACCCGCTTCTTGAGGAAATCAGCAGCCTCCACGGCCTTGATGTCGTGCGGGTTGATGACGAGGTCCATGGCTTCACGGTTGAGGACCCCTCCCACCTGGACCACCTGAGTGGTGCGCGCCGGGACCCCCTTGAGAAGCACCACAATCAGCAATTCGATTCGACGGCCGCCGATGTCTGTTTTTAGAGATTGCTGCCTAGAGGGTGATGGTGGAGATCGCTTCCCGGAGAGTATCTGCACCCTTGTTGAACCAGTCCCGCTCCCTGTCTGACAGCTTCAGCTCGTAGACCTTCTCCACCCCACCCGAACCGAGCTTCACGGGCACCCCGATGCAAAGCCCGGTCAACCCGTATTCGCCCTCCAGGTAGGTAGAAGCGCAAAGCACCTCCTTGGAATCCGTGACAATCGCC
>Ga0187771_10004346_pt1 | contig 9991 bp, 13 predicted proteins | sample 0116_SJ02_MP15_1_FD_133139 | JGI IMG/M metagenome (GOLD analysis project Ga0187771, IMG submission 133139) | Tropical peat soil microbial communities from peatlands in Department of Meta, Colombia - 0116_SJ02_MP15_10_MG | ecosystem: Environmental > Terrestrial > Soil > Wetlands > Peat | place... | reverse complement strand
GATGATGTATTGGGTGTGACGGGAGTGATATAGAGGGCGTTAACACCGACTTCCGTAAGGATCAATGAAAGGAGGAGTAAGACTACCGCAAAATACTTAGTACGCACGCGGCGTGGTTGGCCCGACATTAGTAAGGCCAGTCGTGGTTAGATCTCTTCTTGCTCTTTCTGTTCGGACTCTTCTAATTCTTCTTGTTCTTCTTCCGGTTTAGGTTCGCCCGCTTCCTCTTCCGCATGTCCGCCCTTGTATCGAACGTAGAGTAACGCAACTCCCACAACAACCACCACAATCAGTAAGCCGGTTACGAGTGATGAGAGAACGAATGAACTCTCGGAGGTCGCGCCGGCGGCCCTAAACTGGAATGACGATGAGCCGGTGAAGGTTCCCCCTGCAAATGTGCCTCCGCTGAAACGTGATAATGAGGTTGGAGGAAATAGCGTATATGTTATGAATGCGTTTGCGGCGTTTAGAATGCCGCTTACGAAAGAAACTCCGAGAAGCTTCTTCCTCGAAATTTTACGCTTCCCCGATACGAGTAGGGAGCCAAGTGTCAGCCCTGCGACAACGAGAGGAATAACGGTGGGAATCGTTGGCATCGAAGTCAGTCCACGGTATGCGCAGCTGTAAGCGAATTTATATAAGCCTAACTACAGCCGGTAGTCCGGATTTGTCCAGCCTTGAGGTTGCAAGCGCTTCACCCACGCAACCGCGACATACGTTTTGCACTAGGCGACTTGGAAGCAGCAATGCTTGAGGCACTGTGGGGAGCCGGTTCTCCACTCTCGGTGAGAGAGTTTCACAACAAGATTGAGCATAGTAGGCCGGTCGCGGTCACGACCGTAGCGACGATTCTAGATAGGCTCTATCGAAAGGGGATGCTCTCAAGAAGATTGGTTAAGGAAGGGGGACCCCATTACCTGTATTCCCCACGCCTCTCAAGGGACGAATTCAAGCACGTGGTCGTCAATAACGTCATGGGCGCATTGCTGAGAGGCTTCAACGATATGACGGTGGCATACCTAGCCGAGAGAATGGCAGATAAACCCGGAGATCGAAGAATCATATCAAAGTACCTTAACAGACTCAAGGGCGACGAAAGGAAATGATCCCCGGCGCCGTAATATTCGCAGCTTTTCTTCTAATCGGCCCGTTTGGTATACGCCATGCGGTCGAAACGCTGGTTCTCTTCGGGTTTATGGGTTGCGCCTTGGCAGTAGCTCTCGTTTCGAATCGCTCCTCTTACCAACAATCAACGGCACTTTTGTTCGTGCTCGCCGCATTGTTTTATGAAAGCTTACAATCCATAACGAGTTGGCTAAACATTGAGCTATCGAAAGTGCCTATCCTCGGAGAAGGCGAAGCGCTACACTTTGGCCCTCATCTCTTTTTCACTTTGAACGTCGGGCTGGCCGTAGTTGGACTGGCGGCGGCAGTGATTGTGGCTACACACCTTGAGGTTAGGAACTCGCGATTTCCGTTGACGAAGCTGTTCCCTGAAATAAAATTTGCAACGGCTCCAACGGAACTGGTTGATTCGGTCGTTCAGATTGCGGGAACGGCTGGGATTGCGACACCGCACGTGTCGCTGATCGATTCGGGAGAGCCCACTGCTCTCATGACTCGGTCAAGACGAGGGTTAGAATTGGCCGTTTCAGTGGGACTCGTCGAGTCGTTAAGCCTTGATGAACTGGAAGCCTGTATTGCGCATGAAATTTCACACTTGAAGAACGGCGATTTTGCAGTTCGGACTTTCGCAACTTCTGCCAGGGTTGCGCTTTTCGCGCATCCTCTGAGCCATTTGGTTGAGCCCGCCCTTTATAGGGCGCGTGAATTTCTGGCCGACAGGACTGCGGTGAGACTGGTTGGAGGCCGGGGTCCACTCATCTCTGCACTTACGAAAATACGTGAGTCGCAAGTCTACGTAACGTCTCAACAAGTATCCGTTGCAACAGCATGTTTATTCCACCCGGCAAGCAAGAGTCGATTCGTCAGGCTGTTTGATAAGCATCCCAGCTTGGATGCGAGGATAAACGCCCTCAAAGAGTTGAACCTGAATGATTAGCTGGAAAGATTGGAAGATACTGTTTCTTCTGTTTGTGTTGGTAGGTTCATTCTTGGTCACGCAGACGCCACCAGCTAGAGCTCAGACCGCGCACCTGACAGTCGAAGAGACTGGCCAGAGCTTGATCGCGGGCTTCAACAACACAGTGACCGTGACGGTCGTCAACAATTATAGCGGTTACGTTGCAATCTACGACGTTGGTCTAGCGGTTTCTTTGCCGAGTGGACTGACTTTGGTGGGCACTGGTGGAACGTGGCAATATGACTCGTTGCTGTATGGGCAAGGTGTTACGGTTTCATTCCAGGTTTACGCGCCTTCGTCGGCGTCGGGTTCGTCCTACGCAGGCACGTTGACCATCACATACAAGCAACTTGGCGACATCTCGTACACGACGGAGACGCATTCCTTAACATTCTCGGTTACGGGTTACATCAACCTAATTGTCTACGGCGTTGAGCTTTCCCCAGCTACAATCACACCAGGCGGAAACACTACTATCTCGGGCAATGTGCTTAACAACGGAAACCTTTCCACCTACAGCGCCAACGTAACGGTCGAATCACCTGCGCTTGTTCCGGGCACTCAGAATAGCGTATTTCTCGGAGAGATTGACCCAACCATACCGAGGCCATTCAGTGTTCTAGTTGTTTTTCAACCTGGTCTGGCTCCGGGCAACTACACGCTCACTATCAAAGTTTCAGCTGTTGATTATAATCGCCCGGGTTCGCCGGTAATTGGACAGGGGAGCACGACCGTACAGGTCGTGAAGCAGGTAGCACCCACGGTGAGACCTCAAACTAGTTTCAGCATCGTAGCGATGATCGTTTCGTTCTTTCGTAGCATATTCAACGCTTTCTTCGGATCTAGCACTGGGTAGCAGAACGCGGGGCACTTTCCTTAACGTAACGAAGGAACTGCGCAGCGCCGACTGCTAAGCAGCGCGTTACGAAGATAGCCTAGGTAAACCCCAGAGTTTCGGGAAAGTTTTCGAAATCTCAGGCTCGCAGTCGATGTCAGAACTCACTCGTATTTCAGAGCGGCCACTGCGTTCATTCGCGAAGCTCTCCAAGCGGGATAAAGGCCAGCAACGGTTGCCAGAAGGACTGGAAAGGTCAGTGCGAATATTATGAGGTCGGTTGAGAATACAGGTACAACGGCAGCAGCACCTCCGCCGGGGCCTCCCCGTCCAAAGGATATGGTTGAACCTGCAAGTTCTCCACCCATAAGGAACGAGAGGGCGTAGCCTAGCATTAATCCAGTCACACCGCCTATCACCCCTGTCAAAGACGCTTCCGCCAGGAACATGCCCATTATCTCTTTTGGCCTATACCCAATGGCTTTGAGTATTCCTATCTCTCTTGTCCGTTCCATTACTGAGACATACATTGTGTTCACTATTCCCACAGTTGCCACAAACAATGAGACGGCGCCGATGCTGCCCAAGAATACGGTTAATTGTCCGGTTATCGCTGAAATACTGGACAGGATCTGTCCGGGGCTTATCACACGTACGTTGCTTCCGTAATAGTTCGATATTGTAGTCTGAACCCCGGTTACGTCAGCCGTATTGTCTACAACAACGTAGATTCCTGTGAAATAGGGGCTCTTCGAAAGGTATGTGGCCGCTTGAAATGAAATGAAAACCGTGTCGTCAATGTTGGAAAATAAGGCCGTGCCGTACTGCGTCAGTATGGCGCTTGCGAGGACGGCGTAAGATGTTCCGCCTGATTTCCCTCCCGAAATGCCTGAAACCGTCATGTCGACCATTTGGTGGACGCCGATTGGTGTTCCTGAGACAGGGTTTGCTATATCCCAGCCCACGGCCGCGGACGTGACATCTCCCGTAAGAGGAATGTTGCCCTCAGCCACAGTTAACCCGTTATAGAGAATTGGTAGCGCGGAGAGGTCGATGCCGACCACCGTAGCTGAAAGCGTTGATCCCCCGCTCACGATTGAGGCGCCATAACTGTAGTAAGGATAAACGTGGACGACGTGAGGCAAACCCTTAAGGTACGTAACGTCAGTTGAACTCAGCCGATAAGTGTTCGTCGCGCCCGCGGAAAAGAATCCGCCCGCGTTCCGAATATTAAGAATGTTCGCCCCTGTCTTTTGGATGTTGGCGGTTATTCCTGCGTTGAGTCCGCTTGAACTTGCGATTAGGGCTAATATGATTGCTGAGCCTACCGTGATTCCAAGTATCGTTAAAACGCTGCGTATCTTTCTGTCAACTAACGCCGTGTAGGCCAGTTTGAACATGTCGACTATTAGCATGCTTGTCACCCGAATGTGTACGAATCTATCTTTTGGAGATATTCATCTTTCTCGATTAATCCGTCTCTGATCGTGATCACGTGCTGAGTCCTCTCAGCAATATCCGGGTTATGCGTGACGACAAGTATAGTTGTTCCAAATTGTCTGTTAACGCCAATAAACTGATCTACCACTTCCTGGGTTGTCTTCGAGTCGAGGTTCCCAGTTGGCTCATCAGCGATTATGAGTGTCGGTTGCGTAACTAGAGCCCTTGCAATCGCAACCCGTTGTTGCTCTCCGCCGCTAAGCTCGGTCGGTCGCTTGTTAGCCTTACCCACCAAGCCGACGGCACTCAGCATCTTCATCGATTTACTTCTTCGTACGTTCTCCGGTGTTCCACGCGTAATCAGCGGCATCTCCACATTTTCAATCGACGAGAGCCTCTGTATGAGGTTAAATGATTGGTAGACGAAGCCCAATTTGCGGTTTCTTAGCACCGCTAATCGATCCTCACTAAGCTTCCTCAGGTCAATGCCGTCGATCAACACCTTGCCCGAAGTCTGCCGGTCAAGTGCACCGATCAAGTTGAGGAGAGTAGACTTGCCGCTTCCCGAAGGTCCCATAATCGCTACAAACTCGCCCCTCTGAACCTTTATGTTCACTCCCTTGAGGGCGGGGTAATCGGTATGGCCCACCCGGTAGACCTTGGTCAGGTTAACGGTCTGAACGGCAGGGGTCTTCGAGGCGGACATTCAAATCACAACTACGAGGCATAGTTGCCGCATTTACGCTTTACGTTCGAATATGGAGGATAGGTACGCCGCTCGGTCATCAATTGAATTTGAGAGATGACAGTGTCAGCGTCTATGGTTCGTGGGTTGGAAGTTGGGGCGCGACCGAGGGGGTGACCGTGTTCGCGTCATTTGTGAAGCTATCTAATCTGTGCAGGACCTGCTCCTTCTCAACCAATCCATCTCTGATGCTGACGATTCGATGAGTCAATTCAGCTACCTCCATGTTGTGCGTTACCAAGACGAACGTGATGCCTTTCTCCTTGTTCATTTGTATTACGAGGTTTAGGATCTCCATAGTTGTCTTGGTATCCAAATTGCCAGTCGGCTCGTCGCCGATGACTATGGCCGGCTCCGCAACTAAGGCCCTAGCGATAGCGACACGCTGTTGTTCTCCGCCACTCAGCTCTGTAGGTTTCTTGTTGGACTTATTCCCCAACCCAACCAGTTTGAGCATTTTCATAGATTTGGCTTTTCGTATGCTCTCAGGCGTGCCGCGCGTAATGAGCGGCATCTCAACATTCTCGATCGAGGTCAAGCGTTGAATGAGGTTAAATGATTGGTATACGAACCCGATCTTTCTATTCCGCAGGAGCGCCAACCTGTCCTCATTTAGCTTGCGCAGGTTAATTCCATCCACGAAGATTTTGCCCGAGGTCGGGCGGTCTAGAGCGCCTATGAGGTTGAGGACGGTCGATTTGCCGCTGCCGGAAGGGCCCACTATCGAAGCCAGCTCTCCTTTCTCTATCTTGAAACTGACGCCTCGAAGTGCTGGATAGTCCGTGTGGCCAACTCTGTAGGTCTTAGTGACATTTGCCACTTCAACTGCTGGAGGCGTTGAGATTGTTCTTGCCAGCCGCGTGGTTTCTTGAACGGAAGTGTTACTGGACAATGTCTCACCATTTAGTCTACGCGACTACGCTGTGTAGTTAATATACAGCACGGATGAATCATCCATGGGCGCTACTCTCGGTGATCAATTTGCATGAGGGCTCCGAATAGGACTAAACGGCCGAAGCGTAATATGGCCTGCAAAGATGGACATGTGCATGAGAAACTCAACGCTCGGGGTTTGATCAGTTTTAGATTTCCATCGACTCTCGCGCAGCTTTCATTACATCTCTCGCGCTTATCATCCCAATCATTCTTAGATTCTTATCTAAGACAACGAGGTGTCTGATGTGGTGAGCTTGCATCAGTTTCATGGCGTCCGTGAGTGAAGTATCTGACTGTACCGTGACTACGGGTTTGGCCATGAAGTCCTTAGCTTGATCTTCCTTAAGCAGCATTCCGACCTTCTCGACTATTCTGACGAAGTCTCTCTCTGTCAAGATTCCAACGATCCTTCGATTCTTCATAATTACTACAGATCCAACATTATGGTGCTGCATGGAGGAGGCGATTTGTGAGACGCGATCCTCCGGGCCACTGGTGATGACGCGTTTACTCATGAAATCAGCGACTGTATGCGGTCCACTTCGAGCCATCTTGATCACTGTGAAAGTAACACCGGTACCGCTGAGAAGGTACTCATGCTAGGAGGCGTAAGCTAAGCTTTCTGCAACAACAGCCTGTGACTCACCGGGGCAGCACCCGGTTTCGCGCGGCTAATTCGATTATAGGGAAGTCAAATGAGTGGCTCATCCTGTTGTGGACTCTGGTCTGCTACCACTTCATGTGGGATTATCTCGCCTTGGTTGTTGAATACTCCGATGTCGCTGTAGGATTGGAATGGGTACGCGGTGATCACCATGATTCTTCCATAGAAATGGTTTAGGTCATGGGTTGAAGGTCGCAACACGCCTGAAGGATGGGAATGCGAAACCCCTACCAACCTCAGATCCATGGGAAGCATAACTCCTCTGAAATCTGAGAACCCCCGTCCGTGTGTAGCGAGGGGAGGAATCAAAACCTCATTGACGAGAATCACTTCCCGAGCAACTTTCCCGCGCAACAGTAGAATGGCTTCATTCGGGTAGGCACCTAACGCAGACGTCAGAACACTATCTGCCACTGTTTCCTCGAACTGAACAAACCTAATCATTTGATCCCCTCGTTCGACAGCGTGAACTGGTCACTTTATTCACTGCAGGTTGGAACAGCTTGCGGGTTTTGAGAAACACTAAACTCAGCACTATCGAAGCCATTATCACAATCCACTGGACTTGGAATTCCGGGGCGGGTGCCGGAGGTGCGCATGCTTGCCCAGCTTCGGGGGTGATGTTGGTAAGCTCCATGAAGATTAGGCCGGAGGAGTAACCGTTTGATCTCGGCGTTAGATCGACCACTTTTACGGCTATGTTCGGCTGGTATGCAAAGTTCACTGATGCATAGTCATTAGAGCTTATCCAATAACTGATCACATCACTCGTGACCGTCAGACCTGAATCTGTAAAAATCGGAGTCAAAATGCTCGGGTAGGCGGGGTCATACTGGAAATATTGGAATTGCATCATGTCACCATAGCGGCCTGATTCTATCAGAGGGCCCGTAAAGGTCACGGACACATCCGAGCAGAACCAGTACGGTGGATTGAAACTCATCGAATATGCTCCGTAGTTGGCGGTTGAGGAGCGCCACGTCCGTTCCCACGTCGGGCCAAGACTGACGACGCTCGTCACGGTAACCGTAACGGAGTCATTCTGTGTCGTTGTCAGACCACCTGCCCCGCTAGTACTAGTGACCGTAGTCGTATTGGAAGAGGTATCCGCGGAGGCGGTAGTGTTTGAACTTGGCGACATAACGTTGTTTGTGGTCGCAAGGCTCGTCGAGTTCGAAGCTGACGCAAGGGTGGAGTTCTCAGTGGATGAGAGTACCGTAGAGTTTAGTGCCGGCGACATCGCAGAGGCAGCCATCGTCATAGAATTGGAGATGCTGCTATTCACCTGTGTTTGAGCGCGAACAACTGGTCCAGAGGAGGAGAACGATAGGAGAGCGAGCAGGCTAATGGCGACGACTATGCCTATGCAGATTCTCTTGGCCAATTCGGTAACTCTCACTTGTACTCGGCAGAGGGGGACCTCCGTATTCTACGCTATGTTGGAACTACGCCCGGTAGTTGCCTTATAACGATAATGGATGAATCGTCCTGAGCACAGAACGAACTCGTAGTGTTAGGTTACTCTGTTCAAGATAACAAAGGAAAGAGATAGGGGGTTTCTTAGTTGGTTGGACGGTCATTTCTTGGCTGCGGCGGATTCTGTTTTCTCTTTCATCGCGTCGAGTAGGCCTCCGAGCTTCATGAGGACGTAGAAGATTCCGACTGCGATGATGAGAACTGAGACGGCGCCGATCGCTCCGAAGATGAACGAGCCGCCGCCGTACCTCACCTGCATCACGTGGCTGGGTGCAGTTTGGAGTACGGTTTCAAGTAAACTCATTTTTTCTTTCACCTCTCTTGCAATTGAATTTCGTCGTGGCTCTCCGCCGTATTAGTTGTTGTGGATGAATCGTTCACGCGGCCCTGTTGCTCAAAAGTAGGTAAACTGGGCGATTTGGTTGAGCGATACTCTCGCCGACGTACTCCTCCAGTGACTTTCCGCATCCGCTTGACTACTTGGTTGCCTGCCAAAATACCTTAAGGCAAGACGCATTGGAGTCTCGAGTCAATCGTGACTCGCTGATTGGAGAAATGCGTAAGTGGATTTCCTGCATGATCTTGAAACCGGTCCCGCGTTGCCTGACGTCGTTTACGCAGTTATCGAAAGTCCGAAGGGAACTGGAAACAAGTACGAATACGACGTGAAGAAGGGTATCATAGTGCTTGACAGGGTCCTTTCCTCGGCCGTGCATTTCCCGGGTGACTATGGGTTCCTACCGCGCACTCTTGACGAAGACGGTGACCCCCTCGACATTCTCGTCTTGGTAACGGCCCCCACTTTCCCCGGCTGCGTTATGACGGCCAGACCCGTCGGGCTTCTGCGCATGTTGGACGGCGATAAGAGCGATGATAAAATCCTGGCCGTCCCCACCAGCGATCCGAGGTACACTGAATACAAAAACATGAGCGATCTGCCTGAGCACATTCTTAAAGAAATAGCATACCTCTTCGAGACGTACAAAGTGCTGGAAGGAAAACGCGTCCGAGTCTTAGGTTGGGAGAACTCCGAGGCTGCGAAGAAAGTCATCAAACACTGTCAAAAACTCTACGAACAAAACAGAGTAACCTAAGTTTTCAGACCTTGACCGAATTGCAACAGGACAAGCATCAGCAGAGTTCTTGTGAACTGGCTCATCTTGACCACAAGTAGCATGAATGATTCATTCATTCTGTTTATCACTGCTCACTTAGGTATTCTTCGTTGGAGAGATGCGAAGAGTCGGGCCGGCTTCTGTTGATAAATTGGAGTGATTGGGAGTGTCTGAACGGCGCGGCGTGAGTGCAGTTCTTGTCGCAATAATTTTGGTTGTTTTGTGCGTAAGTGCGGTGTGTATGTGGGTTCTCGTTGCGCAGTTTTCAGACTTCAATCCCTCTCCCGGTTTGTCCTCACCAAGTCCAACCGTGACCTTAGAACAAGTGACCGTGTGCTCCAATGTCGCCCAATATGATGAGAGCATACCGGCGTCTTACCAATCCATGTTTGCAACGTTAAGTCAAATTCTGAATAACTTCAACCAGACGTTAGGTGAAATCCCTCAGGCGGCAAACCACCAAGTAATCTATGCCACAGAATTGCTTCCCGCGGATTCAAACCTCGGCGAGAGATTACTCTCCCCACTGGTTATGCAAGGGGTCGTTAACTATCTTGACGCAGTTCAGAAACTGGGCATTGACGGAGTGACGATTGACGTATCATTTCCCATCCTGACCCCGACATTCCCGAATTATACTCAATATCTGACGTTCTACGAAAACGTCGTTCAACAGGTGCGCTCAAGGGGGATGAAG
>Ga0187771_10004345_pt1 | contig 9992 bp, 9 predicted proteins | sample 0116_SJ02_MP15_1_FD_133139 | JGI IMG/M metagenome (GOLD analysis project Ga0187771, IMG submission 133139) | Tropical peat soil microbial communities from peatlands in Department of Meta, Colombia - 0116_SJ02_MP15_10_MG | ecosystem: Environmental > Terrestrial > Soil > Wetlands > Peat | place... | reverse complement strand
GCGCTCCGAACTTTTAGCTCCGAAAGACCTCTTTCCCGAAGGTGAACCGGAGGCGGCAGGGTGACAACCTGGAGATTGGTCGCATATGGGCAGCCAACTGCGTTGAGCACCTGTCCCAGCCGGACCTCAAGCTCCTTGAGAGTGTCCGAGAAGGTATAGATGTTCGACCAGTCAACCTCGGAGAATATATTCTTTGTCCAGGGATACTCGAGCAACACGTTTTTCATCCCCAGGTGTTCTGATCTGAGGCGATCGACCGGACCCTGGAAGGCGATATCGACGATCGATTTCAGCCCCTTGAACCGGTGGGGATGAGAATCAGTGTCGGGCTCACCATAGTAATCCTCTCGGGCCTGGGGCCCTCCCAGAATCGTAATGAAACCCTCCTGTTTTAACTCTTGGGCCAGCCCGATGAGATCCTTTCTGCCGCAGAGATGAGAGAAGGCTACTGCCTTTTCTCCCCGAATCACTAAGCCACGATCGTTTGGCCTGGATGTCGCGATGGATGACTGTTGGATAGATGATGAAAGTTCTGCTATCGGGCGCCATTTTCCTGAGTAGTATTCATCTATGAAATGAAGGAGCCGTTCCTTCGAGAAGTCTCTCTCGATCCCAACTACGATTGAAGGTATTGAGAGTTTTCTTTCGAAGAACGTTGCTGCCACCTGGGCTCCCAAAATACCGTGGGGCTCGCCCGTATGGTGTGTGAAAATAATCATGTTGTTACCATTTGGCGATCACCTTCCCATGTTCTCAGCTCTGCTTCATCTTTCACCCCTCTTCCTTTTGTGAAATTTGGTTTTGATCCTGCTCCTCTCTTTCCCATCGTAAACATAAAGGGAGGGAGGGACATCCCACCCCAATACCAAATGCCGTCTGATGATCGACTGAAAATTCATCAACCCCACCATCCATCCAATTCTCCGGATCGGCAGGCTTTTCGTAAAATAGAGTCGATAAGCCTTTTCGACCCTTCTCGAATGCAGACATCCAAACTTACTACTTACCAACCCCTTTTCTCTCACAATTCGAAGATGGTAGAGATATTTCCCCCTCTGCCTCTTTCCAATGCCCAACTCTTTCCTGATCGTATGGGAGGAGATAAACTCACAGCGGGGTCGCTTCCCTATCTCGATCAGCTTCTGACATATGGGGCAATTCCCGATTTGATGCCCTTTTGGCTTCGGGGGCCGTTCGATCCCTCGTCTTCTCTGGAAGGCCTGAATGGCCTGCTTGCTGACCCCGTATTTTTCCCCCAATCTCCAAAAGGGGGTGTTGGTTCTCTTCAATTCCCTGGTTAGTTCATCTTCCTTGTCCCGAAGGATTCCGTATTGCCCCATATCTGTTCCCCCTCCTCGCCAATTTCTTGGGTTCCTTTTCTCTTCCCAATTTTTCTGACGACCTCCGCATCACCCTTACCAACAAAGACAAATCAAGAAAGTATTCTGGACAGACCGAACGACCGGCTCGCAATTGAAATTTACACCTTTTAACAGAGCAAGTCAACCGCTCGTTCGGAATAAAGGGTATTCGAAGTGGGTCTGAAATTTACCTCCCCGCGGTAGGCAGGGACTTTGAAATTTGACATGTCCCGTGTGCAAAGGGGCAGAGGGATTTGACTACCTTACTGAACTCATCAATTCTTTATACTTCAACGCGAATTCCCGCTTTTTGACCATGTTCGTCTTATCGGCATCCGTAAAAGAGATGGCCTTGACATCGCAGAAGCGAACGCACTGTGGATCTCCATCACAGTAATCGCACTTCACCGTGACCCGTTCCTGGACGTCAAAGAAAGGGTGACCAAAAGGACAGGCAATGATGCAGGTTCTACATCCGATGCACAATTTTTTGTCGATGGTCACGCGGTTATTATTTTCAGGCTCCCTGTGGCAGGCCTTGGTCGGGCATACCTCTACGCAATAGGGTTGTTCGCAGTGATTGCAGGCCATGGGAAGATAAAACCCCACATCCTCCCACTTGACCACTTTGACCCGGGAACGGCTGGGATTGCTCGCCCCCGTATGAAACACCGAGCACACCAACTCGCACAGACGGCATCCGGTGCACTTCTGTTGATCTACGACCAATACCTTTTCGGCCATCCATCTTCTCCTTCCATTCTCAGAACGCTTAGCGAGGCGTCCAAAGCAAATATGGACACTTATTCCGCAATCGGAGATTCACATTCTATTTCGGCCGAAAAACCACGGGCACAAGGCCCTTCCCTACAGAAGGGGGTTTTTTACCTCCATCTCTCGGCCATCGCGTTATATTGCATTTCCACCAGCCGGTGCATTGGAATCCGATCCTTGATACCGGCGTGAAGGACACCCAAACGAAGGAAAAAGCCGCCGAAGAGGAGAGGGATGCCGGCAGCAAAGACCAACATCGCATTTCCGGGAAAGAACGTAGCGATGCTCTCAAGGATCACCGGAAAGATGAAACCGAGCAGGACAACCCCTCCCCAGAAGATCATTTTCATCTCACCGAATAAGAGGAGGCGGACCGAATCCTTTCCCTGTTCTGCGGCCCTGTATCTGCGGGAAAGGAAAATATAAAGAACAATCCCTTCCATCACCACCAGGAGCTGTTCTCCACCCATCAATATCTTCAACGCTCTGGCGTCATGAGAAAAAAAGCCCGTTCCCAGTGTTGAAAGAATAATCGCCATCGATCCTGTCGAAAGGGCCGACACAAGAAAAAGAAGGGGAAGGAGATGGGTGTTCCATAAGGGGACCGATTTCGTTGCCTTTAGGAGAATTCCGGTGTAGATGGCAGTCGCCAAAGCAAAAGCCAAGGCAATCACCTGAGGGATCCGCCATAAAGAGGATTCTCTATGGAGCCATTCAAAAGGAAGAACGGATTTTGCCAGGAGAATGAGACCGACGATAATGAAGATGGAAAGGATGATAAATCCTCGGGCCACCCAGGAGGTTTTGGGGTTTAAACAAGCATACAGGAATCTCCATTTGATTCCCAGGTCTAAAATAAGAAAGGGGGCACCGATAGCTACCATGATCGGCCCCCAAAGAATCGGGAAACGTGAAAGGTTCAGATTACAGCCAAAGAGTGCAATGGCGGGAAGAAATGAAAGATTTGATTTTGCACCCGTCCAGTCGATCAGCGTGCCGATGACAAATGAACCGGCACCCATCCCTGCCAGATAAAGGTAGATGGCGATAATTTCCTTCCATTCCTTTTGAGGTCGAAGATACCTTACATTTTTTCTGGGATGTATCGGTCCTGTCCTCATCCCTGATTTCCGTCAAACTCCTGTTCTTTCGAGACTGAGAAAAGAGAAAGTTCTTTAGAGTGAACAGGTTAGCCTCAGTGTAATCATAGCATACGCAACTATTTTGTCAAGATTTTCGGGAGGGCCCTTTTGATGGCGGTTAAGATTCTTTTGACTGAGGAGATACTTGGGTCCTTTTCAGGAACTTTGAGAAAGAACTTCGGAGAATATATTGACAAAATTGCGAGGAACCTGGTATTTTATGATTCAATATGGTGAACACATGAAGAAGATCACTTACTCAGCACCCTCAGTCAAGAGAGCCTTCAAGATTCTTAGCGCGATTTCAGATGCCTCCGAAGGCCTGGGCATAAGCGACCTTTCGAAAAAGCTCAAGATCGGCAAGAGCACGGTCCATGGAATCACCACAGCCCTGGAGGAAATGGGTATTTTGGTTCGCGACCCATTTCACAAAAGGTATACCGTAGGCTACAGCCTCCTGGAACTCTGCAGGACGGCCTACGGCAAAATGGAACTGAAGGATTTGGCCCGGAAGCCCATGGAGAAATTGATGGAGAAAGTGGGGGAGACCGTTTTTCTGGGCGTTTTGAACGGAGATCACGTCACCATTGTCGATATGGTGGAATCGAGAAATGAAATGAAAATCACCTCTCCTCCCGGGACAAGGCTTCCCCTGTTCGCAGGGTCCGCGGGGAAAATCCTTCTTTCCCAGATAGAAAGGGAAAGATTAAGAGAGATGATCCAGAAGAAGGGTCTGGTCCGCTACACTTCGAAGACGGTGATCGATTCGAGGCAGTATCTCAGGGAGGTAGAAAAAGCGGGCAAGCGGGGATATGCCGTAGATGATGAAGAATACATCCCGGGGGTCCGGGCTGTGGCTGCCCCTCTGCTTTCCAGTTCCCCCCCTCCGGCGGCCATATGGGTCGTCGGATTCACTTCAACGCTGAACGATCAGAAAGTCAAGATGGTGATCCGAGAAATCCAGGAGACAGTGAAGGAGATTAATCAATCTCTGGGAGCGACCTACCCCAAAGGAACCTTTGCCTGATCCCCCTCCTGCCGGAGATTTCTTCATCTCTCTTATCATTCTCCCTCCCCTTTCAGTTTATCCTACGGCCGATTTCACAGGAGTGAGTTCAGGGTTCTGCATTCTTGAGAGGAAAAAGACCGGCTGCTCCAGCCGGAAGAAAAGGATTCGCTCGAAGACAACTCCCGCAGAGCTGCTGAGCGCAAGAACCGCAGCGAAGGATCCCAAATTTCTTGTGAAGAGGGGCGCGAAGGTCATGAGCCCAGGAATAAAAAGGACGGACACAAGAAAGGCGAGGGAGATCCGCCTGTCTCTACCCGAATCAATCCTTTTTAGAGAGATCGCCGAGGTTTTGCAGAGATGATTCAAATAAAGGAGGATGAGAAATCCCTGCGTGCAAAAAAGCGAAACGGTGACGAGGCGAAAAATGGAATTCGGGTCTGTGATGGAGTGAAGGGCAAAGCCTATCATGAAAGCCGAAGCCAGATAATATCCAAAAAGGATGTGGGTGTTCCAGGCAGGATGCGTATCGAATCGATAAGCCCATCCGGTTGAAATCAGAAAAAGGATGCTCAGGGTAAAGCTGGCCCAGAGGAAAAGGGTTCCAAAACCCGAAAGAATTCCCATGTGAAACAAAAGTTGTGCTCCGAGTGAAGCCGTGAGAACTCCGGCGAGACGGATTTCCCAGACGAGGGGAGATCGATGATTGATGATCATGGTGAGAAAACGTGCAGGGACCGTGAGATGCGTAATGGAGGCAGCTGTTGCCATGACCATACAGCCGAAAGCGGTGCCTACCCAGAGAAAGGAGGACGGGAAAAAGACAGACACGATGGAAAGGCCAGCGGCGATCCGTGAAAAAGAGATGAAGAAAAGCAAGCGCACATCCGCTCCATAAGCAGGAGACGACATCCTCTGCCTCTGGTATTCGAGGAGCCTTAAATAGGCCGGTTTAGGAAGCGGTCCAGTGAACAGTCGATTCATTGCTGCATTTCTCCCTTCTAAGAATCTCATCGATTTGACCTTTGCCTAAGTTAACAAAGGTCGACGGGGCACCCAAAGAAAGTTCCTTGTTTTGCAAACGGGATTCCATTTGCAGGATTTTCGAAACGGTATCTCGCAGATCTTCCATGGATAAGACAGATCTTGTGGCAGCATCGATCAAATCGATGATATTGGAAGCCGTCCTCAGATTGAGGCGGTTGACCACGATCGTACAAAAAGAGATGATGTCTGCCAGAACGTCGAGGTCCTCATTTTCGGAGAAAGGAGGGACCGCAAGATGAAATCCATTCTTGCCATCGCGGACGATCCGCTGAAGGATAGCAAGGGCTTTTTTCCCCTGTTCCCAATTATCATCCCCATGCTTTGAGTCTTCATCCGAAAGAGGAGCCTTTTCAACTCCCTCGAGGATTCTGGCCAGAAGAGAGCCGGACAAGAAGGGATCAAGACCTTGGGCCTGGCAGAGGTGGTGGAGTTTCAAGGTCCAGTCCCCATTGTAAACTCCGATGCGCGGGCCTAAATACCACGCCTTTTCGAGATGGATTCCTCCTGTACAGCTCTCCTCGTGCTGAATGTTTCGGCCACAGTGTACCGGACATGAAAAACAGCTTTCCTGACCGGAAAGATAACTGCCCAGAGAGGTCATCCATTGTCTCTCCAAGATGGGAGAAGACCTCTTTCCCTCTTGACTGGGAAGCAAGAGAGGCCCTTCCTCTTTCAGCCTCTCCATCTTCCGGTCCTTCTGGATCCGGTCTTTTAGCGTGAGACAGAGGTTGAGGAACCGTCGTGGGTCGTGAAGGGCCACCGGCTTCCTTCCCCTGATCGCAATGGCTTTGAGATGCTTTATCCCGAAGAGATACCCCAATCCGAGATGGTCGCCTGTCCAGGAAAGACGATGGATCACATTGGCAAAAGGGATCTGCTTTTCGCCTGCGGGACCGATGCAGAGCACCTCAATGCTTCGATCCCCTTTTTCCTCTTGAATGGCAACCGTCGTCTCGGTCGTCTCTTTCCCCCAGAGATGACCTGCTTCTTCGAACTTCACCTTTCCATCGTCGATCCACAGGTAGACCGGCCGATCTGCCTTTCCCTCGAGGATGCACTGATCAAAGCCGGCTCCTTTCAACGGGATCCCGAAATGACCGGCCATTCGGGTGAGGGCATAGCGAGGAGGGTCAGAGAGGGGAGAAAAGGATGCGATGCTGGTCCATCCGGAACAGGGAGCCAGGGTTCCTGTCAACGGTCCCACTGCAAAGGCGATGGGGTTTTCAGGAAGAGAAGCCGGGGACGGGAAGTTTTGACAGAAGAAGGAGGCATTGATCCCCCTCCCGCCCAACCATTGGCGCAGTTCTCTTATAGGAATATCCTCACACCATGCCCTCTCACGGGCGAGATCGATACGAAGCCTTTTTCCTGTCCATCCTTTGACCATTCGTGTACCTCGTCATCTTGATTTCATGGATTGAAGAAAAATTTTTCCGAAGGCCCTTTGCCTCTCCATGGAGGGATCTCCTTCGGGATTATAGGAAAGTGCTCCAGCAGTGCAGACCTTTGTGCAAAGAGGCTGCCCCTTACAGAGGTCACAGGTCATCGTCCGTTTGGTGACGGGATGAAGGGCTGGGGCACTGTAGGGACAGGCATAGAGACAGGACTTACAGCCGACACACCGTTTTTCGTCCGTGACCACCGCTTCGGTTTCGGCCACGCGCTTCCGGGCACCGGCAGGGCAGATCGTCATGCAGGGGGGTTTTTCACAATGCTGACAGACGACGGGTATGAAGACAGAAATCTCTTCCCACTTCTTCATCCGTATCCGCGACAGGGAAGAGCTGCAGGATCCTTCGTGGACGAGGCTGCAGACCATTTCACAGGAGTGGCATCCGGTGCAACGTTCAGGGACGATGGAAATGGCGAGCATCTTAAGAACCTCCTAAGATCGTTCTCTGTAATGAACGAACAATTACGATCATAATAACATATATTCCGCTGCTGTCAAGTCTTTTTATATATATTTCGTAAAAAAAATAATTATTGTCAATTTTGGTTCAGTATACTGAACAACCTTAAAACCGAGAATGGATTTCAAACTCGTTTGGGGCAAATTTCTCAATTGGAGTGGAAGAAAGGAAGAAAAAGGGTTATGTTATGGTTCACTCTCGAAAGACACGTTTGGCCTTCCCTTCAAATCGGGGAAGTTCACCACCCCTGACGATTTCCACATCCGGAGTCACACCGATCCGAAATTTGAAGGTCTCCTTGAATGCCTTCACGGCTCGATCCATCTCTTCTTTCGAAAGGCCAAGGGAGGAGGGCTCCACCCGGACGGTCAAATGTCTTCCAGAGCCCATTTTAGGGGCAATCACCTGATATTCATTTGAGAACGCTTTGGTCTCACGAACAAAATTTTCAATGGCCGAAGGGAAGATATTGACTCCCCCAAACTGGAACATATCATCTGCTCGACCGATAATCCCTCCATCCAACCGGATGAAGGTCCGGCCGCAATCGCATTTCTTGTCATTGATTTTGACCACGTCACCCATTCGCCATCGAACGAGGGGCATCGACTCGCAGCAAAGGTTGGTGAGGATCAATTCGCCCGTCTCCCCTGGGAGAACGGGCTCATCTGTTTCGGGATCCACCACCTCTGCCAGAAACATCGATTCAACGACATGGGTGCCCTGCTGGGCCACACATTCGAAACCGAAGTTAGAGATTTCCGTGGAGCCGACGTCGTCATAGTTCTTGGCTCCCCAGATCGTTTCGATCTGTTTTTTTGTGGAAGGGACTTGGGCCCCCGGTTCCCCGCCCGTAATGACGATTCGGACAGCGGTCTTCGAGAGATCCACTCCTATCTTCTCGGCAGACTCTCCGAGGAAGAGGATATAGGTCGGGGTGCCACCGACGACGGTCGGTTTCCATTCGAGAATGTTTTTGATACGCACCTCAGAGCTCTGTCCTCCGCCAGGGATGATGAGAACTCCGGCCTGTTCGAAGGCGGCCTGGATCCCCCACCAAGCCAGATAGAGGCCGTAGTTAAAGGGAAGAAACATGCTATCCGCTTTGGTGATTCCATAGCCGTACATGAAATACATAAACTGTTCGTAATAGTTGACAAACCAATCCTTCTTACTCAATAAGGACCGAACGGGGATCCCTGTGGTGCCAGTGGTTTGAAAGACTCGAACCCCCTCCTCTGGAGGGATACAGAGAAAATCTCCATAGGGAGGATATTGTTCTTGGCTCCGCCTCAATTCATCTTTGGTCGTGAAGGGGACTTTTCTCACATCTTCTAAAGTTCTGATATCATGAGGACGAACGCTGGCCTTATCGAACTTTCGTTTATACATGGGGCTTCGATCATAGAGATAGGCCATTTGCTTTCTGAAGAGATGGAGTTGGTGCTCCACCAGTTTGTCTCTCGGCATTGTTTCCATGTCAGGTTTATACATGATGACTTTTTCCATAAGGCCTCCAGCACCTTTTCCTTTAGCGCCTTCCTCTCCCCGTGGAGACGATGTCAGAATGCGCAGAGGGATTCGTATAAGGTCGCCATGGAAAAAACTGGAGGCAGGCAAGTTTGCTGCGAAAATTGGAAGATCTTGGAAGGGGCTATATGCCCAGATACGCCTTTTTCACATGATCGTTGTTCAGCAGGTCATTACCTTTTCCTTCCATGGTGATGCGGCCGTTCTCCAATACGTAAGCTCGAGTCGCGACGGTCAAGGTGTGCTTGACGTTCTGTTCGACGAGGAGAATGGTGACGCCCTCGGAATTGACCCGCTGTACCACATTAAAAACCTCCCGTACCATGAGGGGAGCCAACCCGAGGGAAGGTTCGTCCAACATCAAAAGCTTGGGCCGAGCCATCAGACCCCGGCCCACTGCGACCATCTGCTGCTCACCCCCACTGAGGGTTCCCGCCAATTGTTTCTTCCTCTCCCTGAGGACGGGGAAGATACTGAAAACCCAATTCAAGGTTTCGGTCCGGCGCTTCTTTGCCTCGTGCATATAGGCGCCCAATTCCAAATTCTCCAAAACGCTCATTTCCGGGAACAATCTTCGACCTTCGGGAACTTGGGAAATTCCTAATCCCACGACTTGGGCGGCTGGGGCCTCATCGATTCGCCGGCCGTCGAACTCGACGCTTCCTGAGTGCGGGCGGAGAACGGAAGATATGGTGTTGAGGGTCGTAGACTTGCCCGCTCCATTCGCTCCAATGAGAGCGGCCAATTCTTTTGACTCCACCTTGAAGGAAACCCCCCAGAGCACCTGTACGTCGCCGTAAAATACTTCAATCTGGTTGACGTTAAGCATAAGCCTCTCCGAGATAGGCTTCGATCACCGCTTTATTGTTGGCGACTTCCTGAGGTGTCCCCTCGGCAATCGTCTGCCCGTAATTGATGGCGTGAATGCGGTCCGAGATGGACATGATGACTTTCATGATGTGCTCAACGATAAGAATGGTCACTCCCTGGTCCCGTATCTTCTTGATCAGAGCGATCGCCTGGTCAAGCTCAGCGGGATTCAGGCCGGCAGCCGTCTCGTCGAGCAAAATGACTTCAGGATGGGTGGCCATTGCCCGGGTAATCTCTAAACGTTTCCGGTCACCAATGGTCAGGCTCTTTGCGAGGTAATCTTTGCGGTGCATCAATCCGCAGAAGTCCAGGGTCTTCAGCGCTTCTTCTCTTGCCTTGTTGATGCTGT
>Ga0187771_10004344_pt1 | contig 9993 bp, 7 predicted proteins | sample 0116_SJ02_MP15_1_FD_133139 | JGI IMG/M metagenome (GOLD analysis project Ga0187771, IMG submission 133139) | Tropical peat soil microbial communities from peatlands in Department of Meta, Colombia - 0116_SJ02_MP15_10_MG | ecosystem: Environmental > Terrestrial > Soil > Wetlands > Peat | place... | reverse complement strand
CACCTTATCAACGGGTCTGCGAAGATGGCCCTGTTTTCCGTTTACAGGATATCGCCTGGGAATAAGAGCGGTTCTGTGCAACAGTTGGATTTGACTGTCAAAATTGGGAAGATAACCCTCAAGAACCCGGTGATCGTTTCCTCAGGGACATTTGGGTTCGGCGAGGAACTTAAAGATTTTATCGACCTGAATCATCTGGGGGCTGTCATCCCTAAAGGGATCTCATTGGAACCCATGAAGGGGAATCCTCCGCCTCGGATTTTTGAGACGGAAGGCGGGATCCTTAACTCCATCGGGCTGCAGAACCCTGGTTACAAAGAGTTTGTGAAGAAGAGATTACCTTACTATAAAAATTTGAAAACACACGTTATCATCAACTTTTTCGGGAATACTCAAGAAGAATATGTCGAGTTGGCAAGCCACCTTGATGGCCTTCCCGGCATCTCCGGACTTGAGATGAACATCTCCTGCCCCAACGTCAAAAGGTGCGGAATTGTATTTGGCACCGATCCACGAATGGCTTACCGCCTTGTCCGAGCAGTGAGAAAAGCAACCACATCGACTTTGATCATAAAATTATCACCCAATGTTACGGATATTGCTTTAATGGCCAAGAGCGTGGAGGAAGGAGGAGCAGACGCGGTCTCTCTAGTGAATACCTTCCGGGCTATGGCCGTTAATGTTCACACCAAGAAACCGGAATTGGGGAACATTACTGGAGGCCTCTCGGGCCCAGCCATTAAGCCTATTGCAGTGAGAATGGTCTGGGAGGTCAGTCGGGCGATTGACCTCCCTGTTATAGGCATGGGGGGCATTATGAATGCAGAGGATGCGATCGAATTCATTCTGGTGGGAGCTTCTGCGATTCAAATCGGGACTGCCAACTTAATTAATCCGAGGACAGGCATTGAAGTCGTTCAGGGGATAAAGAAATACCTTGCTCAGAACAAAATAAACCGAATTCAGAAGTTGGTAGGCGCCTTTGAATAAAAAACACCCCTGGGTCCTCTTCTTGGAGAACCACGGGGGGTCCCCGATGAGACTTAAAAACGGGCCCTCACACTTCATCTTTCAGAATTTTGGGCGAGATGAAGATCAATAAGTCTTGCCTGTTATCTTGCTTGTTTTCGCTCTTAAACAGCCAGCCGAGTAAAGGGATCTTATTGAAGAGAGGAATTCCTTCGCCCTGAACCTCCTTGTCAATCGTATAGAGCCCTGCAATGGCGGCAACCGCACCGTCTCTGATCAATACTTCGGAGATCGCCTCTTTCTTATCGATGCTGGGTGTCCCCTGGACCACAACGGCGTTACTCGGAGCATCCTTCTTCACCTTGATCATCAATTTGATCGTCCCATCGTTTGTCACATGGGGAGTTACGGTAAGCTTGATATCGGCATCAATAAAGTTGGTTGAAACGGTTCCTTCTGTTGTTAATACCAGATAAGGAAATCGGATCCCCTGCTCAATCGATGCTTCTTTATTGTCGAGAGTGGCGATCTTGGGACTTGAAATAATCTTAACGTCTCCTTTGAATTCATGAGCCGAAAGAGTGACATCCAATTCTTGTATTGTTCCCCGCTGAAAAAGAGCTGAAATAAGACCCGCGGTCCCGGCTCCTCCAGCCCCTAAGCCTGTTCTTGGATTTGCAGCGAGATTGACCACGTCATTGACAACGGTCCCAAAAAGCCCTGACCCCGTCCGGGTCACGCTCGTAGTATCAGGCGTACCTGTGCCTGAGGGGGAGCCCGTAACCGTGCTCGTAACCGAAGTTAGTCCTCCTCCCCCTGCCCTGGCGTTTTTCCCCCCGATCAAAAAGCCCCATTGCACGCCCAATTCATTTTGAAATGTCAGGTTGGCTTCGACGATCCTTGCCTCGATTAAGACCATGGGCGTTCTCGTATCCAGAGCTTTCACTAAATTTCTAACGGCTGGAAGGGTTCTCGAGATATCCTTGATAATCAATGTGTTGGTTCTGTCATCGACCTTGACATCTCCTCGTTCGCTCAGGACGCTCTTCACTTGCGGCATGATCTCTTTGGCTGTTGCATAGTTGACCGGGATGAGCTCGTTGACAAGGGGTTCCAGTTTTTCTTTCGATCTTTGCTCTTCTAATCTGGCCTGGTCTTCTTTTCTCAGCGTCTCCACTGGGGCAATTCGTACCACATTCCCGACCTGTCTCTTGTCGAGGTTTTTGGACTGCAAAATAATATCAAGAGCTTGATCCCAAGGCACATCCACCAGCCTCATGGTAATCTTTCCGGTGACCTCATCGGCCACGATAATGTTTAAGTTGCTTACTTCGGCAATCAACCGGAGGATATTCTTGATATCGGCATCCTTGAAATCGAGGGATAATTTTGTTCCCGTATAAGCTTTTTGTTGAGTTCCTTCTCCAAAAACCTTTTTCACCTCTTCCGTCTTTTTCGTTTCCGGAGGTCTGGGAATGGGCTTCTCTTCAGCCGCGGTCTCCCGTTTTTCCGATTCCGGGATAGGTTTCTCTTCCTTTTTCGATTCCGGCGCAGGTTTCACTTCATTCGATACTTCTTCCTCTTTTTTGATTTCCTCCTTTTTCGCCTCTTCCTTCTTACCCTGTTGTGGCTCTGCTTCCACTTTTGCCTCGATCTTTTCGGGCTTTTCAGTGCTTGGCTTACCCGCACTTACGACTTTGGTTTTCGGAGCCCCGGCAGGTAACTCCTTGGTTGATTTCCCCTGAACAAAGATTTGGGGCTCGTAGGGTTGTGGAATGTTTCCCAGAGAGACCATCAACTTATCATCAATGCGATTGACTTGATAAGGAGGGAGCTGCGATTTCTGAGCATCGAAAACTAGCCTCAGTTTCTCAGGGTAATGACCAATGCGGACTGCCTTGATCAAGGGGTTTTTGACCTTAAAGGAACTCTTGCGCGTATCCACTCCCCAGAGGTCCAAAACCAGTCTTGGAGGCGAATCCAATTTAAAAGTGTCGAAGTTTCCGATTTTTCCGTCCGCTAAGATATTGAAAGTAATAAAGTCCTTTTTCTCTTCAAATGTGACGTTGACCACTTTCTTAGCTTTTTTCATAGTCGGCTGGATAGGAACAGGCTCTACCTTCTTTGTTTCCACAGGAGGAGCCTCCACCTTCTTTTCTCTTAAAGCTTCTTCCTCCTTTTTAGCCTCTCCGGACTCCTCGACGTTTTTCACCTTTTCTACGTCAATGATCAGGTTCTTCTCTTCTCTTGAAATGTTGTAGTTGGTCATCTGAAGGAGACCGATTTCAATCGTTCCCTTGTCATCATGTTGTGCAGTCAGTATTTCTCCGATCGTTCCGTTATCGATTTTGAGAGGGCTTTTGATCTGTCTCAAATCAACGTCTGGAACGTCAATAGCAATCCTAAGAGGGTCGGACAACAATTTGTAAAATGGGGACGCAATGGGCTCAGACCCTTCGATTTGGATTTTTGTATAATTCTCTTCTTCGACAAACGTTATCTTCTGGATCGTAGAGGTCTTAATAACAGGTGCCGAGGTATCCGGTCTGGGTGTTTGAACCGAAACGTTTTCCGTGGCGCAACCCGTTATCAAGGACAAAAAAGAAACCGCCAAAGCCGTTATTAGGACCTGAGAACGTTTCATGATTCTCCTCCTTCTTCAACCTTATGAAGAAACAGTGAAATCTCGCTTGTTTTTGTTTGGCCGAAAATATCCTGATAAACCTCTTCAACGATCACTTTATCCTTCAGGATTTTGGTGACCTTTCCGTCATTTTTCCCAACCCACGTTCCCTTCTTTAGAACGTACCCTTTCCCCGTTGCATCTTCGACAAGGGCGACATTCCCGTGAGAAGTGGAAATGATAGCTACGAGCTTCAACTGGCTGATATCAAATCTCTGCAAAGGGGTGGCTGCCTTCCGCAACCCCTCCCTCGACGCCATTTGGATGAAGGGTTTGAAAGGGTCCGGTTTTCCTATAGGGTTATAGGAATACTCGGCTTCTTCTTTCCTCTCCGGCTCTTTTGTCCCAGCCGTTTTAGGCAGCCCTTCCTTCTTCTCCACAGAGAGAGACTTCGCTTTTGCAGGTGGAGAAGGGGGGGGCGTTCCCCCTCCTCCGCATCCGATTATCAAAAAGAGCAAGACGATCGGTAAGGTGATGCACCCATGACTTATCCTATTTCTTTCTGGTTTCATCCTCCGTTTCCTTTCGCGCGGGTTTCTTTTCACTCTTCTTTTCCTCGCTCTTCGTCTCAATGAAACGATACGTATTGATCATACAGGATGTTTTTAACATGGTTTGAGTCTCGTCCTTCCCCCTCGTCTCTTTAATCTCTTTCGCCCTGGTCATGTTGAAATCAACAACGTTAATGATTCTTGGGAGTTTGCTCACCTTGTCAAAGAAAATTCCTATATTATGGTAGTTTCCCTGTGCAATCAGCTCGATAGGGACTTTGGCATAAAATTGTTGAGCCTCTTCAGGCTTAGGTCTAAAGAGGGTGAATTCAAGATTCGATTCTTTCCCGAGACTGGATATGGTCTTTAGTATTTCCGAGATTTCCTTCTCGTTTGGAAGTTGCGTCAAGGCGTTCTTCAACTCTTCTTCCAGCTTCGCAACCTGTCCCTTGAACTTCTCAAGGTCCTTTGCGACGGCTTTACTATTGCTTAATTCACCCTCCAATTTGCTCAACTCCCTCTGCGCCGCGTTGAGATCATCCTGCACAGGCATATAAAAGAAATACAGATACAGGCCCGCTATGGCACACAAAATGACCACCAGTATTAACACCTTCTTAGGTGTCGGGAGTTTTAAGATAGAATCCATTGTTAGCGCCATTTGATCCCCTCTCCTTATGTCAATATAATCTCACATGAGAGAATAAATTTTCTCAACTTAACTTTGCTCTGTTCCACCTGTTCGCTCACGATCAAGTCGACGTTCCTAAAAAGCTTCGATTTTCGAAGGTTGGTCATGAAATTGGCGATCGTCTCGTCATCCAGAGCGATCCCCTCTATTCCTAACTTCACTCCCTCTTTTTTCAGCGATTCGAGTTGAAGTTTTTCGGGTTTATCAATACTCAGCTCATCCAAAAGCCTCGCAGCGCTCGACTTCTCCTTTCTTAGGGCGTTGATGATATCCAACCTATATTGCAACATTTTCTGTTCTTCCTTCTTTTTTTCAACCTCCGTCGTCAATGATTTGTAGTGTGCGATATCATTTTTTGTTTTGGCAATCTGCGCCGCGATGTCTTCCTTTTTCTTGCTTAGTTCCCACTGGAAAAAAATGAGCGCTCCCAGCAAAATGGCGATGGAGACAATGAGAACAATGAATTCCCTCCCCAACCGTGCCTTTTTCTTCTCTTTTCTTGCCAGAAGTAAATTAATCTTGGTCATCGATCCCCTACCTTTCTTGAGGCAAGACCCACTCCGACGGCCATGATCGGCCCAATTTCCCTTAAATACTCAAGATCGAAATCTCTACCACTGTAATCTATGGTTTTGAAGGGATTAACGACTTCAACCGGTATCCCAATCTGTTGTTGTAGGACGGCATCGAAACCCTTAATCTTCGATCCTCCCCCGCTCAAATATAACTTCCCAATCTTTTCATAAGTGGCGGTGGATTGAAAGAAATCCAAAGAATTTCCTATCTCGGCGGCCAATGATTCAGACGCTATTTTCAATACATTTTGAACAATTGGCTGGGAGGCGATATCGATCTTGGTCCCCATTTTGATTTTTTCAGCCTCCTCATGGTCCACATGCATTTGTCTTTGAATTTCTTCTGTAATTTGACTCCCCCCCCTAAAAATATCTCTGGTGAAGGCAGAGGTGTTGTTCCTAATAATGTCAATGTTGGTAACGGTTGCCCCCACGTTGGCGACCGCAATGGTCATTTCTTCCCCTGTTGCGTAGTTGATGGCTAACATATTTTCCAGGGCGAAAGAATCCAAATCGATGATGACAGGGTTCAACCCAGACTCCATGATGACGGAAACATAATCATTGATGATATCCTTCTTGGCTGCCACTAAAATAACATCCATGGCTTCCGGGTTTTCCGACGTCGCCCCCAATATCTGAAAATCAATATTAACATCATTGATATCGAATGGAATGTATCTCTCAGCCTCCCACTGAATCGATTCTTCCAGCTCGGCTTCCGTCATGAGGGGCAAGGAAATCTTTTTGACGATGACAGAATGACCGGAGACAGAGCTGACCGCATCTTTCAGTTTTGTCTTAGAAGTGGCGATGACATCCCGTATCGAATCGATAATCGTGGCCGAGTCCATCAGGGCTCCGTCGACGATCGCTTCTGGTGGCAAAGGGGAGATCGCCAAATTTTGTAGTTTATACCCGTTCTTGCCCTCTTTTAATTCTACCAGCTTAACTGAACTACTTCCGATGTCTAACCCAATCACATCCTTTTTCTTACCAATCATCATCTTTTCCCCTCACTTTTCAATGTACTAAGACAGCATAAATTATTAACAAATTTTCCAAAAAGTCAAGGAAATTATTTCACTATCTCAAAAAAATTCTGGCAGGTACCAAATCAAATTTAATAAACTATTTTAAGATTAATCACTAACTCATGAATAGTCCACTTCAATTCACTTCAAGGTTATACTTCTTAATCTTGGCCCTTAGGGTAGCCCTGGAAATACCCAGAAATTTTGAAGCCTTCGACTTATTCCATTCCAATTTCTTCAATACCTTGCTGAGATGCACCTTTTCCATATTCTCTAGCGACATATCGAAAGGTAATTCCGATATTTCAAGTTCTGTATTTCCATGAAGCATTTTTCCAGTCTGTTTCAATTCAAATGGAATATGTTTGGGAGTGATAAGCTCTCGATCTGTCAAGATCATTGCCCTTTCAATCACATTTCGTAATTCCCTCACGTTCCCTGGCCAGGAATATTGAACCAAGAGCTTCTTCGCGTCCTCGGAAAAACCCTTAATGTTTTTGTTATATTCTTTATTATTTTCTTCGATAAACAAATTTGAAAGCAACAAAATATCTTCTGGTCTGTCGCGAAGGGGAGGCATCTCCACGACCATCACCTTCAATCGGTAATATAAGTCTTTTCGGAAAAACCCCTCTTTTACCATCGTCTCCAAATCTTTGTTGGTGGCTGCTATGACACGGATATCGACCTTTATCTCCCGTTCCCCTCCCACCCTCATAAATGTTTGATTTTCAAGGACCCTGAGGATTTTAGATTGCAGGAAGGGGTTCATATCTCCAATTTCGTCTAAGAAGACTGTGCCGCCGTCGGCCAACTCAAAAAGGCCCTTCTTTGTGTTCTTCGCGTCAGTAAAAGCGCCTTTCTCGTATCCAAAGAGTTCTGATTCCAATAAAGAATCGGGTATTGCACTGCAGTTGATCTTCATCAATGGTTTGTCACTCCGATGGCTGCTGTAATGAATGGCGTTCGCGGCCAATTCCTTTCCCGTGCCGCTTTCGCCCTGAATCAACACAGACGTTTTATGAGTTTTACCAATCATTCCGATCAATTCTTTTACGTAATGAATTTGAGGACTAACCCCATAAATATGACTGTTTTGGTATTTCTCTTTTTGCTCTCGATGAAGTCTCCGCACTTCGTTGATTAAACTTTTGGTCTCTAACCCTTTTTCGATGAGGAGTTTTAATTCCTCCAATTCAAAGGGTTTATTAATATAATCGTAAGCCCCGGACTTCATGGCCGAAACCGCCGTCTGCACGTCAGAAAAAGCGGTCATCATGATGACTAAGATCTCGGTATCAAATTCCTTGATTCTTCTTAGGACCTCTAAGCCATCTATGTCGGGAAGCCTCATGTCAAGGAGAATGAGGTCAATGACATTCTTTTTGGCCAAAGAGAGGGCACCGCTTCCTGAGCCGACGGAAAAGACCTCATATCCTCTCTTTTTTAAGACGTCAGAGAGCGTCTCCTGCATTACCCCGTCGTCATCTACAATAAGGATAGAAGGTTTCATCAGTTCTCCAATGTCTCCGGCAAATCAATGATGAAAGAGGTACCCTTCTCCCATTCGCTCTCCACCTTGATGGTTCCTCCGTGTTTTTTAATAATCTGATAAGTGATGGAAAGGCCCAACCCGATTCCCTTAGGTTTTGTGGTAAAAAAGGGATCGAAAATTTTATGAAGAATGTGCGAGGGGATGCCTCTTCCGGTATCCGAAATGACAATCTTAGTGAAATTTTGCATCACTCCCTTCGAGGAGTTTGAAATCATCGGGCTGGCCTCAATTTTGAGTTCACCCCCGGTAGGCATGGCTTGAATCGCATTCAAGAAAAGATTAAGAAAAACTTGATGCATTTGCGTCTTATCGACTTTAATCCCTTGAAGTTGGGGATGATAGGCTTCAACAAAGCGAATCCCTTTGTCAGCAATCTCTTTAATAAGGAATGGAATGATTTCATTGATAATGTCTTTAATATGGCAATGAACCAAAGTCAGATTTTGTGGCTTCGCAAAGGAAAAAAAGGTTTTAAGCAGGTCATTGAGCCGATCGATTTCTTTCGTGATTCGGTGTAGATATTCTCTTCTTGAATCGTCTCCGGACATCTCTTCGCCAAGAGCTTGGGCGGTCGTTTTAATTCCAGCGAGGGGATTCCGCAATTCGTGGGCAATTCCTGAAGCGAGTTTTCCCAACGAGATCAGTCTATCCATTCTCAAGATCTCCTCTTGGATTTTGTAAATGTTCGTCAAATCCCGAAACACGACAATCTTCCCTATTCTTTCTCCCCGGATACTTAAATGACTATTAATGGTGAAACCGACCGGAAATTCGGAATGGTCCTTCCTTCTCATCCATCCTTCTTTCCTGGTGTCCAGGTCATCTGGGTTATTAAGGAAAGAAGGCGCCGCCCTTTGTTTTTCTTTTAAATTGAAAATATTAAAGGGTTGACCGATCAGTTCCTCTATGGTATAGCCTAAAATCCTTTCCCCTGCCTTGTTCACATAAGTAATGGCATCGTTCATTTCCGTGATAATGATTCCGCTTCCAATGCTCTGGATAATACTTTCTGTAAAATTCTTTACATCGACCAGTTCCCGCGTCAGCTGCTGAATGATTTCTTCCTTTTCAGCAACCTTTTCTTCGATTTCATCGGTTGAAATATTTTGGTTCATAAGGAAATCTACGTCTTAAAACTTTTTTAAGTCTAAAATAGGAATCTCCACCGATTGGTCTTGGTACGTGTAATGAACGACCCCTGAGAAATATTCCCCGATCCCCGCTTTTTCTTCGACGAGGGTTGACAGCTTGTTTAGAACTTGATCGACCATCAACCCTTTGTATTCTCCGTTTTCTTTGACGGTGAGTATTCTTATCTCCTCAGAACGCCCCCCGCTTACGATCGAGAACATTTTCTTCAAATCGATCATCTTCACTTCAAGATCTCTCAACCGGATTTTTTGTTGGTTTGGGTATTTCTCTAACAGGGTAGTTGGAACCCTGAAGACTTTAAAAACCTTTTCGCTTTCCACCCCAAATAATTTTTTCTCCACCTTAAAAATCGTCACATCGAAGGGTTTGGATCTGACCTGCACGGTCGGTGGCGGGAGTCTTTGGGGGCTCTCCTCGAGTTTGGTCATCTGCTGTTTCATCGTTCTAAAGATTTCCTCCGCCTTTTCCATGAATGCATTCATCCTGTTCGACATGTCTTCGATTTTCTTTTCTCCGGAGATGGGGAGCTCTGCGTTGCCAACTGCCTCCACTTTACCGGGGGAAGATTGAACGATTTTGGCTTCTTTCATCCCGTCTAAGCAGGCGAACCTCGCTTCGATCCCGTGGTGGGCCAGCTGTTTATAAATAGTAATTTCTCCCTCGGTTTCTTTTCTCATGAGGAGCTTTAACGTTTCTTTCGAATCCAACAGGAATTTGATCCATGGCGGTCGAATATTTTCTTCACTCTTAATCATACTGCTTACAACCTTGTCCATATAATTTAGGATCGATGCCATATCGGGCCTCTGTTTCACCAATTCACGTAAACCAAGGACTTCCTCT
>Ga0187771_10004343_pt1 | contig 9993 bp, 11 predicted proteins | sample 0116_SJ02_MP15_1_FD_133139 | JGI IMG/M metagenome (GOLD analysis project Ga0187771, IMG submission 133139) | Tropical peat soil microbial communities from peatlands in Department of Meta, Colombia - 0116_SJ02_MP15_10_MG | ecosystem: Environmental > Terrestrial > Soil > Wetlands > Peat | place... | reverse complement strand
CCAGCTTACTGATAGCACGGGCGTGTCCGGCCTGGATTGCTAGCTCGGGCTTGGCGTCGACCTTGTGCGTCTGCGGCAGGGCGTTCGTGCACAAGCAGATTGCGTTGAGGACGAACACAGCCGAAATGGCTTGAGTTCTCATATTCAAACCTCACAGAGCTGAATGCCGGTTCCACAAACGCCCGGTGTGGCACTTGCCCCCAGACTATTACGTCTTGGCACGGACATTCGCTTCAATCAGGCAAAAAACCGCCGCGGCGAGACTGAGCACGAGCGAGCCGTAGCTCAGCAGCAGGATGCTCTTTGCCCGTTCGATCGATTCCTCGGTCCAGACTCTACCCGGCGGGAATTTTCGAACCAACTCTGACGCTTCCGGCTTGTAATGCGTTTGGACCCATTCCCTAGCCTCTTTTGTTAGGTCGCTGTCGGAACCCTTAACACGGAGTTGATCGGGGTGTTGAGGCGAGAAATAGGCATATTCGTGAAGCATCCGCGGATAGATCAGAGCGGATGGGATCGCTACCGCAAAGAAAGCGATACCGGCAATCATCCATGGCTTCCGGTATTTCGGTCCCGGCGCGCGCCGCGCAATGGCCGACACTGCGAGAAGGGTGATGAGCACGAAGAACGAGACGATACCCACATGGAAGCCAGTGCCGGTTTCGTCCGGCGGAGCGATCTTTTTCAAAAAGCCGCCAAACGCGAGGAACAGGAAGAGCACAACCTGCACGAAGGAAAGTAGAAGTTTCTTGCGATCTTCCGTCGTGCTCATTGAATTACCGTCAACTCAACTGTCTGTCGTGGGCCACCGCTTGCGTCTACTCGAATCGGCTTCTGGTCGGTAAGTGGTGGAAACGGGTGACCAGCTTTACCCGCCCAGATCATATAGTCGCCAAACGGAAGGCGCCCCGACATCGCGTTTTGGAATGGATGGCTGGGGTCATGTCCATCGGGAGGATTTCGGAATAAGCCCTCAAACGCGTAAAACACTTGCACCTCCTCGGGGGCCTTGGGTGCTCGAATCGTAACCACAACTTCGAACTGTTCTGCCCCCAGTGGAGGCTCACCCGCCATGACTTCGTCGTACTTCTTCATCTGATGATGAATGTCCCTGTAGATGGCATTGATTCGCGACTGATCCTCCTGAGTTACCAACTTCTTATCATTGAGGATTCTGGAGAGAATGGAGTCGAGCAGAGCCGCCTCATCATGTATGCCCTGCAAGGTTGGGCGGCGCAATGATGGGCCGGTCCTTTGTAAGAACGATTGCCGAATGTAGGCGAACCAGGCCGTGAGTCCCTTGACGTTGGCTACAGTCTCTTCCCTGACAGGCGGACTCGAAAAGCGTTCAACTGGTAGGTTGGCAAATCCGGTCGAAAGATCCTGAAGGTTCAGTGCGCTCTTTGTGAATTCTTCTCTAAGAGGTGCATCCACCGTCAACATCACGCGATAGCCGTCTCGAAGTTTCCGTTCCAGCTTCTCTCCCGCACTGACCTTCGGAAGGGTCAGACTAGTCCCCGCTTGAAGTGGGTCAACCTTTTTCAGCGACGGGTTGAGATCGTATATGACTGTAAACGCCTCAACATCGGGTTCGATGTAATTAGCGATCAGCAGATCAAAAATGCTAATGTCTGGCTGAACCGTAATTGTGGTGGTGATGAGCTCAAAACGATCATTCGGCCAGGGAGCGGCAGAAAGGTTCTGATCGGCGGAGACCAGAATAGCGCTGACCGAACGCCCTGCAATACTCGTCTCCTTCGGCTCCAAGGCGAGGCTGCTAATCGAAATTAGCGAAACGAGTAGTCGAGCAATTACCAGCTGGTGTGTTCTCATCAGCCCCAACGTTGATTTGAGGTATTTTATCGCAGACGTAGACTTGCTGGAATCAGAATTGCTCTTTCCGAACTGACGACGTAGCGGTTGTGCTGCGCAAAGATTCTATCCGCACTCGAAATCAATGGTGCCTCTCGGAAACTCCGAAAGAACTGAGCCGACGCGATTTATACTTTGTTCCCCAAGATCATCCGTCGATGCCTATTTCTCTCGCCGCGCTACTCGCCGCCCTGCGTTCGATCATCCGTTCACGGGCCGAACTCCAACTCGAAAACTTAGCTTTGCGCCACCAGATCGGCGTGCTTCAGCGCTCGGTCGGGAAACGACTGAAATTGAGGTCGGGAGATCGTCTGTTCTGGGTCTACTTGTCCCGCATCTGGCGGGATTGGCGCTCGACGTTGGCCATCGTGAAACCGGAAACCGTCGTGGCCTGGCATCGCCGGGCGTTTCGCCTGTTTTGGACTTGGAAGGTTCGGCGCGGCCAACCCGGACGACCCGCGATTGCTCGTGAAGTGCGAGACCTGATCCGGAGGATGTGCCGGGAGAATCCCACTTGGGGCGCGCCTCGCATTCACGGCGAACTGCTCAAACTCGGCTTCGACATCGGTGAGACCAGCGTCAGCAAATACATGGTGCGTGGCCGCAAGCCACCTTCTCAGACTTGGCGGACTTTCCTCGAGAGCCACATCTCGCAGCTGGGATTTTTTCACTGTGCCCACCATCCGATTCCAGGTCCTCTACGTGTTCCTAGTACTGGCCCATGACCGCCGCCGCATAGTTCACTTCAACGTGACTGCCTATCCGACCGCGGAGTCGACCGGCCAACAACTGCGGAACGCATTTCCGTTCGATCAGGTCCCGCGCTACCTGCTGCGGGATCGCGACGCGATCTTCGGTCAGGATTTCCGTGAACAGGTGCAAAACCTGGGCATAGAAGAGGTGCGGTGCACTCCGCGTTCACCTTGGCAGCGAGCGTATGTGGAGCGGGTCATTGGTTCCATCCGGCGTGAGTGTCTCGACCAACACGATCACATGGCTCGCTACGCCGGACACTCGCCTCCTATTTCGAACGTGATGACGAGATCAACGGACTCATCCTCCAACACACGAAGCATTCCGCTGGCGTCTGCCGCGTAAATCGTGGAGCTACTCAGGGCAGGCTTCGTTCGCCCCAAGGCAGTCTGGATGAGGTCGGCAATCTCAAGCTCTCTCGTGGTGCTGCTCACTGTTCTTGCCCCGTGCTCCTTTTAATGCCTACCTTCTTCTAATACTCGACTTCAACCTGCGGCTCTCTCACAACTCAAACGCTGTGCGCGACGGAGCCGGGTTCGGCTTGAGCCTTACACTGGTCGAACCCTCATCATCCCGGTTGATCGTCGAGTGATAAATCCACTGAGGTAGGGCAATACCGCTCTGTAGGGTGCGACGAACAGCCAGTCCAAGAGCGCCCGTGTTCGTGTTCACGAAACCCGGCGTGATGCCTCGGTTGCGCCCGTGGCCGTGGATCAACACAAGCTCCTTCGCTCCCATAAATCTCCTTCCCATCCAGAATGGCTGCCGTCAAGCTATGTGCGATCACGCAACACCCCCCATTCCGTACCGCCCGGTCAGCCCCTTGGCAGGCCGGAACATGGCGCGGTCGAGTACGCGCATGAATCTCGTGTGCAGGGCTTCCCCCACTTCGATCTCCTCGTCGCACATAACCTCAGTGCCAAGGTTGCGGCTGGAGTAGCTCATGATCTCGTTGAATGCCTCTTCCTGTCTTGGGTAACGCGGCAATAGCAGATCATTCGCGATGTATGCTTGCCATTGTGCGTTGACGAAGCTGATAGCACGCTCCTGCCATTGCTTCGATCCTTCCTCAGCCATACCGGGAGGAAGCATAGAACGATAAGAAGTGACTAGCTCGAACGCGTTCTCGCTGCTGCGCACAACCAACCCTGCACACAGCATCTGGAATGACCCGAAATATTTGAAGTCCTTCGGCAGCAGGCCGAAATCGATGATCGCGCCCTTCTGCTCGACTAGGATTACTCGCGGTGAATCGAAATCTTCCTCGTGATTTGTCATTGGCTCTCCTCTCCTATAAATAGATTCCAGACTCGCTCCTCAGTCACACTGCCGAAAACGGAATCACACGCTGTGAACCGTTTGGATCGGAGACGTTTCCGATCTCAATCACGCCCCTTGGAGCCACCAATTTGCCGCGCTCAGGGTTCCCACGCTTGTGCGGTCTGATCCAGATGCGGCCATACGTCTTTCCAAGCACGGGCTTGTGCCCAAACAAGGGATGCTCGTACTTGACGTTGATGTAATGACCTTTGACCAGATGCTCGCCGGGTGACTCGTGCGTTTCGCTTCCGCTGCTCCGATGCGTGCCCGCTCGCACTGCTTTCAGAAACGGCTCAAACTTGATGATGGTCGGGTCGGACTTCCTCTTCCCGTTCTGGTCTCCGCGACCCTTTTTCTTGCCCTGCTTAGCGTTGACCTGTGTCTGCGTGGGCACGTCCTCCCTGTCCCAGTTCAGCAACTGAAGGCACGTCCTCACCACTTCAGCGCCCTGTTTTGCGGCGTCGAGGTTTGCATCTAAAAGCGTGCTGTCTAACCTGAATGATGCGAACTCGTCATCGTCGTTGAGCAGGATTTCGCATACATTGGGGTTATATTCAACCCGCCCCGAAACCCGCACGGAGTCGAACATTGCAGTGACAATGAACCTGCGATCCCACAGGTCGAGGTCAGTGATCGAGTCGCCGTACTCGTCCACGGCACGCACAAGATAGGCGATTCGCTGCCGCTCGTTAAGGCGGTGCTCAAGACTGAATGCGAACCAAGGAGGCCCCATGGGAGCCTTTGCTGCGATCTTGATGAGGTCGTCACGCCGTTCGAGCGCATCTGCATTGCGTTTTGTCGCGACACGGCTGGATGCGCGAACCTATCGTACCTAGGAAGAGGTGCAACAACACGTCCAGGAATTCATCGAGCGGGTTTACAATCCTGTGCGCTTGCATTCTGCGCTGGGTTATCGGTCGCCCGCGGAGTTCGAGCGTGACCGGGAGCAGGAGAAAAGCAAAGCGGCGTGGATGCCCGCGACGGCGAGTTTTCCGAGGCATCAGGAAATCTATTCCGATGACTCAAAACAACCAGAGCCGCCGGGGCCTATGAACCCTGACCCCGGCGACACATCGGAATGAGTTTCCGCAGGGTATTCCTTGGCGAGTTGCTCTCCAGCAGAGCTCGCCTCCGCTTTCCCTGCCGATATCGTTCTACAACATGGCCGCTCGTTCGTCGAGCAAGAAGCAGCGAACGGCAAACTGTTGAACTTCTGACTGTCTCAAAAAAGGGCGCAGCCCCAGCCATTCGAGTCATTTCAGGAATTCCGTCACATCGCGCCAAAAGGCTTTGATCGAACTTGTAGACTCAGTCGGTATTCCTGATTTCGCTATTGTGTCAACGCCACCGGCCACGCGTTTCCAATGAATTTCAGTGTCATCTGCCGGTGTGGTTCATCAAAACCTCGCAGACGCTCAGAAGCGTTCTATCGCAACGCGCTGACCCATTGGATTGCTTCTTCCAGCGCCGCCAAGCCCGGGATCCGATGGTCTTGGTAGCTACGAAGACGGCCTTGTGTGCAGCTTTCTCGAATTGGCTAGAGTTGTGGCGCTGATCCGTAGAACAGCGGGGTTCAAACCGCGTAGCGATGATGCAATCCACCGAGTCGCGGAAGAGATCGAATCATGCTTCCTGCTGCAGGCAGGTTGGATTCTCCACAGCCATACGAAAGATAAGCGCCCGAACCTCCTCGCTTGCACGTTTTCTGCCTCCGACTCGGCGGGCTCGTGAGAGCCAATTCCAGTACAGCCGGGAACCCGCTCGATGCCAAGCCACAACCGTTCTCGGCGTGACGAGGACTAGCGAGTCCCCCCAGCCTGACCAGAGCCTTCGCAGGGCAATCCAGAACAGCTTATGGATGGTCGACAGTCGGCGACGAGGGCGTTTGGCGTGTAACGCCAGCAGTTGCTGGCGGAGTGCCAAATTCTCGAGGATAAGATCCTGGCGGGAGCGGAAGATGCAAACGATCCAACCGATCAAGTGCCGGAGGGAGGAGATCATGGACCAAAATCTTGTCGCACACGCCTCGGCTACCCTGTTTCGAAGTCGTTCACTTTATGAGTGCTGGACGTTTTGATGAGGCCGTCGCTCGGAATACGGAATGTCCTCTGGGAGGTGTGAAACTCGCTGGACGAGCCTCGGTATTCGAATGCGAGTAAAGCAGGACGAAAGCGGCGTTCGCAGGAATGGTAGTCACGTATGTGAATTTCTGAGTCGCCACCAGGATGAACGATTATAAGGTAGTCTCGTCCGAGACAGGAAAAAGTGACGATTGCTCCGGCAGTTCTCCATCACGCCAGCGTTGACGGCAAACTCGTAAAGGAGATCTTCCTGGACCAGCCACAGGTAAACTGACGAGTCTGCCTGCGTCCGGGGCAGGCCGTTCGCATTGACCGGCCCAGAATACAGCAGCAAGTTGCCGGTCATCGAGCTCCCCTATTGGCGAATAGCCCTAGATCAACCGAATCGCCCATGGCTTTGTATCCGGCGGGGCCGGGATGCAGATGATCGCCGCTGTCTGCTTCGGGGGTGAGATTGGCTGGATTATTCGGGTCGCGGGTAACAGCGTCGAAATCGATGACCGCATCGAACGCGCCGCTGGTGCGAATCCAACGGTTCATAGCCTGGCGAGCATTCTCCGCTTGGGGAGTTGAGTAGAACGATCCGCCGAATGGGAGGATCGTGGCACCATAGACGCGGATGTGATGCGAATGTGCGCGGAGGATGATTTGCCTGTAAGCCATGATCATGTCGCGCACAGTGGCGTCTATATCGCAATCCTTTGTACAGGTTCCGATGTCATTGACCCCTTCGAGGATCACGAGCCACCGGACTCCGCTCTGGGCCAGTACATCGCGATCCAGGCGTGCGAGAGCGTTTGTTGCGATGCGATCGCGAAGAAGGCGGTTTCCACCAATACCTTCGTTCAGCACTCCGATGCCCCTTGTGTGTTCACCGGCCTGCAAACGGCGCGCAAGCACGTCTGTCCAACGGCCATTTCCATTGGTAGTAACGCCGTGGCCGTCAGTAATCGAGTCGCCGAGGATCGCCACCGCACCCGCCGGTGCGGAATTCCCGGCTATGACATCCACGCCGTCCAAGAAATACCAATGATCAATATTCTGAACCGATGGCAGCACGATCCCTGAAACAGCATCGCCTCGAGTGAAATATGAAGTAGCCCTTGAACCGGCGTGCGTGGTCACACCATCGGGTGCAGTGATTACGTGAATCGTAACCGCAAGATCGGAAAGAGGAGCCAGGTCGAAAGCCACGGGATCGGAATACATCAGCGCGCCGGCAGGAATGGTCACCGATGACTGTTCGCTGAAAGTGAGCGGCTTGTCACTTGCTCCGTCAATAGCGCCGTTGCGCGCCGCTTTTGCAACGCGAGCCGAGGTGATCGTCAACGGAGTGCTTCCGAACTCGTTCGAAAACCGCACACGGATCCTTGTCCCGCCGAGCGATACATGGACGATTTGCCGCAGCGTGGCATCCGCCAGTTCCGGCGTAGGGGGAGTAACGGTCGAGTCTGCGAGTTGCGGCGAAGAGGCCCACGTCCCCACCCAAACAGCGCTGTCCGCGGCAGCTCCAAGAGTGGGCCCTTTAATGTAGTGGCTGGCAAATTTCAGAAACCATGGCCAATTCGGACCGGTCGTGTGTCCGCCACTGTGTTGACGAAAGGCGATGTTGCCGTCAATCAGCGCGGTCTCGATGGGGGGAAATTCGCTGGTCCCAAGGTCTTTCTTCCCGAGAAGCCGGTACACTGGACCGGCATATAGCGCTCCCAGAAACATCCCTTTGGCGTCGACCCAGCCGCCTTCCACTTGTTGAGACCCGCTGCTGATGAACACCGGACGCGGTGCACACAGCGCAATCAGTTCGTGCGCATCCACGGGCAGATCGTTCGGAGTCAACGGCCCGGCATACTTCAGAAAGTTGCCGGCCACCCAGTGATATTCGGGAGAGGAAGCAATGTTCTCAACTTGCTCACCGAAGTTGCGTCGCAAAATCTTCGCTCCACCTTCACCGGACGACCCAATGAAACCGATGGCAAAGCGCGAGTCATACGCCATTGCAACCAACGCCGCTTTGCCATACCGCGACAGCCCCTCGATGCCCACCTGCTTTGCATCGACAGACTTATCAATCTCGAAATAGTCAAGCGCACGGCTCGCTCCCCACGCCCACGCTCGCAGCGCGCCCCAATCATCCAGCTTTCGAGGTTGTCCACGGTTAACGAGGCCGATGATGCCATCGGTCAGGCCGGCGCCGTTGTCCGGCTGCACCGAGGTCGGTATGAGGATCGCGTAGCCCCAACCCATGGCGAGAACTTGTTGTTGCCACGTTGGTCCGGTTCCTACGAAGGCCGCTCGCTGGTCCTCTGGCATGCGCCTCAACATGGCTTCCCACGCCTCGGGACTTAGGCCGGGCTCCATGATCACGGGGACGGGGCCAGGTGCTTTCGCCGGTGTTGTCAGTGTCAGTTGGATCTCAACCCGGATCAGCGGATACGAAGAGTTGTCAACATGCCCAACGAGTTTCTTGGTTGTGACCGGCACGCCCCCGATCTGCTCGGATATCGAGCTAACGACCTGCCACCGCACCCTTGGCGTTTGCTTGGGAACGCGACCGTAAATCTCGCTGTCGAACGCTTCCACAATCTCCGGCCGGCGCCGCTTCCACCAGAGTTCTGGCGAACTGACTCGCTCCCCGTCGTTGAGCAGCAGCGGATCGGGCAATTTGAGATCGGCAGGAACCTTCGACTCATCAAAGTTGGCGGCGTTGGGAGATTTTGGATCGCCGTCGGGGCCTCGCCGGAGTGCAGGAATGTGAAGCAAGTCGAGAATTCGCTGATGATCCTGCTCAGCAGTCAGGTGCGCTTGCGGAGGACTCGTACTGCATACAGCTGGAAGCAGCGCGGCCAGGACACAACAGAATAGCCCGAGAACTGAACGAGAAGCAGGCATGAATTCGGTGTGCGGGTGATTTTACAACAAATGTCCGTAAACGTTAACGGAGCTGAGAAACCGCCGTACGCCGTAGTACCGGGCGTGTGGTGAGCTGCTACGATCGCGTGCCTTTGTTTGTCAAGAAACTTAACGCAGTATTCACCTGAGCGTCACATACGATCCCTGCCATTTCTGGGTTCTGCAAAAGCCTGTACATGGTGACGTGGATTGTCGCCACGGCTCCCAGTGGCGATGTTCTCGTGTCGCAGAAGGGTTTTGACGTCCTCCAGTTCGAGACACGCTTCCTTGCCCGAGGTGCTCACCGTGTGCCGGAAGCTGTCCCAACCGATGTTGGGAAGATCGGTTTCAGCAGGATTCCAAATCGAGCTACAAACTCCTTGATCTTTTTCGCCGTAGAAGGCAACGCGAGGACGGCCGGAGCAGGTCCCTCACGCTTTTCAGCTTCGCGTACTCCGCTTTGGCTTCGTTCCGGATAGGGATGTCGAGTTCGGCGTCTTTCCAGAGGGTAAGAACAGCCCGGATAGCCTTTACTACCGCGGCAACCCGACTTTGCGCACCAACTCACCAAACCGCGAATCGGAACGGATGGGGTCGAACAGGAAGACAGTCTTAACAAGCATCAACCGCCAATCGTGCTCCTGATAAGCGACGTTAAGCCACCGGAAGGCCCGCTCGTTGTCTCGCGAGTCGGCATACATGGCAGCAATGTCGTATGCATACGAGTACCCCGTCTCACGTTGTGCTTGCCGGACTCCAATGCCTTCAGTGAGAGCACCCTTCCAGCCCGCTGCGCGAAATCCTTGCTCCGCGGCAGAGGCGAATTCAGATTCGTTTCGGTCACCGGAAAGCTGGCCATAGGCCCTCCATTCTTCAATGACCTGCGGGTACATGCGCTTCCCCCAATAAGCTCGTGCCAGACACCAAAAGTGCACTGGGGCGAATGTTGGGTTCTCATTTACCAGCTTTTTGCACTCGGCAATGGCGTCGTCGAACTGGTGTGCCCAGACGTGAATCACTCCGACCCGCATTCTGATGATCGGTGATAGCGGTTCGAGTTGGCGGGCGCGATTGGCTT
>Ga0187771_10004342_pt1 | contig 9993 bp, 4 predicted proteins | sample 0116_SJ02_MP15_1_FD_133139 | JGI IMG/M metagenome (GOLD analysis project Ga0187771, IMG submission 133139) | Tropical peat soil microbial communities from peatlands in Department of Meta, Colombia - 0116_SJ02_MP15_10_MG | ecosystem: Environmental > Terrestrial > Soil > Wetlands > Peat | place... | reverse complement strand
TGTTGATCGTGGCTGAGGACGTGGAGGGCGAGGCTCTGGCCACCCTGGTGGTCAACAAGCTGCGCGGCACCTTGCAGGTAGCCGCGGTCAAGGCCCCGGGCTTCGGCGACCGGCGCAAGGCCATGCTGGAAGACATCGCCATCCTCACCGGCGGGCAGGTGATCTCTGAAGACATGGGCTGGAAGCTGGAAAACGTCACGGTGAAAGAATTGGGCACCGCCAAAAAGATCAACATTGACCGGGATAACACCACCATCATTGACGGCGGCGGCAGCCGGGAGGCCATCGAAGGCCGGGTGAAGCAGATCCGGGTCCAGATCGAGGAGACGACCTCCGACTACGACCGGGAGAAACTCCAGGAACGGCTGGCCAAGATGGTCGGCGGCGTCGCCCTGATCAAGGTTGGCGCGGCCACCGAAACCGAGCTCAAGGAGAAGAAGGCCCGGGTCGAGGACGCCATGCACGCCACCAAGGCGGCCGTCGAGGAAGGCATCGTGCCCGGCGGCGGCGTCGCCCTGCTCCGCGCGCAGAAGGCGCTCGAAAAGTTCGAACTCGAGGGCGACCAGAAGATCGGCGTCAGCATCGTCAAGCGGGCGATCGAAGAGCCGCTTCGCCAGATCGCGGGCAACGCCGGGTTCGAGGGCTCCGTGGTCGTTGAGAAGGTTAAGGAGATGAAGCAGGACTTCGGCTTCAACGCCCTGTCCGAGAAGTACGAGGACATGATCAAGTCGGGCATCCTCGACCCGACCAAGGTTGTCCGCATCGCCCTTCAGAACGCGTCCTCGATCGCCGGCCTGTTGCTGACGACCGAAGGCATGATCGCCGAGCTCCCCGAGGAAGAAAAACAGCCGAAATACCCCGCACCTCCCGGCGACATGTACTGAGCGCCAAGAGGGGCAGTCCCCTCCGGGGATAGTCCCTGGGCAAGCATCGCCAGCCCCGGGCGGTCTCGCCGCCCGGGGCTTTTTTTATGGGGGCAAATCTACCTTTTATCACTTATTGTGCTCGGGTCGCCCGGTGGTTGTGGGAACCGGATTAAAAGTGATAAAAGGTAGATTTGACCCCGTCTCCGCGCCTCGGGTAAGATGAGGGCGTGGGCCCATGCTGAAGGTCATCGACCGGTATGTTCTTAAGGAGATCGCCCCGCCCTTCGCCGTCGGCCTCCTCGTCACGACCTTCGTCCTCCTGATGAACCAGGTCCTCGTCGTCGCCGAGCTCCTCATCGACAAGGGGGTGCCGGCCGGGCTGGCGGCCCGGCTGTTCGTCCTGCTCGTCCCCTCCCTCCTCGCCTTCGCCGTGCCCATGGCCGTGCTGGCCGGGATCCTCGGCGGCTTGGCCCGGCTGTCCGCCGACTCGGAGGTCGTCGCCTTCCGGTCCCTGGGCATCGGGTCCAGGCGGTTCGTCCGGCCGCTCCTCGTTTTCGGTGTCGCCGGCGGTCTGGCCACGTCCGCGCTGACCCTCTTCCTCGCTCCGCGGGCCAACTTCCGCTGGGTCCAGGCCATGACCAGCTCGGTCCTGGCGCGGGCCGAGTTTCGCGTCCATCCCCTGGAGTTCAATGAATCGCTCCCGAATGTCGTGCTCTACGTCCAGAACGTCGACCAGGACAAGGGCTGGGAGAATGTCTTCGCTTACCTCAACAAAGACCCTCGGAACCCTCGTGTCATCATGGCCCGCACGGGACGGGTTGAGATCTATCCCGAACAGAGGCGGGCGACTCTGGAGCTCTGCCACGGCGTCATCCATTCCGGCCCCCCGGCCGACCCCGCGACGTACAGCGTCACGTCCTTCGAACGATTTGAGGAGGAGATCGATGTCGAGAACCTCTTCCCGCCCGTGACCAGCGAGAAGGGGGTCCGAGAGAAGGACATCGGCGAGCTCGTCCGTGACGTCGGGGGGATCGGACGCGAGCTGGCCGTCTTGGAGGAGAAGCGCCGGGAAGCGCCCGGGTCCGAGGCCGCCTTCCTCCTTGCTTCGCAAAAACAGAGAGAATTCCGGGCCCACTGGGTCGAGATTTACAAAAAGTTCTCCCTGCCCTCCGTCTGTCTCGTGTTCGTAGTCCTGGGGCTTCCTCTGGGCCTCCTGGCCGGCCGGAGCGGCCGGACGGGCGGCCTTTCATTGAGCCTGGGACTTATCCTGCTTTATTACATCCTGATGACGACGGGTGAGCAACTGGCCCTCAACGGGAAGCTGACGCCGTTCCTAGCCATGTGGGGGCCGAACATCCTGCTGGCCGCGGCGGCCGTCGTCCTGGTCTTACGGACCGAAAGTGCGACGGCCGCGCTCGCCCGAGTCCGGACGGCCTGGCGCCGGCTCGAGAGGCGTGCCGTCTCACGGCGGCCGGGCCGCGGCCCTGAGGTACGACCCCCGCGCGTGCCGCTCCGCTTTCCCAGCATCCTCGACCGCTACTTCTCCAGGAGGTACCTGGCGATGCTGGGAATCTCGCTCGCTTGGCTCCTCGCGGCGGCCGCGCTGGTCGCCTTCTTCGAGCGCCTGGACACCGTCCACAGGCACGGCAAGCCCATCGGGCTTCTCGTCCGGCATGTCTGGTTCCGAATCCCGGAGTTTCTCTCGACCGTGCTTCCCGTCGCGGCCCTGACCACGGCCCTCCTCGTCGTCGGCGTCATGGTGCGGCGGAACGAAGCTACGGCCCTGAAAGCCTCAGGCGTCAGCCTGTATCGGGCGGTCCTGCCCATCCTCGTCCTGGCCGCGGCCGTGAGCGGTGCTGCCTTCCTCGTCCAAGAGCGCCTGGCGCCGGCGGCCAGTATCCGGGCCGAGGAAGCGTGGAACAGGATCACGGACCGCCCGGCCCGGACTTACAGCACCATCAACCGTCATTGGATCATGAGCCGGCGGAAGGACCGCATCTACCACTATGAGCTCGCGGACCCGGCGTCATCGGCTTTCAGCCGAATGTCCGTTTTCGACATCGACACAGAGCACTGGTCGCTGGGCGGACGGGTCTTCGCCGAGACGGCCTCCTTCGTCCCGGACGGTTTTGAACTCCATCGCGGCTGGTGCCGCGATTTCCGGCCCGGGGCGGAGGCGCCCTTTGTCGTCCGCGGCTCCTGGGTCCTGCCGGCGCAGGACGACCGGAGCTGGTTCGTTCGCGAGTGGAAAGAGCCCGATGCGATGACCTACGGCGAGCTCCGGCGGTACGCATCCGAGGTCCAGGCCATGGGCTTCGAAGCGACCCGGCTGCGCGTGGACTTGGCCGGCAAGGCCTCGTTCCCCCTGGCCAGCCTGGTCATGACGCTCCTGGCCGTTCCCTTTGCCTTGGCCGCGGGAAAGAAGGGAGCCCTGGCCGGGGTCGGGGTGGGCCTGGCCCTGGCCTTCGGGTATTGGGGGACCTTTGCCATCTTCCGGAGCCTCGGCTATACAAGCGTGCTGCCGCCCTTCCTCGCGGCCTGGGCGGCGAACCTCCTGTTCGGGCTGGCGGGGGTCCTCCTCCTGTTCAGGATCAGGACCTGATCACATCTTGTACTTGCCGAAGTCTTCGGGACCCAGCCTCTCGAGCCATTTCCTGAGCTTTTCGGAGGCGTCCAGGTTGTCCTCGAACTTCAGGCTGTGGGCCTTGCGGACGACGTCGTCCTCGACAAAGATCGGCGAGCTCATGCGCAGGGCCAGGGCGATGGCGTCCGAGGGCCGGGAATCGATGACCAGGACCCGGTCGTCCTGGCGGCAGTGGATGAGCGCGTAGAAGGTGTTGTTCCGTACGTCGTTGACGACGATCTTCTCGATGGCGATCCCCATCCTCTCTAGAAAGTTCTTAAGCAGGTCGTGGGTCATGGGGCGGGGCGTCGGGACGTTCTCGATGGTGAGGGCGATGGCGTTGGCTTCGAAGACCCCGATCCAGATCGGCAGGATCTTTTCGTTCAGCGGGTCTTCCAGGACCACGATGGGCATCTTGGAAATCGGGTCCACGACGAGACCCTTGACCTTCATTTCGATTTCCATGCCCTGCTCTTTTCCCTACTAATATAGGGGCGCGGCGGGGGGTTGTCAAGGAAAGGCCTCGGGGCTTACTCTCGCTTTCATTTTGGGGCAAGGACCGTGCCCTCCGTCGGTCGCGGCCCGTCCCTGCGAGCCGTGCCGCTTCGGTCCGGTCTTCGCTCTGAAAAAGAGGGAATATCCCTCTTTTTCATCCGTGCCCGCTCAGACCTCCGGCAGGGAGCGGATTCTGAGGAGCGACCGGCAGAAGCGGGGCGGAGCAACTCGGAGCCGCGCTTCTGGGAAATATCCGAAACGAATCTTGTTAAAATAATGTCAGCTGGCCGGCGGCGAGGTCTTCAGCGGGGCCTTCCTCGAACAGGCTGATGACGCCGTATTCGCCGTCGTGGCCGGGGACGATCTGCACGCGGCCCTGCCGCATCCGGTCGATGCCGAGGGCGACCCGGTCCGGCGCGACCCGGGCCAGCTCGGCCACGGGGACCTCGGTCAGGACCGTGAACTCGTTGCCGAACTCGCGGATGAACTTGAAGTAGAGGTCCCAGACGGCCTGCGATTCCGGCGTCCGGCCCACGGCCTCGGCGATGACCTCGTTGAGCGGGATGAGGTTCTTGAACGGGATGCGGCCAGGCACTCCGGCGCCGGACTCCCGGTCGGCCAGCTCCTCGACACGGTGGAGAACGCCGATCGTCAGGGGCTTGCCGCACTTCGGGCAGAGGTCGCCCGCCATGATGCTTTCACGGGGGGATAGGACGACCCCGCACTTCCGGTGCCCGTCGTAGTGGTACTTCCCTTCCTCGGGGAAGAACTCGACCGTGTAAAGGAACCGGTTCGGGTCCCGACTCCGCAGGGCGTCCATGAGACCCCGATAGCTGAAGTCCGTGTCGAAGACGTTGGACTCGCGGCCGAGCTTGCTCGGCGAGTGGGCATCGGAGTTGGAGACGAGGACGAAACGGTCGAGGGCCGACAGGCGCCAGTTCATGGGCGGGTCGGACGACAACCCCGTCTCTAGGGCGAAGATCATGGGCGTCATCTCCTCGAAGCACTCCTCGATCGAGTCGAAGCCCGAGTTCGCCCCGAACAGCGAGAACCACGGCGTCCAGATGTGGGAGGGGATGACGACGCAGCGCGGACAGGTCTCCGCGACCATCCGACAGAAGAGCCGAACGTCGAGGCCGAGGATGGGGCGCCCGTCGGAGCGCAGATTGCCGACAGCGGCAAGCCGGCCGTTGATCCGTTCGACCGACTCGAAGTCTGGGGCGATGAGCATGACATGGATCTTGCGGACTTTCCCGCCCTTGGAGTAAATGAAACTCAGCTCGGTCGATAGGATAAAGGAGACATCCTTGGGGGAGAAGGGAACGCTCCGGAGATACGGGTCCTCGGGTACCGGAACGCCGTTCTTGAATTCGAAGAAGCCGTTGCCCGACGGCTTGAGCTTCTCCTTCATGAGGAACAGCCATTCGGGGTGGGTGAAGTCGCCGGTGGCGAGGAGACGGATCCCCTTAACCTTGGCCCAATACGCCAGCGTGTCGAGGACCATGTCCCGCGACGTGGCCCTTGAGAACTTCGAGTGTATATGCAGGTCGGCGACGAATCTCATGTCCGGGATTTCAAGTTTAAAACGAGCCGACGGCGAATGCAAGCTCTTTCGTCCGCTATTTTCCGCGAACCGCACCGCGGTTCGCGGGGTCCGTCAGACGCCGGCGCCGGCCAGTCCGTTCGCAGCGGGGGGCGTGACGAACGGCATGAGGATAACGCCTTCCATCGCCGCCCCGATCCCGGGCGCGGCCGCGTCGCCCCTCAGCGCGGCTCCTTGAGAGAGCGGGTCAGCTCCTGACCCTTCTCCGCACACTCTACGGCACGGACGTTGTCGCCGGTGCGGTTGTAAAGGTCGGCCAGCAGGAAATAGCCGAGGGGCAGTTCGGCCTTTTCCGGCTTGAGCTCGATCCCCTTGCGGACGAGGCCGATGGCCTCCTCATAGCGCTCACCCCGATTGAGATAGATCCGGGCGAGATAGAAATAGGTCAGCGGGAAGTCCGGGTCGATCTCGAGACACGTTTTCAGGGTCTCGAACTCCTTGTCCACCCGGCCGGTTATGCGGTAGATCCGGGATAGGTTATAGAGGGCCTTGTAGTGCTTGGGCGTCGTCTCGAGCTCCTTCAGGTATTCGGCCTCCGCTTCTCCGTTCCGGCCCTGCTTCTCCGCGATTTGGGCCTTGTTGTAGTGGGCGTTCATGAGCCGGGGGCTGATCTCCAGGGCCTTGCGAAGGTGCTCCTCGGCCCGCGGGATATCGTTCTTGACGATGTCGATCGCCGCCAGGATGTTATAGGAGCCGGCCGACTCGGCGTTGGACGCGAGGCATTTTTCGAGGTACGGGACGGCTTTGTCGTATTTCTTCTGCATGAAGTTCATGTTCCCGAGCATGAAGTAGAACTGGGAGTCCTCGAAGCCTTTCTTGATGTCATCGAGGAGGAAGGCCTCCGCCTCGTCGAACTTCCCCTGGCCCTCGTAGGACAGGGCGATGTTGATGGCTGCGAACGAGTCGTCGGGCTTGCGGCTGAGGACCTGGCGGAAATAGCCGATGGCCTCCTGGTATTTCTGTTCCTGGAAAAGGATGTTGCCGATCGCGAAGTAGGCATCGGTGACGTCCGGGTCGGCGGCGATGATCGCCTGGATGGTCCTGATGCCCTCGTCCGGCTTGCCGTTCATGCCCATCTCCCTGGCCTCCGAGAGCTGGTTGAAGATCCCGATCTTCTCCTTCGGGTTGCCGAGCTTCTTGCCCCGGAGCTTGGCCGGGTCCGTGAACGAACCGACGTAACCGAGCGCCGACAGTTTCTCCTTGGTCTCCTCGTCGACCTTCGAGACGTCCATTTCGTAGGCGTTCCGGCTGGCCTTGGCGATGAAAGCCTCGGCCGCGGCGTTCATCTCCTCGAAGACTTTTCTCTGACCGTAAACAAGGTTCTTCTGCTCCCGGGGGTCCTTGACGATGTCGTAAAGCTCCGGCACGGGGGCCAGGATCAGCTTGTAGCGCGCGTCCTGGACGCTCTTCAGGTCCGACCAGCCGTAATGGAAACGGGGATAAAAAGTCTCGCTGTAGGCCAGGGGCGCGCCTCTGCGGGCACGGCCGGCGAAGGCCGGCCTGAGGCTCTTTCCCTGGACCTCGGCCGGGATGGGCAGGCCCGTCATCTCGCAGACCGTCGGCAGAACGTCGACCAGGCCGGCGACCTCGGGGGAGACGAGCCCCTGGAATTTCGGGAACGGGGTCACGATGATCAGCGGCACGTGGACCGTCGCCTGGTAGATGAAGAAGCCGTGAGCCTGCTCCTCGTGCTCGCCCAGGCTCTCGCCGTGGTCCGCGGCGAAGATGAGGAAGGTCCGTTCGACCAGGCCGTTCGTCTCGAGGAACCGCCAGAGCCGGGCGAGCTGGGAATCGGCGAAGGCGATCTCGCCGAGGTAGGGATGCGCGGCGTACATCTTATCGTAAGGCGGCGGGGGCTCGTAGGGCGAGTGAGGGTCGTAGAGATGGATCCAGGTGAAGAACCGCCTGTTCTTCCGGGCCTCGAGCCAGGGCATGACCTGGTCCATGACCTCGTTCGCGGGCCGCTGAACCGTGCCCAGGGAGATCCGCTTGAACTTGCTCAGGTCGAACTTGTCGTAGTACGTGTCGAAGCCCTTGTTCAAGCCCCACTTGGAATCCAGAACGTAGGCGGCGATGAAGGCCCCCGTCTCGTAGCCCCTGTTCTTGAAGAGCTCGGCCATGGTGACCAGCTTCTGCGGGACGAAGAAACCGCCGTTGTCCCGGACACCATGGTAAAGGGGCAGGGTCCCGGTCATAAGCGTCGTGTGGGACGGAAGCGTCAGGGGCGTCTGGGCGAAGCATTTCTCGAACCGGACGCCGCGGGCGGCGAAACCGTCGATCGTCGGCGTCTCGATATCCTTACACCCATAGCAGGCCAGGCGGTCGGCCCGGGTCGTGTCCAACGTGATGAGGACGACGTTGAAATCGCGGTTCCGGCGGAGACGGGAGAAATCCGGAAGCCGCGGGGAGAGAAGGAGAAAGGCCCCGGCGGCGCCGGCGACGACGACTGTCATTGCAATGATCAGAGTTTGTTTCTTGACCTTCATCGGACCCGTCAATTCTAGCACAAACCATAAAAAAAGGGCGGCGGGAGAACCCGCCGCCCTTTCGAGCGTCTGTGTCGAGCGCGGCTAGAAGATGAAGCGCATGCCGACCCTGGCGCGCCTCGGCAAAACGAGGCTGTAGAGGTCGTGGTCCTGCGTCGAGGGGGCATAGGTCGCGTAGTCGGGGTACCAGTCGTAGCCGTACCTCGTGCCCCAGGAGTTGATCGTGTTGTCGTTGAAGAGGTTGAAGACATCGAAGATCAAGCCCAGGCGGTACTTCTTGGCCAGAAGGAATGTCTTCTCGAGCCTCAGGTCGACCGACGTCGCCATCGGGTAGTGAAAGGCCCCGGCCGGCAGGGCGTTGAACGTGATCCTCCCCTGGTCGAGCCAGCGCCCCGTCCTGATCTGCTCGGTCCAGGCGTCGCCCGTGATGGCATGGAAATAGAGGTTGAAGGAGATGTCGAGCGGCAGGATGTAGGTGGCCTGGACCTTGATCATGTGGGTCGGGTCGCTCACCATGGTGCCGTCGGCGTTGATCCAGGTGTTCGGGTCGCCGAACGTCCGTCCCCAACCGAGGTCGGTATAAGTCGTGTTGTCGATTGACCCGGTCGTATGGCCGTAGACGTAGGACGCCAGGAACTGCCACTTGTTCGAGAAGCGCTTGTTGAACAGGAACTCGAGGCCCCAATATCTCCGGTAGGCCTTGAGGTTGAGGCCGTATTCCGCGTTGAGAAGGGCCGTGATCTTGTCGGCGTTGGTGATGTGCCACTCCGCCGCCGAACCCGAGGTCAAGTCGTAGAGCGTATAATCGCGGCTCACGACCGACTTCGAGGACGGATCCCAGATGTCAACGCTGAACGTTTCGGGGGCGTATGTCGCCAGGGCGTTATAGTCGCCGATGAAGTTGTGGTAACTGCGGTTGATGTACGTGACGGTGAACGAGGCGTCCTTGAAGAGCTCCCGCTCCAGGCCGATCGTGAACTGCCTCATGAACGGGTGCTTGATGCCGGGGTCGATGACCCAGGTCCCGTGGGTGACCGTATTGGCGACATACCAGTCCTGGCCTTCGGTATCCCAGTAGAGGAGGTACCAGTTGGAGAAGGTCGGGCTCAGGCGGTCGAGGATCGAGCTGTACATTCCGTCCGTGAACTCGCCGTAGTGGCCCTTGAGGATGGTGGTCTTGTCGCCCAGGACGTCGAAGGTGAAACCCAGCCGCGGGGCGATCCTGAAGGCGCTGTACTGGACGCCGCTGAGCTCAGCGATCTTGCCCCAGTCCTGGCTGAGGCGGAGGCCGAAGCTCAGGTTTAGCCGCTTGGTGATCTGCCAGGAGTCCTGGACGAAGCCCTCCAGCCGGGTGATCCGGGTGCGCGCATTATAACCCTCGTATTGGTAGGCGCTGTAGTTGCCGTAGTAGCCGTTCCCCCAGTAATCGTAATAACGCCTGTGGAGGGCGCCGGTGTAGGAGAAGAAGTTCCGGACGCGGGAATGCTCGAACTCGACCCCGAACTTGAAGTCGTGGTTGCCCTTGATGAAATCCTCGGCGTAGTGGGTCATGCTGGCGTTGGCCTGGAAGCGGGAGCGGGGGTGCTCGGCCCAGCTGCCCCAGTTGTAGTACTTCCAGTGAGTTTGGTCGCCGGGGATGTCCGGGTCGTCATCGAGGAAATAGTGCATGTAAACGTCATGGCCGGTCCGGGGCTCAAGGTTGTAATAGCCGTTGAAATAGGCGGCCTTGAGGTCGAAGAACGTCGACGGGGAGAACGTGTGGATAAGGTTGAAGTTGAGGACGATCTCGGGGTCGATCTGGTTGCGGGTCGCGTCCGGCGTGACCCTGGCCGCGGCGCCGCGGTAGGTCCCGTTGTAATTGTCATACTCCGCAGCCACGCTGATGTTGGTATTCGGCCAGAATTGAGAGGACAACTTCAG
>Ga0187771_10004340_pt1 | contig 9994 bp, 7 predicted proteins | sample 0116_SJ02_MP15_1_FD_133139 | JGI IMG/M metagenome (GOLD analysis project Ga0187771, IMG submission 133139) | Tropical peat soil microbial communities from peatlands in Department of Meta, Colombia - 0116_SJ02_MP15_10_MG | ecosystem: Environmental > Terrestrial > Soil > Wetlands > Peat | place... | reverse complement strand
GGGAACCGGGTCGGCCGTGAGCGGCGCCTCGCCGGACGCGGGCGGGGTGTCCTGGACGACCTACATGTACGACGTCGAGCGCACCGGGGCGAACCCGAGTGAACGGACGATCTCCCCAGCCAACGTTGCGGCGCTCGAGCCGGTCTGGTCCCTACCGTCGAACGGGTCGGACTTCAGCGCGGCGATCGTGGTGAACGGGACCGTTTACTATGGGTCGTGGAACGGGGACGAGTACGCCGTCAACGCCTCCGACGGAGCCGTCCTGTGGACGACGTACCTCGGCACGGACATCGCTTGCGGCGGCTACACGCCGATGGGGATCTCCTCCACGCCGGCGTACGCCGACGGCACGCTCTACCTCGGCGGCGGGGACGGCTACTGGTACGCCCTCAACGCCTCGACGGGCGCCACCGAGTGGCGTATCCTGCCGGGCTCGGAGGCCGACGGCTACTACGCCTGGGCGAGCGCGCTCGTCTACGGCGGCGCGCTCTACGTCGGCACGGCGAGCTGCTTCGACAACCCGCTCGTGCCCGCGGGTCTCCTCGAGGTGAGCCTCGCCTCCCACAACATCACCGCCCAGTTCAACGCTACCCCGGTCGGCCAGGTCGGCGAGTCGATCTGGGCGACCCCCGCGCTCGACCCGGCGACGAACACGGTCTGGGTCGCCACAGGGAACGAGAACCCGCCGGCGTACCCCGAGTACGCGAACGCGATCGTCGGCCTGAACGCCACGACGCTCCGACCGCTCGGCTCCTGGCAGGTCCCGAACGTGGAGGGCCAGGACTCGGACTTCGGCTCGACGCCCACCCTGTTCCGGACCGCTGGCGGGACGCCGATGGTCGTGGCGAGCAACAAGAACGGCGTCGCCTACGCCCTCGACCGCTCGAACGTCTCGGTCAACGGCACCTGGGGACCGGTCTGGAACCTGTCGACCGGCGGAGGCTTCTCGGGAGGTGCGTTCGACGGCAGCACGCTCTACCTCGCCGGCGGAAGCACCGTGTACGCGGTCGACCCGGCGAACGGCAGCCCCTCGTGGACCGCCCCGATGGTCGGCGGAGGTTACATCTACGGTTCGCTCACCTGGGCGAACGGCCTCGTCTTCGCCGGCGGGGGTTCGGCCGTCGAGGCCATCGACGCGGCGAACGGCTCGGTCCTCTGGAGCGCCGCGCTCCCCGCCGGCCAGTCGACCGTAACGGAGCCGGTCGTCGCCGACGGGAGGGTGTTCGTCGCGAGCGGCGATTACGGCACGAACGGCCTGCTGACGGCCTACAGCCTCCAGCCGCTCAACGTCACGTTCGAGGAGACCGGCCTACCGTCCGGGAAGAGCTGGAGCGTGGGCCTGGACGGGGTCTCGCGCTCGAGCACCAACGGCTCGGTCGTCTTCGGCGAAGCGAACGGCACCTACCCGTACCTGATCCGGGGCCCCTCGGGCTACGTCGTCACGGGGGTGCCGCCGTCCGGGAACGTCACGGTGGCCGGCGCGAACGCCGTCGTGGCTTTCGCGTTCACGAAGGGCAAGACCGTTACGCTGACGTTCCAGGAGAGCGGCCTTCCCCGGAAGTCCCCATGGTGCGTCTCCCTCGCTGGCTGGAGCGATTGCCCGGTGCGCTCCAGCGTGGCCGTCAAGAACCTCACGCGGGCGAACTATCCGTACGTCGTTGCCTCGATCGCCGGCTACACGAAGACCGTGCGGCTGCACGGGGCGGCGGTGCCGGGGAGCGGCACCGTCGACCTGACCCTCGGGGGGGGGACCCTGAAGGTCGCCTTCAGCGAGGTCCGCTACGCGCTCTCGTTCTCCGAGAGCGGGCTCACGGGCGGGAAGCGCTGGACGGTCGTGCTGAGCCCAGGCGGCTCCCGCAAGGGGACGCACGACCAGAGCACCACCGGTTCGACGTTGACGTTCTCGGTCCCCAACGGGACGTACACCTACTCCGTCAAGCCGGTGAAGGGCTTCGCGACGCCGGCCCCAGGGTCGGTGACGGTCGACGGGGGGGCGGTCGGGGTCAACCTGACGTTCTCCCCGGACGCGGTCCGGTGGTCCGGTAGCTAGGGCCTACCGGCCCCGGGGCGGGCGGCGTCCGGCCGCGGAGGGCCCGACCCTCAGAAGTGGACCACCGAGTGCGCGATGATCAGCGCCACGAACAGGATGGAGATCGTGTTCACGACCTTGATCAGCGGGTTGATCGCCGGCCCGGCGGTGTCCTTCGTCGCGTCGCCGACCGTGTCGCCGACGACCGCGGCCTTGTGCGCATCGGAGTGCTTGCCCCCGAAGTTGCCGCTCTCGATGAACTTCTTCGCGTTGTCCCACGCCCCGCCGCCGACGGTCATCATGATCGCGAGCGGGAAGCCGGCGAGGATCACGCCGAGCAGGAGGCCCGCGAGGGCGAGCGGCCCGAGCAGGAAGCCGACGGCGAGCGGCGTCGCGACCCCGATGATCGCGGGGACCGCGAGCTGGCGGAGCGCGGTCAGCGTGACGATGTCGACGCACTTGCCGTAGAGGGGCTTGCCCGTCCCCTCGAGGATCCCGGGGATCTCCCGGAACTGGCGCCGGACCTCGAAGACGATCGCCTGCGCCGCGACCCCGACGGCGTTCATCAGGAACGACGTGAAGAAGAACGGCAGGATCGCGCCGATGATCAGGCCGGCGACGACGAGCGGGTTGTCGACCGTGAGGCTCGAGGTGAAGTTCAACCACGGGGTGTTCGCGTTGTTCGCGGCGGCGAACGTGTACGCGGCGAAGAGCGCGAGCGCCGCGAGCACGGCCGAGCCGATCGCGTAGCCCTTCGTGACGGCCTTGGTCGTGTTCCCGACGGCGTCCAGCGGGTCGGTGACGTTGCGCGCCTCCTGCGGGAGGTTCGACATCTCGGCGATGCCGCCGGCGTTGTCGGTGATCGGGCCGAACGCGTCGATGGAGATGATCATCCCCGTCACGGCGAGCATGCTTGCGGCGGCGAGACCGATCCCGTAGAGCCCGAGGAACTTGTTCGGGAACACCCACCAGCCCTGCCAGCCGACCGCGAGGTAGCTGACGAGGGTCGCGGCGACGATGACGAGGCCCGAGACGAAGACCGACTCGAGCCCGACCGAGAGGCCGGTGATGACCGTCGGGCCGGCGCCGGCCTGCGCGGACTCCGCGATGCGGTGGACCGGTGAGTACTTCGAGCTCGTGTAGTAGTCGGTCAGGATGACGATGAAGATCATCACGAGGAGCCCGGCCACGGTCGCGACGAACACGCCCGAGTTCCCGTTCATCAGGTAGTGGTCGAGGAAGTAGAGGCCGATGATCCCGACGCCGGTCGTCGCGGCGAGCCCCTGGTAGAGGGCCCCCATGATCGTCCCTCCCGGGCGCATCCGGACGAACGCGGTGCCGATGAGCGTCGCGACGATCGCCCAGGCGCTGATGACGAGCGGGTAGAGGACCGCGTTCGGGAACTGGCCGAAGAAGTTGCCGACGTAGCCCGCCTTGCCGTTGCCGATCAGGTAGGCGAGGAGCATCGTGCCGACGGCGGTGACGACGTACGTCTCGAACAGGTCCGCCGCCATCCCGGCGCAGTCGCCGACGTTGTCGCCGACGTTGTCGGCGATGACCGCCGGGTTGCGGGGGTCGTCCTCGGGGATGCCGGCCTCGACCTTCCCGACGAGGTCGGCGCCGACGTCCGCGCCCTTCGTGTAGATCCCGCCCCCGACCCGCGCGAACAGGCTCATCAGCGAGGCGCCGAACAGGAGGCCCACCATCTCGAGGACGTTGCCCCCGAAGACGACGTAGAAGCCGACCAGCTCCAGCAGCGCGAGGCCGGCGACCGAGAGCCCGGTGACGCTCCCGCCCCGGAACGCGTAGCTCATCGTGGCGGGGAGGTCCGCGGAGCGGGCCTTCGCGGCCGTCCGGACGTTCGCCCGGACGCTGACGAGCATGCCGACGGCCCCCGCGAGCGCGCTACCGGCCGCCCCGAAGAGGAACCCCACGGCGAGCCGGGGCCCGTCGCCCGTGATGCCGAAGGCGAAGGCGATGATGACGGCGAGGACCACCGCGACCGCAAAGACCGCGGTGTACTCGCGGCGGAGGAAGGCGATCGCCCCTTCCCGGATCGCCCCGGAGATCGAGCGCATCTTCTCGTCTCCCTCGTCCTCCCGGAGGAGGAGGGCGGTCTGCACGCCCGCGTAGGCCAACGCGAGGACAGAGCTCAGCAGGATCAGCAGCTCCAGCTGCCCGGTATCGAGTCCCATAGCAACCTCGTGGAAACGGGGCCGTTTCACGGCGGTACGGTATTAACTCTTGCGAAGGGCCGCGCCGGAACCCCGGGAGGGCCGCGCCCTCTCCGGGGGAGTCATTATGACGGTACCGCGGACTTGGGAGGGGCGTGCCGGCCGTCGACTATACGGACCTGCAGGACTCCGGCACCCGCCGTCTCCGGGTCGTCTGCAAGTACTGCTCCGTCTCGATCGAGATCGCCCGCATGCGCGAACACCTCCGCTCCACGCACCACTTGGACTCGACCGTGGTCGAGACCTCGTACCTCGCGGCGCTCATGGACGTCCGCAGGGCCCGCCGCGGCCGAACCTAGCCGCCGGGACGCGGGACGCCCGCGCGACGGCCCCCCTACGGGTCGAACTCGCGGCGGCGGACCTTCTCGGTCACGTGACCGAGGAACTCCGCGCGGGAGAACGATCTGGCCTGCCGGGTCCCCCGGATGCGGACCGAGACCGAGCCGTCGGCGACCTCCCGGTCCCCGATGACGACCACGTACGGCACGCGCTCCAGCTCCGCCTCGCGGATCCTCTTCGGTAGCGTGGCGTCGCTCGCGCCGTGGCTCGCCCTCAACCCCGCCGCCGAAAGCTCGGCCGCGACGGCCCGGGCCGCCTCGAGATGACGGTCGGTGACCGGCAGGACCTTCACCTGGACCGGCGCGAGCCAGGGGGGCCAGCGACCGGCGACGTGCTCCGTCAGGATGCCGACGAACCGCTCCCAGGTCCCGAGGATCGTCCGGTGGACGACCGCGGGGGTGTGGAGGGCGCCGTCCGGCCCCTGGTACTCGAGGTGGAACCGCTTCGGCTGCTGGTAGTCGAGCTGGATCGTGCCGGTCTGCCACGGACGACCGAGGCTGTCGCGGAGGTGGATATCGATCTTCGGCCCGTAGAACGACCCCTCCCCGGGCGACGGCCGGAACGGCGAGCCGGACTCGCGGAGGACATGTTGGAGCGTCGCCTCCGCCCTGTCCCAGTCCGCGGCGTCGCCGAGGAACGACGCCGGCCGGGTCGAGAGCTCGAAGTCGTACTGGAGGCGGAACGTCGCGCACGCCTCGCGGATCCAGTCGAGGAGGACCCGGATCTCGGGCTCGATCTGCTCGTCGGTGACGAAGATGTGGGCGTCGTCCTGGGTGAGCTCACGGACCCGGAGCAGGCCGTGGAGCGTCCCGCTCGCCTCGCGCCGGTGGAGCGGGGCGAACTCCGCGAGACGGAGCGGGAGCTCGCGGTAGCTGCGGGGACGCGAGCCGAAGATCATCATCGCCCCGGGACAGTTCATCGCCTTCCACCCGTACTCCTGATCGTCGACGACGCTGACGAACATGTTCTCGAGGTAGTGCGACCAGTGGCCGCTCGTTTCGTAGACCGACTTCGCGAACAGGAGCGGGGTCCGGACCTCGACGTACCCCGCCTTGCGCAGGTGCTCGGTGACGAACTTCTCGAGCTCGCGGACGATCACCATCCCGTTCGGGAGCCAGAACGGGAACCCGGGGGCCTGCTCGGTGAACATGAACAGCTCCTGGCGCTGGCCGATCGTCCGGTGGTCACGGGCCGCGGCCTCTTCCCGGAGCTTGAGGAACGCCTGGAGCTCGCCCCGGCTCGGGAACCCGACGCCCCGGACCCGCTGGAGCGGACGGGGATGCTCCTTGCCGGCCTCGACCGCGGAGAAGCCCAGGACGTGGACCCCCTCCAGCCACTTCGTCTCGGGCACGTGGGGCCCGCGGCAGAGGTCGGTGAACCCGCCGGTGTCGTAGACCGAGATCGCCTCGCCCTCGGGGGTCTCGGCGATGTACCGGAGCTTGTACGCGTTGCGGGCGAACAGCTCCCGGGCGGCGTCGCGGGAGAGCTCCCGCCGGACGAACGGCTCGTTGGCACGGATCGACCTCGCCATCGCCTCGCGGATCGCCTCGAGGTCCGGCGGGGTCAACGGACGGACGTCGAAGTCGTAGTAGAACCCGTCCTCGGTCGGCGGACCCACGGTCGGCAGCGCTTCGGGAATCGTCTCCACCACGGCCTTCGCGATCAGGTGGGCGGCCGAGTGCTGTAGGATCTCCCACCCCTGGCGGTCGGCGAACGCGAGGGGCGCGAGCGCGCCGGCGCGCGTCGGCCGGAAGGCGAGGTCGACGGGCTTTCCGTCAAAAAGGGCGGCGAGGAACTTGGTGCCGTCCGCGGGGGCCCACTGACGCAGCACCTCACCGACGGACGTCCCGGGAACGGCCGAGCGCTTGCTCCCGTCCGGCAGCGTCAGCTCCACGTCTCCTCCGGCGGCCATCGGCGGTGCCGCGTGCGATGAGCGGGCACGGAAAACCCTAGCGGTTCGATCCGCCGATACCGTGCAGCACACGGTCGGGTTGGCGCAGGTTCGCTCGCTCGCACTCAAGTTCTGGTGAAGGCCCGCCGGTCCGAGACCGGGAATCCTTGCCGCCCTGCGTCAGGGGGAGGGGGGCTCCCTCGACTCCGCTGAAGTCCACGTTCAGCCGGGGACCTGGGGAGTACGGGGTCCCCGAGCGAGCCGGGTGCGATCGGGACGGCCGGTGGCCGCCCATGTTGCGGAGGTAGTTCGTTTGGTTCAGACCTTTGACTCTCCTTCCGCGTCGGAGTATTCCTGGCCGGGGGTGTTGCCGCCCCCTGCCTTTCGTGCCGCACGGGCCCTGTTGTCCCCACCGCCGGTGGTGCTTGGCCCGCCCGAAGGGTTCGGGGCCACGATTCCGGGAGGGAGTGGCTGCGGATTGAGCGCGGGGTCGCGGGAGGTCTCATCCCCAGCAGTCTTTCCGCCGTCGGTCCATGTTTCCTCCTTTATCCTGCCAGCTCCACCGCCGGAGGTGCCCGAGCCGGGAGCATAGATTCCTGGGGGGAGCGGCTGAGGGTTCAGGAAGCGGCGCCCTATCACGAGCCCGCCGCCGAACCCGGCGAGAACTAGGACCACAAGGACGCCGACGGCTTCCCCTGTGTTGAGTCCCCCGAGCGGACCCGAATAGGGGCAGCTGGGGCCGGGCGCGCTGGTCTGGGACGGGCTCACGATCGCGGCCACCGCGCCGACGGTCGAGCGACCCGCGGAGGCCGGGGGTCCGTGCAGCGCCCCTGTCGCACCGGCGATCAGGAACGCGAGTACTGTCGCGACGCCTACCGAGGCCACCACTTGCTGCCACTTCACGGAGTATCCTTTCCCGTCGCTTCGGCCCGGGCTCGCCCAGACCGGTTCGACCAAGGACGGACGAACTGCCGGTATAAGGTCGTTCGGAACCAGGGTCGACCTCAGGAGACGGGAGGGTGGGGGACCCCGAGCGAGCCTGGCGCTGTCGCTAATTTGAAGGGCCCCGAGCAGGAACCTTTGACTAGGCGGATTCGCTCCGCCACCTGTGGCCGAATCGTCGGACCGCTCGTCAGCGGATCGCCTCTACCGCTCCGACTATGCATACCTGTCCGCCGGCTTCGGAGGCTTGTTGGTCGCTGCCGTGCTGATTGCCGTCGGTTACATGATCGCTACGTACAAGGATTGCGCGCCGTTCGGCGGCGGCTGCTCTTACCCCTACGACGGGATCGGGACCGAGATCGCCCTCGTCGGTGCTGTCCTGCTTGTCGCGTCGTTCGTCATCATGGCCACTCCGCCGAGAGGAACCCGGTATGCGGTCCCACCGGTGGTCTGCAAGGGGTGTGGCCGTGCCTACCTGCCAGGGACGGCGAAGTTCTGTCCCGCCTGCGGTGAAAAGCTGCCCGAGTCGTAACCCGTTCGTTCCTTTCCGACGAGCCGGGGAGTAAGGGGCCCCGTGCGAGCCGGGGGCTGCTATATCGCTGGCGGAACGGGGATGCTGTCGATTTCACCAAGAGCTTGCAGCCTACGCCGACTTCTCGGGGGGATCAACTGCGCGGTCGGCTGGAACCTCGGCTGTCTGGGCGAACCCCGACGGGCCGGGATCGGATTTGCGGTGTCTGGAGATGGATGAGTCGATCCCTGTCTGATCTGGGTACGGGAAGTACCCCGCTACAAACGCGACCACGCCACCGAGGACCAGCACGCCGGTGGACGTCACGGACCCCACAACGATGGTGGTCGCATTCGACTGGTTGAGGGCGGAGTGGGGAGAGCAGTAGAAGCTCGTGGCCGAGCACATCGAGTGCGACCAATAGTCCGCGACCACGGCGAACCCGAACAAGCCCGACAGAATCAGAATGGTCCCTATGACTAGCCCAAATGCTCGACCGCGGCGCATCTGAATCCGCTCAACTGGCATCGAGAGGCGTCCTCCCGAGGGACCCGCAGGCCCGGCGGGCTAATAGACGCGCTCGGCGGTGCGACCCCGCGATTGACTTGCCCTTAGGTCGATCCGGTGGGTCCTAGCGATCGCGTGGGGGAGTAAGGGGCCCCCGAGCAGGCCGGTGCATCGGCGACTTGGAGAGTCGCGCCACAACTTCCGCGGTGGCGGCCGTGGAGATGGACCACGCCTTGCGCACACCCTCACGTTTGGGGCGGACGTGGGCCGGGGGACCCTATCCACCTCAGGATTCGGGCGAGTCCCGTACGCCCTGCGAGTCTTGCATCTACAGACCACGAGCTACCGGCTCCGCCGGCGAACAGGACAGCGTACACCAGCATGTAGAGCGGGTGGGCCCCGACGTCGGTTCCCCCTGGGGTATTCACGGTCTGCCCCCACTGAGTAAGGAGGAAGGCCAAGGAGAATCCGAAGCCGATTATGCACGCAAGCCGGGTCGTGAACCCGAACAGGAAGGCCACAGCGAGATAGGCCGTCACCAACGCGATGATCCACGCAAAGACAAGCGGGTGGGTCGAGACAAACTCTGCAAAGCCGGCTCCACCGAGGGAGCTGGGTCCGTAGGATGCAGCCACGGACGCGAAGGTGCTCCAGTACCCCGCCGCTGGGATTACGATGAACAGCAAGTTTGCGACCCATATCGCGCCCATGAGCACACGCAAGCCTTCGAGGGCTCCCTCGGCACGGTCACGGGGTTCGGGGGTCACGTTCGGGGCCTGGAACGCGGTGCAGGTCTAAGGACTTCGGTTAAGGAGACGACCGACGTTCTATCACGACGTTTGTCGTCACCCTGCCCGGAGGACGCCGTGGCCCGTAAGGCACCGTGGCGGCATGAAGCGAGCAAGCGGTACGCGGACGAACGGAGAGGAGAGGGTGTATGGTCGAGGTCTTGCGCGGAGGGGGCAGCGCGTTGTCTGCAGGCTCGGCCCCGTCGCTTCGCAGCGGCAGGACTGGCCATGCCAGCCCACGCCCGCGACGTCGCGGCGGAGATGGTCTTGACGAGGAAAGAGCGCCCGATGGGGTTCACGCGATGGTCGTCGGCCCCAAGCCGCTGAGGCAAACGACCTCGTTGCAAGCCCTGTGGGTACTGCGCGGGTTTCTCGGACGCTTGGAGACCTTCTCGGCTCCACCAGCTCCCCTACCCGCGCCCGTCGCCATGGGGGTCTAACGCCATGCCGACGGGGCCGGTCCCTGCCGTGCGCTCAGCTCGCCCATTACTCAACTCCCCGTCAGAGGGCCGACCGACTGCGCCCTGTCGGACCTAGCCGAACGTCTGCGTACCTCTCCGTTGTCGAGGTCCTCCACCTGGACCACGGAGCTAACCCTTTCGGCCCCCGGTCGACCGGGGGCCACCCTAGTTTTCGAGCCCCCATTGGGGCGCACGGAAGCACCGTGGAAATCGTCTGAGCCGGTTTCTCCCGCTTCGAACCAAGGGACGCACCGTCCAGGGCGCGGAAAGCGATCCCGGGAGTTTCCCCCAG
>Ga0187771_10004339_pt1 | contig 9995 bp, 7 predicted proteins | sample 0116_SJ02_MP15_1_FD_133139 | JGI IMG/M metagenome (GOLD analysis project Ga0187771, IMG submission 133139) | Tropical peat soil microbial communities from peatlands in Department of Meta, Colombia - 0116_SJ02_MP15_10_MG | ecosystem: Environmental > Terrestrial > Soil > Wetlands > Peat | place... | reverse complement strand
GAAGGCAGCCTGTGGCACATCCGGTATCCCGTCGTTAAATCAAAGGAAGCCGGATCGGATGAGGTGATCGTGGTGGCGACGACACGGCCGGAGACGATGCTGGGCGATACGGCGGTGGCGATCAATCCGAAGGATCGGCGGGCGGAGAGGCTGCGGGGAGCGATGCTGAAGCTGCCGCTCACGGATCGCGAAATTCCGATTGTGTTCGATGAGATGGCCGATCCGGAGTTCGGGTCAGGAGCGGTGAAGATCACGCCGGCGCACGATCCCAACGATTTCGAAGCGGGGAAACGCCACAATTTGCCGAGCATCCAGGTGATCGGCGAGGACGCGAAGATGCTTCCGGCCGCGGGCGGAAACTACGCCGGCCTGGACCGGTATGCGGCGCGCAAGAAGGTGGTCGCGGATCTGGAAGCGCTGGGGCTGCTGGAGAAGATCGAGAAGTACAGGCTGAGCGTCGGGAAATGCCATCGCTGCAAGACGGTGGTCGAGCCGCTGGTTTCCAAGCAGTGGTGGATGAAGATGAAGCCGCTCGCCGAACCAGCGATCAAAGCGGTGGAAGACGGGCACATTACGTTCGTGCCGGCGAACTGGTCGAAGACTTACTTCGAGTGGATGTACAACATCCGAGATTGGTGCATCTCGCGGCAGTTGTGGTGGGGGCATCGGATTCCAGCGTGGTATTGCGGCGCTTGCAAAGAAGTGACGGTGGGGAGGGAAGATCCGGCGGCGTGCTCGCATTGCGGATCAGCGCAGCTCACGCAGGAAACGGATGTGCTCGATACATGGTTCAGCTCGGGGCTGTGGCCGTTTTCGACCCTCGGCTGGCCCGACAAGACGCCGGATCTGGCCGCGTTTTATCCGACGTCGCTATTGGTGACGGGCTTCGACATTATTTTCTTCTGGGCCGCGCGCATGATTATGTTCGGGATCGAGCTGACGGGCGCGCCGGAGGCGCCGCTCGAAGACAAGATTCCGTTCCGGCAGGTCCATATCCATGGCCTGGTGCGCGATGCCGAGCGGCAGAAGATGTCGAAGACCAAGGGGAATGTCATCGATCCGCTGGTGATCAACGAAAAGTACGGCACGGATGCGGTGCGGTTCGGACTGCTGGTGGCGGCGGCTCCGGGCAACGATATCGCACTCAGCGAGGAAGTGATCGCGCGCGGGCGGAATTTCGCGAATAAGATTTGGAATGCGTCGCGACTGTTGTTCAGCAAGGCAAAGGGCGAATCAACGCGCGACTCTCTTGCGGATCGCTGGATCGGGAGCCGGTTGAATGTGGCGATCCGCAAAGCGAATGAGGCTTTCGAGGAACATCGGTATCACGAAGCGGCAGATGCGCTGTGGACGTTCTTCTGGGATGAGTTCTGCGATTGGTATCTGGAGCTGAAGAAGGCCGATACCGATTGGGGTTACGCGTATCAGGTGCATGAGAAGGCGCTGCTCGCGCTGCATCCATTGATGCCGTTTTTGACCGAGGAGTTGTGGCATCGGATGGGGCATGAGGGGTCGATTGCGTTGGAGGTGTATCCAGAGGCAGAACAGGATACAGACGCTGCCGAAACAGAGGGAGCGATGAAGCTCCTCCAAGAGGCGCTGACAGCCGACCGCTCCCTGCGCGCCGATCTCAATATCAAGCGCGGGCAACCACTCAAGGCGTGGCAATACGTTACGGTTCCCGACTTTTTTGACATGGCGAAGGGGCAAGTCGAGATCATTCTCTCAACATCGGGCACTTCCGTCACAACGCTCCACAAGCCCGCTTCGATCACATATGCCGGGCCGGTAAAGTCTACCCCGAAATTCGACTGGGTGTTCGATCTTCCCCCTGCCGAGGGCGGCATGACGACCGAACAAAGAGATCGCCTGCGCAAGGACAGCGCCCAACTAGAGAAGGTGATCGCGAGCTCGAAGGCGCAGTTGAGGAACGATGCTTTCGTCAGCAAGGCTCCCGCCAAGGTGATCGACGGGATGCGGGCGAAGCTGGTGGAGTACGAGGCGCAGCTGGCGAAGAACAAGGCGGCGCTGGGTGAGTGATGGAGGGCCGCGTCACAAGGATGGGAAAGAAAAGCAGATCCTTCGGGCGCTTCGCTACTCAGGATGACGGGCTTTGGTGTGTTGGTTTAGTTGGCGTGGAATTGGTATCGCGCGGGAAAAGGAGATCCCTCGGTCGCGGAGCTTACCCGTTTCGGGCTATTCGGGATAACAGCGTTGTAGTTGCCCGGCGGCGCAACAGCAGATCCCTCGGTCGCGGCGCTACTCGGGATGACAGTGTTGGTAGTCACTAGAGTGTTTTCGTATTTATCATGAGGTTCGATATTACGCACCCTGATGTGAAGCGAGCGGTCGAGTTCGCGCTCGAAGAAGACATCCGCACGGGGGACATCACCACGGAGTCGACCATCCCCGCCGATTTGCAGGCCGAGGCGCGGTTTGTCGCAAGGCAGGAGCTGACGCTGGCGGGCGTGGAGCTACTCGCGCTGCTGTTCGAGAATCCGGTGCTGAAGCATGCGAGCGGGGACAAGCTGAAGCCGGGAGATGAGATCGCCACGGTGAGGGGGCCTGCTCGGCTGCTGCTGACGCGCGAACGTGTCGCATTGAATTTCATGCAGCGGCTGTCGGGAGTAGCGACGCTCGGGTCGAAATATGTCGCGGCGGCGGAGGGGACGGGCGCGAAGATACTCGACACGCGTAAAACGACGCCGGGGCTGAGAGTGCTGGAAAAAATGGCTGCGGCGGCGGGTGGGATCGTGAATCATCGCATGGGGCTGTGGGATGCGGTGCTGATCAAAAACAATCACATTCGCCTGGCGGGAGGCGTGCGCGTGGCATGTGGACGCGCCATGGAACGCGCCAGGCCGCTAGGAATCACGGTGCAGGTGGAAGTGCGGACGCGCGCGGAGATCGAAGAGGCGCTAGCGTGCGGAGCGACGCTGTTGCTGCTCGATAACATGACGCCGGAGCAGGCGGCGGAAGAGATCCGGTTCATCAACAAGAGGGCGAAGGTCGAGATTTCGGGAGGCGTGACGCTTCAGACGGTGAGGGCGTACGCGGAGGCGGGGCCGGATTACATTTCCTCGGGTGCGATTACGCATTCGGCCACGGCGGTGGATATCAACTGCGGCATTTATGCGGTTTGATCTGGAGTCGGTGCGCGAGCGTTTGCCTGGACGAGGCATCGAGTGGTTCCAATCGATCGATTCGACGATGATCGCGGCAGCGAAGCTGGCGCGCGAAGGCGCGGCGCACGGGACGATCGTGGGGGCCGATGAACAGACGGCAGGCATCGGGAGGCATGGGCATTCGTGGCACTCGGAGCCGGGCGCGGGTTTATATATTTCGCTGGTGCTGCGGCAGGAGCGGCGTGGAGCCGGCATGATTCCGCTGGCAATGCTCGCGCTGGGGATCGCGGCGCAGCAGGCCATTGTCGAGACGAGCGGGCTCGCGCCGGATCTGCGCTGGCCGAACGATGTGCTGATCGGCGGGAAGAAATGCGCGGGGATATTGGCGCAGATGGAAGGCGAGGCGATGATCGCCGGAATCGGGATCAACGTGAGCCACGCTTTCTTTCCGGAAGAGATTGGCGACGTGGCGACGTCGCTCGCGATGGAGGGCGGGCGCGTGCGGAGGGAAGATTTGCTGGTCGCGCTGGCGGAGGCCATAGAAGAGACAATGGGGATTCTCGCGAAGGAGGGTCCGGCGGCGATCCTCGACATGTTTACACGGACGTCGAGCTACGCGGTGGGCCGTCGCGTGAAGGTGGATCAGCCGGGAAACGTGGTGGAGGGGATCACGTGCGGGTTGGACGCGTCGGGGTTCCTGGTGGTCCGGCAGGATAATGGAGTGGAAGCGACGATTCTGGCTGGCGGGGTGAGGCCGGCGTGAGGGATTCGCTTTACGGCGAAAGAAAATCAGATCCCTCACTCGCTTCGCGGTTCGGGATGACCGAAGGGAAGAGTCGAGATGAGTCTCGACTCACCAGGCGTGGCCGCCTGCGCGCCGGGATGGTAGTAACCTAGGACTCTTTCGAATGCTTCTCGCTTTAGACGCAGGAAACACCAATATCACGATCGGCGCGTTCGACGGAGAACGGCTCGCGGGGCATTGGCGCCTGCGGACGATTCGGGACCAAACGCCGGACGAATGGGGCATCCTGTTACGGAATTTGTTTTCGCTGTCGTCGCTCAACCGGACCGGAGCCGGTTTGGCGGCGCTCGATCTAGCGGCGATCGACGGCGTCGTGATTTCGAGCGTGGTGCCGGCGGTGGATCAGCCGCTGGCGGCGATGGCCGAGCGCTATTTTCATCGCGCGCCGCTATTTGTCACACCCGAGACGGATCTGGGCATCAAAATCTGCTACGACAATCCACGCGAAGTGGGCGCCGACCGGCTGGTGAACGCGGTGGCGGGGTTTCACAAATATGGAGGGCCGTGCGTGATCGTGGACATCGGGACGACGATCAATTTCGACGTGGTTTCCAAAGACGCGGAGTTTTTGGGCGGCGTAATTGCGCCCGGCATCGGCATGTCGATCAGTGGACTGTTCGCGCGCACGGCGCGTCTGCCGATGGTGGATTTCCGGGAGCCGGAGAAGCTGGTGGGCAGCAACACGGTGGGCAGCATTCAGTCGGGTTTGTATTACGGGTTTCTGGGATTGATTGACGGAATTGTCGAACGCATTGCGGCGCAACTGGGTCCGGAGACGAAGGCGATCGCGACGGGCGGGCAGGGCGAGCTGATCGTGCACGGTTCGCGCATGGTGAAAACGTACGATGAGAACCTGACGCTGGAAGGGCTGCGGCTGATTTGGGAACGCAATCACATATGACGGAGGCGGACAGCCCGCTCTGTCCACTCGCCATGTAGCCCGAGAGTTGGAGCCAGTTTAACCGCCGGCTCGGGACAGAGTAGGCTGTCCCCCAATGGCCGGGACAGAGTGGCCTGTCCCTTGTTTCGCCGTGACGAAAAATTATTTCAATTACTTCACCGAGATCGAGGACCACTTTCAAAAGGCGCGCGGGAGCGGACTGTTCCTGCTATCGCCGATTGATTGGGCGCTGATCGAGGCGTGGAAGAACGCGGGAATTCCGCTCGAAGCGGTGTTGCGGGGCATCGATCAGGCATTCGAGAAATGGCGCAAGCGTCCAGCGAGGGCGCGGGTGCAGATGGTGAATTCGCTAGCCTATTGCGTGCAGGCCGTGGCGGCGGAGGCGCAGGCGATGGCGCAGGGCGTGCCGGCGAAAGCAACGGCTTCCGCGCCTCCCTTCCCGATCGAGGCCGTGCGCGAATACGTGAAAGGCAACGCAGAGGCGATCCGTAAGGCTGGGCATGCGGAAATTGCAGCGTCGCTCGAGGCGCTGGATCTGGACGCGCTGTTCGGGGATCTGGAGCAGTTGGAGCAGAGGCTGACGGCGATTGAGGAAAAGATGATCGCAAGGCTGCGCGCGGCGGCGAGCGAGGAGGCGCTGTTCGAAGCGCGGCGCTCCTTCGATCAGGACCTGAAGGGGTACCGGGGCAAGATGAGCGCCGATCAGCTTGCGATGCTGGAAAAGCAATTCCTGGAGCGGAAGCTTTTGGCGGCGGCGGGATTGCCGAGACTCAGTTTGTTTTACCTGCGGTCGTAACCGGAACGCGGTTGTTGCGCATTTGTTCGGCGAGGTCGTCGACCTGATCGCTGAGGTGTTCCAGGCGGCGGGCGAGATCCTGGATGCCCATCTGCGAGCGGCGGTTGACTTCGTAATCCATCTCGCCGCGCAGGCGGTCCTTGGCGTCCTGGCGGTTCTGGCTCATCATGATGACGGGCGCCTGGATGGCGGCGAGCATCGATAGAAACAGGTTGAGCAGGATGAATGGGTATTGATCCCAGGCCCGCCCGCCCAAGCTCACGTTGATCCAGGTGTAGATCACCAGCACCACTAAGAAGCTGATGATGAACGCCCAGGAACCGCCGAAGCGGGCGACGCTGTCGGCGAGACGCTCGCCGAACGTGGTTTCCTCTTCAATGATCTCGTTGACGTTGCGCGTGGCGCGGCTGCGGACCAGGTTTTGCGTGGCATGCACGTGACGGCCGAGCACGGTGAGTAGGTCGAGTCCGGCGTGGGGTTTCGCTTGGATGAGCGTGGCGAGATCGTGGCGGTCGATTTCGATGCAGATGGTGGGTTCGACAACGGAGGCGGTGGTCTGATGCGGTGTTTCCTCGAGCATCGAGGCTAGGCCGAACAATTCGCCCGCTTCGGGCTCGGAGAGAATGACCTCCTGCTGATCCTCGTCGATGGTGGTGAGGCGCACCTTTCCGGCGACCATGACGTAGGCTTTGTCGCCGGGGTCGCCCATTTTGTAGATGCGCTGCGGGGGCGCGAATTCCTTGCGCTCCACCTGGGCGGCGAGTACCGCAAGTTCATCTTGATCGAGCAGTTCAAATAACGCGACGTCTTTTAAAGTGTCGGGGTCGCAGGCCATCGTCTTTCCTCGCAGCGTAAGTTCGGCGGATTTCCGTCCGATCCAGGATTTCACATCGCGAGCCGACTAGACAATGGACCGGCCCGGGGCGGGCGCAACCCAATTGTCATGTCCGCGTGAGGGAGGTGGCCAGGATTCGGCGAAAATCCGGGAGAATTTTTGCCCCCTCGGCGAACTTACTTCCCGAGAGGAGCCCCATGCAAATCACCGAGCGGAACCGCATGATTGGCCAGACGCTGCAACAACTGGAAAAGCAATTCGGTAAAGGGGCGGTGGTGCAGTTGGGCTCGGACACGGTGCTGCAGGTGGGCGTAATTCCTACGGGTGCGATTTCGGTCGATTCAGCGCTGGGGGTAGGAGGACTGCCGCGCGGCCGGGTGATCGAGATTTTCGGGCCGGAATCGTCGGGCAAGACCACACTAGCGCTGCACGCGATCGCGCAGGCGCAGGCGGCGGGCGGCGTGGCCGCTTTCATCGACGCCGAGCATGCGCTCGATCCGCAATATGCCCGGGCGCTGGGCGTGGATACGGACAATCTGATCGTCTCTCAGCCGGATTATGGCGAACAGGCGCTGGAAATCACCAATGCGCTGGTGGCTTCGAACGTGATCGATATCATCGTGGTGGATTCGGTGGCGGCGCTGGTTCCGAAAGCGGAGCTCGAAGGCGAAATGGGCGACAGTTTCATGGGACTGCACGCCCGGCTGATGTCGCAAGCGCTGCGCAAGCTGACGGCAGCGCTCTCGCGTGCCAACGCGTGCCTGGTGTTCATCAATCAGATTCGCGAGAAGATCGGCGTCATGTTCGGGAGTCCGGAGACCACGACCGGCGGGCGCGCGCTGAAGTTCTACGCGTCCGTGCGCGTCGACGTGAGGCGGACGGCTGCGATCAAGGATGGCGATCAAGCGATCGGGAATCGCACGCGGATCAAAATCGTGAAAAACAAAGTGGCGTCGCCGTTCCGCGAAGTGGAGCTGGACATCCTATACGGCCAAGGGATTTCGCGCGAGGGCGACTTGATCGATTTCGGAGCCGAGCGTGGCGTTATCGAAAAGAGCGGATCGTGGTTCAGCTTTGAGGGCGAACGGATCGGGCAGGGGCGCGATAACGTGTGCCGCTTCCTGAAGGAGAACCCTGCCGTGCGGGACCGGATCGAGACGGCCGTGCGTACCAAGATCGGATTGCTGAAGCCGGAGGGATCGCAGGGGAAAAACGCTTCCGCAAAACAACCGGAACCGCAAGCGGCGAGAGCGGCGGCGAAATCGGCGTAGTCCGCTAATGCAAGGGCTCGCTTTTTGGAGCGAGCGCCAGATTGATCGCCAGCGCGAGGCAGGACCCCGTGGCGATCACCGAGACCATCGGGATGGAAGTGCCGTTATCGAGGCCGCTGACCAGCATCCCTCCCGCGCCGCCGATGCCGAATTGCAGGCAGCCGAGCATTGCCGAAGCTGCACCGGCGACCTTGCCGTGCGGCACCATCGCTAGAGCAGTGGCGTTCGGGGAGGCGAAACCTAGGCAGGCCACCGAGACGAACAGCAGCGCGAGCAATGCGGGAAATCCGCCGATGTGTGTCACCTGAGTCGCAAAAAGGGCGATACCGGAGGCCGCGGAAATCATCAGCACCACGCGCAGGATACTGCCGGGATGAAGGCGGCGTACCAGGAATCCGTTGACCTGCGAGGCGCTGATCAGTCCAGCGGCGATGACGCCGAAGAAAAAGCCGAAGCGGTCGGCGGAGATGTGATTCAGCTCGATGAAAACCAGCGGCGATCCTTCGAGGTAGGCGAACAGGCCGGCCATCACCAGGCTGCTCGAAAGCGCGTGGACCAAAAAGACGCGGTCGGCGAGCAGGCTGCCATATAGATGAAGAACCCGGGAAACGCGGACCGGCTGACGGCGCTCGGGCGGCAGGGATTCACGCAGGAAGATCGCGACGCTGAGAAGGCAGGCAGCGCCGATCGCAATCACCAGCCAAAAGGTCGCGCGCCAGCTCGCGTGCACGACCAGATATCCGCCGATGATGGGTGCGACCACGGGCGAAACGCCGACCACCAACATCAGGTATGAAAAAATGCGCGCCGCTTCACGCGGAGAAAAATAATCGCGGACCACGGTGCGGGAAATCAGTGTCGCCGAGCATCCACCGACGGCCTGAAAGAAGCGCAGCGCGGTGAGCGTTCCAATGTTGCTGGAATAAATGCAGCCGACAGCGCTCGCGATGAACAAGAGCAGACCGGCATAGAGCGGCGGCTTGCGTCCGTAACTATCGGCGAAGGGTCCATAGAAGAGCTGGCCAAGCGAGAGGCCGACGAAATAGACGGCAAGCGTGGCCTCCACGTCCCCGACGGTGGTGTGAAACGTTTGCGCGATCGCAGGGAAGGCGGGAAGGTAGGTGTCGATGGAGAAAGGTCCGATGGCCGCAAGCGCACCGAGGAGGAAGATCAGCCAGAACTGATTGCCACGGGCTGGCTGAGCGGTTGGTGGAGTGGTCTTTGCGGTGGGGACGCTCATGGGCAGGTGCGGCAACTGTCAGTATAGGCCACTGACCCATCCACTTACGGCGACTTTCGATATAGCAACGGCCGAGGGCCAGCGATTGGTTCGGCCGATCGGAGGCAAAAGAACGGAAGCCTGTCGTCAGGAAGGAGGCAAACCGAACGCCACGCAAAACGCTGCGATGCTTGCGTGATTAATCCTGTTCTTCGCTGCTGCTGCCGCCGACCTTCAGCACGGCGAGGAACGCCTCCTGCGGGATCTCCACGCGACCGACGCGCTTCATGCGGCGCTTACCTTCCTTCTGTTTTTCGAGCAGCTTGCGCTTGCGCGTAATGTCGCCGCCGTAGCATTTGGCGAGCACGTTCTTGCGCATGGCGGAAATCGTCTCTCGCGCGATGATCTTGTTGCCGATGGCCGCTTGCAGCGCGACCTCGAACATCTGGCGCGGGATCAGCTTACGCAGGCGCGCGATTAGTTCCTTTCCGCGATCATAGGCAAATTCCTTGTGGACGATCATCGAAAGCGCGTCCACGGGCTCGCCGGCGACGAGCACGTCAAGTTTGACCATGGGCGAAACACGATGTCCGGCCAAGTGGTAATCCAGAGACGCATAGCCGCGCGAAGCCGATTTCAGGCGGTCGTAGAAATCCAGAACGATTTCGTTCAGAGGTAGCTCATAGACCAGCAGCACCCGGCCGGTGCCGATGTACTCGAATTTCTTCTGCGTCCCGCGCTTTTCCTCGAGCAGCTTCAGGATCTCGCCCAGAAATTCTTCGCGCGTGATGACGGTGGCGTCGATGATGGGTTCTTCAATCTGCTTGATCGAGGACGGGTCCGGAAACTTCTGCGGATTGTCGATTTCGAGCACGGTGCCGTCGGTGGTGATGATGCGATAGCGGACGCCGGGCGCGGTGGTGATGAGATCGATTTCGAATTCGCGCTCCAGGCGCTCCTGAATGATTTCCAGATGCAGCAGGCCGAGGAAGCCGCAGCGGAATCCGAAACCGAGCGCGGCGGAATGTTCCGGCTCGAAGGTG
>Ga0187771_10004338_pt1 | contig 9995 bp, 8 predicted proteins | sample 0116_SJ02_MP15_1_FD_133139 | JGI IMG/M metagenome (GOLD analysis project Ga0187771, IMG submission 133139) | Tropical peat soil microbial communities from peatlands in Department of Meta, Colombia - 0116_SJ02_MP15_10_MG | ecosystem: Environmental > Terrestrial > Soil > Wetlands > Peat | place... | reverse complement strand
TTCATCCGGGATATCCTCCTTCCCTGAATTTTGCCACAAAACTCACATTTTCGCTGGCACAGTTTTCAGGGATGAGGTCCGATGAGATTCCGGCTTTTCTCTCATTGTACTTGGATCGATTTAAGGAGGGGAGGTCAACTCAAAGACGAGTTTTTTAGTGCCGAATTCTTATATATGCTCTTAGAGGCCCTGGTGGTGACGGAAACTCGGGGGGCAACAATGTGACCAGCGCAGACGCATAGATCTCAAGGTGTTAAGCCGCCGACGTCCGGAACTAAAAGGCTTGAAAATCTAACTTCAGCGGTGGTACATTGAGTCGGGCAGGCCGGGAGCCTAATAAGAGAATATCATCACTCAGCTTCAATCTGGTTTCGAGGTATGTGATAGATGCAAGATAGAATTCCAAGGCGAATTATTCAAGTATGGGGACAAGGAGAACATGATCTGTCTCTACTCTCAAAAGCATCTCGCACAAATGTAAAACTAGTTAATCCGGATTACGAATATTTATTTTTTGATAACAATCATATTGATGCCTTCTTGAACGAACATTTCCCTGAATATTGTAGCCTTTTTCAATTGTTTCGTTTGCCGATTCAACGGTATGATTTTTTCCGTTACTTAGCGATTTATTATTACGGCGGTTTCTACCTTGACCTTGATGTATTCCTGGCGTCTAGCTTAGATTCTCTATTGAAACAGGAGTGCGTTTTCCCTTTCGAAAGATTAACGGAGAACATGTTCTTGCGTAAACATTATGGAATAGATTGGGAAATTGCTAACTATGCCTTCGGATCTGAGCCCAGACATCCATTCATAAAAGCGATTATAGATAATTGTGTCAAGGGTCAAAAAGAGCCGAAATGGATAGGTTCAATGATGAAATCGATTCCGTGGATGTTTCGCAGGGATTTCTACGCTTTTTATTCTTCAGGGCCTGGATTAGTTACAAGGACATTGGCGGAGAATCCTGATCTTGCAAAGCACGTTTTAGTTCTTTTTCCGGAAAATGTCTGTGATTTGACCAAATGGCATCTCTTTGGGGAGTTTGGCGTTCATTTAATGGTGGGCACGTGGATAAAACGGAAGGGAATATTTCGAAGAAAATGGCTAAATCTGTGGAGGTTATGGGCGAGAAAAAGATTATTAAAAAGGAGCATGAAGCTGGGACCAAAGAGAACGTTAGATTTTCCCGATAGAATTTTGAAGTCAAGTCCTGAATAGCTAAACAGGAACTGCTTATTTCTCAAAAACCTTATATTATCTTATCTATTCGCACTTATGGAGGGTCCCAAATCAGTGTATGAAACTGTTCGCACGTATGAAAGCGCGGCGTTAAGATTCTGTCACTCTTGATCTTTCTCCTTCCGTTAGGGCGTGTTTTCGTCCCTCAGCTCTTACCCCGTTTCATCAGATGCATGTATGCGCCGTTCTTCGCGGCATGATCATCTCCCCCGGTGAATGTCGCATCCAATTTACGAGACTCGTCGGCTTATGCGAACTATCGCGCTTACTCCCGGGTGGACGAAACAGGCCTCTGAAGATTCCTCTCTTTATAAGGCTCTCCTTTTTTCAGGATCCAATAGGTCGCTTCGGCCAGATGCCTAGCCACTGCGACAACAGCTTTCGCGTGCCCTCTTTTTTCTCGAAGTCTTATGTAGAGACCGACGACGTGGCGTCCATTCCAGCGCTTATGGTGGAGGACGATTGTATTAGCCGCCTCGATATAAGCCCACTTGAGATAACGATTGACATCGGTTCTCACCCGGCCGAGGAAGACCTTGCCCCCGCTGGCTTTAACCTGGGGCACCGTGCCGGCATAGCTGGCCAGCCTATCGGGCCCGGAAAACCTGGCCACGTCTCCCACCTCCATGGCGATCACGATGACCAAGATCATCCCCACACCGGGCAGAGTCATGAGAAGCAGCATCGCCGGAGTCTCTCAAACAACAGCTTTGATCTGAAGCTCACTCTCCTTAATCTGGTCTTCGACGTCATCGAGAAGCTCAAGCTGCTTTTCAGCGGAATGGTGGGTCTGGGGAGGAAGCTCCCGGATCCGTTCCTTTAAGAGCTTTCGTCCGCTAACCCCGAATACATCACAGACCTCATAAATTTCAATCGCATACTTGGGCAGGGTCGCATGGATCCGATTCTTGAACATCGTCCTTATCCGGACGAGCGTCATCCTCATCCGAGGCAGTTCCCGCTGATCGCGGAGCTCTCCTAGCAGAATCCATATCGAAGGGAGTGTCCGGTTCCGGAGCAGGAGAGCCAGCCCCTTGGCGTCGAGCTTATCGGTCTTGTTGATCTGCCCCATCATGGCCTTGCCTGCATTCGTCAATAGCGGGGTATGGCCGGCCTGTTCCATCTCATCCACCATCCAGTACTAGTTGCCTACAGTCTCCACCGCGATCTGTGACCGGGGCGGCAGCTCTCTTAGATAGGACTTGAACATGACCCGGCTGTTTTCAACTCGGACATAAGGCCCGACATAGCCCGCCTGGTCAACAGAAGTGAAGATCGAATACCTCTTGTGCGCGTCACACCCGAAGTACCTGTTCATGCTGCCACACCTCCTTGCGTCTTATCTTACGCATTCCGATGCAGCAGCACTTTCATATTACCAATTTGGCATAGGGTGGCGAGCCATCGTGACTCTCTTCAGTTGGCAGCCTGAGGCCGGCAGGAAGGCGCGTTTTTTCTCCTTTGCTTCCTGTGACTTGCCTCCGCTCAACATACCACCTCTAAAGTGAGATTTTCGAGCTTTGGACTTGCCAGGGTTTTCTTGTTATAAACGGCTTCTCCTTATATGAGGCTGAGACCCGGCACATTCTTGTCTCCTATCTTACGACTGGATATGCCCCTATGTCGGGAGCAGTCCCATAAAGAACTCTCCTGCCGCTCGAGTCGCTGTAAAGCCAAATCGACGCCCGTTTGCTCCATGTCATTGGGGAGGTCAGAGTGATGGTGTTCGTAAAATAGTTGATAGACGATATCTGGACGATGTTATTGACGGTTCCAATGGCGATCCAATCGGGGAATAGCGTGACGCCGTGGGTCAGCGCTGAACCCCAGGTTCCATCCTGAAAGAACATGGCATCGCTCACGACAAGCGTCGTCGATTGCGAGCCGGCCTCGTTTGCCGTGGTCAAGGCTTCTCCGGCGCCAACGCACGGTGAGTTACTTCGTATCCCTAAATTCGGGAGCGTCGTGCTGAACGTATTGCTGATGTCCGGGTTTATGAAAAGCGGGTCGCCGTTGGCGGTCATCCAGTTCTTTTCGATCCGGTTAACCCCTGTGTTGGTGTTAATGTCCACCGTACCACCATGCTTATACATAATGTTGTTGATAATGACGTTCCCGTTTCGCACATATGTGCCATACCATCGCATCGAATACCCCTGCCAGGTATCGACGGTTGGGTTCCAGGCAATATTATTATTGCGCCCACTCCAGTATATCGTGTTGTTGTAGAAGCGGTTATTATCTGCGGCCTCCGGTGCGGCACCACCCGTCTTAAAGAGAACGCCATTGTTCTGAGCGTAGAAAATATAATTATACCGGATGATGTTATATGGGGCGACAATTGTCAAGCCGTCCCCGCCATCATTCTCCCCGGGAGGACCGGATGGCCCGAAGCGATTGCCCTCCCACAGATTGTAAAAATATGTAACATCGCCATTATCATAAATCTGGACATTCCGATGGCCCCATAAAGGGTAGGAAGCAGCTGGCGGAACGGTATCCGGGCCGTATTTCGTCAAGTGCCCTGTAGCGTTCGGCATACAGCCCTCGTTGTGCCAACAGTTATTCTTGACAACACAATAGGGAGCATAGACTTCCAGGTTGTGATGGCCGTTGAAGTAGAACACGCAATTCTCTACGGTGTTGTGGACGCTGGCGCTGTCGTATGCGGGAACGCCTATCTGCATCCCGATCGAGCTTGCAACTACCGTCCCGGTCCAATACATGTAGCCGAGATTTTTGATGGTGCAGTTGTGTAGCCAATTGTGGACGATAGGCGAATTCGACTGGTCGCCCCGCCACCATTGGATAAACGCACCCAAAGTGGGAGTAGCATTGCCGTTAAAGATACAGTTCCGAATCTCGTTGTAGGATGCCCCTTTCGCAAGGGTGCAGGGACGACCGAAGTTTGCCTTTATGCGTGCCGTCGGGTTCTCAACGTCCATGCCATCAACAATGATATAACTTACGCCATAGAGACAAATTCCGAAGTTATACCATTGCGAAGTGTTACTGACGTTGCTTATGACGGGCGTCTCTCCTGGGTAGGCTATGAAAGTGATTTTGGCAGAAGCTGTCCCGGAATTGACCGGGTAGATCATGTCGTCGTAAGTCCCGCCGCGAAGATAAACAGTGTTTCCAGCTGAGGCGTTAGCACACGCCGTTGCCAGCGAGGAACACGCAGTGCCGATTAGAGGTGTCGCACTATAGGCGAGCGGCCACGTTGCTGTTCCGATGGGGCTTACCCAGTAGGCTTTTCCAGACCCAATATTACTAGTCCTGTTAATGCTGGCTGAAGCCGGACCGCTAGCCAAGGTCACACTGTATGCCCCCTGTGCTGCGTATACATGATTAGGGTTCTGACTGTTGCTTTTCACTCCGTCCCCGAAGGCCCTCTGCGACGAGCTCAGGGTATTTTTTGAGGTATCTTTAGACTGCAGATTTTGTCCAACCGCTGGATAAACAGGCTTGTACACAAACGATGCTTGCCGGAGGAGACGGCTCGATAAGAGTTGAACGAAGCTGGTCGGTCCGAATTGCGTTTTCGTGTGTAAGGGTAATAACAAAAAGTAAGCAGCAAAAAAAAACAAACACGAAATAAACCTCGTATGTTTACGCGTATAATTTGAAGATTTTTTCACTTCATAATCCTCTATTAATGGGTTGGGCGTCATGGATATACAAACCCTCATTGACCTGGCCGCTGTCAATGTACCACCTTTAAAGTGAGATTTTCAATGGACCTCATCCCTGAAAACTGTGCCAGCGAAAATGTGAGTTTTGTGGCAAAATTCAGGGAAGGAGGATATCCCGGATGAAGACGTCGAAGTTCACGGAGGAATAGATCGCTTTTGCCCTGAGGCAGGCCAAGAGCGGCACCCGGGTGGCCGAGGTCTGCCGGAAGATGGGCATCTCCGAGCAGACTATTTTCGCTGGAAGAAGAAGTACGACGGGCTGGGGGTTTCGGAGCTCCGTCGGCTACGACAGTTGGAGGAGGAGAACCGCCAGCTGAAGCGGCTGGTGGCGGATCTGACGCTCGACAAGCAGATGCTACAGGATGTGCTGTCAAAAAAATTCTGACTCCAGCCCAGATGAGGGAGCGGGTGATCGGTTTGGAGGAAGCTTATTGGGTGAGCGAACGGCGGGCCGGACGGACGATCACGTTCTGCCGGACCTCAACGATAGTCGATAATTATAGCCGGGAGTGCCTGGCGATCGAGGCCGGCCAGAGCATGACGGGAGCGGAAGTGGCCGCGGTAGTCGAGCGGTTAGTTCTGGAGCGTGGCGCACCGGAACGCATTCAATGTGATAACGGGAGCGAATTTATTTCCCGAAGCCTGGATAAATGGGCCTATGAAAACGGGGTCGTGATGGACTTCTCTAGGTCCGGCAAGCCTATGGATAATGCGATGATCGAGTCGTTCAACGGGACGTTCCGGGACGAGTGTCTGAACGTCAACTGGTTTCTGTCGATGGAGGACGCGCGGGAGAAGATCGAGAAGTGGCGGCGGGACTACAATGAGTTCCGGCCACACAGTTCGATCGGGGACTTGACTCCAAGGCAGTTCGCTGATAAATACGAAGACAGCTTAAGAAGCCAAAAAACTCCATTTATCGCTGGACCGGTTTTCGGGTGAGGCGCCGGGTCTTTGGAATATGCTTTCTGGTTTCATCGTGCCTTTTAAATTTTGTAAAAAGTCTTTTTCTCATATCAACATCCTATATTTGGAGCATCACTGTCCTCTTGTCGGTTGTTTTCTCACTGCCTTACTTGAGTAGTAGGCGGAATGAGGCCAATACTTGATGCATAAATTATTATTTGGATGAATACACGCGTGAGTGTTTATTGACCTGCCCCCTGTCCAGTTTTTGGGGGAAGCTCAGACAGGCAGGTCTTCAATGTACCTTCAGAAGCCCTCTTAACTGTCCAAACAATGGGGTCCACCGTTTTCCAATTCCCTATCAATATTCTTTGTCTTAAATATGTTACCTTGCCAAATATATATTTTATTAGAGAACGGACTGGAATCGGTGTCTTGAAAATGGCACTTTATAGGTAGTAAATTGATGAAGGCGAAATTCTAGTGGCTGAATTGGATGGAACGGTTCCAGCTCGAGCGCAGGATCGAAAAATGCTAGAAAAGTCGAGAAATAGCATGGAGAATCCATATGGGCGGATAATGAAATCCACCTTTGTTATGGGAGGGTCATCGGTTATTACGATCGTACTGGGAATTGTGCGTAACAAGATCCTTGCCCTGATTCTCGGGCCATCTGGCATGGGTTTGACGGGCATCTATCAGTCCATAACTAACTTAATCAGCTCCATTTCTGGGCTGGGAATTGGGGAGAGCGGGGTACGACAGATAGCGGTTGCTTTAGGAACTGATGACCAAACGAAAATCTCGCGCACGATCGTGGCATTAAGACGAACAGCTTTGCTTTCTGGAATATCCGGTTTTTTCCTTTTATTCGTCCTGAGCAAAAAGGCCAGTCTTCTGACTTTTGGCAATTCCGCCCACGAAATTGACCTAGCAATTCTCTCGGTCACTGTTTTTTTCGGAGCAGTATCGGCGGGACAAATAGCGCTTATTCAAGGAATGCAGCGAATCAAGGACCTGGCAAAATTGGGCATCCTAGGTGCATTTTTCGGAACGGTCTTCAGCATTCCGATTATTTATTTGTTCAAAGAGCGAGGCATTGTTTTTTTTCTTCTAATGGTTTCTGCAATGTCCATTATCACTTCGTGGTGGTACAGCAGAAAAATTAGAGTCATTTCTTTGGTCATCAGCTGGCGAGCGTCGTTATTAGAAGCAAAACCCCTCCTGAGTTTAGGCGTAGCTCTGATGTTCGGATCTTTGATAATAACGGCCACTCAATATTTTTTAAGACTTATCGTAGTGCGCTCTCTTGGGTTAGGTGCCGCCGGAATATATCAGGCTTCCTCAATGTTATCTGCAGTATATGTCAGCATACTTTTAAATGCAATGATAACAGACTATTACCCTCGACTTTCTGCACTATCCCATAATGATTCCGAATGCAAATCCCTTGTCAATAGGCAGGTGGAAGTGGGCATGTTGTTTGCTGTTCCTGGCGTTCTCACTACGATGACATTCGCTCCGCTTGCCATCCAGTTATTCTACTCTTCGAAATTTATGGTCGCGATAGAGATCCTCAGATGGCAAATACTTGGTGTTTTCCTGCAAGCAGTTAGTTGGCCCATGGGATTTATTTTTCGTGCAAAGGGTGAGGGTAAGCTGTTCGTCTTGACAGAAGTTCTTCATAACAGCGCATATATATTCTTTTCATGGATAGGCATTAAGTATTTGGGCTTGCCCGGTATTGGCATGGCGTTTTTTGGAATGAACTTGATTTATCTCGCCCTGATTTATTTAATCGTGCGGAGAAAATATGAATTCTCATTTTCCTCGATTAATATCCGTATTCTGCTTATACTTGGCACAGCTCTTGGCATGGTTTTCCTATCTCCTCATTTTCTACATCGCGGCCATTTGTTTGTTAACTTGGGCATAACTTTAGCGACCTGCGTGTTCTCAATAAGAAAAATTATTGACATAGGAGGGACAGGACTCATATTATCTTTTCTGTCACGCTTGAAATCCGGCCTATCAAAATCTGGATGAACATGGGCCCCCAATTCTTTTATAGAATTGCCAAAAAGGCGAATATTCTCGCTCAACCTGAAGCGAAATCCCGGCCTTATCGATTGCGGCAGACCCGACGTTTTGCTCCGTTGATCAATTTGGTTTGCCAATTCCCCCTATGTGGTAAGAATAGGAAAATTCAATTATCCTTAAAACCGTTTTCGCGAACTGAGCCCGAGTTTGAGTTGAATTAATGCCAAAAGTAAGTGTCATCATACCGACATTTAACAGGGAGCGATTTGTAGGGTTGAGTATTGATAGCGTTATGAGCCAAACATACAAAGATATAGAAGTGATCATTGTCGATGATGGTTCGACGGATAATACGCAGCAGGTTCTTGGGACATATGGAAACAAAATTCGTGTCATAAAACAAAATAATTCAGGGAAAAGCCAAGCATTGAATAGGGGGATCGATACAGCTCGGGGCGAGTGGGTCGCTATTCTGGACTCCGATGACGAGTGGATGCCAGGCTATCTTGAGTGGCAAATGAAAAGAGTTGATAGGAATCCTAATGTAATCGCTCATATAACTAACTCCGTTACCATTCAACTTAACGGGGCCAGGGAAGATCATTTCTTCGAGACACGCCTCACTGGAAAATTCGGAGAAAAAGAGTGCATGCTTCTTGAACGTCCGCTTCGTACGATCGTCAATCATCATCCCTGGTTTTGTCAAGCTACCATTATGAAAAGAAATCTTCTTTTGCAAGCTGGCGGATTTGATCGAACTCTTAATATTGCTGAAGATTTGGATATCATTTCAAAAATGGCACTGCGGGGGCCGTTTTCCATCTGCAAAAAACCTTTGGTTTATGTTATTAGACGGAGCGAAGACATACCCAATCTGGTGGCCCAGGCCAAGAAAAACCGTATATATATGTATCAAGCATTTTCCCAGGTCTTTGTGAATCTTCTTGCCAATCCGGATCTAACCCGGGCTGAAAGAATGGCAATCAATAGAGCCCTAAGTCATAGTTGGCGTGCTCTCGGAAATGCTTTTGTTATAGCGAGGCGAAAAACCGAAGCACGACAATATTATATGAAGTCATTTTTCATCTATCCGTCTATTCGTTCTATTATCAAGAGCATCGCCACGGTCTTTCCCGAGAAAATATCGGTTTCCTTGGTTAAAGGCGACGGCCATAGATCGAAAGGGAAAGATACAAGTAAGACATCAGGTTGAACTCTGAATTCTGGATGCTCTTAACGGTTCCTGATTTCGCTACTTTTGATGGCCTTCAAAATAAATGTACCACCTTAAAGAAACGTTTTTCAAGGCTGACGTCCAAGGAACAGCCTGCCCGCTAGCGTACAGTGAAGTTCGCAAATTTACATAGGAGAGTGGCCATCGTAAATTCACTTCGACTGCAATATCGAGAGAAAGGAGACATTTTACTACTATGACCAAGACGCATTATAAGGCACTCTTGGAGAAAGTACTATTGGGATTCCTGACGGCCGATGACCCGGTTCAAGCCGTGCTGGAATGGGCTGTTCATCAGATGATGTTGATTGAGGCAGAGAACAAGGTCGGGGCGGAAAAGGGGAAGCATTCGAAGGACCGGAAGACGCATTTTTCGGGGGTTCGGGTGCGGCTGATGGACACGCGGCTGGGAACGATTTATCTCTACATTCCGAAGCTCCGGAAGGGCGGATATGTGCCCTTTTTCGTGACCGAGAGGAAACGCTCCGAGATGGCCTTGGCCCAAGAAGCCTTCATCAACGGCGTCTCTACGCGTCGGATCGAGCGGCTGGCCCGGGCTCTGGGTGTCGAGAACATCTCGGCTTCTCAGGTCTCGGAGATCAATAAGGAGCTCGAGGGCCAGGTCCAACTGTTCCGGACGCGGCCTCTGGAGGAGGAATATCCGTTCCTGATGATCGACGCCCATTACGACAAGGTCTGTGTCGAAGACCGGGTCATGGCGCTCGCCCTGATGATCTCCCATGGCGTCAACAACATCGGCATCAGGGAGATCCTAGCCGTGGAGCCGATGTTCGACGAATCGGAGGACTCCTGGCGGGCGTTTTTCCAGAATCTGAAGAAAGCGAGGCCTGCGGCGGGTGAGTCTGCGTATCTCG
>Ga0187771_10004337_pt1 | contig 9996 bp, 8 predicted proteins | sample 0116_SJ02_MP15_1_FD_133139 | JGI IMG/M metagenome (GOLD analysis project Ga0187771, IMG submission 133139) | Tropical peat soil microbial communities from peatlands in Department of Meta, Colombia - 0116_SJ02_MP15_10_MG | ecosystem: Environmental > Terrestrial > Soil > Wetlands > Peat | place... | reverse complement strand
TACCTTTCCGAGTCGTTGAGCCCAAGATGGAACGGAAGCCAAACCGTTCCAGGGCCTTCCCCACCACCTGCCCATCCCGATGGGGAGAGACGAGAAAACTCAATTTCTTCCCATTATAGATGAGAGGCATCATTAAGAGCCTCCCATGCCAGAAGGCACCAATGGCTGGAATTCTATTGTCCCAGAATGATCTCGGGATCTCGGGATGGATCTCTTCAAACCGCATGGTTCTGCCCAAGATCTTGATGACCCAGTAAGCCAACCATGGACCCCACAAAGAGACCACTGTCTTTTTTAGAGTTTTAAGGAACATTTTAGGTGAAAGGGTAATTTCAAATGTCAAATGACAAAGTTCAAATCAATGTCAAAATTCAAAGCTTAAAGTCTATTGGTTTTCTTCTAATTTTTGACATTTGAACTTGGGATTTTGTTTGACATTTGGATTTTGTCATTTGGCATTCATTTTCCGTTTCCTCAGTAGACTTTTTTTACCTTGGTTGTCTTCAAAATTCTCATCCCATCATCCTTGAATTGAAGATCGTAGAGACGCCGATATTCACCGTCAAGGACCATCAATTCTTCATGAGTTCCCTCCTCCACGATCTGGCCGTCAGAGAGGACAATGATTCGTCGGGCATTCCGGATGGTGGAGAGCCGATGGGCGATCACAAAAACCGTGCGGCCTTTCATCAGCCCTTCCAAGGCATTCTGAACCTCTGTTTCAGAATCTGAATCGAGGGAGGAAGTGGCTTCGTCCAAGATGAGGATGGGTGCATTCTTCAGAAGGGCCCTGGCAATGGAGAGACGCTGGCGTTCCCCACCGGAAAGTTTAAGCCCCTGTTCTCCAATGAGGCTCTCGTATCCCTGGGGAAGCCTCTGGATGAAATCGTGGGCATTGGCTGCTTTTGCGGCCTCAATAATTTCCTGATCCGAGCATTTGAGACTGCCATAGGCGATATTATTTCGGACGGTGTCATTGAAGAGAATCGTCTGTTGAGTGACCAAACCGATCTGATCCCTTAAGGATTGGAGGGTTACTTTTCGGATGTCATGCCCATCGATAAAAACCTGGCCTTCCTCCACATCGTAGAACCGGGGCAATAGATTGACCAAAGAAGTTTTTCCAGCCCCGCTCATGCCGACCAGGGCGATCACTTCTCCCACCTTGACCTGTAAGGAGATTTCCTTGAGGACGGGCTCTCCGTCGTATTTAAACGTGATCTTTTGAAAATCGATTCCCTTCGAGATCGGAGGGAGGGGGATCGCTCCTTCTTCCTCCCTGATGTCTGGGACAGTATCGAGAAGTTCGAAGACGCGTGCCGCTGCAGCCAATCCTTCCTGAACCTCAAGGTTGACCTTGCTCAGATCCCGAATCGGGGCATAGAGCATGAGAAGGGCTGTCATAAAGGAGAAGAAGGTCCCCGGGGTCAAGTCTCCGCGGATGACGCTGTAGCCTCCTACCCAGATGATCACCGCCACACCGATCCCTCCCAAAAGCTCCATGAGCGGATGCGAGAGCGCTCTGATCTTTACCCGTTTGAAGATGATTCTGAAGAACCGGTCGTTCTCTTCGGCGAATCGGCGCTTCTCATAATCCTCCATGTTGAATGCCTTGACGATCCGATTTCCGGTGATGGTTTCATGAAGAAAGGTGGTGATGGAACCCATTCGCTGTTGACTCTTGCGGCTGAATTTTCGAAGCCTCTTCCCAAATTCTTTAATGGGGAGGAGTGCCAGAGGAAAGATGAGGAAAGCGATGATCGCCAGTTTCCAATTCCGATAGAAGACGACGCCGGTCAGGCCGAAAACGGTAAAGGCATCCTTGATAAGCCCCGTGATGGTATTGGAGACCGATCCCTGGATGAGGTTGACATCATTGGTGATTCGGGAGATGAGGATGCCCGTCGGCGTCTTGGTAAAGAAGGAAAGGGAAAGGGTTTGGAGATGGTTGTAGAGTTTCTCTCTCATGTCTGCAACAATCCTCAGGCCGACAAAGTTCATCAAGTAGGCCTGTCCATAATCGAAGGCTCCCTTGAGGAGAAAAAGCGCGATGATAGCGAGGGGGAGGAGAAAGAGCATCCTCGCATCCTTCTTCAGGAATACGTCATCTAAGGCAGGCTTCACAAGGAATGCCTGGGCCGCTGTCAAGAGAGAAACAATACCCATGCAGGCCATGGCGAGGACTATCTTAACCCAATAGGGCTTAACCAGATCGAGGAGGCGGCGATAGAGCGACATATTCACTTCCAGTTCAAAATGGAAAATGAAAAATGGTAACTAAATAATCTTGAAATGTGAAATTTGCAATCTCCAATAAATTATTCATATCATGCCTCGGCTTCATGTATCAAGGAAGTGACGATGCGGGCAGCCCGCTGGGCTGCTCCGGGTTCTCCGAGGCTCTGACGGACCCTTGCCATCGACTCGGTCATACGTCGACAGAGTAGGGGGTCTCTTAAGATGCGAAGGGCCTCCTCAGCAATCCTTTGGGGATTGACATCATCCTGAATCAGTTCCGGTGCGATCTCTTCCCCTGACACCAAATTGACCAAGCCGATGTGGTCCACTCGAATCAATGCCCTGCCGACCCAATAGGAGGGCAAAGAGACCCGATAAACGATGACCATAGGTTTTCCAAGGATCGCTCCCTCCAGGGTCGCCGTTCCGGAGGCGGTGATCAAGAGCTCAGAGAGGTTCATCACATCATAGGTCCAGCCCTCAACCACCTTCACCGGTAAGGTGATATTTTTCAAATAGGGTGTTAAGGTCGTTTTGGGCATCCCAGGGGCGAGAGGGATGACGAACTGAAGGTCTGGGATTTCCTTTTGAAGGAGATGACCCGAGGCCAGGAGCGGGGGAAGCAGCCTTTCCACCTCATGGATTCGGCTTCCGGGGAGCAGGCCGATGGTCCTGCATTGGGGATCGAGGCCGAATCGTTGGAGAGCCACTTCTTTGGAGAGGGTGGGCTTGACCATATCGATGAGAGGGTGGCCCACCCACTCGACATCCACGCCAGCCGCTTCATAGAGGGGAACCTCAAAAGGGAAGAGGACAATCATCTTCTTCACCCAGCGAGCGATCAGGTTCACTCTTTTCGGCCTCCACGCCCATACTTGAGGACTAATATAGTAAAGGACGGGGATACCTCTTTGGTGGGCGATTTTGGCCAATCGGAGGTTGAAGTCGGGGAAATCGATCAGGATGACGAGACCTGGCTTCTTCTGGTCAAGAGATTTCTTCAGTCCTCGGAGCGCATTTAAGATAGACCTCAATTTGAAGAGGACTTCTGTAATCCCCACCACGGAAAGGGAGTGCGAGGAGTAGAGGATCTCCATCCCCTTCGCTTGCAAACGCTCCCCCCCCACACCAAAAAACTGGACTTCTGGGTCGATCCGTTGGATGGCCTCCATCAGGTGGGCACCGTGGAGATCTCCTGAGGCTTCTCCGGCGACCAACAGGATCTTCTTCGATTCCATCTGTCCAGCTGCCCCGCTATCTCTTTTTTTCGTTGAATTGATCGATCCTCTGGATGATCTGGAGGACCATTTCTAATGCCCGCTTTCCATCCAACCCAGAGACCCGAGCATTTTTTCGATCCCTCACGCTCTGGAGAAAGGAGTGAATCTCAGCCTCCAGAAGATCGATCTTCTTGACCGGAATCTCTTCGGTCAGCATTTCAGGGATCTGTTTCTTTCCCCGGGGCGTCACCCTTTTAGAAAAGGAGAGTTTTTGAGAAAGGTAGTCGATCGAGAGGACCCCCTCCGGTTGAAAGATTCGGGTTTTTCGAATCTTCTCTTTGGAAACTCGGCTTGCGGTCAAATTCGCTATGCATCCATTTTCGAATTCAATGCGGGCATTGGCAATGTCCACGTAGCGGGTGAGGATGGGGATGCCGACCGCCTGAAACTGTTTTACCTTTGAGTTCAATAGACTTAAGATAATATCGATATCGTGAACCATTAAATCGAGCACCACATCAACATCTGCTGCCCTTCCTGAGAAGGGACCCAAACGATGGGATTCGATGAACAATGGATTTTGCACCCTTTCTGCTATACCGGACAAAGCTCCGTTGAATCGCTCCAGGTGGCCCACCTGGAAGATCAAGCCTTTTGACTCTGCCAATCCAATTAATTCATCGGCTTCCTCAAGGGTGTTCGAAATGGGCTTTTCCAGCAGAACATCAATCCCTTGCAGGAAAAAATCCTTTGTAATCGGATAATGAAGAGGTGTGGGCACAGCGATGCTGACGGCCTGAACTTTTTTGAAAAAGTCTGCGTGATGAAAGAAGGAACGGGTTCGGCATCGTTTACCGATCTCTCTGGCACGGGATGGATCCACATCCACCACACCGACCAATTCCGCCGAATCTATTTGAGCGTATTTTTCTGCATGGAATTGACCAAAGTAACCGACACCGACGACACCGACCTTAATCTTATCCACTTAACGGCAGATCCCTCTCTTTGAGTGTTGGATGAAATCGAGGAGATGTCGGACTTCCGGGGTTTGAAAAATGTCATCTTCCTCAACGGCTCTCAACGCCTTCTCCAGCCTGAGGCCAGAGCGAAAAATGATGCGGTAGGCCTTCTTCAAGGCCTTCAGGGTCTCCTCTGAAAAGTTGGCCCGTTTGAGGCCCACGGTGTTGAGCCCAAAGAGCCTTGCCCGGTCTCCTTGCGCCTTTGTGTAAGGAGGGATGTCCAGGAGGATGCCAGAGAGACCTCCAAGGATGGCATAGGCCCCCACCCGGCAAAATTGATGAATGGCAGAAAGGGCGCCGATAATGGCGCAATTTTCAATCATAATATGTCCGGCCAAGGTCGCTCCATTGGCCAGCGTCACCTGATCTCCGATTTGACAGTCATGAGCCACATGAGAATAGGCCATGAAGAAATTTTCATTTCCGATGACGGTCTTTCCACCTCCCTTGATGGTACCCCGATGGAGGGTGACAAACTCCCGGATGACATTCTGATCGCCTATGGAGAGGGAGGTTTTTTCTCCTCTATAAAAAAATGCTTGGGGAGCCTCTCCAATGGAGGCGAATTGAAAGATCTGACATGCCTTTCCGATTCGAGTCCCCTCTCGGATAACCACATGGGGCCCGATCTTCGTTCCCTCCCCGATGAAGACACCCTTTTCGATCACAGAATACGGCCCGATTTCAACTCCCTCTCTAATTTCGGCCTCTGGATCGACGATCGCGGTGCGATGGATCATTTTTCTTCTCCCAACATGGCCAACAAGTCTGCCTCGGCCACCAATTTTCCATCGACGAGGGCCTTTCCTTTGAATCCCCAGATGGATTGTCGATGCTTTGTGATTTCCACTTCGAGATGAAGTTGATCTCCTGGAACCACGGGCTTTCTGAAACGGACATTATCGATTCCTAAGAAGTAGACAGGCTTTTTATATTGCTCTTGGGGCGAGGAGTTGAAGACAAGGATGCCAGCGGTCTGGGCCATCGCCTCCACGATCAGCACCCCCGGCATGATGGGGCGGCCCGGAAAATGGCCTGGGAAAAAGGGTTCATTATAGGTCACATTCTTGATCCCAACGGCTCGTTTTCCCGGTTCGATCTCAATAATCCGATCCACCAGCAGAAAAGGATAAGCATGGGGGAGGATGTTCATGATCTCTTTAATCTCCATCATCTACTTCTCCTTCCCTTCCGAAGAGACAGTCTCTTCGATCTTCTTTAGGCGTTTCTCGATTTGGATGAGGGTCTTTCTCATCTCCGGCAACTTCTGAAGAACAGCCATCATCCGAAAAAATTCCCGGTGGGGCAAGGGGGGGCTTCCCACATATGCTTGGTTGGGGGCCAGATCGCTCATCACCCCTGATTGGGCCCCTACCATGACATTGTCTCCGATTTCGATATGGTCCGCCACTCCCACCTGTCCGGCTAAGGTAACATTGCTTCCGATTTTTGTGGAGCCTGAAATCCCAACCTGGCCGCAGAGGATCGAGTCCTCCCCGATTACGACACTATGGGCAACCTGCACGAGGTTGTCGATCTTCACCCCTTTCCGAATGATTGTCTTGCCTAATGCGGCCCGATCAACCGTGGTATTGGCGCCAATTTCGACATCATCTTCAATTTCAACGATACCCACTTGAGGGATCTTCACATTCTTCTTACCTTCCTTGACATATGCGAATCCATCGCTTCCCACGACCACGCCACTGTGAAGGACCACCCTTTTCCCAATCACTGTGCGTGGATAGATGGAGACGTTGGGATGAAGAATCGATCCCTCATCGATGGACGAGTCTTCTCCCACATAGACGCCGGGAAAAAGGGTGACCCGATCTCCGATGCTGCAGCGGTCGCCAATATAGATGAAGGGATAGAGGGTCAGGTCTCTCCCCAACTTTGCCGTAGGGCTGATCCAGGCATTGGAATCGATTCCTCGGGGTTCGTAAGGTTTTTGGGAGAAGAGGGTGATAATCTTGGCAAAGGCTAAATAGGGATTGGCCACGCAAAGAAGAGGCTTGTCTGCCTGGATTATCCCTTTCGAGACGATGACCGCAGAGGCTTTGGTTTCGCTCAGTTTCGGAAGGTACTTGGGATCGGCGATGAAGGTGATCTCTCCGGTCCGGGCCTCTGCGATCGCCCCCACTCCAGAAATCTCCACCTCCTCATCTCCAACAACGGCTCCACCCACCCACTCCGCCAGTTCCCGAAGTTTCTTTTTCATCCCCTTATCCTGTTTTTGGCATCCCAAATTGCGGTGGCAATTCTTTAAATCCAAATACCAAATTTCAAATGTCAAAGGAATGATAAATACCTAAATTTCAAAACCTTATTCTCTTCGATTTTTGGTTTCATTTGAAATTGATTCACCTTCGGTTCATCACTTCGTGCGAACTTTGACATTTGACATTCATTCTTTCACCTTATTTCTTTTGGGCATCAAAAAGCTTGATCACCCGGTCGGTGATGTCGATCGCCTTGGAGGAGAAGAGAACAATATTTTCATTCCTCTCCAAGATGATGGTAAATCCTTCATCGGCCCCCACCTTTTGAATCACCTTCTGAAGGCCCAGGCCGATGTTTCGCTCCATCTCCACCCGTTTCTGATTGACCTCGTTTTGGCTGTCCTCACCCCACCTCTGGAACTCTCGGAGTTTGCTTTGATACTCTTTTTCCTTGGATGCCCTGGCCTCCGGGTTGAGCATCGGGCTCTGTTTATCCAGGGAATCTTTCATCACCTGAAGCTCCTTCTGTTTCTCCGCGATGAGGCGCTGAAATTTTTCCACCTCCTTGGCAATCGTCTTTTTAGCCTCCTTCCCTGCATTACACTCGTTGACCGCCTTCTGGATATCGACGCAGCCGATCTTGTAATCGGCGGCCCAAACCGATCCGATCCATCCTCCCAAGAAGACGATTCCAATCACTATGCCGAGACATTTTCCATGCATCATCCTCTCTCCTCTCGTCAAAATTGATTTGCGCCGCTTTGAACGAAGGGGCGTTAAATTTGACACCCCCAGCTAATAAACGCTTCCTGCTGTAAATTCGAGCACATGCGGTTTCTCCCCATTCTGGGGGTGGGGGTTGAATCCGATATCGATGTGGATGAGGCCAAAGGGAGACTGCCAGCGGATCCCTACTCCCACCCCTGTTTTCAGGGGTGTTAAGTCGCTGAAGTTGTCAAAGCCCTTGCCGATATCCCAGAACACCGCTCCCTTCAACCCGATCTCTCGGGAGAGGGGGAAGATCAGTTCAGAGCTGAATACCACCATTTTTTCTGAGCCAAGGGGTGTATTGTTCTGATCTCTCGGTCCGGCCCAACCGTATTCAAACCCCCTGATCGTATACAGTCCACCCACAAAGAATTTCTCATAGATGGGTATCTGCCTTCCACTGTAGGGCATCATCATCCCCACTTTTCCACGAAGGTTAAGTACGGTACTGAGAGGCATGGGGAAGAACCAACTGGTTTCTCCTGTTACCCTTACAAAATAGTTGTCGCCCCCCAAGATTCCTCCGGCGTTCTCGATGGAAAAGGTATGGCGAGCTCCACGAGAGGGGGAGTAGTAATCATCACGGCTATCCGTCGTGAGAGAGGCGGCCAAGGCGCTCGTTGTCCTTTTCCCGGCCTGGTCCTTAATATAGATCGTGGCATCATCACTCACGTTATAAACATTGACGTCCTCCAATCTATACCTCAAATCCAAACGGATCTTCTTCGTCAAATCCTTTCCAAAGCGAATATCTCCCCCAGTAATCGTATCCGAATACGTACTCCAATCGCGCTTTTCGTGGTAAAGATCAGTTCCTGCGGCAAAGCGATACCCCAGAAAATAGGGATCCGTAAAACCGAACCTGAAATCCTGGCTGACGAATCCCAAGGCGAATCTCAAAGCTGCACTGTACCCCAAACCGAAGAGGTTCCGATCTGAGATGGAGGCGGTGCCTACCAATTTATCAATGCTGCTATAACCTGCTCCAAAACTGATGGCACTCGATGGGGCCTCTTCCACTTTGACATCGAGGTTCATTTTTTCATCGGTGCTCCCTCGGCTGGTGGTGAAATCAACCTCTTTGAAATACCCAGTCCTTTTCAGCCTGTCCCGACTTTCATTCATTTGAGCGGCGCTGTAAAGCTCTCCTTCGGCCACTCGGAGTTCCCGCAGGACCACTTTGTCACGGGTCTTCGTATTTCCGACCACCTGAATCTTTTCAAAGGAAACAGGTTTCTTCTTCTCAATGTCGAAGATGAGGTTGACCAAGAGGTTTTTGGCATCAACGGAGCTTTCTGGAGAGATGTCCACATTGGCATAGCCTTGATTGGCAAACTTTTCGGTGAGGGCATTGACGTCCCTTCGGACCGCCGAGTTGCTATAGGCATCGTTCCGCCTGATCTTGATCGCCTTGAACAGGTCTTCTCTCGTGGTCAGGATATCCCCTTTGAAGTCGATACTCCCTAAATGGTAGAGAGGTCCCTCCACAATTTCGATCTCGATCCGGATCCGTTTTGGATCGTGAAGATCGATTTTCGGCTCCGAGACCTTCACCTCGAGATAACCGTTATCGTGATAGTAGGCGTTCAAGAGCTGGAGGTCATTTTTAAGGATATCTTCATCGAGAGTGCCGGCCCCGGTGAGGAGAGAAAAGAGAGTCCTCTCTTTTGTCATCATCGCCTTCTTGAGTTGCGAGGATTTGATCTTGTGGTTTCCTTTGAAGACGATTTTTTTGATATGCCCTTTGGGTCCTTCTACGATCTTGAACGTGACCACTGCCTCATTGTTCTCCAAGTAGTCCACCTTCTGCTCCACATTAACCCCATAATAGCCTTTTGAGAAATAAAGCTTTCGAATGAGCTCGGAGTTCTCCTTCACCTTTTCGAGGTTAAGGATGGAGCGTGTTGTGAGGGTGACCTTCTCCTTAATATCGCTCAGCTTCAGCTTTTGATTTCCGGTGATCAGCACCTCTTTGATGGACGGTTTTTCCACAACAATAAAGATGACCTCTTTGCCCTGGGGGCTCGATTTGATATCGACTTGGACATCGGAGAAGTAACCCAGGCCGAAAATGGATCGTAGATCCTCGCGAACCTGTTCAGCGGAAAACGGTCCTCCCTCCCGGCTCTTTATCGCTCCCCGAATCGCCGCTTCTTCAACCTTTACATTTCCGAGGAGTGTGATTTTGTAAATGACTTCCTCTGCTCCAGCACAGATTCCCATAAAGAGCAACAGGATGAGGAAGACAAGTGCCATTCGCCCGGCGGCCATATTTCCGCTCCTCCTGATCATCTTGTGGAAGAAACCCTCGACCATCCCTTCCGATTTGGGACGGAATCATCAAACAAAATTCTTGTCTTCATACCAAATCTTTATCTTTTTGTAAATAGGACATTGTTGATGTCATTCCAGCGCTCTCCCCTCGACGAGATGAATCTGGCGGGACAGTTGCTGCGCCAATTTCAGATTGTGGGTGACGACGATGAGGGCGACACCCTTCATGTGGTTAAGTTCTTGGAGAAGATC
>Ga0187771_10004336_pt1 | contig 9996 bp, 6 predicted proteins | sample 0116_SJ02_MP15_1_FD_133139 | JGI IMG/M metagenome (GOLD analysis project Ga0187771, IMG submission 133139) | Tropical peat soil microbial communities from peatlands in Department of Meta, Colombia - 0116_SJ02_MP15_10_MG | ecosystem: Environmental > Terrestrial > Soil > Wetlands > Peat | place... | reverse complement strand
TCGGCCGCATTAGCCTCTGCCAGTCGCTTTTCCAGGGAACTGATTTGCACGAGCAGGTTAGCAATTGCCTCGGTGAGACCGGATATTGCTGAAGCGTCAATTTCCGGGTTCGAGTCCAATCCGGTGGCGAACGGCCACTGGCCGGGACCCTTCCCATTCTGAGAACCTTCGCTCCAAGAAGCTTCGATGCCGGATTCCCCTCCCAGGAGCAGTTCTTTATCCGAAATAACCTTCTCAACAATCCGGCTGGAAATTGTCTTAAGCCCGTCTGCGAATCCACGGGCAAGCGAGGCGTCGCAAATTGAATTGATAACCCGTGGGATCCCCTTCGAAGCCTCGGCTATCAGGTCTACCGCTTCCCTTTCGAAAATGGTGGCGCCTCGCTGAGATCCGGCCACATAGAGACGATGATCAACGTAGTTTCTGATATCATTGAATTGCAACGGTGAGAGATGACAATGAACAGAGACTCTTTGGGTAAGTTGTGCAAGCCATGGGTGAGCAAGCTGAGTTCTTAACTGAGGCTGGCCCACCAAAATGATCTGCACCAGAGGCTCATTTCCTTCGAAATTAGAGAGCATCCGAAGTTCTTCAAAGCCGCCTAATGAAAGGTTCTGGGCCTCATCGACGAAGATCACGCAGCGGGCGCGTTTGGAAGACTCTTCGGTGAAAAGCTGATACAATGCGTAATATAGGTCGCTTTTCCGATATGAAGCCGGTGTAATTTCGAATTCTTTGGCAAGCATTTCCAACAATGAGTGCGGGTCTATCTGGGTGTTGAATATCATCGCCATTTTGACAGGGGACCGTATGTGGTTGATCAAATATCTGAGCAGAGTGGTTTTGCCTGTCCCCGCATCCCCTGTGAGAGCCATAAAGCCAACATTGTGGATCAGGCCGTTCTTGAGGTGGGTGAAGGCAAGATCGTGATTCTTACTGAAGTAGAAGAATTCAGGATCACAGGATAATGTGAAAGGCTTCTTTCTAAGTCCGAAGAATTGTGTGTACATGGTGCGTGGATAATTCCCCCGGCTTGAAATACATTTCACTTCCCAAATTCTCAGTGATGGCCGTTGCAATCGACATAACTCTTTTTGCATTATAACAAATATATTGTAAAGAGAGATTTTTAGGGCGGATATTGGGTAAGCAACTACCTAAGAGTAGAAACATTCAATGATAAATCGAGAACTTATCATAAAGACTCAGTGAACGCGCAGTGGCAATGAAAAAAAAATAAGACGGTATTATTAAATTAGGCGTTTACGTCATTGGTTGGTTGCCGTGATTGTGTGAATTGCTTGGCAGGCATCCCGTATTCGGAAGATATTGCGATTCGGATCCGGGACTATACCCTGTTTGCCTCCCTGATAGATTGCTCCTTTCCCTGCGGACCGGAAGTCCATGTCACCGGAGATGTCGTGCGTATCATCGAAGAAGTGACCGAAAACGAAGGATGCCTCGTCAAAAGTATATGGCGGCAGCTTTCCGTGCGCTGCTTTCCAATAATCTCGTATGGCGCTACTACGTCCACAACTACCTACAGGGTGAGGTGCCTCCTAAATCCGACCATAAATCTGCGGTGCCTGAGCCAGCCTCTCTACTTGGCGGGGACTGAAAAGGACCGCATGTGTCCGCTGAAAGGGACCTTCAGGATATGCAACCCGGTCAGAGGCCCAAAAAGATTTTCCCTTTCCTCCCGGAGCGGGCAACGACAGGTACCCCGCGCTGCGAAATGCCCCCGGCAGCTACCTGTTGGAACGGTAAGACAAGCATTTCATCGTTCAACTACAGGGCCGGCGCCAAAAAAATGTCACGCATACCGGCGCGGCGTTGGTCAAATCTCCCCTCCCTTTAGGTGGGAAAATCAAAAGGCCAAAGGCAAATCGTCAATGAGATAGCCCGCGCTTTTTACCTTTTGTATCTGGCTGCAATCATTAGATTTTCAGGCATGGGGAATAACTCCTCGAAGAAATTTGCTCCTGGCACAAAGCTTGTATATCTAATCCGGGCAAGTAGAGGCACGTCCTCATAGAACCCTATCTCTTCAGTTTGGAGCAGGAGATGGACGCAAACAATACAAAGAGTCTGGGATACCATCTGGAGCAAGTGAGGGAAGGAAAAAGGCATTTTGAAAATGCTTATCAGGCCGTTGCGAGAATGATTCTGAGCGAGCTCTCCGCAATTGAGAAGGTAATGGTCAACGGCAAGAGCACCTATGACTTCAAAATCTTCCGAACTTCCCCCAAACACGTCATCGGCATGTATGACGAGATCAACAGTTTCGTGTCCTTTGTCAAGGATGCGGCCGAAGGCGGCTCTTCAAGGGAGATGGCCTTTGTCCTGGTTGGAGAACCGGGCAACGGGAAAACCTTTTTCGTGGACTATTTGTGCGCCCTCTACAGAAATTTCATCGCTCAGGAGCAAAACCGCCGATATACGTTCAATGTCAAAAACCTGGAAGCGATCGGCAGCTATGGCAGGGTAAAGATCATCCAGTCGCAAACATTTGAAGATCCGATGATTTTGGCAATGAATCTGCTGGAATCGAAGAATGAAAACAAGGAGTATCTGGCCGAACTTGGAGGGTTTTCCGACGAACAAATCGACAGGCTTTATCTCAACTACAGGTCTCTGGGCGCGTGCAGCGATTACATCTTGAACGACATCAGGCAACACTGCAACGGTGACCGCGAGGAGTTGTTGAACTTCATCGAAGTGGTCCCCGTCGCATTGAGTGAGAGCATGGGGACCCTGACCGGGAAATACTCGGCCAAAGATAAGATAACCTCCTCAGCGGTAGATCTTCTGGGAGAAGAATCCATTCAGCGTCTGCTCCACATTACCGACCCTAACAATCCCTACCGGTTCGACCTCAGAAGAGGCGCCCTGGCGCGGGTGGCAGGAGGGGGCATCCACTTCAGCGATGAAATCTTCAAAAACAAAAAGGACCTCGTGCAGGTCTATCTGGGGGTAATCCAGAACCGAAACATAGAAATTGACGGATTCCGTTGGCCCATCGACACCCTTATCATCGCCACGAGCAACAATTCGGAGTTCAATAGGTTCCTGGCGGAAAAGGAAGAGGCGCCGATCGTAGACCGGTGCAGGATTTGCTACGTGGCTCACAATACCGATTATCGGCTTCAGGAACAATTGACCGGTTACGCTATCGGCAATGAGGCAAAATCAACCCTTACAAAGGAGCAACTCCATCAGGACCCCAATCTTAACTGCGCGGCCTCGATCTCCGTGGCTCTGAGCAGGCTGCCCAGATCGGAAAAACTTACCCCGATCGAGATGATGAAGCTCTCAGCAGGGGAAGTGGCCGGAGAAAAAAGTATCAAAACACTGGCAGAGGTCATCGACACCCTCAATCATGAACCCGACATCACCAGGAGGTTCGGCCAGAAAGGACTGGGCCAGAGGAACCTCGGCAGAGCCGTCCAGTTGCTCATGGAGACCTCCGAGACCAACGAAGGTCAATGCATGTTTGCCTATGACATCTTCAAATCGCTCCAGCGTGTTGTGCTGGATTACGTTCCCGAGGCGAACGACCGGGTCAAATACCTCGAAGATCTCAAAATCGCCAAGGGACTCTACCGGGAACGGATCATGACCGAGATGTTCAACGCATACATGGATGAGCCGCACGCCATCCGCAAGGACGTGATGAACTATGTCAACATGATCATAGGCGTAGACGCGGAGAACCTTGGTCCCGACAAGATGTGGAAATACAAGAACCCGCAGACCGGTGAGCTCAAGGCTCTCAAGATCGACGAACGCTACATTCAGAGCGTTGAAGACAGGCTTGGCCTCAAGACCCACGAACAGCACGAATCCTTCAGGACTTCAATACGCAAAATCTACGGGCAGAAGATGTCTACGGACAGGGACTACGATTTCATGGACAATCTGGAACTGGTCAAAGCTGTAACGGACGTAAGACTCAAATCGGATATCGCAGGGGCGGGAAGCCTGATTGGCGCCCTTGCCAATCGCACCAACGAGGAGAATCAAAAACTTTACGACCGCATCATTGACGCTATGCTGGGCAAGCTTGGTTACTGCCAGACCTGCGCTCAAAAGACCGTTGAGTACTTTTGCACGAAGAACGATGAGAACTGAGCAGAGTGGGCGCGGATTCACCGCGCCCGCCCAATCGTGCGCAAATGAGAGGCAGCCGTGGAAAAAGAGTCTCCAATCTGCCATGAAAGTAGCGCCGAAGAGTCCTGCGGCTCTGGCGGCCGCCTCAGCGGCGAACCCCTTTTCGGGTCGTCCGGTTTATCGGCTTTCAGGAGCATCTACGGGTTTGGCGACCTTATGGTTCTTCAGAGCTCATCACCGCCGTCCGGTGCCTACCTTCAGAATCTGAGCGCAATTGGCGAACTGCTCGAACGCGACAAGCAGAGGGAAAAGGATGGTTTCCCACGCAAGATTCGTGTAGGAAGACTCATCAAACCCGGTCGTGGCGGCAAGGACAAAATTATTCTCGTGCCAACCACGGTGGAAGAAAAATTCATTCATGACGTGAGAAAGACTGATCCGAAGGAAGAAAGTACATCCGGGGGCTCTGGGGAAGGCAAGGAAGGGGAGGTTATAGGAGAGGAGTCGGCCGACGGCCTCGACGGCCCTGCCGGTTCTGGGGCCGGAGGCGCCGGGCAGGGTGAAGGCGCCGAACACGAGATAGAATCCAGCGCCTATGACTTGGGGAAGGTCTTGGGCGAAAGATTTCAGTTGCCCAACCTCAAAAGCAAAGGCAAGAAGCGTTCTCTGACCCGCTACACTTACGACCTCACCGACAGGCACCACAGGAGCGGGCAGCTTCTCGACAAGAAGGCCACCCTTAGAAAAATAATCGAGACTAATATCAACCTCGGCAACGTATCCGACCCGCATCACATCGATCCCCTGGAATTCATCGTCTCGCCGCAAGACGAAGTCTATCGCACCCTGTCAAGGGAAAAGGACTATGAGTCGCAGGCAATGATCTTCTTCCTGAGGGACTATTCCGGCTCCATGGAAGGTCAGCGCACTGAGGTGGTGGTGACTCAGCACGTGCTGCTCTACAGTTGGCTCCTCTATCAGTATGAAAGACAGGTGGAAACCAGGTTCATCCTCCACGACACGGTCGCCAGGGAAGTCAACGACTTTTACACCTACTATAACTCTTCGGTGGCCGGCGGGACGCGGGTGGAGTCGGCCTACCGGCTTGTCAACCAGATCGTGGAAGCAGCTAATCTCGCCCGCGATTACAACATATACGTCTTCCACGGCACTGATGGAGATGACTGGGATCACGAAGGACGTGAGACCATCCCGCAAATCCGAAAAACCCTTGGCTTTGCAAGCAGAGTTGGCATCACAATAGCCTCAGCGTTCACCGATCGGGGGGAGACCTCCGTGGAAAAATACATAAGCGACTCCGGCCTCCTCAACGAATTCCCACTGGGAATGCGGATGGACAGCGTCGGCGAAAACGCAACGGAAGTGCGCCTCATAGAGGGTATAAAGAAACTGTTATCCTGATGGAGCTTATCAACCAACACACCAAAATGATAATGGAAGGCTGTAAGGAAAGAGCCCGCAGGGCGGGTCTGCGCTTTGGAAACGAAACGCTCGAATATATTGTGACCAACAAGGACCTGCTCGAACTTTCACCCAAACACATGATTCCGACCCTTTACGATTACTGGGTCAATGACGTCGAGGTCCTCAAGGAGAAGGGCAGATACGAACTCTATCCAAACAACCCTTACGAAACAGTCATCAATACCCGGCCGGCCATCTCTTTTTACAACGACAATAACCCGGACTGGCTCAACGTCATGATCTTCTACCATGTGCTGGCCCACATCGATTTTTTCCAAAACAACATGTTCTTCAAGCATACCACAGATGAGGATTTCGCTGGACGAGCCCTGTCGGACAAAAGTTCAATCGCCGTGCTCCGCTCGGAGAAAGGACGATGGGTCGATTATGTAATCGAATTCAGCCGGGGCATAGACAATCTGGTCGGCTTCCACTCCGAGCTTTCCGAATTGAACCATCCCCCGGAGATGAGGACATCCAGGAAACTCGACTTTTACTACGACACATTTCTGCAAACGATCCGAAAAGTGAGTCTTACCGACTTTCTCAATGAAATAGACCGCTACAACGAGGCTGTAAGGCAATACGGCGAGATGGCTGAATCGGTCTTCTTCTCGGGGGTAACCAGAACATATCCGGAATTTGAGGCATTATTCGACAGGCACAAAAAACGGGGCCAACAGGGAGTTCGCGATCTGCTCGAGTTTGTCTTGCGCAATTCATCCTTCCTGCAACGGGAAGAAAACCAGTGGATGAAATCGGTCCTGGAGATAGTGCGGAAGACCTCTCTTTTTTTCCAGCCCCAGATACGCACGAAAATCCTCAACGAGGGATGGGCCTGCTACTGGCATGAGAAACTGTTCCTTAAAGATGACAGGATCAAGGGCAATGAAGTGGGTTTTGCCAGAGTCAATGCGTTCGTCACTGCGCTGCCAAGATTCGGCATCAACCCCTATGCGCTTGGAATGCGGCTTTTCTCCCATATCGAAGAGATGGCCGATAAAGGAAGGCTTACCTACGATTTCCAGAGAATCCGAAGCGCTCGGCTCCGGCGCGATTATGACAAGGGCAACGGCTCCGGGCTGGACTATGTTTTCAAGGTCAGGGAAGACTTCAATGATTTCATGTTCATCAATAACTTTGTAGACCAGGAATTCGTGGACAGGCATAAACTTTTCGTGGCCGGCCGAAGGCTCAACAACTCCGGGAGGACCTTCGAGTACTACGTGCGCAGCAGAGACGCAGGCAAATACAAACAGATGCTGCTCGATCAGCTCTACCACCCCCCTTACATCGAGATCGACAAATCCAGGATGGAAGATGACTGCCTCTATCTCAACCATCACTTTGAAGGCAAGCCGCTGATAAAGGAATTCATCCCCAACACAATGCTCGGGATCGAGTATCTCTGGGGTGGGCCTGTAAAGCTGGAGACTTCGGAACCGGTTGAAAAAGCCCGGGAGTTTCAGCCCGGACAGGCAAATCCTCCACCCGATGTGGAGCCTCCTCACCAGAGAGTGCTCTACACCATGAAAAACAGGCAGCTATCGAGGGCCGTCCTGTAAGGAAACGAAAGAATGGAAAATGCCCAACTCGCAGTGGATAACCTGTGCCGGAAGATAAAAGAACGCGAGCGGTGCAGGGCATTCAGTTTTTGGGAATACATAGACCTGGCCGCCAGGTTGCCCGAACGCATTTTCCGAAATATTTTCCAGATGTTCTATGACATGATCCACAGCTACATTGGCGAAGGCGTAAATGAATACCCCGACGATCCCGAATCTATTAACTATGTATCCTACGATTGCAGCCGGCTGTTCGAAGATGGAACCGACCATCCTTTTTTTGGAGACCGGCTCTTCGTAAACAGGCTTGTCGGCCACATTTCCTCTTTCAGGCGGGGGATACGGCAAAACAGAATCTATATCTTCGAAGGTCCCCACGGGTGCGGGAAGAGCACTTTCCTCAACAACGTCCTTATGAAGTTCGAGCAATACACCGGAACGGAAGAAGGCGCAAGCTTCGAGACCGTGTGGCGGCTCCACAAAAAGACGCTGGGCAACGGCTCGGACCCGACAGCCAAATACCTGGTGGAACATCTACGGAACCTCATGGACCATTCCACCCAGGCGCAGCGGCCTGCCGGCGGCGAGTCAAATCATACTTATTTAAACAAAGAATATATCGAGATCCCATGCCCCAGCCATGACATCCCTCTGCTACTGATCCCGAAAGCATACCGAAGGGACTTCTTCAACGAATTGATATCGGACACTGAATTCAAACACAAACTTTTTGCCCACAAGCAATATGAATGGATTTTCAAGGACAATCCCTGCACTATCTGTCAATCTTTGCATAATGCCCTTCTCGATTTTTTCGATACACCCAGCAAGGTCTTCGAAATGGTATTTGCAAGGAGATGTGTATTTAATAGAAGACTCGGCAAAGGGATAAGTGTATTCAATCCAGGAGACAGATTACCGAGAGATAATGTCGTAAGCAATCATCAACTTCAAAATCAACTGAATTCACTGTTGACCGATAGCAACAGGATAAGGTATATGTATTCAAGATATGCCAATACAAACAATGGTATCTATTCGATTATGGATATAAAAGGATATAACAAAGAGCGTTTTGCCAATCTTCACGGTATAATAAGTGATGGGGTTCATAAAGTGGATGACATAGAAGAAGATGTCAATTCACTGTTCTTTGCGCTTATGAATCCGGAGGACCATGCGAATATAGCCGATACTCAATCATTTGCAGATCGCATTACTTACATAAAGATTCCCTATGTACTTGATTACAACACGGAGGTCAAGATATATAAGAACGTTTTCGGGAACCAGATTTCAAAATATTTTCTGCCAAGGGTGCTTGAGAATTTCGCGAAGATCATCATCTCATCGAGGCTAAATCCTCATTCGGACGGTATGGCGGACTGGATACCCAATTCTCTCGGCTACCAGCGCTATTGCGATCGAAATCTCCTGCTGCTGAAAATGGACATATACGCCGGGATAATTCCGTCATGGCTCTCGGAAGAAGACAGGAAGAATTTCACGGCCAAAAGGCGGCGAAAGATCATTGCGGAGTCTGAAGCGGAGGGAGACAGAGGCTTTACGGGTAGAGATTCCATCAAGATATTCAACGAGTTCTACCAGGCCTACGCCAAAAAGGGCAAGCCGATCACGATGGAGATGCTCCGCCACTTTTTTGATAAACGCCATGGGGGGGCGGTGCCGGAAGGTTTTCTGGACTCGCTGGTGAGCTTCTACAATTATACTGTTCTCCAGGAGGTCAAAGAGTCGCTCTATTATTACAATGAAGAACACATATCCCGGCAAATTCAAAATTATCTGTTTGCCGTGAATTTTGAAAGCGGTCAGACTCAGAAGTGCCCATTTACGGGGGATGAATTCGAAATCACGGAGGAGCTTTTCGATAATATCGAGCGAAGGGTTGTCGGGGCGCATTCGGAGAGAGGAAAACGTTTGGCTTTTAGAAAGGAGGTCCAGAATTTGTTTGCGTCCAAGACACTGGCCCAGGAAATACTGATTGAGGCGAAGCCGATATATGAAACCGACCTGTATAAGTCGCTGAGCGATCGATATATCCACAACTTAAAAGAAAACGTGCTGGATCCTTTTTTGAAAAACGATAATTTCAGAAACGCCGTAAAGGATTACGCCACGGAGGCCTTTAAATCCTATGATAAGCGCATAAGGGAGGATGTGACTTTGCTTATGCGGAACCTCGAAGCCAAATATGGATACACCGGGCATACCGCAAAAGAGGTGTGCATCTACGTAATCGACAGTGACCTGGCAAAAACTTTTCCTTCCTCTTGAGTCTCTTTTTCATTGACTATCGATTTGCTCTTGACTAAGAATCCAAAATACTCCGCTCACTTATCATCTTCGGCTCTTGGATCTGGCTCTCTGTTATCGCTCCATCTCGTGACCGGCTGCATCGGGCGGTGGTGAAAGGAAAGCGGTATTCATAAAATCCGCTGGGCGGAGCGGCTCGGCAAAAAGAGGACCGGCCGCTTTGGGGAATGGTGCAAGGCCGCGCGGGAAACTGCGAGGCATGCTCCAGGTGGTTGGAACGATTCTTAGGGGGATCAAGGAGGTTCTATGCCGTCCGTAACCGTTGACCCTGTAATGTCGTGGACTGTCTGGGGGCTGTTGATAGTCGGCACCTTTGTGATGACAGTCGTTGGAACCTGGCTGATAGCTAGGAGGTGGCAAAAATGAACTCTAAATTCCTCAACATTCCAGAGCCTACAGCCGCCATGATATTGGGTTCCATCATAGGAGTGGCGTGCCTGCTGTCTGTTGCGGTCCTTCTGGGGGTTTTTGCCAAAAGGCGTTGGAAATCATACGATGAATA
>Ga0187771_10004335_pt1 | contig 9996 bp, 8 predicted proteins | sample 0116_SJ02_MP15_1_FD_133139 | JGI IMG/M metagenome (GOLD analysis project Ga0187771, IMG submission 133139) | Tropical peat soil microbial communities from peatlands in Department of Meta, Colombia - 0116_SJ02_MP15_10_MG | ecosystem: Environmental > Terrestrial > Soil > Wetlands > Peat | place... | reverse complement strand
CCGACTTCGAAGCTGAACCCAGCGCCCATCGACAGCCAATCGTTGATTCGATACGCGATCGACGGGTTGAATTGTCCGGTCAGAAGCGAAGTTCTGGTGACGTAGTACCGACCGACCCATTGGGTGCCGTAATCTGCGGCGAGTCCGAAGTTGGAGTACGCAGCGAAGCCAAGTCGTATCCGATCGGTCAGACGATAAACATAAAAGAACCCGCCCAAGGGCAGCGTAACGCCGGCGTTGCCGCCCCCACTTCCACCGCCGGGTACCGATGTCTGTCCGCCGCGCTGGAAATTTGTTACCGGGACGATTGCGCCGCCCGCGACCGTTAACTGCATGCGATCCAGCAGAGTCATGCCTGCGGGGTTCGCCGCCGCAGTTGAAGCGTCGGCGGCCATCGCGGCGCGACCCACGCCAGCCGTTCCGAGGTCGGGGGCTCCGGTCTCGTAGAGCAGGATTCCTGCGCAATACGCGAGGTTTGCCGAACCGAAGATTGCGGCCGCGCACAAAGTGCTCAGGATTCGAGCAACCGAAAGCCGTTGCATGGCTCCCTCCCAGCCTCTGGCGATTCGTGTACAAATACGCCTTCCGCGTCCGGAGCGCCAAGAATTACACTCGCATTTCCGATTGGGATCAATCGGACTTTGGTCTCGTAGCATCAAGCATTACTTTGCGATTAGAACCTTCAGTATCGAACGAAAGACCGATTGTGGAGCATCGGATGTGAGATGCCAGCTTGATTGCGCGCGATCGATTCGGTCATAAGATTAGGCGGTGGAAGCCGATGAACCGACATTATTTCCGACGATTGAAAGTGTTGTCTGTATGGGCGGTGCTGGCGTCCGCGTGCATGGCTCAGATGGGGCCGCCACCTCCGCCTCCTCCGATGATCCAGGAGCCGCCGACCGGCGCTCCTCAGCAATTTTCGCAGGCGCCGCCGATGGAAGGGTATCAGGGAGCGCCTCCGAATGCGGGCTTTGCTCCAGAGCCCCCACCATCCACTTATGAGGGTGAGCAGCAACAGCCATTCTATGGAAATCCGGGTGCATCGCCGTATGGACCCTATGGCGCGTCGGGAGGCTCCCCGTACGGCTCACCCTATGGTCGTCCAACCTCCGGTCCCTTCATCTATCCCAACAAAGGCCAGAGCCCTGAGCAGCAGCAACTCGATAAAGGCCAGTGCTACGTGTGGGCGGTCCAGGAGAGTGGCTTCGATCCCGCGAATCCGCCGCCTCCCACTGCGCCGCCGCCGTCGGCCGGCCCTCCACAGGGTGGTATGCTGGGCGGAGCCGCAGGAGGCGCCGCCCTGGGCGCCATCGGTGGTGCGATAGGAGGCAATGCAGGAAAAGGCGCTGCGATGGGTGCGGCGATGGGGGGAGTTTTTGGAGGGATGAGAAGACGAGAATGGTCTGAGCAGGCTGAGTATCAGCAGCAATCGTATGTTCAGCAGCAGCGGACCATATTGATGCAAGGCAAGCTCGCCTACGATCGCGCGTTCAGGGCATGCATGGCGGGGCGTGGTTACACGGTTGACTGACTAACTCCTATAACACTCTTGTCTTTGGAGATTGACGATGAAGGCTCCTGGCAAATCTATAACGATAATAGTGACCGCGATTGCTCTTCCGACCATGACACAAGCGGCCGGCAATAAACTCGACACGTCCGACCCCTTTGTCTGTGTTCCGACTGCAGTTTCGGAATGCGGTATCAGCGGAGATTGCATTCGAGGTACCGCCCAGAGTGAGAACCTGCCGCAGGTCTTCAAGATCGATCTGAACGCGAAGACGATCCGCTCGGACCAAGGCAGGCAGTCGTCCATCGAGAAGGTGACGCGAAGCCGCGGCAAAGTCATTCTGTCAGGTGGCGAAGCCGAACGCGCATGGACCGTTTTGATCCGCGAAGATACGGGAGACATGACCGGCGCCGTCACTGGAGACGGTGTCAGCTTCGCTCTTTTCGGCATTTGCCTGGCTCCTTGAAGAGCCGTTTTATAATGATTTCAAGATACCTGAACGGCATAGCTGCCGGGCGACGCCATTTCCTACTGCGCTTTCGGCATGAGAACAGTGAGTTGCACGCGGACGAACCATTGAGGATTTCCCTGCGGGCGCTTGACTAGATCGTAAGCGCCCAGCTGCCAACTCATCGATTGTGAGCCGATGATGAAAGCTTTACCGGCATCCGCTCCCAAGGGAATTGTCCATCCGTTGCTTGAGTCAGCTGTCCAATCGAATGTCATCTGCGGATCGACATCTGCAAACCATCCACTTTCCCAATTGTAACTGACCTGCGGCTCGAGGTAGGTCTGATTGATGCTGCCTCGATCCTTGTTTCCGGCGTAAGACATCAGTTGATACGTCAGAATCCCGGCGAACCACGGGCCGTTCTCGTAAATGAACGCCGCAGTCGGTCCCGCCGCCCATTTTCCATTGCCCAACCCCGTGGAGCTTGCAGTCGGAAACTGAAGGACGGGACCTATACCCCAGAGCCATATGTCCAAATCATGGGGCGTGAAAAAAAATGATGTCTGTAAGTCCTGCAATCCAAACTGCTCGCCGGGGCCTGGCAGATACGTCAAATTCAGGCTGGGGCGGGCCATAAGGTCCCATTCGGAAGTCAATCGGAATGGAATGAGCGGCTGGAAATTCAGGCTTGCTCCGACATTATGATTCGGGCCGACATTAAATCCGGTCGAGAACTGAAAAGGCAGCTTGACGTAATCCTCGAAAGGGTTATGAACGATCTTGGCAAGATCCTGTAATGAGACAGTGCTTGTCGGCAACGGCGTGGGTTGTTGAGTCTGGGCCGATACGCCTCTCCAGCTACCAAGCGCAAGCACTGAAAGTATCAACAGGAATCGGCACGATCGTCGACCGCGGTCGCGCACTACGTATCCCAAACGAGCGCAGACTATGGGCCGCCAAACCATTTGTCGTAGAGCCTCTGATAGCTGCCGTTCTCGCGCAGGGCGAGCAATGCGCCATTGACCTTCCTTCGCAATGGGTTGTCGAGTTGGAACCCGAAAGATATCGGGGCGACGTTGAACTCTGACCCGACAATCTTCACCAGGCCTTTTCCCTTATGAGCGGCATAGTAAAGGAGGACTGGAGAGGCGAATACTACGGCGTCCACTCTCTTGCTCAGCAGCGCCTTAAAGACATCGTCAGACTGGTTGAATTCCACTACCTGCGCATTCTGCGCCTTGAGGTAATCTGCAGCAGTACTACCAGCGATCGTGCCGACCTGCTTACCGGGCAGGTCGTCGGGTCCGTTGATAGCGCCCTGAATTCGTCCGACAGTCAAGGTCGTAGTTAGTTGAGCGGTGTAGAACGCGACAAACACGACACCGGCGAACATCCAAAAGACCGAGAACAGCCGCGCAATCCATTGATGCGGCATTGTCTCCGCCTGCGCGGTCAGGCACGAGACTGCCCAATACATCGCCTCAAAGATGCCCGGGAAATATCTCTTGTCGGCGATGATCCCATCGCCCCGCGAGCGTTCAAACCACCAGACCAGATGGGCCGGAACAAGAATCAGAACCAGGGCTATCGCGAGCCATACGACCGTGGTCCTGGAAAAAAGCAAGCGGAGGAGGTCTTCCAGAGGGTTCGTGGTCGCGGTCTGTCCCGTGTCACGCACCATTATCGCAAATCCGGATTGCACGATCGGCAGCGAAAAGTCGAACTCTTCGTCGCGCGCCACGGTCACCACGACTGGGGAAACGACGATGTCGATTTCCTTGGATCGCATCCCGGCAAGAAGGGAGGCGGCGTCGGGCATGACTCGATAGTTCGTTTTGAGCTTTAGTCGCTCGGCGATCGCGTTCCAAAGGTCGATGCTAAAACCTGTGAGAGTTCCGTTCTCCTGCATCACAAACGGCGGAACTATTCCAACACCGGCCTGCAGTTCCGACGGTGCGCTCTGCGCCGCCGCCGACGAGCACAGAAGAAGCGTCAAAGCGAGCGCAATGGTAGTCCGATGACCAATGAGTGATACGCTCTCGAGTTTCATGACTTCGTCTGACGGCTTGCGTCGGCCGTCTTATGACGATCGGCCTTTGGTATTCCCAGTCCCTGCCGATCTTCCATCGAAGCCTCGCGCTTGTCCTCATCGTCGGCGAAGGATCGGCCGATAATCGCGTCCAGCCGCTTCTGATGGTACTCCAGGCCCGCATGACGCTCGGCAGGAAGTGCTGCGATAAGATCGCCGGTCAGTGCCCGCATCCGCCGCATGACTTGGACGCTAGTTGCTCCGCAAAATCGAATCTCATCCAAAGCCAGATGCAGGAAGTCCTCCCATGAAGGGTAGGGCACTATCAGCCGCAGAGCGCCGTTGGCATCGCGCACGGCCCCTATTTCGAGGCGTCGACGACCGAGTCGCAGCAGATGATCCTGGATTTGATCCAATGCCTGAACCGCAGTCGTAGGATCGTTTATCGCCGGAGACAGCGCCTTAATGGCGATATCAACGAGCAGACGAATTCCGTATTTGGGATCCTGATCGAACGTTCTTTCTTCACCGGTTTCAAAGGCCTGCTTCCATATTTCATCAGTGACGGGATAGTTACCTCCAAAGACACGGAGCATCGGCATGCCGGAAATCAGCGTGTCACCGACCGATACCAGTACCTCAACGCTACTGCCCGACTGAAGCGTAGTCGCTAGAAGCGCCGCCGTATCGATTGATTGCAGCGATTGCGGACCTCCCGAGTGGACAACCGTTTGAGTCACAGCGGCGACCTCGAATTCGTCGGAGCCAGCCACGCTCGCAGGCGTATCAATTGGAGGATAGAGCTTCTCGATAACCTCGCGACCCAGGTCTCCAGTGAACGAGAGCATCCGACTTATCTGCAACAGGGTGAGACGCTGGATGAGAGCGATGAATATAAAGACACTTGCCAGCGTCAGGAGAATAACAACCCATCCCGACAGGAAGGGCACTTTTCCGGAGCCCGCCCGATCGATCCAGGCCATTACGCCGATGCTGTAAAGAAACGTCGCCGTAAAGATACCGATCGAATGCCATAGCACTGGATCGCGGGAGACCCACATCACGAGCCGTGGCGAGTACGCAACTGCGCTGAATTGCACCATCACGAAGGCCAGCGAAAAGACGATACCCGTCAACGCGATCATGCCCGAAGTGATCGAAGAAAAAAGCGTCAGTGCAACGCCGGCACTCACCGTGGCTGTCGATTCCGGCAAAAAAGTGCGTTCGAGCCTCGGCAAAGTTAGGCCCAACGCCAGAGAAACGACCACGTAACATAGGGGGATAGCCCACTCCGGCAGAGGCGAACTCCGATGTTTTCTATGCATAGCTTCCATCACTGTCCATCGCGCCGCGCCGCATGCACACGAGCGATTCGCATCTTCCTATACGATCGACACGCTTTCTTCACAATCGCACCGCACTGACAGGAGAGCCCGGAGAGCCCTGTCTATAACTTTTCGGATGGAGAAGAATGCGTGGAAATAACGGGAGGCGGGAGCGATGGCGATCGCGGAATACTCTTCATACGACGGGCTCGGACTCGCAGAACTGGTTTGCAAGCGAAAGGTGACGCCCCTGGAACTGCTCGACGAGGCCATCGCTCGCGTCGAAAAACACAACCCTGCGCTCAATGCGGTCGTTTACAAATTTTACGATCAAGCCCGAAGCGTTGCGCGCTCGCGCCCGATCGTCGACGCATCGTTCGAGGGCGTACCCTTCCTGCTCAAGGACATCCTCGGCGAATGCGAAGGCGTGCCGACGCGGTATGCGAGCCGCTATGTTCCCGCGTTTCCGTCTCCAGCGGACTGCGAACTCGTAGCGCGATACAAGCGCGCGGGCCTGATCCCGTTCGCAAAAACCAACGCTCCCGAATTCGGCCTGCCTCCGATCACCGAGTCCGTGCTGTATGGCCCTGCCCGAAATCCATGGAACACGAATCATACGCCTGGGGGTTCGAGCGGCGGATCTGCAGCTGCCGTCGCGGCGGGAATCGTTCCCCTGGCGCACGCCAACGACGGCGGCGGCTCGATTCGCATCCCTGCCGCATGTTGTGGACTGGTCGGGCTTAAGCCGACGCGGGGAAGAAATTCGCTTGCGCCGAATCTCGGAGACGCGATGAACGGGATGGTGTGCGAACACGTTGTTACCAGGACGGTCCGCGACTCGGCCGCCGCTCTTGACGCGACCGAAGGCCCTGTCCCCGGCGATCCATACTATGCCCCGCCCAAGGCGCGTCCTTATTTGCAGGAAGCGATGAGTCGTCCCAAGCGGCTAAAAATCGCCTTCAGTATTCGCAGCCTTTCCGGCGAGCCGATTCATCCGGAATGTGCCGACGCTGCTCAGAAAGCGGCGAAGCTTTGCGCCAGTCTCGGACATCATGTCGAGGAAGCCGAGCCTTCGATCGGCTTCGACGACGTTGCCCCCTCATTCATCGCGGTCTACGCCGGCGGCCTCGCATCCGAAATCGAACTTGCCAGGCAACTGACTGGCGTAAATCCCGATAACAGCGTGCTCGAAGCGATGACGCTCAATCTCTACGAAATCGGGAAACAGGTTACCGCCGCACAGTACCTGATGGCGATTTCGACGATGCAACGGCTATCGCGTCAGTTCGCCGCCTTTTTCACCAAGTATGACATTTGGTTGACACCAAGTCTGGGCGCGCGTCCACTTGTGGTCGGGACCATCGACTTCAACAATCCATCAGCGAACCTGATGGACGAGAGAATCGTCAAGCTCGCCCATCTGAATCCCGTCTACAATATTACGGGCCAGCCCGCGATCACGCTACCGCTCTACCAAGGTGGCGACGGATTACCGTCGGGCGTGATGTTCGGCGCGCGATACGCCGACGAAGCAACGCTGTTCCAGCTGGCGGGCCAGCTCGAGCAGGCGCTTCCATGGAAGGATCGCAAGCCGCCCGTCTGGCGATGACGCGAAATAAGATCGTGAATCGGCAATTTACCGATGCAAAAAGGTTCAGCTAGATGCGTCTAAGAAAATATCCCGACGGATGGACTCGGCGGCACTTCATCGAGCAGCTAGCCAAGGCCACGTTCGCCGCCGGAGTGATCGCGCCTCTATGGGATGTGATCGGAGACACCGGCGCATGCGAAGCCGCGTATCCTCCCGAGCTGCTGTCGATCGAGTCCTACACCAGAGGCAAGCTCAAGGCGGGCGACGTTCTCGATGCGCACAACGTCGATATCGTCAAAGACCTCCTCGATCCGTTCGCTTACTGGCAGTACAAGAACGACGGCCGCGTCTCGGATATTGTCGAAACCGAAACCAATCTTTCGCGCCTTGTGTGGCCGCCGTTCCTCGAAGCCACCTTGCGCAACAAAGGGATGCATCGAATTGGTCCCGACGGCAACGTCTACACCAGGGACGGGAAGCCCTGGATAGGCGGCAATCCCTTTCCCGAACCTGCCAGCGCCGAGGAACTGCTCTATTGCAACGCGCTGACATGGGGTAAGCACGACGCTGAAGGCGATACGATTCGCGAGTGGGACACCGATCCCGACGGCGAGCCGATGTACACATATGAGATGTTCTATGTCATGTGGCAAACCGTCGGGCGCGTGGTCGTCGAGCCGAAGCCGTATCAGCCCGGGCACGAGCAGGATCTCCGAATCCTGGCGAGCGTGCTCTCAACTCCTGAGGACATGCGAGGTTTCGCGAGTCTCACATTTTGGCCCTATGACCAGCGGAAGTTTCCGACCGCCTACAACTACGCGCCGACGATCAAGCGTGTGCGAACGAATCAGCCGTTCGAGCGCTTTGATCCGATGACGCCGGGCGGCACGATGTTCGCGAGCGACGGATGGATGGTTGGCGATCCCTTGCTCACATGGGGCAACTTCAAGATGGTGGGGAAAGGGCCGATGCTTGCGTGCGTCAGTCGCGCTGCCTATACGGACAATCCCGACTGGGCGGCTCCCCTGTGCGGCGGAAAAAGCGGCAAGAAATATTTCCGCACCCGCGTGCAGCTTGTTCCCGAGACTTACGCCGCGCAGCTCGAACCGACCCACTACAACAACTGTCCCTACGCGCGCAAAGTCGTCTACTACGACGCTCGCACGCTCAATCCGCTCACAATGATCGCCTACGGAAAGAAGGGCGAGCTGCTTCATCAGCATGAGGGGACATTCTCGTTCTTCGAGCCTGTGGCAGGTGTCAAATGGCCCGACGGCGTGCCGCAGAATTTCTGGGCGTGGAGCACGATCCATGCGATGGATATGCAGAGCGGTAAGATGACGCGGATGGCGCTGGCGCCCTCGATAACCGGCGGGTATACGCCGACGTTCGAAGACCCGAAGCTCTTCGACGGCTACTGTTCACTCGACGCGCTGCGGCGTATCGGCCGTTAGGCTGGGTTTGCGCTACGATACGAATTGTATGGAAGACCCTTTCAACGCTGCGAAACAACTGCGGGAACAATTGAATAGCTCGTCGATGGTTGTGGCGCCGTTTGTGTACGACGCACTGCAGGCTAAAATCGCAGAGCGCGTCGGTTTTGAGGCTGTCTATATGACCGGCTTCGGAACCGCGGCGGCGCGAGGATCTCCCGATCTCGGGCTGCTGACGATGAGCGAGATGGTTGAAAACGCTCGCAGCATCGCGCGCTCTGTCAAAATCCCCGTAATCTGCGACGCCGACACCGGCTACGGAAACCCGACCAACGTATGGCGCACGGTCAACGAATACGAGCACGCGGGCGCGGCAGCGCTGCATATAGAAGATCAGGTGTGGCCGAAGCGATGCGGTTTTCTCACCGGCAAGCAGGTTGTCGCCCTCGACGAGATGGTTCTCAAGGTGCGCGCGGCCCGCGATGCGCGCCGTAACGCCGACACTGTTATCATCGCTCGCACCGACGCGCTCGCCGTCAATGGATGGGACGACGTCGTGCGCCGTGCGCATGCCTATCGCGACGCGGGCGCCGATCTGATTTTCGTCGATGGAATCCGCACGCTCGACGACCTGCACAACTATGCGACGCGCCTCAAGGATTTGCCGCTTCTATATAATGGGCAGCTGCTTCCGATTGCGGAACTCGCAAGCTACGGGTTCAAGATGACCATCTATTCCGGGACGCTGCTTCATTACTATCAGGCGGCCCGCGATGCGCTCACCGAGCTCAAGCAGACGGGAGCGCTAAAGACGCAATCACAGGACAAGGCGTTTCTCGAGTTGATCGATCTTCTAGGCGTTGCGGAGATCGATGCGCTGGGTAAGAAGTATAGTTAGTAGCTGCTCGGGTTACATCGAATCGCCGGCGTCGCGTCGCCGATTTCGGGAGGCCAGACGATGGGCATGACGATGGCGGAGAAAATCCTCGCCCGGCACAGCGGAAATCGCGTTGTGCGTCCGGGCGATATCGTCGTGTGCGACGTCGACAAGATTGTGCAAATCGATCTGACGTTCGCCGCGACCGCGCCGATGCCCAAACGTATCGCAGATCCGCGCAAGCTTGCCGTCATCCTCGATCATGCTGTTCCCGCTCCGACGATCGGCGACGCCGAGGCGCAATCAATCGCGCGCCGGTTCGTGAAGCAGTTCGGTATCGAGAAGTTCTACGACGTCGGACGCGGCGGCATCTGCCATCAGGTAATCCTCGAAAACGCAATCGCGCTGCCCGGCCAGATACTCACGTGTACTGATTCGCATACATGCGCGTCGGGCGCATTCAATTGCGTTGCGCGCGGGATGGGTCCGCTTGAGATGTTGCAGATCATGTGCACGGGCAAGACCTGGTATCAGGTCGCGCCGACAGTGAAGTTCGAGCTCTGCGGAAAGAAGCCCGCAAACGTTTTCGGCAAGGATGTTTTCCTTCATATGGCTGGAGTCGCGGGTAGTGTCGAGGGACACAATATCGAGTTCGGCGGAGCGGGCGTTGGCGAACTCACACTCGACGATCGCGCGACGCTCGCGACAATGGGCGCGGAGCTGAGCGCCGAGTTCGCAACCTTTCCTGCCGACGACAAAGTCTTCGAGCATTTGCGT
>Ga0187771_10004334_pt1 | contig 9997 bp, 9 predicted proteins | sample 0116_SJ02_MP15_1_FD_133139 | JGI IMG/M metagenome (GOLD analysis project Ga0187771, IMG submission 133139) | Tropical peat soil microbial communities from peatlands in Department of Meta, Colombia - 0116_SJ02_MP15_10_MG | ecosystem: Environmental > Terrestrial > Soil > Wetlands > Peat | place... | reverse complement strand
TCCGGGTCATGGCGCAGAATCGATCGCAAGCCGCGGGCAAACGTCAGTCCCTTCTTTTCGTTGACCGGAATCTGGGTGATGCCGCGAATCTGATATTCGACTGGATCTTCAATGGTGATGATTTTGTCTTCGTCGGTCTTGATTTCATTGACCGCCGCATACAATGTGGTGGTTTTGCCGCTGCCGGTAGGTCCGGTTACCAGCACCATGCCATAAGGTTCCTTGATGTAACGGCGGAAGCGGCGTAAATCTTCGTCATCGAAGCCGACCACATCAAGCGTGAGCTTGTGGAACTTCTCGCTCATCGACTCTTTGTCGAGGACGCGCAGTACTGCATCCTCGCCGTGAATGGAAGGCATGATGGAGACGCGGAAGTCGATGGGGCGTTCCGGGCTGCCATACTTTACGCGGAAGCGTCCGTCCTGCGGAACGCGGCGCTCGGAGATATCCAGCTCACTCATCACTTTGATACGCGAAATGATGGTCGAATGGTGCTCTTTGGCGATGGGCGGCATGGCTTGCGTCAGCACGCCGTCAATGCGGAACTTGATGCACACCGAGTCGTCGCGCGTCTCCACGTGGATGTCGCTGGCGCGCCGCTGCAGCGCGGTGAAAATCGTGGTATCCACCAGACGGATGATCGGGCTGGTATCGCCTTGCGCGGTGAGCCGGTCGATGGAGATGCTCTCGTCGCCGACGCCTTCTTCCTCGTGTACCACATTGAGCGCAAAGCCTTCGCTGGCATCTTCCAGAACGCGCTTGGACTGCTCGGTTTTCTTGAGGATTTCGCTGATCTGGCCCAGGGTTGCGACCTTGGTGACGATGCGCTTACCCAGCAGCAGGCTGATCTCATCGATCATCATCAACTGGCTGGGATCGGCAATGGCTACGATCAGCCGCCCGTCTTCGGTCTCCTCCAAGGGAACGAAGCTGTAGCGGAACATCAGGTGGGGGGAAATCTTCTTGAACAGCTCGTGATGGAGCTGAAAATTGTGCAGGTCCACGAACTGGCAGCGATACCGCCGCGCGATGTCCTGCGCCTTTTCCATTTCGTCGTTCTGCGTGCCTGTGCGTCCGTTGAGCGGGTTTGGCAGAACTACTTTGTTGTCCGCCATGGTTGCCATTTTCCCCTACCTAACCTGTCGTGCCATTTCGCCGGCTCTTGCCGCGTGGCTAGTGAATGTTTGATCCTAAAGTGAAGATCGGCAAATACAACGAAATCAGTATCCCGCCCACCACCACCGCCATGAAGATAAGAATCACCGGCTCAATCAACGCCATGGCCGCGCCTAACGCGGTCTGCACGTCTTCCTCATAGAACTCGGCCACCGAATTCAGCATGGCTGGCAAGGCTCCGGTGGATTCCCCCACTTCGATCATCTCCACCGAGAGCTCGGGAAACATTTTCTTTTCCTCCAGGCTCTTGGCCAAACCTTGCCCTTCGCGCACCCGCACCGCCGCTTCGTTGATGCCATTCAGGATGTGGCGGCTGCTCATCGACGCGGCTGCCGTCTCCATCGATGGCACCAGTGGCATGCCGCCCGCCAGCAGGGTGGAGAGCATGCGGGCGAAATTCGCCACCTGATACTTCAGCCAAATGTCGCCCAGCATGGGCAGCTTCAATACCACCTTGTCGACTGTCTCCGATCCGCGGTCGGTCTTTTTCCATTGCCATAGCGTCAGCACTCCTAACGCCACAGCAATTGCGACGATCGGTGCGTACCTCTGTGCGTGGGTTCCGACCGCCAGCATGATCAAGGTAATGGATGGCAGCTCCGCGTTCATGTCCGAGTAGAGCTTGGCGAACTGCGGCACCACGTAAGTGACCAGAAAAACCAGCATCACCAACACAACCGTGACCAGCAACGTCGGATAAACCAACGACACCAACAGCTTCTTCTTGAAGGTCAGCGCCAGCCGCTGGAAAGCAATGTAGCGGTTCAGCACTTCTTCCAGGTTGCCGCTCTTTTCCCCGGCCAGCAGGGTTGTGCTGTAAATCTTGGGAAATGTGCGCTGCGCCGCGAAGGCATCTGAGAGCAGCTCGCCGCCCTTAACTCGGTCGCGAACGTTCTGCAGCAGCGAACGGAGGTAGGCGTCTTTTTGTCGCTTAATGAGCAAATCCAGGGAGTTCAGAATCGGCAGGCCGGCCTTGATCAGCGTCAGGAACTGCTGGTTGAAGATCAGAAAAGACGTGGGCTTGACCTTACGGCCTCCGCCCAGTTTCATCCCGGCCATGATTCCCCGGGGCTTGACCCAGTACACCAGGTAGCCCTGCTGCTGGAAGCGGTCGCGCACCTCAGCTTCCGAGTACCCGGTCTCGATCTGTTCTGCCAGGTTACCCTTCTCGTCCGCGACTTTGATTACAAACTCTGCCAAGCCTTTGACTCTCTACCCCACCGCCCGAGCCGAGTCTAACATTCCAAGACATTGACCCTTCGGGAATTGGTTCTCATTTGATGCCTTGAGTAACCACCTCAGACTTTCCCTCAAACCAGCCCTACTGGCCTAACTCGCTGTCGATCACCTCAACTCCTGGCGGCGGCTCGAAGCGAAAGCGCGTATCCGGTATGTCTGCGTCTGCCCTCTGATTGCCAAACCGATATTCGGTGACTGAACCGTCCACTTCTTCAATGACAATTCGCCGAATCCAATCCTGCGGGGTGGTTTCAAGAATCACCTCGCTGACCCTGTTCGCCAGCGCTTGCGGTACCCCCCGCAGAACTTTGTTTCCGCTCTCCAGAGGCGCGACGTCCGGCGCATCGGACAATCCCTGTAACTCCTTCTCCAGCTTGGCCTTGCCCAAGAGGAATCCTATGGGCGAGCGCAAGTCCTCCAAGTCCTTCAGTTTCGAGCGCTGCACCTGCCGGTCGCCGGGAACCCAAAACCACACATCCTTCCCGTCGCTGACAAACAGCTTCTCTTTGGGAGAACGGTAATCCCAGCGCATCTTGCCTGGTTTTTTCAGCAGGAGTGTCCCCGACTCCGTCCGCACGGCTCCGGCTCCGCGGTAGATTTCGCTGAAATCCGCCTGTAAAGTCTTTAGGTGGTTGTATTTATCGTCAACCTCCCTAGCCGTTGAAGCGACGTCTCCGGCCCAGGCGCAAGTGATCAGAGCGAACGGCAACGTGACCTTGTGAAGTTTTGATAGCTTACCCACAATTTTTTTCGGGAGTGGTCCTGCCTCAGGCAGAGCCTTGTCTCATTGGATGCAACATACAACTGCTTCCCATTGTAGACTGCTTCATTCCTATTTGCAGACGGAATAGCTTTGACCGGCGCTGCCGCGCCTGCCGGAAATCCCAAGGGAGAAACTAACATGACATTCTCAAACAAAATCGTGCTCGTTGCTGGGGGTACGGGCGGCTTAGGACGCGCCGTAAGCTTGGCGTTCCTGGAGGCGGGTGCGAAAGTGGCCGTTACCTATCGCCGCCCGGAGGAATTCGCGCACTTGAAGAATAGTGTCGCCAGAGGGTCCGAGCTCGAAGGGCATAACATCGATGTCACGGATGAAACTGCCGTGACCACACTCATCGCATCTATCGTCAACCGGCATGGCCGGCTCGACGCGATGGTCAATTGCGTCGGCGGTTACGCCGGCGGCGTAGCCTTGTGGGACCTCGACACCAGCGTCTTCGAGCGGATGCTGTCGCTCAATCTGCGCTCTGGGTATGCGCTGACCCGAGCAGCTGTGCGGGTGATGCTGACACAAGGCAGCGGCGCGATCGTAAACGTTGCTTCCAAGGCTGCATTCGATCACGCTGCCGGAGCAGCGGCCTACGCCGCCTCGAAAGCAGCTGCTGTGGCCATGATCGATTCTCTCGCGGCCGACTTGACCGGCAAGGGAGTGCGGGTGAATTCCGTGCTTCCCAGCATCATCGACACCGAAGCCAACCGCAAAGCTATGCCCAGCGCCGATTTTTCCAAGTGGCCCAAACCAGAGGACATCGCACGCGTCATCCTGTTCTTGTCGAGCGATGACGCCAAGCTGATCCACGGTGCCGCCGTCCCGGTCTACGGGAACAATTAGCGGTCGGCCTGCCCCTGGGTTGTCGGAGGCGAAGCACGCGCGGCGAAGAGTGAGCCTGTGTCGCGTGGACAATCACGACAACTCTCCACTAGAGCGTCTCTCGAGATGCTGTGGAGTACCCTTTGCCAGCTGGAAATGCTCTCTCGCGGCTGTTCGCGCAGGAAGCGGCCGCGTAATCCTCGCTCGCTGGCGCTCGCTCGGGTGCCTTTAGGAATAAGACTTATCGGCACGACTGAAGTCGTGCCCTTTCACAAATCTTGCTCTACAGTAATTCGAGAAACGCTCTAGACAGCGAAGACGGAGTACTGATGCGTGCCGGAGAGTTTGTGCAACCATCCCTGCTTGGCCAGCAACGGTTCGAGCAGGGGATTGTGATACAGCACGAACAACGCCCGCGGATGCTGGTTGAGCGAAGACTCCAGGTTGCGCAACATCTCCGCCAGTCCTGCCTCGGGCAGGGGATTGAACAGGTAAAGCACGGTCGGCTCCGGCGGGAATGTGAACTCGCGAGCGTCTCCGCAGATGGCTTCGATGTCGAAACAACGCTGCGAATCGCTTTTGTACTTGTGAATGTTTTGCTGAGCGATGCGGTGCAGCGTGGGGAACAGTTCGACGCCGAGAATGCGGCGAAAGGGATAATCCGCGGCCAGCAGCAGCGCGCGTCCTTTGCCGGAGCCGACATCGATGAAGGTGAATTCATGGAAATCGATGTTCAAGCTGCCAAGCATTTCGTGAAACAACGCGGGATCGGTCGGCTGATACGGCGAATGAAACAACCCCAGCAAGCGATCGCGCCAGCCGACGGTGGCGGCAGTAGTATCGACGCGAAGATCCCAATCGAAGTCCACGTCACCGTAGCGTTGTCGACGCCGAGCGGGAGTTGACTCGCGCGTGAACTGCCACAACACCCGAGCCAAGTGCACAAGCGTGCGCCGATGCCCACGGCGGGCGGCTTCCTCGCGCCACCAGTCGCGCAGAGTGTCAGCCAAGCGCGGAGTCGGTTCCTCCGGCATGGATGCAATGGTACATGCGACCGGGCCATTGCTTCTCCCGTCCTCAACCCTTGCACCAAGATGTTCCCCTGTGGCCAGTGATCGGCTGCCCGTCTTTACACCACCCCCCTAATCTGCGAGACTCATTTGTGGAATCCCAGTCGATCGTCGTCCTCGACTTCGGCGCGCAATATTCCCAGCTCATCGCGCGCCGCATCCGCGAGCAGAATGTTTTTTCCGTAGTTTTGCCTTGCAACGCCAGCCTGGAAGAGATTCGCAGTTACTCCCCAGTGGGCATCGTGCTGTCGGGCGGGCCGTCGTCGGTGTACGACAAAGATGCGCCGGCAATGGACAAGCGCGTCTTCGAGCTGGGAGTGCCGGTTCTCGGCATTTGCTATGGCTTGCAGTTGATGGTGCATCTGCTGGGCGGCAAAGTGCACGCGGCACAGAAGCGCGAATACGGCCACGCGCAGGTCAGCGTCAAGGAATCCCAGTTGTTCCGCGGCCTGCCGCAGCAATTTTCAGTATGGATGTCTCACGGCGACGAGGCTGACAAATTGCCTGCCGGGTTCGAGCAAACCGGCAGCACTGCCAATGCCGTCGCGGCCATCGAGAATTTGGAGAAGAAGTTGTGGGCCGTCCAGTTCCATCCCGAGGTGCACCACACGCAGCACGGCACGGACATTCTGCGCAACTTCGCCATTGAAATCTGTGGAGCAAAACCAACCTGGACGGCTCAGCGTTTTATCGATACCACCGTCGCCCATGTGCGCGACACGGTGGGCAACGGCCGCGCCATTTGCGCGCTTTCCGGCGGCGTAGATTCGTCTGTGGCGGCCACTCTGGTGGACCGTGCTCTGCGGAGTGGCAACGGCAATTCGCGCCTGACGTGCGTTTTTGTGAACAATGGCGTGCTGCGCAAGGACGAATTCCAGAAAGTGCAGCAGAACCTGCGCGACAAACTGGGCCTGCATCTGGATGCGGTAGATGCGACCGATCGCTTCATGAAGAAATTAGCCGGCGTTACCGATCCGGAGCGGAAACGCAAGATTATCGGCAATGAATTCATCAAAGTTTTTGAGCAGGAGGCCCGCCGCATCGAGAAAAAAGAAGGCAGGGTCAAGTGGCTGGTGCAGGGGACGCTTTATCCCGATGTGATCGAATCGCGCTCGGTGCGCGGGCCGTCGCAGGTGATCAAGTCGCACCACAACGTCGGCGGCCTGCCGGAGAAGATGAAGCTCAAACTGATTGAGCCGCTGAAAGAGCTTTTCAAAGACGAAGTGCGGCGAATCGGTCGCGACCTGGGAATGCCGGAAGAGATTTTGCAGCGTCAGCCGTTCCCCGGGCCGGGGCTCGCAGTGCGGATTCTGGGTGAAGTGACTCCCGAGCGGCTGGAGATTCTGCGCAATTGCGATGAGATCGTCGTGGGCGAAATTAAGAAAGCCGGGCTCTACGCGAAGATTTGGCAGTCGTTCGCGGTGCTGTTGCCGGTGATGTCAGTGGGAGTGATGGGCGATCAGCGAACTTACGCTTACACCTGCGCCATTCGCGCAGTTCATTCCGAAGACGGCATGACCGCCGACTGGGTGCCGCTGCCGCATGAGGTGCTGAAGACGATCTCCACGCGCATCGTGAATGAAGTGAAAGGCGTGAACCGGGTGGTGTACGACATCACGTCGAAGCCGCCGGGCACGATTGAGTGGGAGTAGGGAAAAAACCGTCGTTGGTCGTTCGTCGTCCGCAGAGCTCCCGCACAGCAAGCCAAACGCAGGAGGGCGTTATGGCCCTAAGTTAGTCGAACTCGATCCACCTCGACCACGCCTGGCTTGCCGCCGTTGACCCGCATGGACATGTCCACAAAGGCCTTCATTTCAAGAGAAGTAGTTCGGGGGGGCCTTGGCTCCGGGGGCGGACGACGTATTCTTCCCAGAGCAGAGAGAGGAACGGTTCTACCCGCAAGGCTCGCTAGTGCCGCTTCCAACCATGGTGCGACCTTTTTCGGAACGAACTCAAACTGGACATTGACAGCTACCTCGAATGTGGCCTCGGCAAATTCCGACTCCGTGCTGACTTGGTATGTCGTCCCCGTATCGAACCGTGAGGAGACCAGTTCCCCGGATCTGAACTCGACAACCGAGTCACCCGTCTGGTAGCCATCGAGGGAACGCCCGACCCGTTCGACGATTGGCGGGGCTACCTGGGTCAGATCAAATAGGGCGATGGCCCGCTTGGCATCGAGCGGTTTTGAGGACAGAGAATTCTCCTTGAGCAGGGCCTCAATATCTTTGAAAAGGCTGATATGACCGCCAGACGTTTCTATATCCAGAACAATATGTTCGCGCGGGCCTTCGTCCTTCGTCCAAAACCCCTTGTCTCTGCTAACAAAGAGGATTTTGCCGCCCACTTGCTTCGCATGAGAGATGACGGTAAGCCAGTGAATTACGTCACGCAGTTCCTCGCCGTTGGCGCTAGCCGGAGGGACTCTCAGCGCGCCTCTCCTGACGACTTCCAGAGGGTCCACCCCGGGACAGCCCTCAACGTACTCCACCCCAACGGCCTTATCCGGGTTGCGAAGGTGCTTCTTCAGCGTGTCCTTCTCTTTCGCGAAGTCGGGCTCCCCGTTGACGAGTGACGGGCGCTTACTGGTGAAAGAGTATTTTGCCGCGCTCTCCGCCGACTTTTTCGCGGCCTCAACTCGTTCTCGAAAGTCGCGCTCATATGTGGCCAGAACTTCTTCAAGCACCGAAGACAGCAAAACTAGGCGGGAACCGCTCTTCTTTAGGAAATCGACCAGCGAAGTGAACTTGCCGGAGCGCCCATAATTTGTCTCAATGTAGGCATTCGCGTCGAGTATGACTCGTGTTTCCATGGAACCTAACGCAACCTTGCATCTAGCCTACAGCCTGAAAGGTGCAACGCACCAATTTGTCTAGTCGAGCACCTCGCGGAAATAGAACGGGCGTCGTTCGGGGTCTTACGGATGCACAACCCGGAGCCCAAGCGCCTTTTCAAAGGCGTCGAAGTCGCGGTCGCGGTGCAACAGTTCGTGTCCCGCCTCCAGACAGAAGGTCGCGACAATACAATCGATCGTCTTTCTTACCGTGAGTCCACGTCTGCGCAAGCGCAAGTAGTTCCGCGCTGCTGAAACCGCAAGCTCCGCTCCGCCGGTTGAAAAGACGTGAAATCGAAGGAGGTCATCGCGCACGCTCGAAAATTCTAGATCGTCGCGGACGCCCTGCAGCACCTCACACAGGGTTAGATCCGTCAAGCCTATGGGCTGCAATGTCAGCCGGCGCTCTAACCATCGTGTTGCAGCGTTATCGTCGCCCCGCAGGTAATCAATCCACACCGTTGCGTCAACGATGACCATGGCCGCGGCTCACTCTTTGGAACCGGCTCGTGCGAGACTCCTTAAGGTTGCCCTCCCAATGGATCTTTCCTCTCAGACGGCGGATGGCCCCCTGGGCATGAGTGTCGGCAAGCAATTTCAAGCCGGCTTCCACGGTTGCTTTCTTAGTGCGCGCGCCGCAGCTCTTCATGGCCTTGCGCATCAAGCGATCGTCAATTTCGATGTTGGTTCGCATTAGCGTGCAACTCTCAATGTGTAAATATCTCACATTTGTGTGTATAAAGCAAATACCTAAAGAACCCTCAGTGTACCTCGCCGATTTTTCTTCTCATGAAATCCGGCAAAAACGGCAGCAGCTTTCTCTGCTCGTCGCGAGGCAGGTACTTCAGTCCTTTCAGCTCGCCATAACAGTGCGCGGCGCCGCAATGGCAGACGAACTTCTCGTGCAGTTCCCAATCGGTAGTCAGATAATTGCAGGTAATCTCTTCTCCGCAGGCGATGTCCCGCAGCGCCCGCAAGTAGACTCCGCTCCAGTCCACGTACGCGTTGGGAGCACAACTGTGGTTCAGATAGGCGTTGGATTCCGCGGTGCCCTCAATGTGTTTGTCGTCGTCGATTTGAATGGAGTACCGCGTGGGGTAGTCGATGATCGGGCCGTCGTAGGTAATGACAATCTCGTTCTTGCTGACATCCGCGTTGGCACACAGGCATTTTTGTCCGTCCGCACGCAGCGATGGACCAATCTTCGTAGACAACGCCATGAGAAGCCTCCAGTGTGGGCGCTCGTAGCCGGACAGAATAGCACGGAAGTGAAGGGCTATCCGTGGACGCGGGAATTGCAGCCGTAATGCATCCTTCGTCGGGAATCGTCCACAAGCGAACGACTCCACTTTCTCAGGATGACAAGGTTGAGCCTACCGCGCACTACGCCGCTTCGTACATCGAGTGCCAGGAAGTGGCCGCCTTGAGCTTCTCGTTGACGTTGTTGATGTTCTTGACGCCCTCGTCCTGCAGCCACTTGCGGAATGCGTCGGCGCCGTGTTTGGCGTACACCGGAATGCCATCTTTCCAGGTGGCGCGGCCGCACAGCACGCCGTTGAACTTCACGCCGGACTCGCCGGCCAGTTCCAGCGCCTCGGTAAATTCCGCATTGCTGACGCCGGCCGAGAGATAAATGAACGGCTTGGTAGCCACATGGGCCGCCTTATGGAACAGGTCAATGGCTTCCTTCTTAGTGTAGGCTTTGTGCCCAGCGAAGCACTTGGCGCCTTCCACGAACTTCATATTGACCGGCACTTCAACTTTCAGAACGTCGACGCCGTAGCGGTCTTTGCTGAACTCGCGCATGCTTTCAATGACGATCTCCGGTTTCTTCTTGGCGTATTCGTAGCCTTTTTCATCGCCGCCTTCTTCGTATCCTACGAACTCGAGGAAATAAGGAATGTCGTTGGCGCGGCACTCGTCGCCGATGCGCTCGACCCAGGCGTGTTTCTTGTCGTTGACGTCTTTGGGATCAAACGGCGTGTAGTAGAGAAGAATCTTGACGCAATCGGCGCCAGCTTCTTTGAGGCGGCGGGCCGACCAGTGATCGAGCAGGTCGGGCAGACGGCCGGGGCCGGTCTTGTCGTA
>Ga0187771_10004333_pt1 | contig 9997 bp, 10 predicted proteins | sample 0116_SJ02_MP15_1_FD_133139 | JGI IMG/M metagenome (GOLD analysis project Ga0187771, IMG submission 133139) | Tropical peat soil microbial communities from peatlands in Department of Meta, Colombia - 0116_SJ02_MP15_10_MG | ecosystem: Environmental > Terrestrial > Soil > Wetlands > Peat | place... | reverse complement strand
GGTGTCGCGCCCAACTCGCGCAGTTTCTCGGAAAGAAGTATGTTTTGTGCTTCAGCGCGCGTAACCAGTATCTTCAAGCCCGAGAGGGATTTCAAGGATGAGGTTTGCATTAGGTCGTCTCCAAAATTAGTTGCCCTCCCTTTTCGAGGAGTGATTCTGCCAATTCTTCTCCAACCTTTCTTGAGTCTGGATTATCGGAAGTGAGTTGGCTACGCAAGAGCATTCTTCCATCTGGTGACGCTATCATAGCATCTATCGCAAGCTCGCCGTCATGAAATCTAGCATACGCTGCAATAGGTGTGCGGCAATTGGCGCCAAGTTTCCGCGCGAAGGCTCTCTCAGCCTCGACCGCCTTGCGGGTAGCCTTGTCCTCTATGCTAGACAGTATGGAGAGAACTTCGTCATCCTCCTCTCGACATTCAACGGCAACGGCTCCTTGCCCAATAGCGGGCAGCATAACTTTCGTTGAGAGAAGTTCGGTTGCGCGTTTCTCTAAACCTAGCCGGACCAGACCGGCAGCTGCGACCACTATCGCGTCGTAGTCTCCCGCCTCAAGTTTGCGAAGGCGTGTGTCAACATTTCCCCGCATATCTACAATCTTCAGGTCGCTCCGCGCGGCTAATAGTTGCGTCTTACGCCTTGGGCTACTAGTCCCCACGCTCGCCCCAGCCTGTAGCTGATCAAACTTTCGTTTATCATGAGAAATCAATGCATCCCTATGATCAGCGCGCGGCGGGACTGCCGCTATCACTAATCCTCTGGGTAGAGCTGAAGTTAGGTCCTTCATACTATGCACTGCAATCTGAATCTCATTCTTAACGAGCGATTCCTCAATCTCTTTTGTGAAGACGCTCTTGCTGTCCATAGTGCTCTCTCCTGACTCATGCAACTTGTCGCCTTCTGTCTTGATCACGACCACCTGATACCGGACACTTGGGATACGCTTGCTCAGTAATTCGATCACTTCGTTCGTTTGAGCTAGGGCGAGGGCACTGCCTCTTGTGCCAACATGAATCAGGGTTCTCACTGTTCATCTTGCCGCCCTATGTCGAAAAGTTCACGGATTAGTGCTTCATAGTTCACACCGTCACCATTCGTAGCATGTTCCTTCAACTTGAGAGTGGGTTCGTACAGAAGTTTGTTCACAATTCTGCGCGTTAGAAGATCAACGATAGTTCTCTCGCGACTTGGAATGTCGCCTAGCTTTCTCAAAGCTCTTGCTAGTTCTTTCTCACGTATGTCCTCAGCCACCTTTCTCAGATCCCTAAGCGTATCGTTCGCGTCGTAGGCTCGGATGTGAGTATAGAAGTTCTGAGTTTGCTCTCGGGCGAGGCGTTCAGCTTCCATGATTTTAGGGCGGTATGCTTTCTCACTGTCCTTCACAAACGGTGCTAAGTCGTCGATGTCGTATACCTTTAAACCAGGAATTAGATTCGCGATCGGGTTAACATTTCGTGGTACGGCGACATCAATGACGATTAGCTCTTTGTCTCGGCGTTTACCAACAGCCGCTCGCAGTTCGTCCGCACCTATTACGTAATCATCTGCGGAAGTACAGGTTAGAACAACATCAGCCGTCTCGAGTGCTACAGGAATACCGCTCAGTTCGATTGGTTTCCCTCCGATCCTTGCCGCAAGATCGCTTGCCCTTTCCAAGGTCCTATTCGCAACCCAGACTTCGAGTCCGGGAAAAACGTGCAAATCCTTGGCGGCGAGCGAAATCATTTTGCCCGCTCCGACAAGCAGGATTGTTTGGATCTGTCGCTTTCTCGCTAGTTCTCTCAACATGAAAGTTACTGCAGAACTAACAGATACTTGTTCAGTTTCGAGACCGCTCAGTGCTCTAATGTCGTCCGCGGCCCTGTTGGCGTATTGGAAAAGTTCTGTCAGAAAACGACCGGTGGTTTCAGCTCTACTCGCGATTCTAACGGCTTGACCGACCTGCTCCTGAATCTGCCCTTCGCCAACGGCTAGGGAGTCGAGTCCGGACATCACCGAGATCAAATGGTGCACTGCACTCTCGCCCGTCAACACATAGACGTATCTTTCAATGTCTGCGGGTTCGATTCCGCTCCACTCGCTCATGGCTTTCTTCAGGTATGTTGAGATCGTCTCCGCCTTCGAGGAGGAGACGGTGTAGATTTCAGTTCTATTGCAAGTTGAGAGGATAACTGCCTCACGTATCTCGTTCCCATCTTGAAGTATAGACTTAAGTCGGTTTGGCAAAATTTCGGCGCGGCACCAGAGGCGTTCTCGCACTTCGATGGGCGCGTGCTTGTGGTTTGTGCCCACGAGGGTAAGTTGTACATTCCAAGGGTTCGACATGCAATTACGTCCTAGAGGTTACGTCGGTTTCATGGCTCTAAGGAAGAAATCGGACAGGTAGAAGGCGGCTTCTGGTACTTTGTAGCTGCGTCTAAAGTGAATTTGCTGGAAAACAAAACGGTGCATCATGCCAAGCAGACATTCCGCCGCCATTTTCGCATCAGTGTCACGAAATTCCCCTGCCTCAATCCCCTTTCCAATAATACCGCTGAGTATGGATTGAATTCGAGCTAGATCTGCAGCGAGGGTTTTTCGTCCAACCGAATCCAGTTCCTCTGTCGAATGCCGAACGTAAAGACCGACGTTCAAGTGATCCTTAGGGAAGTAGGAGAGGTACGCTCGAGTGAAGGCCTGTATCTGTGACTTGGGGCCTTTTACTTTCCCGCACTCGTCGCTCAGTTTCGCGATGAATTCCCTCATGCTAACGCTTTCGCGTACAACGGCGTCAAACAAGCCTTCCTTATTCTTGAAGTAGTAGTAGACGGTGGGCGGAGAAACATCGGCTGCTCTGCATATGTCGCGGATAGCAACATTAGAAAATCCTCGCTCAGTGAAGAGTTCCTTGGCCACTTCGAGTATCCGTTTCTCCTGAGTTACAACCGCCATAGCCTAATCAGCTTAACCCAGTTATTCCAATTAACGCGGGATTTTCAGGGTTGGCCTGCGGAACGTAGGAGCAGGCCGGGTCTTCTTCGAATGGGTCGCCTAATTCGGCGAAAGCCCTAGATCGTGACCCGCCACAGATTTCTCTGTAATTACATGCACCGCAACGGCCTTTCAGGTTCGATGAATCCCTCAATGCGACGAATAACGGGTTAGATCTGTAGATTGCTGCCAAGCTTTCGTGGGGTACTCTTCCGGTACTCAAGGGCAGAAAGCCGCTTGGATAAACCTCGCCGTCGTGTGCAACAAAGAGAATCCCCTTCCCATCTCTAGTTGGAGTGGGCTTCAAGGAGGGTGCGGTTGTCGGATTCCCTTCCAATGTTCGTAATCTAGCCGACAGAGATCTGTAGAGTTCCCCGCTCGGCAAATCCTTACTATTCTGGCGCTCGAGACGCACTCTCCTAAAGTGCGGTCCTTCCGCTGTTCGAACCGGCAGACCATAATGCGCCGAATCAAAGAGGAAGCGCATGACTTCCTCGCATTCCGAGGCCTCCAGACTTTCCAGGGAAGCACCGCGGCCCGTTCGGATTAGAAAAAATACTTCCCAGGCGACAGAACCGGTTTCCCTAACGATATGAAAGATGTCAGCCAATTCGTGAATGTTGCTCCTCATGACGGTGGTATTTACCTGCGCTCTCAGCCCCGCCTGCTTCGCAAGCCGAAGCGCGCGAATCGTCTCTTTCCACGTACCTTTAACACCTCGCAGCCTGTCATGAGTCTGCGGCGAGGCTCCGTCAAGGCTTACAGACATTATGTCAACGCCGTACTCCTTCATCTTGGCAATGGTCAGCTCGTTTAGTTTCGGTGTCACACTGGCCGCCACTGCCACATAGATTCCGTTCTTCTTCGCGTGCTCGACCAAATCAAAGAAGTCCGCACGCATGAGTGGATCTCCACCTGTGAGCAGAAGCGCTGGGTACGGTTGACCGAAGTCCAGCAGTTGATCGATCAGCTTCACGCCCTCCGAGCGACTAAGCTCGCCCGGCACAGCTTTTCGGATCGCCTTTGCCCTGCAATGTCTACATGCTAGGAGGCATGCCTTAGTAGTCTCCCAGCACACAAAGACAGGAGCGTCGGAAAGATCCTTTCTCATAGTCCACGGAGGCCGCAGCGAACTCATCATGATTCGACTCGCAGAGTCAGTCGCACTTGAGTTTTTCCCTGCTTCACTCATGCCCTATTTAACGTTCGTTATATACATACCATAGATTTCGCACGCAGCCAATCAACCTAGCCCACCGACCGGAGTCTGAGCCCGATCTGTCCGTAGGCAATCGTCGCGCAATGGTGATGTGCACACCGAAGATTACAGGTAGATCCGGTAAGGAGAATCTTAGTAGAGCTTTGACCCAATCGCTACAGGTCTCTCAGGCTCTACAAGGACACATTCCCCATCCTCTCCGGGAACTCCCAACGTCAATACTTCTGATTGTGCGGGTCCGATCTGTTTACGGGGAAGATTGACAACGCAGAGAACCAGTCGCCCAAGAAGATCGTTCTTGGCATAGTTAGAGACAAGTTGCGCACAAGATTTCTTTATTCCAAAAGGTTTCCCAAAATCGATCTCAAGCTTGTACGATGGTTTCATTGCCTCGGGAAAACTCTCCACTGCAACAACTCTTCCAATGCGAATATCCAGTTTCTCAAAGTCCGCAAACGTTGCCATGAAAGAGATATTCGCCTCTTGCGTGATAAATTCTTAATCAGCCACGAACAGGGGTTTCTACTTTAGCGTGACTTCGAAGTTGTCGCCCAACTTCAGCTCAGTTATCTCGCGGCTAAAATGTACGTTTCTCATAGTCTTAATCTGGAGAGCATCTATAGTTTTTCCTCCACTTTCATCGAGTCTGAATTCGATGATCCCATCGGCCGATCCTTCCAGCTGTTTATAGGCCCATTCGCTGTGAACGCCATTCATGATTCCGCAGACTAGAGTTGATTTCTTTACTGGAGCGATTGGAAAAACTCGAGTGAGCATGAATTCGATCCATGATTTCTCGTCGTTGAACCTTGCTAGGGTCGAGAAATTGTCTACTATCCTTAGCGATTCGGGCCATTCAAGCTCTTCTGGGTTATTCATGTCGTCTTCGATAAGGCGGAACTGTATGCTCTGATCGGCAACTTTGAGCGATTCAATTCCATATTTCTCCCTCGATTTCTTGCCTAAGGTTGGTGTATACCAGTCGTAGACTCGCAGCCTGTCGTTCCTCTCTAAATCAGCCACGTTTAGTCCGAGTCGTGTTAGTTGCGTCCGAACATTATCCGGGAGCTGAATGAATCCATTGTAGCCAACGTCTCCTCCACTTTTCACCCAACCCGCCGCGATGGTGGCGCAGGAATTGTACCATTGCGACGCGGGGTCAAATTCTACTAAGAGGTTTGATCCTAGAGGAGCCGATCCTCTAGTTAGGTCGTCGATTAATGGGATCCTTGGCATGATTAACCGAGGGACTAGAGCGCCCTCGTTGTTTAGGATTTTGTGTCCAATGGCGGGAACATCTGTTAGAGCTTGCGTGCGACGATTGAAAACACGTGCCAGTGTTTCTTTCGCCCTGAACCAGTTGTGCCCTCCCACTCTCTCTCGTGAAGACTCTCTACTTTGAAATGTCGCAGAAGCAGCTTCACCTGCGCACGCGAGTGAAATGTCATATCTGTCAGGCTTGCCCATTCATCGTTGATTCCAAAGAGATGCCCACAAAACCTTCCATTCGGACGAATGGAAGTCACGATCTTACGCCAGAGGGAACCAAAATGCTCTGGCGGACAGAAAGGCAGGCTATAGCTTGCGTTCACAAGATCACACTTAGGTAATGACGCTCTTTCGAATGAGACTATACGAGTTCTTAGTCGTGATCTATATTTGGTGGGTACGGTAGACTCAATGACTCGTACTGCTAATGGCTGATTATCTATGGCCAGTACGTCCCATCCAAGCCTCAGCAACTCGAAAGTATCTCGACCTGCTCCGCACCCTAAATCAATCGCGAAACGTTCTCTGGGCTCAGTCGATTCGTCTTCAAAGAGACCTAGGGCTTCGCGTAACGTGCCCCAAGCGGGCCCTCTAGCGGTTTTGTTATAATACCCACGCCAAGACCACTTCTTTCTCTTCCTCATCTTAGGTATGGTAGTTCTTAACGAGGATGAGCAAGTCAACTGAGGTGTTCAGCTCGCATAGACGTTTTGCTGGACGTCATTTTCTGCGATTCGATGTAATCGTCGATATGGGCTAGCTTGGAGTCGAGAGCCACTACGTCCCCACACTCTCTTGGATAATGCTTCTGGCATAGGGTGCAAATGTCTAGAGCCAGTCGTTGGTACGCCGCAATGTCACGGCTCTTCATTACGTGCAGGAGCTTTTGTTCGAAGTTCTTGGGTTTAAGCTTGAAACCTCTACACTGCACTTCTGCCCATTTGTGCTTACCATAATATGTTTTGTTAGCGGCAAAGACCGCGTGCATCAATAAGCTCAATCCTTCATTGATACATAGTTCAGCCCAGTAGGGCTCATGGCGTTTATTGATTGCTCGATCGTGGTAGTGCGCTTCTCGCAACGCAGAGAAAAGCGCTGAGAAGAGAGTGGTCGCCAACAGTTTTTGTGGATACTTTCCAATTCGCGCCTTCTGAGCTTTGAGCCAACCATCGTCATAGAGCACTTTTGTATAATAAACGAAAATCGCTACCTCTTCCTCGTTATCACCGTTCCCTTCAACTAGTTGCGACACGGCCAATTCAATTCGCCGACATTGTTTGAATACCACTTCACAAAATTCATCTTGTTTTGGGAAGGCATCAATACTGAATGGGAAAGGTACCGTTGAAATTGACGTATCACAAATAGATGAGAAAACTGCTTTCTTGGTGTTTGTGTTTGGAATTCTATCAGTGTAAACAACGATGTCAAGATCATGGCTGTACTTGTCTTGGAGGCCCATTCCATAAGAGCCGAAAAGAGCGATGGCCCGCGGATTGAACTTCTTGAATTCTTCGATTACTCTCGAGTACCTTTTCAGTTGTTGTTTGTCTGTTGCCTTGTTAAACATCGCAAAACACACGCTCTTACTATCGCATCAAACAGAAACGGTCGACTGACATACACGTGGAAAGAAGAACGAGAGTACACACTACGCCACGCCCATAATTGAGAGTTGCTAGGTTCTAATTCTCCCACTTAAGCGACTCAAAAGCATGAAAGCCAAAATAGCATACCAAAGATAGAAGCGCGCCGGTGTACCAATAACCTGCCACGACCAGAAAGGTGGAAGTGCAGAGACCGCGAACAGTGCCGCGACAGAGTATAGGACATTCCTGTTACGACGATACCTGACTAGAAGCGCGGGATCAACGAGTTTGCGTTCTTCGATTGTTAGTTGATGAGTGAAGAGCCCCATTATTAAGATAAGCCCAGCAAGGTCGAGCGCGTAGGCTTCCGAGCTGAAACTCACGACCGCGGACCTAGATGTCTGAAACGAGCCAAAGCTCAGGAGACTGAGAAGGTACGGCTCTATTGATACAAGGAAGAGCATAATAGCATTCAGAAGCATTGTTCCACTCGTCTCGACCGGAAGCACCGACATTAGGTTCGTGTACCGAAACCATATTGAGATCAGAATTAGAAAACTGAAACCAAACCCTAGAAGGTCCGCGATAACGTCTGCGGGACTAAGCGGTGGTTTGCTGAGTAGAGAAACTGCCCCTATCGACAACGCGAGTCCGAATATGAGGTCGGTTAGTGATTCGATCCTCGTCCTCGGACTGCGGCTTCTGATCGCCTGCGTCAATGCTTGACCCAATCCATAGCCACGATTACCTCTTCGTTCCTTTCTGGTTTTCGTGTGCAGCGTCTCAGAACTCGAAATTATCTCTGAACTTGACGCAATGAGTTGGTGACTCCCGTACGAGTTATGCTAGTCAACTCGATGACTCACCGCACTTTCGCCATTGGAAGGACTTCTGTCCTATGGTGGTTCCCGCTGTGTAGGCATCTGTGATCCACAGCTAATCCGCACCAATTGTGAGCGACGCATTGTACCATTGCGAGTATGGATCGAACTCATCCAATATGTTGGACCCGGGCGGAAAGGGCGGATTCATTAGATCGTCTATCAGCGGGATGCAAAACGTTGGCTACACCACTTTGCCTGGCATTAGTAAGCGTTTGAATTTGTGTGTCTGGGTCCAACGGTTCGTGGGAGTGGTGAAGCTTAAGTCTGGAATCGGTTACGTCTTGGTCTGGGGCGGGGTTTGAGTACCGAGAACGTCTTGGTCAGAAAGGAAGGCAGTATCGGCGTTGTTCAACTGAACCGGCCGAAAGTGTTGAACGCGCTTAGCTTCGCAACCATGTCGGAGCTAGTACGGAATCTCGAAGAATTGGACAAAGACCCAGCCATTTGCGTGATAATTCTGACAGGGGGAGAGAGAGCTTTCGCAGCAGGCGCTGATCTCGAGGAAATGTCCCACGCCACTCCCGTGGACTTGGCGCTTGGCCGTCGGTTTGAGCTTTGGGATCGAATCAGGAAAATCTCTAAGCCCATGATCGCAGCTGTCAGTGGTTACGCACTCGGTGGAGGAAACGAACTGGCTATGAATTGCGACATGATCATTGCCTCAGAAACCGCAACCTTCGGTCAGCCTGAGGTAAACGTTGGGATCATGCCGGGCGCGGGTGGTACACAACGTCTGCCTCGTGTCGTTGGGAAGTACAAGGCAATGGAGATGATTCTAACGGGCAGGTCTATCTCGGCGGAAGAGGCATACCGGGTTGGCTTGGTCAATCGTATAGTTCCGCCTGAAAGCTTGATGGAGGAGGCGAAAAAAGTTGCGGCTGAGATTGCTTCGAAACCACCTCTCTCAGTTCGTGCTGCCAAAGAGTCGATCTTGAAGGCACAGGACACAAGTCTTGAGGTTGGGCTGGATTTCGAGCGAAAAGCATTCTACATGCTGTTTGCAACGGAGGATGGAAAGGAGGGCATGAGGGCCTTTCTAGAGAAGCGGAAACCAACCTTCAAAGGGAAATAGGCATTGCCCCGGCGAATCTTCGAAGTCCTCTTCATCGCATTAGCGGTTATCCTTGTGGTGTTAGTCGGTTTGGTGAACTGCCTTCAGGGCACACCGTTTCTACTGGGAACTAGATGTAGCTATGGTCTAACATCCAGCGATCTTCTGGTAAAGGTGGGGGCAACCGCAATCTTCCTTCTTTTCGTGGTGTTGCTCCTGGGGCCAATTTTGGCTACAATTCTCCAACCGCATCGGTCAAGACAACCAAATCATTCTTCCTAGAGCCCCAAAGAGGATCTGTACGTGAACACCGCTTACCAGACAATTCTCTACGAAAAATCAGAGAACATAGCAACGATAACGCTCAACAGACCCAACGTTCTCAACGCGGTAAACGAAAGAATGGGGCGAGAACTCCTTGAGGCTTTGAAGGCAGCCGCGCGGGACGATGACGTACGCTGTCTCATTATTACTGGAAACGGGAGGGCGTTCAGCGCGGGGGAGGATATTCAAGACCTGCGGGAACAATATGAAAAAGATGAGAACCCAAGGCTAGGAGAACGCCTGCTTTACAAGTACAACCCAATCATAACTCAAATTCGGCAAATCCCAAAGCCGGTCATCGCGGCCGTGAATGGTGTGGCCGCTGGGGCCGGGGCGGGAATAGCATACTCATGCGACTTCCGAATCTGCACAGAGAGTGCAAAGTTCATTCAGGCTTTCATCCGAGTCGGTCTCGCTCCGGACTCTGGAACGAGTTTCTTCCTTCCGAGACTAGTGGGATTCGCGAAAGCGTTGGAACTATCACTAACTGGAGACGAGCTTACGAGCAAGGACGCAGAACGCCTAGGCCTAGTCTCGAAGGTGGTTCCACCGGACCAATTGATGGGGAGCGCACGTGAATTGGCCATCAAATTGTCCCATGGCCCCACGAAAGCCATAAGCCTCACGAAGCAGGCACTGAACAAATCGATCGTCTCAGACTTGCAAACCGTATTGCAGTACGAGAGTTACC
>Ga0187771_10004332_pt1 | contig 9999 bp, 5 predicted proteins | sample 0116_SJ02_MP15_1_FD_133139 | JGI IMG/M metagenome (GOLD analysis project Ga0187771, IMG submission 133139) | Tropical peat soil microbial communities from peatlands in Department of Meta, Colombia - 0116_SJ02_MP15_10_MG | ecosystem: Environmental > Terrestrial > Soil > Wetlands > Peat | place... | reverse complement strand
GGAATCGTCGTCGTGGACCATCACGTTGATTTCGTCGCAGAAGCCCGCGAGCGCTTCGTCCACCGAGTTGTCGACGACTTCCCAGACGAGGTGGTGCAGCCCGGTCTCGCCCGTGGAACCGATGTACATGGCGGGCCGCTTGCGCACGGCCTCGAGTCCGCCGAGCACTTTGATCGATTTTGCGTCGTACTTGTGCCCACTGGCGGGCGTGCCCGCCGATTCACGATCCCCCATCGTCGCGCTCCTGCTGGTTGGCGTTTCTGTCCTAGCTGTCGTAGCGGGGAAGGCCGGTCTCCCGAAGCCTCGGGGGAGGACGCGGGCCATCGCACTCTGTGATCCGCCCTGGTCCCGATCCCGAGATTTCGGGACTCGCGAGCCGAACGGATTCGGAGAGCGCGCGCTCCATCCCGTCCGCCACTGGCGGACGCGGCGAAGCCTTCCTGGCTGCTCGCCCGGTTGCGCCCTCGGCGCGAAACATCACGACCGCCGAGGAGTCAAAACCGGGTTTCTGGCGCTTGCTGATTGCTCCGAGAGCGGGGCATATCAACACTGGAATTTTACGCGAAAAGGGGCTGGGGGACAAGCAGGATTCGGCCGTGATTGTCGATCTAAAGTGCTTCTTTACAATGACTTACGAAGGTGGCGGAAATCGCTCAACTGCCCGCTTTGGGCGAGAGAATGCGGGCCGCGGCCAGCGCATAAATGGCGGTGAATTCGTACACTTTTTTGAGCACAACCGACTCGTTCGGGCCGTGCGCGAGCTCCAGCCGGCCCGGTCCGTAGGCGAACGCCGGCACGCCGTGCTGCCCGTAAAAGCGAATCTCGAGCAGGCCCGGACACAATTCAAATCGCGGCGCGCGCCCGGTGATTTCCCGAGCGCTCCCGGCCATCGCCTGCGCCACCGATTCGTGCTCGGAAAATCCCGCCGCCGGCTCTTCCTGAAAAATGTGCGCGTCGAGTTTGATTCCGTGCTTCCGAAAACGCTCGACGACCGCGAGGAGCGCGCGCTTCTCCCGGGCGAGAGACTCTTCCGGATTGATGCGCCGGTCCAGCGTGAACGAATACTCGGCCGGCACCGCGTTGAAATTCGTCCCTCCGCCCGCCTGGCCGCCGAGGAGCAGCACGGACCGCCGCGCTGCCGCAGGCGCGATAGCGAAGCGAGTCTCCCGCCGAGCGACGCGCCGCTTTATCGCGGCAAAGCCCGCAGCAACCTGCATCGAGCGCTCGAAGGCATTCACGCCGCGGAAGTGCAATCCCACGTGCGCGGGCCTGCCGCGCACGGTGACGCGCATCGAGATCGCCCCGCGGCACGCGTTCCAGATCACGCCGCTGGTCGGCTCGGGAGTGAACATTCCGATGCCATCCTTCCCCAGCCGTCCACTCTCCAGCAGGTATCGCGACCCGCCGGCCCCGCCCGTCTCTTCATCCGGCACCAGCACGAGGCCGATTCGTCCGTCGAGCGGCAAGCGGAGCTCCCGGATCACCGCGATGGCGAAGATCATGGCCGCGATGCCGCACTTCATGTCCGACGAGCCCCGGCCCGTGAGCACTCCATTTTTTATCACCGGCTGGAACTGCCGCGGATTCGCGGCCGGAACCACATCATAGTGGCCATGGAAATAGAGCGTCCGGCGGCCCTGGCCGAGCGAGGAAAGGATGCACCACCGAGTCTCGGGAGATTTCGCGCCTCCAGCCTGCGCGCGCGCCAGGTAGCGAGCAGGGACGCGAACCATTTCCGCTGGAAGGCCGAGAGATTTGAGCTCTCTCGCAATCAGCCGCGCACAGTCCCCGTAGCGCTTCCCAGGAGGGTTCTCTGTGGGTATAGCGACAAGCGCCGCCGTGAACTCGCGGATCTCACGCTCCTGGCGCGCGACCGCCCGGCGAATGCGCTCTACGAGCAAGGCGCGGGAAAAGTGCTCGGCCATGGAGCGATTGTGTTGCTCACCCCGGGCGGGGCACTAGCACCAATATGGTCAGGAATCGAGAGGGTAGGAGGGAAAAGACGCCGGCACTCCCGAACCCTCGGGAGCCGGCGGTATGAAATGGAGACGTCAGATGCGCATCGGCATGATGACGTAGCGGTAGCGCGTGGCCTCGTCACCGAGCGGCCGCATCTGCCCGGCGGATTGCTCGTCCTTCAATTCGAGGCTGATGGGGCCCTGGGGAGCCGCGGCCAGGAAATCGAGCAGGTATTTGGCGTTGAATCCGATGGAGAGTTCCGCGCCCTTGTAGTCGCGTTCGATGACCTCGCGCGCCTCGCCGTATTCCGGGCTGGAGGCGGAGATCTCCACGCCTTCCTTGCTGAGCGACACCTTGACGGCCTGCGAGCGCTGGTCGGCCAGTTGGGAGACGCGGCGCAAGGCGTCGGCCAGCTCGTCGCGGTCGATCCCCACTGTTTTTGTGTTGTCGCGGGGCAGGACCGCCTCGTAGTTCGGGAACTGCCCCGTCAGCTTCCGGGAGATGAGTTGCCGCTCGCCCAAGCGGAAGAACAGATTGCTTTCATCCTGCGCGAATTCGATCTGCGCCTCCTCCCCGGCCTCAGAGGCCAGCGTCTTCAGTTCGTTCATTGCTTTCTTGGGGATGAGCACGCCGGCCTCGGCGTTCAGGCCCTCGACTTTGTGCGTGGCTTCGATAAGCGCCAACCGGTGGCCGTCCGTAGCCACCAGGCTGATGGAATCCGGCTTCAGGATCAGCTTTGCCCCGTTCAGCGTGTACCGCGACTCTTCCATGGAGATGGCGAAGTAGGTTTTGCCGATCATATCGGCAATCAGAGCCGCTGGAAGCCGGGCGAACACGTGCGGCATCACCGGAAGCGCGGGAAAGTTTTCCTTCGCCATCCCGACCATTTTGTAGTTGCGCTTGTCGCTAGTGAGTTGGACCCAGTGGTTCTCGAGCAATTTGAAGCGGATGTCGCCCTCGGGCAGCAACCGGATAATTTCCAGCAACTTCTTCGCGGAAATGGTTCCGCTGCCGTCCTTTTTCGTCTTCGCTTCACACGACGTGCAGATGGTGAGTTCCAGGTCCGTTGCCGTAATCGCCAGCCGGCTGCCCTTGGCCTCGCACAGAATATTCGCCAGAATCGGGATCGTCGTCTTCCTCTCGACGACCCCCTGCGTCAGGCTCAATTCCCTCAGCAGGTCGGCCTTGCTTACGGTGAATTCCATCTCTTCGATTCCTCGCGCGGGTGCGATTCCAACGGCCATGTTCAACGGGGTACTGTAACCCTTTTCGAGGAACAGATAAAGACCGCAGTAGCAGTAGAGCCTGTGAAATTTATGATGAACCGGCGGAAAACCCGGTCCCACCGTATCTTCGCGTGTCTCACGCGGTGTGAATCGAGCTGTGAATTCAGGGTGAGTGGTGCGGAAATCTGACGTGGCTCTCGTCTATCCGCTGGCGGCCGATGCGTGCGGTTCAAATGAGCGCGCCGCTATCCACAATGATCCACATGGCTCCCGCCACTTTCCCACACGCTCATCCACAGGCGGCATCGTCGGCACGCCATTCGCCCGCGCGCTGATTCCTCGAGGCACGGCCGCGGCGCCCCAAAAAGGCGAGAGGCCCCGGACAACAGGGCCTCTCGCGCTCAAAAACCCGCCATGGCTGGCGGCAAAACCTATGAATTGCTTATCCGAACGAGTCGATCATTTTGGCGATCATGCGGTGCAGGTCTTTGTCCTGCCGGCGGAGCGATTCGATCTTGTGGATGGAGTGCAGCACGGTGGTGTGATGCTTGCCGCCGAACTGCCGGCCGATTTCCGGCAAGGACGCCGTGGTGAGTTGCTTGACCACGTACATGGCGATCTGCCGCGGATAGGAGATGGCCTTGGCATTCGAGCGCATCTTCAGGTCCTGGATGCGCAGGCCGAAGTGCTCGCTCACGCGCCGCTGGATCTGTTCGATGGTTACTTTCTTCTCCGCCGCGTCAATCAGATTTTTCAGCACTTGCTGCGTGGTGGGAAGCGAGATGGTCCCTCCGGTGAGCTGGGTATAGGCGATCAGCCGGGTCAGGGCCCCTTCCAGCTCACGAATGTTCGATTTGATCGAACGGGCCATGAATTCGGCGACCTCGTCGGGAAGCGCCACCCGCTCGTTTTCCGCCTTCTTGTGCAGGATGGCCATCTTCGTTTCCAGGTCGGGCGGCTGGATGTCCGCAATCAGGCCCCACTCGAAGCGCGAGCGCAGCCGCTCCTCGATCGAGTTGATCTCCTTCGGCGGGCAATCCGACGAGATGACGATCTGTTTCCCCTGGTCGTAGAGCGCGTTGAAGGTGTGGAAGAACTCTTCCTGCGTGCGTTCCTTCCCGGCGATGAACTGGATGTCGTCCACCAGCAGCGTATCCACGGTGCGGAAGCGGTCGCGGAAGCTGATCATGCGGTCGAAGCGCAGGGAGTTGATCACGTCGTTGGTGAACTTTTCCGCGCTCGAGTAACACAACCGCATGGCGGGCGCGCGCTTCTTAATCAGGTGGCCGATGGCCTGCATCAGGTGAGTCTTGCCCATGCCCACGCCGCCGTAGAGGAACAAGGGGTTATAGGCCTTGGAGGGCTGCTCGGCCACGGCCTGGGCCGCCGCGTGCGCAAACTGGTTGCAGGCGCCCACCACGAAGGTCTCGAAGGTGTATTTGGCGTTTAGCTGGTGGTCCGCGGAATCGAAATCCAGCTTGGCCTGCGCGCTGGGCACAGCAGCAGTTGCCCTCGCCGGCGCCTCCGGGCAGACAAACTCGATCTGGGCGTCTGCGACGTTCAGTTCGTGCAGAGCGGCCTCCAGAACGCCCTTGTACGTTTCGGTCAGGCGCTTGCGGTGGATTGCCGAAGGCACGCGGACGCGGATTTTGGCTTCCCCGGCCGGAGTTTCCTCCTGCTCCGTGGGCCGGAACCAGGAACTGAAGGCGTGCGGATTAACCCGCCGCTCGACGTGCTGCAGAATCGTTTCCCAGGAAACCATGCGCCTCTCGCAAGCCTGCCAACTCTCGCGGGGCGGCCAGAAAGACAACCAGCCGCCAATTTCCACAGATGTGGAAATGGTGTGGAAATTACGCCCCTCCGCGCAGGGGCTACTGCTCTGGGCTTTCGGGTGAACCTATTGTGTGGAACGTCCCCTGTTCCACGGGCTCCTACCCGGCGTCAACCACCCCATCCGGGCCGCCTCGGTCCCGTTTTCCGGAACCAGCGCGAGGGGAGATTCTGCACAACTCCCTGCGAACGGGCAAGAGAAAATTGCGCGAAGGCCGGAGGCAATTCTCACAGCCCGTTCACAGTTTTTCCACAATCACCTGCGGCGCGCTGCCCGCGCAAAATCTCCGCTAAATTCAGGCTTCCCGCGCATTTGCCGCGCGCGCGAAGCGGCGCGCGAAAACTGCTGCATCACGGTGCTGTGGATATCTGCCGCTGGAGAGCGCGCCGCGCGGTCCGCGCGTCCGGCCCGGCACGCAAACTTTCGCACAACAGGGACAGAGGCGCGCAGGCGCCACCAGGCAATGACTCCGCGGGAAAGGGATCAGGGATTTGGGCCGGTGGGACGCGGAAGGTCGAATATGCCCAACTGGCCCGACCCCACCAGGATGCGCCCGGGCTCGAACAGCACAGCGCTGGCTTCGATGCGCGCTTCCTCCGGCGTGTAGATCAGGTAGGAGCCCATCTCCGATCCGTCCGGGCCGTAGCGCAGCAGCCGCCCGCCGATGGCCAGCCAGATGTCGCCGTTGGCGGGATCCACGGCCACCGGCCCCAGGATCACGTGCAGGTCCAGGTTCCCTTTAGTCCGCCCTTCCTCGCGCACAATCGCTTTCCGCGCGGCCATTGACGCGGCCACGTAATCCTGCGTGCTCACCACGAGCTGGAAATCGGAATAGCCGAAGCGGCTGTAGCGCCGCACGGTGGGTTCCGGCAGGTAGGTAAACGAGTAGTAGAGCCGCCCGGCGGAATCCCGGCACAGCCGGCCAATGTTGGCATAGCGGTTCAATTCCGCGCGCCCGGAAACCTGTTCGGGTTCGCCGAATTCCCGCACGACCTGGCCTTCCGAGCCGAGCACGATTACCAGCTTGGCCGAACTCAGGCTGGCCACAGCCAATTCTCCATTTCCCAGCACAGCGACCGAAGTCGGCCCGGCAACGCGGAACTGGCTTACCAATCGTCCGTCGGGGGAGAAGACTTCGATGGCATTCTTCGCGCGGTCGGCGACGTAGATGCGTCCCTGGTCGTCCACATCGAGGTCCGCGCCGAACAGGATGGCGGCGGAAGGGGCAGGGTCGGCGGGAGCGTGACCCAGGGGATGGCCTTTGCCGTCGAAGATCCAAACGCCGGTGCGTTCCGTCAGGATTACGTAGCGCCCCGTGGCGTCGCGGCGGACCGCGGTCACACCCGAAGTGATGGAAGGGAACACGCGGGCCCGCGCGATGATCTCGGAGTCCAGCGCCGCCCCGGCGGAAAGCGCGGCTGCCAGCACTGCCGCGGCCATCGCCGTCCCCTGCCGTGTCGCGCGCGCGGAGAGTTGCATCATGATGGGCAGAATTCTAGGAGACACCGCGAGGGCTCCGGGGTTGCCCGGCCCCCGCGCGGGCTCAGGTGAGCCGCAGGCACAGCCGGGAGATGGAGCGGGCCAGCCCGGTCTGCTCGTCCGCGTCCACGAGCACGGCGTTGAGCTGCACGTTGCCTTCTCCCACTTCAAAACGAGCCGGGAGCGCATCGAGGAACCGCTTCACCATGGCCTGGCGGTCCATGCCGATCACGGAATCGTGCGGGCCGGTCATGCCCACGTCGGTGATATAGGCCGAGCCTTTCGGCAACACGCGTTCATCGGCCGTGGTGACGTGGGTGTGCGTGCCGATCACCGCGGTGACCCGCCCGTCCAAATACCAGCCCATGGCCTGCTTTTCGCTGGTGGCCTCCGCGTGGAAATCCACGATCACGATTTTCACCGGCCCGGCACCGTTGACGGGCCCGAGTTTCGCCAGCCGCTCCAGCTCCCGGTCCGCGGCGCGGAAGGGACAGTCGTTCGGCGTCATGAAGACGCGGCCCTGCAGGTTCAGCAGGGCAAAGGGCACTCCATTCTTCGCGCGTCCCACGTACAGCCCACCTCCTGGCGATCCTGGGGCGAAGTTCGCCGGCCGCAGCAGCCGCGGCTGCCCGGGAAAATATTCCAGGATTTCCTTGCGGTCGTAGATGTGGTTTCCGCCGGAGAGGACTTCCACGCCCGCCTCGAGCAGCTCCTCGACGAGTTTCGGAGTGATTCCGAAGCCTGCGGCGGCGTTTTCGCAGTTGGCGATCCCCAGGTCCACCGCGTGTTCCGCCCGGGCCGCCTCCAGTTCTTCCCGCACAATCTCGCGGCCGGGCGCGCCCACAATGTCGCCGATGAAGAGAATCCTCATCCGTTCAGTTGTCCTTTGGCGGAAGAACAGAAAGGCAGAAGAGCGATCCACTCAGCCGTGCGGCACGCAATCCTGAACCTCAAGCAAATTGTGGCGTCCTGCACCCGCTTTCAGGCCTCTCTCCGATCCTGCGCCGTGGGCGCAGGAACGAGAGTACGCGCAAGGGCAGGCTTGACGCGGACGCCAGAGGTTCGGTGTTGGTTCAAGGATATGGGCGCCAACACGCACCTCGCAGACCGCTCCCGGATACAGTCTAGCAGAATCTCGCGGGGAACGCCTGGGAGCCGCGGCATTCGGGGAATGCCTCAGGTCAGGCATTGGCCGTCAAACGGCGCAGGCCAATGCCGGAACCTGAACTGCACCTCTCTAGAAATGGAATCCCAGCTCGATCGTTTCCGCCCGCGGCGTCACGTAGTGCGTCCCGCTGAACGTGGAGAGGAAATTGTAGAGCACGTAGTTGTTCGTAAGGTTGACCACTGTGAAGCGCAGGCTCCACTTGTACCGGTCGCCGTGAAACAAATTGTCGTGGCCGACAGCCATATCAAAGAGGCTGCGCGGCTGGATCCGTTGCGGATTGTGATCGTCGTTTTCCGTGCCGGGCGCCGGAATTTTTACCAGGCTGGAGGTGAGCTGGGTCGCCGGGCAAATGGACGGCAATGGCTTGGTCGGCGTGGCGGCCACGCCATTGCAGGTGAGCCCAGCCTCGAATTCCTGGTCGGCCGTCAGCGGAAGGCCGCTGACATTATTCACCAGCGCGATATTTCCCATGGGAATCGGGGTCATCGTCCCGGGAATTACGCCGCTTCCGCCATCGGCAGGGCCCGTTGAGAACGAGCACGTTGCCGTCGCGGCCAGGCAGGGAACCGCGCCGCTCACCAGCCCGCTGTCGTACCTCCAATTGAACCCGAACCATGGGCCACGCTTCCAAGGCTGGTACTGCAGGTGCGTGGTCTGGCCGAATTTCTCGTCGTGGTCAATGCGGAAGACGCCCGGCGGCGCAGGCGGGGCGATTCCGCTGACGGTGGGCGGAAAGAAGCGCGCGTTGACGTGGGACATCACGACGAACGCTGTAAGACCGTGATAATTCGGCAGGCTTCCGCGGATGGCATACCCCGGTATTTTGGAGTTGTGCCACTCAATGGGCAGGGTTATCGGAGTCGTGCCGAACACGTTGAAGTCGTAACCGTTGTGTGTGTATTTCCAGATGTATTCGCCGCTGAGAACGAAATACTTTCCAAAGGCCTGCTGCAGGCCGGCATGGAATTCGTTCCGGAAGCCGGGAGTCAGCGGCGACAGGCTGGTGCAGGGGAATCCCTGGGCGATGGTCATGACCGCATTGACCACAGGGTTGGTGCATCCCGTGCCGGATAGAATCAGGTTTTCGTTGAACGGGCTCTCCAGAGTGCGGGCGTAGGAAACCCGAAGCACTGTATTGGACGGCTTTATGTTGTAGGCGACGCCGAGACGAGGCTCCGCTTGGAGGGAATGCGCCTGAAGACCGTAGTAGATGTCTCCCCGAATTCCCAGGTTGAAGGCCCACGGTCCCTTGGTGATCGTGTCTTGGAGGTAGAGTGCGGTTTCCTTGATGTCCGTGTGGCCAAAATAATGGAAGAGCTGGCCGCCCTGGGTCAGGTCGAATGGCACAAGCGTCATGCACGCCGCGCTCGTGCAGCCAGGAAGCAAGCCGGGGTTCACGATGCCGAAGTTGTCGTGCTCGCTCAGGAAGCTGTGTTCGTATGTGGCGCCCACGTCGATATGGTGAATTCCCTTTACGTAGGACAAGCCCATGCGCGCGCCCGCGTTGGTTAGAAAACGGAGTTCAGACACAGTCTCGTCCTGGAGCGGACCCAGGTCCGAGAAGGGGTCATTGCTGGGATAATAGTTGTATTGGTCGTGGCGCACCCAGACACCCAGGGTGAATACGGCATTCGTGCTCATCAGCCGCGTCCACGTGGGGGCGACGTTGAACGTCCTGATTTGGGAGCGCTGATCGGTCGGGCTCAGAGGGGTTTTGGTGACCGGGTTGAGCACCACGGAGCCGGCGGCATAGGTATTTGCAGCGCCACTGCAAAGCGCACTCAGAAATGTACACTCTTGCAGTTGCTGGTCCCAGGTATTGGGCGTCTGAAACCAGGAGCGGGTGAATCCCAGGCTGAGTTGGAGATTGTCCTTATCCGAGAACTTATAGTCGAAACGATTGAAGAAGTTTTCCTCGTTCCCCTTGTCGTGCAACACCGCAAATTCCGGCGGATCGAGGAACCGCCCGGTGTCCAGTCCGCTCAAAGAAACGAATTCGCCCCACTTCTGGCCTCCATAGGCGAGATCGAGGCCGGTGTTCGAAGTGCCAAAACTGCCGTAGGACGTATAGACACTGCCCGTTGGCCGGTTCACCCCCAGGCCGGAACGCGTCGTCACCACGGCGACCACGCTGGTCTTGCCTCCGTACTGGGCCGGGGGAGCGCCTTCGATCACTTCCAGCGACTGAATCGAATCGACCGGGATTTGATTGGAGAAGACTTTGCTTACCTGATCCGTGATGGGCTGGCCGTCCACCGAGAAGGAGTTTTCCGCGTGATCCCCCAGCCCGTGGAACAGGCCATTCGAATCCGCGATGACTCCCGGAGATGCCAGAG
>Ga0187771_10004331_pt1 | contig 9999 bp, 6 predicted proteins | sample 0116_SJ02_MP15_1_FD_133139 | JGI IMG/M metagenome (GOLD analysis project Ga0187771, IMG submission 133139) | Tropical peat soil microbial communities from peatlands in Department of Meta, Colombia - 0116_SJ02_MP15_10_MG | ecosystem: Environmental > Terrestrial > Soil > Wetlands > Peat | place... | reverse complement strand
TACCGTATTGCATGAAGCAATTTCAATGCCCGCAGAAATTCGCCTGTTTTTACTGCTTTTAAGCAGAATAAGAAAAGTTTTTAGTGCTTTGTGTATCATAAGGATACAATCAGCGTTATATGCCGCTGGCTCACCCTGTATCCACAGGAAACAGTGTTCTTTACGCCTTCAAAATCAAGCTCATCAGAAGTATTAATGTTTCTTTTAGAGTCAATTTTCTATGTGCTCATGCTGGACTACAGATGTGTACAGGGCAAATGCGCATTCTCATATAAAGCCATGATGTCCGGCCTCCAGCTTCCTATGACGAACAATTTATTGCAAAACTGATAACTGCATCAACATTATCAATCGGTTCTATGCTATCCTCACAATTTCCACGAGTGTCCACCTCACCAGACGTATCCTAAAACGGAGTATATAAATTATCTGTTCAGGAAGGTATAATTCTTGCTGTATCGACTCTGGGTAAGGTAAAAGGCGTACAAAAGATATGTTACTCCCCTATAAAAAAGTTCTTACAGGGAGCAAATAGGTAGTTTCGAATGGTTGCAGTTTGGGGACGGAGATAAGATGTCTGGTAGTTCCAGCCGTTGCCCTGCTCCACTCGATGCAATCTGGAGTCTTTCAGCGTTGATTGGATTAATGCTGATCGGACATCAACTTAATGCACAGAGTAGCGAACATTTGCAGATATATTTATTCGTTAATTATTGGCGACTCATCATAAGGCTTCCGCCGGCTACAGCCACAGGTCGCCAGCGAAAGCTAAGAGATGCGTATACAGAGGAGACAGCAAGCGTGCTGACGGTGCCGTGCAACCATAAGCCGATAAAAGGAAGTTAAGAGGTGATCGTATGAAACGTAAATCAATCAGGTTTCTCTTGCAGTTCTTTACCGTTTTGTTCATCCTTGCAATGTATCTGCCGCTGCCCGCATTCGCTGTGTCAACGGTGATGATATCATCGGGTGGAGACGGGGTTTTTTCTCTCCAGGGGATAGGGATCGAGAATGCGGCAGCGCTTGACATCAATATTCAGTACGATACGAGTACGCTCGCTAATCCCAGTGTTGCTGCAGGGCCGTTGATTTCCGGAGCCATGACGGCGATCAACCAAAACCTCCCCGGCACGGTGCACATGGACATTATCCGGCTTACACCCATTAACGGCAGCGGCGTTATCGCGACATTGTCCTTTGATCTATTAGGCTCGTCTCCCGGGAGCATCACTTCGATGAATGTCAAACTGGCGAACATCAAAGGGTCCCCTCTTTCCGCACTGGCTCAGATCAGCAATCCTCAGAATACAGCAAACAATGCCACAGCTTCACCGCAGGACCAGAACTTGCCATCAGGAACGGCTACAACGCCAGTCGCAGCCGGAATGCCAGCAACCACGCCGGTTACGAACATCATGCCTTCAACGGTCGTCGTCGCCGGACAGCCGCCCGTGGTTCAGGATAGCAACAAGACAGCGGATGCGGCCAGCGTCAAAGAACAAAGCGCACAGCCATCCGAACTGGACAGTGGGGGTTCTGCCGTGCCGACGCAAAATACTGAACCCGCCGTTGCCGCGGACAGCTCGGAAATTTCTAAGGCCGTCAGAAACGCAATCTACACACAAAAAAGCGTCCTCGATCGTTTCAGGGAATATAGAGGAGAGCGGACCATTTCGGCCCTGGTTTCCCTTTTTGAGAACGACAGCATGATCGGCTGCCGCCAGGAGCCGCCCGTCTCGATCTCGGACGGCAAATCCATAGTACGCGTCATATTCGTGAGCACTCCAGGGGCAAACCTTGCTTCCAACATGGCCGTTACGGGAGCCCGGCTGATCTCCCTAAAAAAGGATACTGACAATACCAACACCTGGATCGCTGAACTCCTGCCGGAAAAAGGCACGTACCAGGCGAGTCTTGCCGTTTCCCAGGGTGGAATCAAGATGATATTCCCCCTGACCGTATCGCCGAAGGCCGACGTGCCTCATGTTCAGTCGGGGTCCTGGACTGAAGCTGATTTTAAGCTTTATCTTGAGCGAAAACGCACGGACCTGAACAACGATGGCAAGCAGGATTACCTGAACGATTATATCTTTACGGCCAATTACTTGAACGCTGTCGGAAAAAGACAGGGGCAAGAACAGAAGTCCTTTGCCACGGTGGCCGGCCAGTAAGGTTTGCCGGCAATAGCGTTTCGATCGCTCCACAGCAGTTGACAACACTAGAAAGAGACAGTCTGATGATAGGGAGGTACTAGACAATGTGCGGAATCGTCGGTTATGTAGGCAAAGCCGGTTCTCTCCACGTATTGGTGGACGGGCTGAAGAGGCTGGAATACCGCGGATATGACTCTGCAGGAGTTGCTTACCAGAACGGCCACGGCTTGGAGGTATACAAGACCAAAGGGAGGCTTAAGGACCTTAAGCTGATCCTCCCCCATCCGTCGCCCGCGATCAACGCGGGCCTTGGCCACACACGGTGGGCGACCCATGGCGCCCCGTCCACGATAAATGCGCATCCGCACGTCGTCGAAGGCATCGCCGTGGTACACAACGGGATCATCGAGAATTACCGGGAGCTACGAACGAGTCTGGAAAGCGAGGGCCAGCAGTTCTTGTCTGAAACCGACACCGAGATCGTTCCCCAGCTCATTGCGAAATATCTGAGGATGGGTCTCCCCGTCAGACAGGCTATCCGGTCTGCTCTGAAGCAGCTGCGCGGGTCCTATGCCCTGGGGATCATGTGTCAACAGAGTGCCGACACGCTCTTCGCCGTAAGAAAAGGAAGCCCCCTCGTTCTCGGCGTTGGCGACGAGGCATTTTACTTTGCTTCGGACATCCCGGCGATCCTTCCCTACACCCAGAAGTTCATTTTCATGGAAGATGAGCAACTCTGCACACTCAGCGGACATGGCATGGAGTTGCGTAACATCGAGTCGGACGACGTTGTCTCCACAGGGGCCAAGGTCGTAACGATCGACTGGTCGCCGTCCATGGCTGAGAAGGCCGGCCATGACCATTTCATGCACAAGGAAATCTATGAACAGCCGCAGGCCATTAAAAATACCCTGGGAGAGCGCCTCGAAGATCCCCTGAACTTGATGGTGGATTTGGGCATCCAGTTGCAGCGGAAAGCGGCCATACGCAAACTGCACATCATCTCCTGCGGGACTTCGTATCATGCCGGGCTTGTTGGCAAGTACATGATCGAACGTCTGGCGGGCATACCGGTGAATGTCGAGATCGCTTCGGAATATCGCTACCGGAATCCGATCATCGAAAACAATACACTGTTCATATCGATCACGCAATCCGGAGAAACGGCCGATACCCTTGCCGCCCAGCGCGAAGCGCAGCGGTTAGGTGCGCGGACACTCACGATCTGCAATGTCCTGGGAAGCACGTCGACCAGGGAAGCTCAGTCGGTCCTCTATACACGAAGTGGTCCGGAAATCGGTGTAGCATCAACGAAAACCTTTACCAGCCAGCTTGCTGCCCTGTCCCTCCTTGCCCTCGGCATGGCATATGGACGAAACAGCCTGCACCGGCGCGAATTGAATACTCTGCAGTCGCACCTGTCGCATGTCCCGGCTCTCGCTGAAAAAACGCTGCAGAAAGACGCTGAAATCAGGGAACTAGCCGGTACCCTGATCCAGGCAAAGGATTTCCTCTATCTTGCGCGTGGAATCAACTATCCTATAGCGCTCGAAGGGGCTTTGAAACTGAAGGAAATATCGTATATCCACGCCGAAGGATACCCTGCCGGCGAGATGAAGCACGGGCCTATCGCGCTGATCGAAAACGGATTGCCCGTCGTCGTCCTGGCCCCCTCAAACGATCTCTTCGAGAAGATGTTTTCGAATATTGAGGAAGTGAAAGCGCGGGGTGGTCGGGTCATTGCAGTAACCGATGCGCCCGAGGCGCTGCGAAACAAGGCTGATGATATTATCGAGGTACCAGCGACACATCCACTGTTCACCCCTTTTGTCAACGTCATTCCCCTACAGCTGCTTGCATACCATATAGGAGTACTCAGGAATTGCGATGTCGACCAGCCGCGGAACCTTGCGAAAAGCGTAACGGTGGAATGAGTAATTCAATCCTTGAGTCCGCACAGGGGACAAGACACATTTAACCTGATATTCTGAACAATGAGTATCGGAGATTGCCATGGTGCACCGACCCATGGTAAAATGACGCCATGCGCCCCTTTGCAATCTAGGATAATCTACCTTCCCGGTATCTTTGCAGCTCCCGGGGAGCTTGCGTTTAGGCAGGGAAAGAAATTACTTCGCGGATCAAGTCCATCCGTGCACCAGGATGTGAATCCGTTGATTTCAGAGCGGTAACAATGCATTACCTCGGAGGCGATGTGCCTGAGAAGGATGCAAACCATACGTTGGAAGACCTCATCAAGGACGAATCATGGTGGCATCATTTCGCCTCCGTTTCCGAGAGCTTCGGCTTTTCCCTGAGTGTCTTTTCGCAGACGGGAAAACCTATCTTCGTTCCGATCGGCTTAATTCCTCCGTGCCAGGAATTTTGCTCATCCTCGCTCGAATTTAAATCGAAACACGACGCATTCTGCCATCCGCTCGTCATGAACACCCTGGTAACCGGAAAGCCCGATATCTTCAAGTGTTATGCAAAGGTCATGTGTTTCGCCCTGCCCATCAGCTTCATGAACGAAAAGGCGGTGATCCTGGGGCAGGGATCGTATTCGTCGTATGAGGATTTTCGCGAAAGTGTGAACCAGGTCCAGGCCGTCCCTGGTCTCGACACCATTTCCGTAAAAGCACCCCTCTCTTTTACGAACTTCCAGCAAGCCTGGAAGATTTGCGGGTTTATCGCAAACTGGGTGAACAGTCTTCTGCAGCACACTCAGGAAAGCGCTGCGCTGAAAATGAAGTATGAAAGCCTGAAAATGATCGTCGGGATGTGGGGCGCATCGGCCGAGGAGCGGCCTGACTCGCTGTATAGAAATATGATCGGCAAACTGTCCTCGCTGCTCGATATCGATAGCATTACCATCCTTATCTTTGATCGCGTGCAGAGAAAATATACGAGCCTCTACAGCCTTCTGCGGAGCAGGGGGATGCCCGAGATCTTAAGCGTCAACGAGAATGATGTGGTGGTTCTTGATCTTCTTGCAGGGAAAGCATTTGTCCTTTCGGCTAAACCGATAGCAGACCCCCGCGCTGATTTTCTGGACGGGATGGGTGCGCTCTATTTTTTCCCCATCATGGTCAACAAAAGGCTGGAGGCGATCCTCCGCATTGGCGACCGGGTTCTCGCGGAGAATGACCAGCAGGTCATCATCGCGTTCTGCCGGCAAGCCGCTCTTTCGATAGAAAACTACCGACTGAAGCAAGAGCTCTATAGAAAATTTGATCAGTTTTCGACTATTTCTGAGCTGACGAAGTCGATAACACCCATCCAGAATCATGAAAAGCTCCTCCAGGCGATCCTCGACATGTCAGCTGAACTGCTCAAGGCGGAACAGGGCTCGCTGATGCTGATCGACCATGAAACTGATGCCTTGCTCCTTGAAGCAAAAAAAGGTATAATCGACGGCGTAGCCGAGAAACACAGGATCAACCGCGGTGAAGGGATCGCCGGAAAGGTGGCCCTTTCGGGTGAACCTATCCTGGTCGAGAACCTGGAAATCGACCCGAGAATACACCAAAGGAACAGGAAACACTATAAAACGCGTTCGTTTGTCAGCATACCGCTTAAGATCGACAACCGCACCATAGGTGTGCTCAATCTGTCGGATAAGTCCACGGGCGAGGTGTTCAATAAAGAAGACCTAAAACTCATTCAATCCTTCGCGACCCATGCCGCAGTCGTCATGGAGCGGAATGTTTTTATTAATAAAACGGAAGAGCTCAAAAAGCTGACCATCACGGACCCGCTAACCGGTCTGCTGAACCGAAGGTACCTGTATGAACGGCTAAAGGATGAATTGGCCCGGTCTGCGCGCCATGGCCACTCTTTCGGCCTTCTCATGCTGGATATCGACGGGTTTAAATATTGTAATGACACCTTGGGCCATCCTGTCGGCGACAAAGTCCTGAAGGCCGTGGCAGAGACCTTGCTGAATGCCGTGCGTTCCATAGACATCGTGGCGCGATACGGCGGCGATGAGTTCATGGTAATTCTGCCCGAGACCGTCAAGTTAGTCGCGGTAGATATAGCGGAGCGGATACGGGAAAATGTGTCACAGAAAGTGATCCTCGCGAACGACGAATCCGCGCCCCTATCGTACACCGTTACAGCCAGCATCGGGATTGCATGCTATCCCGAACATGGGAAAACGGTTGAAGCGCTGCTTGACAATGTTGACAAGGCACTGTACCGAGCCAAGAACGAAGGAAAAAACAGGGTAGAGGTCTTCGCAAAACATGCCATTTAGCTCGCTCAAGAACGGAGAGTTCATTGGCCGGCAGGATGAGTTGTCTGCCCTCTATAAGAGAGTTCTCATGGCTGAATGGGGCCAAGCTCAAAGCGTGGTCCTCTTTGGTCACCGGGGCATCGGCAAATCAGAACTCCTCAAACAACTCTTCGGTCACCTGTTCTGGAAGCAGGATCGGGTAGCTCCCTTCTCGTACACCGTCAACCCGGCACTCCTGTCCGTTGCAGCTTTTTCCAAGACCTACCTGATCGGGTTTCTTTGCCAACGACTAGCATTCCTGAAAAAAGAACAGGCGTTACTGTATCAGGATGGGATATCAATTGATGGTCTTTCCCTCCTCATTGAGGAGTCGGAAGCAGGCTGGGCGAAGGAGATTCTTGACCAGTATATCCAGTGCGCCGGTGATCCCCTCGATTCCCTCCGCATCGCGCTTGCTGCCCCGCACCGCTCATCGCTTTCCACAGGGATGCCTGTTGCCGTCCTGCTCGACGATTTTCACTGGATAAAGGGGCTCCGTATCGATGGCGTTCCCGATGCCCGCTTAGCATCTCTTTTTCAAGAGGCGATAACGCACAAAAAAACACCGCATATCATCAGCGGGAACGCACCGGAGCTCCAGGAAATGCCTGTCGTGAGCGGCCTTGAGCGTATCCTGGTAACTCCCTTAGGACCTGAGGGCGCCTCGGCAAGAGCAAGTGCGCTCCTGAGCGCTTATGAGGCAACGGGAACTGTCCCCCCCCTGCTCCTGCGCCATCTGGGGGGAAATCCCTTTTACCTGGGCTGCGTCGTCGCAAAAGCGTGCTCGAAGAGCAATCCCGACGAGAAGGATTTCTGGAATGCATACATTCAAGAAATCATGGAAGGACAGCTAGTGCTTTCCTGGTCTACGGTCTTGAAGGGTTTTTTCCCGGACCTGGGGATGCGGAGGGTGGCACTTGCTATAGCCTATAAAATTCATCACACCGCCGAACCTCTTTCCTGCCAGCGGATCGCAAAGTCCTTTGCTCTGACTGACGATCGTGCGCATGATGTCGCATATAACCTGTATCTCGCGGGTATCATTCGCGGAGAGTTAGGCGTGTTCAGGGCCGAGGAAGACCGGGTATTACGGGACGTTATCGACTGCCTCTACCTGCGGGAGGTCTTGACGAAGTCCACCCACGAGCTCACGGAATATTTCCTTGCGGCATTAGTACCGCAAAAAGGACATGTTGCCCGATATGACATGGCCCTGCCGATGGTCAAGGAGGCCGAGCTTATTGCGGCGCAGGGCCTCGAGCAAATTGGCAAAAACCTGAACTTGAACCCTGAGACCATCGGGCAGCTGCAAATAGCCGTTATCGAGGCATGCATCAATGCGATTGAGTACAGCAGGGGGCGTGGGGACAACATCTATGTCAGCGTCATTGTGGATGAGGACCAGCTGGAAGTTTCGGTAGAAAGTGCCGGTCCGGAGTTCATCATTCGGGAAACGGGTGAACCTTTCCGCGATCAGGAGGCCGCGAAGGGACCCGGGAGAGGATGGGGCATAAAACTGATGAAACGCTTTGTGGATGAAATCGAGTTTGAAAAAACCGCTCTTGGCACGAAAATTGTGCTGATAAAAAAAATTGAAAAATCTACCGGTAGAAAAAAGGAGAGTGCGATAAGCCATGAGTAATTTCTCGTTATCGTCAAGATCGTCCGGAGACATAGCCGTCATGATGCCCAAAGGCTATATCAATGACATCGCGGCGGAGTGTCTCGAACAGGAAAACGAGCAGTTTCTCGGACATGGGATGAAGAAGCTCGTCGTCAATTTTTCCGATGTGAAATTTATCAACACTATCGGGCTCTCGGTTTTCCTGGGCATGATGCAGAAGACATTGGAAAACAACAGCATCCTCTGCTTCACGAACATGAAAAAAGACCACCAGGCTATTTTCGAGATTGCAGGTCTGATAAAGCATGTAAAGGTTTTTAAAGACGAAAAAGATGCATTTATTTATTTGGATGGAAGACCCTGATATGAAGGATAAAAAACTGCATCTTAAACGTCTGATGTTCAGCATTGCGTCGCTGGTGGACCTGGGACAGGAGGCAACCTCATCAAAAGACTTGATGTCAAAAATGAAGGCCGCACTCTTTGTGATCACAGGGACGTTGTCCGTACCTACCGCAGCCTTGTTCGTCTACCAGCCGAAACGACATGAACTCGATCTTGTCGTTGCAAAGGGCCACCGGGACATCGATGCGGAGGCTATCCGTCTCGGTGCTACGGCAATTCAGGTCAAGCAGTTCAGAATGAACGACCCCCATACTTTCCGTGACTTGTCGGCGAACTCATTTTTCGAGCAGAATAAGACCGTCTTGACGAACCTGCAGGCAAGGATTTTCCTTCCGCTTTTTGCAAAAGGGACATTTGTGGGCGCTATCACGCTCGGCAAAAAGATTGGGGGAGCGCCCTACCGTCAAGGGGAAAAAGATGTTCTCAGGGTCATAGCACATCAAATGGCTATTACGCTGCATAATGCTCACTTGTTCCTGGAGCTTTCCAAGAAAGCGACAGAAAACCGCAGGCTCTACAGGAACATGCAGCGGATCTACAATGACACCATCCAGGCATTTGCAGCAGCCATTGACGCCAAGGACGGATACACCAAGGACCATTCCTACCGCGTGGCAAGCTATTCGGTGGCAATTGCGAAAGAACTGGGATGGAAGAAAAAAGACATTGAAGGGATCTATGTCGCCGGTCTCCTCCATGATATCGGGAAGATCATTATTGACACCGGCCTGATCAGAAAAGGGGAAAAGCTAACGGCCGGCGAAATAAACGAAATACGGAAACATCCTGAGATTTCGTACGATATCCTTTCCAAGGTCAAGTTCCCCTGGAAAGATATCGATAACTTCGTCCGTCACCATCATGAGCGGATGGATGGCAAGGGGTATCCCGATGCCCTCATGTCGCGGGAATTGAGTGAAGGAGTCAAAATCCTCTCCCTCGCGGATGCCTTTGACGCGATGACGACGGACCGCCCCTACCGCCATAAACTGGGACTCGATAGAACATTCCAAGAATTCATCGAATGCTGCGGAACGCAGTTCGACGAAAAAATTACCGGGACTTTTTTTAATTTACTCCTCCGGGAATTAAGCGGCGAGGTCATGGAGCTGCAGATACTCCCGCTTTTGAACAATGGCGATGAAGGCTACCTTGCCGATGGCGGAACGGTCGCAAGGACGTGACTTATGGCCGTCCACCTGCCAAAAACCAGGTCTTGAAGCGAATCTCGCGCGGTCAGTTTTGGCTACAGCAAAATAGTGCCGGCTCGTTTGTCGACATTCGCTCTGCAATACGCCGCGGCCAATCTTGGCAGCAGTCCGATATTTCTTCGAGCTGCCATCCAGACGTAACCCCCATTAGAAGATTTTGCTCGCGACAATAAGAGAACGACGTACTGCATTTGATAATCGGCAAAGGTAATTGATTCCGGGCTTTTTCAACTGCCGCAGCTGTAATGCCTATTGCTCGAACGTGATTGAGACCGTTCCTCTCTTTCCGTGGCAACTTGGCGGGTGATTTCGCCAAGCGGAACCTGGATC
>Ga0187771_10004330_pt1 | contig 10000 bp, 5 predicted proteins | sample 0116_SJ02_MP15_1_FD_133139 | JGI IMG/M metagenome (GOLD analysis project Ga0187771, IMG submission 133139) | Tropical peat soil microbial communities from peatlands in Department of Meta, Colombia - 0116_SJ02_MP15_10_MG | ecosystem: Environmental > Terrestrial > Soil > Wetlands > Peat | place... | reverse complement strand
GCGGTCGCGGCCGCGCTACTGCTCTTCCCCTCGATGGCCGCCGGCCTTCCCCACGGGACCGCCGCCGGCGTGAGCCAGGGGTCCCAGCTTCCCCCGGCTAGCCTAGCTTCCTACGCCGCCGCACCCCCGGCGCTTCCCGCCGTGCCTGCCCCGATCCTCTCGCTCCACGATGCCCTATCCGTTGTCGTGGGAGCCGCGTCGGGCGGCCAGAGCTCCTCCCCGGCGCACGGGAGCCTCCTCCCGGCTCCGGAGGGACGGACCCCAGGATGGGCAGCTTCGGCCTTGCGACCGGCCGGCAGCCCGGGGTATCAGGAGCAGACGCTCGTGCTGGCGAACGACACCCTTCTGCCGGGGGACTATCTCCCTCCGCGCGTCTCCGAGCCGTACAACCTCGCCGTCGATCCCGTGGACGGGCGACTGTTCGTCACGAACTACAACTCCTCGGACGTCTCCGTCCTCTCCCTGCAGAACGACTCGCTCCTCGCCGTCGTACCCGTCGGAACGCAGCCGACGGCGACCGTCTACGACGCCGCGAACGACCAGGTGTTCGTGCTGAGCCAGGGCACGGACGCCGTCACCGCGATCGGCGGGTCGAGCGCGCGCGTCGTCGCGACGGCCCCCGTCGGGGGTCAGGCCGGCTCGTTCGGCTACCCGGCGCTTCTCGCGCTCGACCCGGCAAGCCAGCAGCTGTTCGTCGCGAACGTCGCCAACGCGACGATCTCGGTCGTCTCCGCCGTGAACGACACGGTCCTGACCACGATCCCCACCGACGTCGATCCGGTCGCGTTAGCGTTCGACCCGGCCAACGGGGAGGTCTACGTCGCCGAGGAGTCGTACTACCTGACCCCGAAGTGCTCGTTCGTCGCGGCGATCAACGGCTCCTCCGACACCGTCGTCGCCCAGATCCCGGTGGGGGAGTTCCCGGACGCCCTCGCCGTCGACCCCGTCACCGACACCGTCTACGTGGCGAACCTCGGGGCGAACAACGTGAGCGTCGTCAACGGGACGACCGACACCGTCACGGCGACGGTCCCGGTCGGCGTCCTCCCGGACGCGATCACCTACGTCTCGGTCTCCAACCAAGTGTTCGTGGTGAACGGGAACTATGAGGACTACGGCACGGGCTCGGTCAGCGTCTTCTCCGCCGCCAACGACACCGTCCTCAAGACCGTCAAGGTCGGCTCCGTCCCGGCGAACATCCTCGCCGACCCCGCGACCGACCAGGTGTTCGTGCCGATCACGGGGGGGTCCGTCGTCGTCGCGTTCAACGCCTCCAACGACTCGATTATCGCTCGCGTCCCGGTCGACTCGAACCCGTTCGGATTGGCCGTCGTCGATGGGGCCGGGGACGTCATGGTCGCAGACCTCGGTCTGGACGGCGGGACCGCCAGTCTCCGCCTGATCGCCGCGGTCTCCGACCGCCCTTCCCCGCCGTTGCCGCGGGCTCGGCAACCCGGGTTCATGGTCGACGACCCGCTCAACGGCGAGATCTACGTCGGCACCTCGGGCACCTCGACCCTAGAGGTGTTCAACGCGTCGACCGACGCGCTCGTCACGATCATCCCGGTACCGTCCGGGGTCGGGCCGATGGCGTTCGACCCTACCACGAACGAGGTCCTCGTCTCCGGTTCGTACGAGACGAACGTGACGATCGTCAACGCCACCTCGAACACGGTCGCGGCGACCGTCGTCGTCGGCGCCTCGCCGGCGGCCCTCGCGGTGGACGTCGCGACCGGGGACCTCTACGTGCTGGACGAGGCGTCGGAGAACGTGACGGTCGTCTCCTTGTCGACGGACCGCACCATCGCGAACCTCAGCACCGACTGGAACTCGGTCGGGATCCTCTCCGATCCCGAGAACGGGATGGTCTACGTTCTGAACGAGGGCTACGAGCCGGTCTGTATCTCGGGCTACGGCTGCATCTACCTCAACGGCTCGGTGATGGCGATCAACGGGGCGACCCGGACCGTCGCCGGGTCCGTCACCCTCCCCGGGCTCGAGTACGGGTTCGCCCTCGACCCGGCGAACGGGGAACTCTACGTCGGCGGGCTCAGTGACGACGCGGTCTGGGTCGTGGCGACCTCCACCGAACAGCAGGTCGCCGCGGTCGACGTGGGGGCGCAGCCCGCGAGCATCGCCGTCGACCCGGTGGACGACGAGATCTTCGTCGCGAACTACAACTCCTCGAACGTGAGCGTGCTCTCCGGGGCGACGAACACCGTTCTGGGGAACGCCAGCACCGGTGCGAACCCTCGATGGATGGCCGTCGACGCGACGGGAGCGAAGGTCTACGTCGTGAACACGGGCTCGGAGAACCTCACGATCCTCAACGCGACGACGTTCCAGACGATCACCGTCCCGATCGGCGCGACCCCCGCGATCCCGATCGTCGCGGCCCCGACCCAGGCGGCGTGGGTCTCCAACTACGGCTCGGGAACGATCTCGATCGTCTCGCAGGTCCGGTTCCCCACGGTCTACCCGGTGACGTTCTCCTTCACCGGGCTCCCGGCCGGGGCCCGCTGGTCGGTGATGGTCGGCGACCGGCGGCTGGTCGGGGTGGGCGCGGCGTGGTCCGCGTACTTCACCAACGGCACGTACCCGTACCTCGTCGAGGCCCCCGCCGGTTACCACCTCACGGGCGCGCCGCCGGCCGGCTCGGTCGCCGTGAACGCCGGCCCCGTGGCGTTGTCCTACGCCATCGTCTCTGGCGCCGCCCCTCTGCTGACGTTCCGCGAGGCCGCGACGCTCTACGCTCCCGTGCTCTGCGTGACGATCGCCGGCGAGCTGACCCAGTGTGACCTCCTCTCGAGCCGCGTCACCTTCCAGAACCTCTCCGAAGGGGTCTACCCCTACGCGGTGGAGGTGCCCGCCGGCTTCGAGGCGACCGTTAGCAGCTCCGGCCATGCGCTGCCGACGAGCGGAAACCTGACCCTCGGCTCCGGCGGTCTCAAGGCCACGGTGACGTACCACCCGGTGTACGCGGTCTTCTTCCTGGAGACCGGCCTCGCTCCGGGGACCGTCTGGTCGGTCACCATCGCCAAGCAGACGTACTCCTCGAACACGACCTCGATCCTCGTCTACCTGACCACGGGCCGGCACGGGTTCCGGGTCGGGGTCCCCCCAGGGTACAAGGCGCGACCGTCGTCCGGCACGGCGAACGTCCGGACCGGGCTCCTGACGGTCCCGATCCGGTTCACCGTCCACACGAAGTAGACGTCGGGGATCCACCAGCAGCCCACCTCCCCTCGCACTGCGGCGGAGGTCGATCGCCGAGGCCGCGCGGCGCTCGAACCGCGCCGGCGGGGGGAGGCGGAGACGAAGTATCCGGCGCTACGGCAAGCTCATCCTAGGGCCGGAGGACGGCCCGACCGTGGGCCACTCCCGCGGGCCCCACCGAGCGATCTCCTGGAAACGGCCCTCGGCCGCGCGGGACGCCATCGGCCGCATGCGACGAGGCCGGCCAGGAACGGGGTGGCCGCCATCGCGGCGGTGGGGCCCGAACCGAACCGACCGCTGACCACAGCGGGCGCCTCGGCCGTCGAGAATCGGATCAAGAGGGTGCGCGTGCGGTTCGGCGCGCTCACGGAGAGGTTGCCGGTCGACGGATACGCGAAGGTCCCGTTCGGTCCCCACACGCTGTAGTTGTAGGAACCGTTCTCCAGCAGGAAGGAAAGGCTGTGTCGCGAGGTGTTCACGCTCAGGTTCATCTGACCCGTGACGTTCACGCCCCACACCGCACCCCGCGGGAGGCCGGTCTCCTCGAAGGTGATGCGCTGCGAGATGAACTTGAACCGGATCGTCGTCGTGACGGAGTGCGACGGGACCTTCACCACCCCCTGGGCCGGGGTGGCCTTGTAGTACGTGTTGAGGAGCTCGGTCTGGAACTGCCAGGGCCCGCCCACCACGACGAAGCTCAGGAGAGTACCGTCCGCGGGGACGTCGGCGACCTGAACGGCGCTCGCGACCGAGACCACGCTAAGGTTGCCGTAGGCGGTGGTGACGACGAGGGCCCCGAGGGCCGTGTCGTAGGCGGCCCACACGGGCAGGCCCGGATACGGCTCGACGACGGCCGCCTCGACCTGGAACGTCGTCTCGGAGACGAAACGGACCCAACCGAACGAGGGGTTCCAGAAGAAGAGCTCGTTCGCGGCGGGGTCCTGCGCGCCCGGTCCGGTCAGGCTCCCCGCGCTTACGTTGGCAAGGACCGAGAGGGTTGTGTCGGCAAGGACGACGGTGGGACCCTCCGCGTTGGTGACGAAGAGCTCGTCGTGCGCCGAGACGCACTGCAAGCTGTCCGGGTAACCGCCCAGGCTGGCCGTCGCGAGGACCGTCCCGTTGTTCGGGGCGACCCGTGCGACCTCTCCGAGGCCTCCCAGCGTGACGTACAGGTCCCCCGTGTGCGCGTCGTAGTCGACCGCCTGGGCCGGCCCCGCGACCGGGATCGTGGCGACCACGCGGTCGTTCGAGTCGCTCAGCACGGTGAGGTTGTCGGTGGCGTTGTTCGTGACGAAGATCTCTCCGAGGCTCGGGTCGTAGGCGAGCGCGGACGGCGAACCGCCAATCGGGGCGACCGCGATGATACTGTCGGAGGCGTCCGAGATCACGTCGACGTCCCCCCCCACGACCACGAACAACGTCCCCCGCGCCGGGTCGTAGAGGATCGCCCCGGGCACTCCACTGACGTTCACCGCGGCGACCGGGGCGAAGGTCTTGCCCGAAACGACGCTCACCTCGCCGAAGCAGGTGTCGGTGACGAACAGCTCCCCCTTCCCGGGGTCGTAGGCGATGCCGTCCGGGCATCCCCCACCCACGCTCTGCTCGGCGTAAGGGAACTCGTTGGGGCCGCCGTGACCGAGCGCCGACTCTAGGAAGACCTGCCAGGAGACCCCGTAGGCGAGTCCCGTCTCACGGAACGTCAGGGTCTCCATCGGCGCGAACCGCACGTGGAGGCGGGTCGTCCCAGAGACGTTGACCAGGGTCTGGTTGACGGACCCCTTGCCCGTGACGCTCTCCACCCCGTAGCCCGCGGGCGGGGTCAGCTCGAAAGTGGTCACCCCTACGCTGACCCCGAGGGTGATCGCCTTACCGAGCGTCGAAAGGTTGCGCGCCGGCACGCCGACCGAGACGTTCCATTCCGCTCCGGCCGGCGCCCCGGTCTCGTCGAACGTTAGGGGAAAGAGAGGTCGGGCCGTGAAGACGATCGGGACCGAGACGTTGGTCGAGCCGACGACCAAAGAGCCGGAGGACGGCGTGGCGAGGTACCACGTGTCGAAGCCGACCTCGTAGCTGTAGGTGCCGTTCGGGACCACGAAACCGATCTCCGCCGACGTCGAGCTGACGTTCCTCCCGTCCAAGACGACGGACCATGGGGTGCCGTTCGGAAGGCCGCTTTCGGAGAACGTCACGCCGACGACGCTCACGGGGGGTTCCGCGAGGACCTCGTCCTCTGCCCAGAGCGCCACGTAGAGGAGGTTCTGCGCGGGGTCGTAGACGATCCCCTCCGGGCCTGGGGGGACCGGTACGGTCGCGAACGCGCGGTCGAACGTGTCCAGGAACGTCACCAGATCGCTCGCGTACCCGTTACCGACCGCCGCGACCACCTCCCCTGAGGCGGGATCGTAGGCGAAGGCGTTGGGGTAGCCCACAACATTGGAGCTGGCCAGGAGCTGGCCGGTCTGACCGAAGATCTGTACCTCCCCCTCGGCCCCCTCGCCGACGAAGATCTGTTGCCGGCCCGGGTCGTAGAAGATCGAGGTGGCGTAGGGGAGCGCTTCGAGGCCCACCGTTACCGTGTCGGACGTGTCGTTGATCTCGGCGACCCGGCCCGAAGCCTCGCCTTCGCTCGCGACAAAGATCGCACCGAGCGGGGCGTCGTACGTTAGGGCGGTCGGGATGTTCCCTACGTTGGGTATCCGGACGTACTGCGAGTAGTTGGACGTCGAGATCGCCCAGACGGTGTTCCCACCCCCCATCGCTACGAACACCTGGGACGTCGACGGGTCGTAGACGATCCCCAGCGGTCCGTAGCCGATCTGGAAGGTGGTGACCACGGAGTCGTTGGCCCCCGAGACGACGGTGACGTTCCCCAGGCCGTTCGCGCCGCAGCAGGTCGTTACGAAGACCTCTCCATTCGCCGGGTCGTACGCCAGCCCTTGAGGCTCAGCCCCCGCGGGCATCGCGATCGTTGCGACGACAGCGTTGCTCGAATCGGAGATCGCGCTCACCGTACCCGATTCGGCGTTCCCGACGAACACCTGGCCGACCGCCGGATCGTAGGCGACCGCCTCCGGGTCATCCCCCACGTGGATCGTCGGGTCGCTGGCCAAGGCGTTTCGCGAGGAACGAGTGGGTGCCTGTCCCGGGACCGGAGCAGCGGCGAGAACCGCCCTGCCCGCTCGTTCCCGGTGAGCCGGCGCGGTGTCGGACGTGGGAGCGAGGCTCTCCGCGACGTGCGCCCGAAGGAATCCGTGGCCCGGTACTCGAGGGCCACCAGGAACGGCAACGACCGAGGCGGGGAGTGCGAGCACGAAGATGACTCCACATACGAAGAGGGACCTCACGAATCTGCTGACCACACTCGCACCCCCGGTTCGAGGGCCCTAAGCCGTCTCCTACCAAAGGCTTGGCGAGGAGCACCCGTGGGCCTGGGTCAGGCTCAGCTCCTCGCCCGCGCGTCCTTTAGGGTCCCGGATAGAGTCCCGGGCAGCACAGGGACGGCAACGCCCGGAGACTCCGCCTACCGAGGCAGTCTGTCTGCTCCCCAGCAGCCCGGTCGGTCAGTCCGTAACCAGCCTAGGCCGGGTGGCGGAGTGGGTCGAAACCTGTCTCTTCGCCCAGAGCCTCCGGCCCCGGGGCCCACCCGGCGTGGGACGCCCCTCCGGTCGGGAGAGAGTGGAATGGGTTGCCGATGGCTCAGCTCCGCGGACCTACGCCACGGTGGCGTTGAAGTAGATCGTGAAGGTGAACGAGTCACCCTGGCAGCCGTTGCCGGCGATGCTCTCGAGCCCGATGGTCTGGAACCACGGGAACGACGATCCCGAGCTAAGGGAGGGGCTGTACCCCGAGTTGGCAACATAGAAGTCGCCGGAGTTGCAGGGGCTGCTCGGGCCCGTGACCGGGCCAGCGGCGTACACGCCCGCGATCGAGGCCGGCAGCGACCCAACGTTCTTCACGTAGACGCTGTCCGACAGCGGCATCGTGCAGGACGCTCCAGGATAGAGGCCGCCGACCGTCATCGTCACCACGGACGGGGTCAGCGTCACGTTGCAGGTAAGGTTCGGGTCGGTCTTCGTCACAGCCGGGAAGGCGGGTCCGATCCACTGGATGTTCAGCGTCCCTGCGGAGGCGTTCCCGTTGAGGGTGACCTGGGAAGTGAACGCCGCGTAACCGACGCCCACCGCCAGGATCGCTACGACCACGGCCACGAATCCTCCGAGCCTCTTTGCCTGCATTTTTCTCCGTCCTACGAGGCGCTCGCGCGCGAATGGCCTACAGTGAGGGGTATGATTCGGGTTCCGAATGATATCGAGCGATTGTCGGTATGATTCTCGACGCTGTCCCACGGTTTCGTCCGTTCCGCAGGGTCCAAGGTTGGGAGGGGCTAGACCCCTCTCTCGTCAGGCGGCCGATGTTCCGGGGACGCCGACGGCGGTCGCGTTGCCCCCAGGGCACCATGGTGCCTCCGCGGCCCAGTTCGAGCGGACCCGCCAACTACGCTCCCTTGGACCGCGAGAAGGCCCAACCACCGGGCGCAGCCTCGCGGTCGTGGGCGATGCCATGAAGTGCGAAGGATGCGGAGCGGACCTTCCGGAAGGAGCGAGGAGCTGCCCGAACTGCAATCGCGCGGTCGGGCTCGGCCAGAGGACGGAGGCCGAGACCGTCCACGTCGCGGAGAAGACCGGCGAAGTGGCGGGCCGGGTCGGGCGAGGTATCCTGAGCGGCGCGAAGAGCTTGGCCTCCGGGGCCAAGAAGGGGTTCAAAGGTTCCGAGGAAGAGAAGAAGCAGCAGTCCTAGACCCGCTCCCGAGTCGGGGGCTCCAGCGCGCACGCACGGTCCCGCCGCCCTGGTTGGAACGCTGAAGGGGCGTCCCTCCCCGCTCAGGCGGACCTTCGGGTTCGTTTCGCGAGCACCAGTCGGAGCTCCCATCGTGGGACCACTGACCGGATGTCCCGGAAGGACGCGAGGTCGCCGGTCGCCTCAAAGAGATGGGCGGGCTCCGCTAGGCAGCCTCGAGCTACGCCCGCCGCGCTCATCGCCCGCTCCCGGCGAACGGCAGCCAAGCCGGCTCCACGGTGACCATCCCGCGGCTCAGGGGAACCGTGGGGGCGGAGAGGCAACGGTCCTCGTGGTCGAGCAGGATCGCCACCGCGGCCTCTGGGGCTAGCGACCAGGGCAGCCGGATCCGGTGCCCGCACGCCAGCTTGGCCTGGGTCCCCACCGGCGCGTCCAGCTCCGTGTCGTCCCCCATCGTCGCTACTCCTCCGCGTAGATCAGGCTGGACGGAGCGCGCCGGATGCGTCGGGTCGCCGCCGCGATCCCGACCGAGGCGAGCACCCCTGCCATCCCGACCGCGAGAAGGTCTGCCAGGGGGATCCCGGCGACCGTGGTGGGCAAGCTCACTTCGATCTGGACGTCGTAGGACATCGTCCGGAACGCTCCAGCCTCCTCGCTGAAGGCGACGGCCACCGCGGCGAGCTCGGGAGAAGCGAACGAGACCGAGCCGGCCGCGGAAACGGGGACCCCCGAGTCGGTGGCGTTGGACATCGACCCCGTCCCGTTGAGTCCTAGGCGCTCGAGTGCGGAGCCGGAGGAGTTCGAATTGCTGGCGAGCAGCCAACCCGTGGCGGTCGTGGGCGTGAGGTGCTCGTCCGTCGGGGAACTGGCGGAGGCGGCGAACCCTAGGACCAAGTGGTCCCCTGCCGCTTGCCAGGACCAGTTCGCCATGGAGAAGGCGACGGTCACGACGTTCGTCGGTCCGCTCCTCGAGCCCTCGTACGCCGGCAGGATGAAGTTCACGCCCAGGTCGACGGACCCGACCGCGGGCCCGGCCGCGCCGGCAGCCACGACAGGGACACGGGCCGAGTACGCGAGGTTGTATGCGTCGTCCGTCGAGCGGTTCGAGACGTTCCAGACGGCGCTCGCCAGGCCTGCCGAGGCGACGACCGAGCCGGAAGGAGCCATCTCGTCCACCGTCATGCCCCCGAGCGTCATTCCCGCGCCGTGGCTGGCGAGCGGAGAGACCACCACGGACGGCGACATCGCCCCGAAGTCGCAGAGGACCTGGCCGTTCGTCCAGGAGATCCCAGAGTCCGCTCGGGGTGGGTAGGGGGCCGCCGCAGCGAGTGGGAGGGAGGCCGCGAGCCCGAGCCCGGCCAGGGCGAGGACGAGGCCTTTCACGCCGATCCCCCCGCGCGCCATCGGACCTACCACCGCGGAGGAGGGTCACCCCGTTTTTGGTCCAACAACGGAATCGGTTGGTCCAAACCCGCGTGCTCAGGGCCGGAGGAGCTCCGACCAGGTCGCGAGCAACCGCTCCACCCACTCGTCCGCCAGGCTCTCGCGATACGTCACCAGGAGCCGGACGACCCGGTCCCGGTCCCCGACCTGGAACGTGCGAAATCGGTCCCGGCGCCCGGTCGTGAGGAGCCCCGCGACGGAGAGCCTGCCCAGATGCACCGAAAGGCGTCCCGAGCTCAACCCGGTGCGCTCGGTGAGCTCCGGAACGGTGGCCCCCGGCGCTTCGAGGAGGGCCACGAGGAGGCGTCGCGCGGACGGCGACCGGGTCAAGCGGAGCAACCCCCGGTCCCCCAGCGGAACCTCGGAGGCGAAGTAGTGGTCCTGGTGCTCGCTTCGCTCTCGGTGCAGCAGGTTGGCCTGGCTCAGCCGGTCGAGATGGTAGACCGTCTCACCCCAGCCAATAGCGGCGGCGCGCTGGACCTCCCGTGCCCCTATGCCGGGGGATCTGCGGACGACGTCGTACACCCGCCTGCGGGTCGGGAGG
>Ga0187771_10004329_pt1 | contig 10001 bp, 11 predicted proteins | sample 0116_SJ02_MP15_1_FD_133139 | JGI IMG/M metagenome (GOLD analysis project Ga0187771, IMG submission 133139) | Tropical peat soil microbial communities from peatlands in Department of Meta, Colombia - 0116_SJ02_MP15_10_MG | ecosystem: Environmental > Terrestrial > Soil > Wetlands > Peat | place... | reverse complement strand
CTGGGTCGCGCGCGAGCATGTTGTACTTTTCGTCACGCCAGTAGCAGTAGATGCATCCTTCCTGACATCCAACGTACGGGTGTGCACTGTACTTTGTCCAGAACCAGCCGCCATCCACGTGCTTGTGAAGATTGAGGATTCGCTTCGGCTCGTAAGGTGCGAATTTGACTCCCGTTCTCTGCGCTCCCTCCATTCCACCTGCCCGCCTAGTAGCATCCTCTGCCTGCGCTCCGCACCTCATTGAAGCGGAGTCCACGAACAGAAAGAATTCTGTTCGCGTGAGGCGAGAGAATACTAACATTATTGTGTGTCATGTGGATTATGTTAGGCTGTGGGGAACGATGGAGCAACCTCCTGCCCAGCGTGGTTTGGGGATAAGTCCCCTGTTGATTCTCGCATGGGCGATCATCATCTTCGTCATCTTCTTCATACTGATGCTGTCGACACTGAGACGGTAGAATCTCGCGTGAAGATCAAGGCATTACATCGATGCGACCGAAGATGCCTCCCGCGTTGAGGATTTTGTGCACGTGATCGGTTCCTAGGGCGAACCCGGCGTGGGTGCTTCATTTTAGGCCCAATTAGTTTCGACTGATATGGAGTGGGTTCCACCCTTGCTTGGGTAGGTGCCACCCTGTCTCTTCTGACGTTTGTCGATGTGGCCTCATGGGTACGGATTGGTCGTGCGCTCACTTGTTAGGGCTAAGGGCTTGCGATGGGGGATGTTCATGGTACATGGACGTACCGAAGACGGAACGCTAATATACCCAACGACCATGCCACTAAAACACACGAAAAGTGGAAGCCATGACGCCACACAAACGACAATTCGGACTTGCATTTCTCCTCATGACGGCATCAGTACTCGCTCTCTACCCAACTATGACGCTTGAAACTCCCCAGCAGAAGTCCGCAGTCGTATCGATCAAAGCCAACGGCCAGGCGTTCGCGAACGTGAAAGGCAAGCCTAGCGGCAATTTCTCCGCCGCGGCCTTGACACTGTACGGTTCAGTCCGTTCCGACTGCATTGGAGGACTCGAAATGGGCGATTTTGCTGGCAGCTTACAAATTGGATTGGCAAACTACACGGTAACGAACGGCGAAGGCGGTTTCAACAAGAAAAACAACATTGACATCAACGCGAAGGCAAGCGCCGCGGGCAAGAAGCTCGAACTAATCCTGCACGGCACAACTCAGAACAACACCGTGGTCTTCGATTCTAAGCGAAGCACACTATTCCCGCTCTATTTTCTCTCCCTCAAGGGCACGGCAAACGTCACCCTGCCTAACATGAGCACGTGTACGATCAAACGTGAAAACGACCACTTCCCACACAACAACGCCACAGTGACAGTCACGCAAAACAACACAGTCACGGAGACTGTCACGAAAGTTCAAAACTCTACTGTAACAGCCACCGTGACCGATACTACAACTGTGACAGAACAACCGACCACAGCAACCGAGACTGTAACACAGACCGTAACCCAGACAGCATCTCCCGTAACAGTAACTACCACGGAGACTGTAACGAGCACGATCGCAAACTCCACCATAACGGTAACAGAGACGGGAACGAGCGCAACACCTTAGGTTCTAAGAGAGCGAGTCCCTTCCACCTTTCCCACCTTTTTCTATCATGATCCCAGCCACCGACTTGACCTCGCCGTGCATGAATGCCAAAGGTGTTAAGGACATCAAGCGCTCCACTGAGCGCCCATGCTCGAGTCATGGGAGATCAAGTTCCGGCCTGAAGCTGAATCGATACGTCGGATGGCGAAGGAGTTCGCTGAGAAGGAGATCGCCCCGATCGCGGACCGAATTGACCGCGAGAACAAGTACCCGATGGACCTCTTCGAAAAGATGGCAAGGCAGGGGCTCTTCGGCATGTGCACCCCTCCAGAATACGGAGGATCCGGCCTAGACCTTCTGTCCACAACAATAGCTGGAGAAGAAATCGCCAAAGTCAGCATGTCAGCCTCCCTACTGGTCGACATTCAGGCCGCGGTTACAGCTGCACCGATCGCTAAATTCGGAAGCGAGAAACAGAAAGAGACATACCTAAGCGACTTAGCGGCTGGGAAGCGGATTGGCGCCTTCTGTCTCACCGAGCCCATCGCAGGGTCAGATGCGGCATCGATAGAGACGAAAGCCGCCAGGGAAGGAGACCATTACGTTCTGAACGGGACGAAGACTTTCATCTCTCAGGGGGAGGTCGCGGATCTTGCGCTCGTCTTCGCTAGAACCGGCGGATCCGAGCTCACGGCCTTCCTGGTCGATAAGATAGCGTCACCGTTCAGGGTCGGGTCAAAGATTGAGATTATGGGGTTCCGCGGGACCGGAACTGCTGAGCTTGTCTTCGAGAACTGTAGGGTTCCGAAGGAGAACGTGCTAGGCAAGGAAGGCGACGGGTTCGTCATCGCTATGCTGACGCTTAACGAGTCGAGGATAGGAGTCGCTGCTGGCGGAGTTGGGCTTGCTCAAGCCGCATTCGACATAGCGGTTGACTATGCGAAGCAGCGGAAGGCATTCGGTCGGCCCATCGGCCAATTCCAAGCTATTCAATGGATGCTGACGGACATGTTGACTCAGATCCACTCCGCGCGGCTGCTCACGTACCATGCTGCCTACCTGAGAGATCAGCAACAAGACTTCGTGAAGGAAGCCTCAATGGCGAAGGTTTTCGCAAGCGAGCTTGCAGTTGAGGCCACACGACGCGCAATTCAGATCCTAGGAGGATATGGCTACACCAAGGACTATCCGCTCGAACGTTACTACCGCGATGCGAAACTGCTCGAAATAGGCGAAGGCACCAGCGAAATCCAAAGACTCATCCTGGCCAGAGAGATCTTGCAACTCTGAAGAAACATAGGCGCCTGATCTCGCTTCTCGGCCGTCCGATCTGTACTGCTTGAGCGTTGGGAGAGCAACCAATCAATGCGATTGGCCTAGAGTCATCAATCGTCTTGCTCCATGACTTGGTCAAATAACAGACGGTATCGGCACCGTTGCAATCCTAGCGATGATCCACTTGCACACGCCTAAATCGTTCCCAAGATAATTGGTGTAAGGCGGAGTCTTTGGAGAGCAGACTAAAGATCACAGAGAAGCCATGCAAGACTGCTCTCTCGAAGACCGGAGTCCCGTCTTATGATTACAGTGTCAATCCGTATACTGGTTGCTGGCACAGTTGCGTATATTGTTACGCGAACTTCATGCGTCGTTTCTCAGGGCACATTCGAGACCCGTGGGGAAGCTTCGTTGATGTGAAAGTGAACCTGCTCGACGTGCTGGATGAGGAGTTGAAGAGAAGGCCGGGAGGCACAATCTGGCTCAGTAGCGTATGTGACCCGTATCAGCCTCTGGAAGGCAAGTATCAGTTGTCCCGAGGAATCGTTGACCTTGTATCCAGAAACAGCAAGTTCTCACTTTCCGTACTGACGAAGAGTAGTCTCGTTCTTCGTGACATTGACCTGCTCGAACGAATGAAAGAGAGAGTTGACGTTGGATTCACGATAACAACGTTCAATCAGAACGCACAGCCGATATTCGAGCCACACGCATCACCCGTCAACGATAGAATCAAAGCGCTCCGGAGATTGAGCGAGGCTGGTATCGACACATGGGTGTTCATCGCTCCGATTCTCCCCTATGTAACTGAAGAAGACCTTGAACTCGGATTGAAACGCTTGGCTGAGGCAGGCGTCAAGCGTTTGATGGCAGACCGCTACAACGCTCGTGGCATGATAATGCGGCAAACCCTCCAAGCATACGCGCGATGGACGCCAGGCGTGAACCTCGCGAAAGTGCGGGATCTTCTGTGGCATGGAGATCGATACTATCGAGAACTGGACAGAAAGATCGCTCGCCTATGGAAAGAAGCAGCCCACAGCTCCACCTATGAATGTGTGTTCTGAATTCTCGTGGAGTTCGCGCAAGGGTGTCATTCACCCAAGAAAGGGTGAGGCACACTTCTCCGCCGGGTCAAGACTCTCTTGGTAACTCTAGAGATCCAGAGGTGCATGGGTGAATCGCACTTGAAAACAAGTATTCTATTGATTCCGCCAACCTACCCCCCTCCCATGGGGGGGGGTCCGCCCGCTCAGGTCAGACAAACATGGAAAAGCCCGTCGATAGTCGAGACGAGGCTTGCGAAACTGTACCTGAACCAAGGGGGGATAGATGTGGTCATAGTCCCCTTTGGCGGGGAAGAGACCTGGCCAATCAGCATCAACACAACAAAGCGTCAATGACGACAATACATACTTACGTCCGTCGTTGCGCCTATTCTTTGCCGGCATCAATGGCGCTCGGTGAGACACTTGATTGGTTTTCGAAGCGTTAGGGACATTGCGGTCTTCGTCTTCGCAGACGTTGAGGAGCTGGATTTCGTGGGAGTCTACGAGGTGCTCTGCAAGAGCAGAGGCATGAGAGAGGAGGGCCTCCTAGGCTTCGACAATCCTCTAAGTGTTGACATCATCGCTCGAGAATCGCCGGTTGTGTGCAGAAATGGATTGAAGGTCGTGCCTCACAACATCTCATCGGATTTCAATTCATATGATCTCTTGATAATCCCTGGCGGCAATGGCGTTGCGGCTCTCATGAAGGATACGAGCTTACTCCAAAAGATACGTGAATTTGGACAGGATCACGTAATCTGCTCGGTATGCACCGGATCCCTGCTTCTTGGAGCTGCTGGTCTGCTGAGGGGGAAGAGAGCGCTGACTCACCACGAACACGTGGCGGAACTTAAGGCATACGCGGAGGCTGCCACAGGAAGAGTGCATGTGGATGGCAATGTGATTACAAGCGCCGGCATATCTTCTTCGATCGACCTCGGCCTTAAGCTGCTGGAAATGATCTACGATGAGAAGACTGCCCGTAAGGTCGCGGAGAGACTAGAGGTCCCGACTCACTAGAACCATTTACCAGGCGTTCTTCGATTACAGTGAGCTCTCTTGGATTCCTGAGGATATTTCACGGAGGCTTGGCTTCGTCGTCGTATCCTCCAAGAATTCAGCGCATAATAAGCGTCTTAAGAGCTCGTTACCGGGCTTGAGCGCCAGACTCGACATGCACATACGCTCCAATCTAATCTGTCAGAGCCAGCTGCATGCCACCTTTCCCTCGAGCCCACACATTTTAGGCTCTAAGGTGAGTCCGTAGCCGGTGAGGGCGCGATGTGCCCATCCGATCCTTCCCTCGTGAATCACACACCTGAGTAACTGCATACACGTTAACGCACGTGCCGTCACACGCTCTATTCTTGAGTATTAACTCGCCGTGATCACCAGAAGATAGGCTTGTTTTCTTCTACAAAGTCTGAAGAACTGCCTATTTGCTTAATAACTTGTACAACGCATCTCTACAGGGAGGCTTCTTTTTGGTTCTAGTGTCGAGTTTTGGAACATCTGGGGCTAAGGTTTCAGTGGACGGGATCTCTTTCTTCTTCCAATCGCAGCGTGCAGGCTGGAACGCCGAGTTGACCAAGAACCTTGTTCAATTCATCAACGAAACCAAGAGTTCACTGGACTGCGCCATCTACGACCTCCGAGATCCTACCGTTCTTGATGCGCTAAAGAATCAAAAACAACATGGAAAGAAGTTGCGCATAGCCTATGATGCTGGTAAGGCTCAGTCTGGAAGTTCGATGGTCGACCCGAAGCCCAGCGGAACTGATCAAGCAATCAAGAGTGCAGGGCCGGACAGCGTTGCTACACCTGTGCACGAAATCGGGGGGCACCTCATGCACGATAAGTTTCTAGTCCGTGACGGGTCTTCTCTCTGGACAGGTTCTGCAAATTTCACCGTTGGAGGTTTGCAGCTTCAGGACAATAACTGCTTATCACTTGACGCGCCTAAGATCGCTGCCAGCTATGAACACATCTTTCAAGATCTGCTTAATCCCGCACACCAGCACCCAACCCATAGTGGAACGGTCACCAGTTCGCAATCTCCCAGTGCGGTGAAGATTGGTGGTACGTCCATCGTGCCTTATTTTGCTCCCTCGGCAGGCGAGGGAGTGGAAACGGCGATTGCGTCAGCCCTTAAGAAGTCAAAGCGTGTGAGGGTGCTTGCCTTTCTCATTAGCGACCCTGGTATCTTGCAAGCCTTGTCGAATTTTAGGAGTGCGAGCTCAGATATTCGGGGGGTCTATGATAAGCACGGCATGAGCGACGCTACACGCGGTAAGAAAGACCTGTCGGGTTTCTGGTTCTTGAATGATAAGCGGTTCGTCCCAGCTCCCTCACATGCTTTCAATCCCAATGGCGAGCAGGATTTCATGCATAACAAAGTGATGATTCTTGACGACATCAGAGTGATCACAGGGAGCTACAATTTCTCGGAGAACGCCGAGGCGAACGATGAGAACCTCATGATAATCGACTCACCCAAGGTGGCGCAAGCTTACACGGCATACTTCAACGCTCTGTACACCAAATATGGAGGAAAAGCGTAGCAAGAGCCTCCACCGATCACGGATAGCAAATCGATATTACCGTCAACACTGGACGAGTAGATGGCAGAATTTCATCAAACCATTTCAGATCTTACGACGTGTATCCCTTATCGTCTTGTGAAAAATATCACTCCTGGGTATAGCGTATTGTTATAACTATAATACTTAAGTGTGTGAGTGACATGGTCGGCGCTTCGTCAGACACAAAGCGAGGAGGACTATCGATGGTCCTACAAGCCAATGGGAGAATGTCCAGAAGAAAGGACGGAAAATACTTCCTCTATCTTCCTAAGAATCTAGTCGAGGACAGCGGCTTCCCTTTCAAGCTGACATCTTCAGTTCCCGTCAGGGTCCTGATAGATCTCAAGGGTGAGAAGCTGCTCGTCACGCGCCTACCTGAGAATCGACAAAAGCGTAGGAAAAGACGGTAGATGCGTGGCTAGGAACCTCTGAGCGACACCCTGTGATGCTTTCGGTCGCTCCCAGACGACCTTGCAAATAGACGGGCCGTTGTATACGGCTCTGTAGAGTCCTGGACAGAGTCCCTCGGTTGAAAACAGCCAGCGATAATCCGATCAGCCTCCCTATCAACATCTTCCCAACGCAGCGACCGGGGGTCTAGTGGACAAGACTACTGAAATCAACTGGTATTGACAACACAACGGCTCGTCTCTTACACTCCATCGCATCGGCCATTGTTCAACATCATGCTGTTTTTCTTTTGCCCCGGTGCTGGAGGAACCCGAACTCTTATCTTTGCGACTCGTTCTGCCCTGATGTATGCCGAGGCCTTCGTGGGACGAATATTTCGTGCAACTTGCGGACTCCGTCGCATCCCGCTCTACGTGCGACCGGGGACGAAGTGGTTGTGTAATAGTAAAGGACAGACGTATTCTTTGCACAGGTTACGCTGGCTCTCCGCCCGGAATGCCCCACTGTGATGACGTAGGTCATCAGATTAGAAAAGTCACGGATGATAGCGGCGTAACAAGAGAGCACTGTGTACGCACAATCCATGCGGAGCAGAACGCTCTGATTCAAGCCGCCAAGTTCGGGATACCATTGGATGGGGCCACCTTGTACTGTAGAATGGAACCTTGCAGAACCTGCGCCATGAGTATAGTAAGCGCCGGAATAAAGAAGGTTGTGTGCGAGAAAAGATATCATGCAGGAGATGATGCTAGAAGCATTTTTGCCGAGTGTGGCGTCCAACTTGTGGTTCTGAATGATAAGGTTGAGAGATATGATAACCGCCCCCCTTCCGCAACACGCCCGGCAGAATTACACATAGGGCCTTGAACGAGGAAATAGTCAAACGACAATAGTAAGACCATTACCTTACTTCCTTCGGTTGTATGGCGGGCCGGTAGAATACGATGGGTTATACTCGCAGATGCACAATGTTGGAGACCCTGTACTTGTCTGTGCCGTCCATGAAAACCCTGGTGCCCCTTCCCCATGAAGGATCTCTGGGAATCCCTCTGAAGAATGGAAACTGGTCCACGACTTGAAGACGCTTGTCCCATCTACTAACAATGCTGGCGTCCTTCAGCGCCCACCTTACGACGGCTTTCTTTATGCCGGTTTTCCTGATCGTACGATTCGCGAGGAAAGCACCCAACCGAGACAAGGCATCAAACACGATCTCCGCACCAGGAAGATTGTCTGCAAACGCGCTAAGGAAACTCTTCACTTGGGATTCTCCAAAGTAGAAAAGAACCCCTCCAGATATGGCGAAGACGCCTTCCCCGGTTCTATCAACACACTTGTACCAGACTGGGTCAAACATCGAGTTTGAGATTGGATGAACTCTGTCGTTCTCAGAAATCAAATGTCTTCGAAGTTCCATCACATCTGGAAGGTCGAGGTCGTACCACTGAATCAATCCGTTATCAATGCGAGAGAATGTCGTATCTAAGCCAGCACCTATGTTGATGACGGACGCACGAGGATGCTTGATAATGAACGATCTTATTTTGGCGTCGAAGTGCTTTGCCCTTACCACGTTAAGTAGATCGTTTCTAAATGGGAACTTCTTATCGAGGTCTGAGAAGTCATAGTCGATTCGACTAACGATTTCCGCCGCCTTAAGATCGCTGATTAACGGACTATTTTGTTTGGTCATCTTTGCCCTGCTCCACAGTGGCATCAAGAGGCTCTCCTGAACACCTTGCAGTTTGATCCGGGCGGTCCCCTGCCCGGTCAGTTCAACTGGCATCGTGCGGTCACTACTCGGCATCATTGCTGATGTCACGGATTTATCTGAACCGCTATCGTTTCGGTCTGAAAAGAAGGGAGCTCTAGGATCGCAAGTCGGCTACCATTCAAAGCAGCCAGACAAATCCGGCCGGATCTCGCTCGAGAAGCTGGCTCATTATGTCGAGCAGTGAACCTCGACCTAATTGGAGGGCCAGGGCGTTGGCTCACGCCCGTGATTGGAGGGGCAAGGTGTGTGGTTCTCTTGGTGCGTGCGCCAGAATTTGAATCCTTTGAAAGTAAGAAGAGAGATGGGTTTGTCCCAATCAGGATTTCCGTTTGGAAAGACCTGTTAAGTTGGGGCTAACATTCTCTAATGTCCATCTCCCCATAAGTTGTGGTTGGAACACCCCAAGACTTTTGGGTTGTCGACCTTTTACTGCGAGCACGAAGGAACGGGACAACATATGGCTAGGAATTCGCTTGGGCAAGTCGCATTCGTTTTGGCGCTGATAGGCGGAATTTTGATGGTCGTGTTCAGGCTTCTGGGATTTCTCGGATTCACAGTGGCCGGTATGATATCGTTTGGGATGCCGCGTCTCTTTCCGGGGTACGAGATTTTAGGCTTGATACTGGGCATAGTGGCAATTATCGTTGCGAATCGAGCCACCGAACCCGTATGGGCCATCGTTCTGATAGCGATCGGGATTATTGCGTTCCAAGGAATCGGAGCCCTCCTCGTCCTCCTCGGTGGCATCTTAGGCCTAGCCTCCAAGTACATCTAAACAACGGCTTGGGTGATACTCACAAATCACCATTGTTCACAGTATCTGTTCAAACCAGTCCGACTTGATCTTGCAGTCTCCAAACCTCACGAACGCCCTCACGGGCCAGGCGTATTTTCGTCTTCGTGCACTTCAAGCGTTGGCTTCATGATTTCAACTGCAGCCCGTCGTTGTTGGACCAGTTGTGCGTGCCTTTCTTGGTGCAGGGGGTATTAGTTAAGAGGGGCTTTGGGACTTACACTTGGAAGTTGCGTTAGGACGTGTAAGTCTAAGTTACACGTGTAAGTGAGGATTCCTAGGGAGTTTTAGTGGGTCTGGAGTTGCGTGTAGGGGCTGGCTCGCACCAAGAGAGCTGCACACACAAGACGAACCGCCAACCAAAACACCACGCTTGTGCCAAGTAACTCAAGCGGCTACTTGTCCTGCGGAATGGAACAGAAAAAGAAAACAAAGAAACTCGGTCAATCTTGACTGCTAGGTTGTTCGCCTAGTATCTTCGGTGCTTTTGGTAGCACTCTCTACAGTAGACTGGTCTGCCCGCCGTCGGCACAAACGGTACT
>Ga0187771_10004328_pt1 | contig 10003 bp, 8 predicted proteins | sample 0116_SJ02_MP15_1_FD_133139 | JGI IMG/M metagenome (GOLD analysis project Ga0187771, IMG submission 133139) | Tropical peat soil microbial communities from peatlands in Department of Meta, Colombia - 0116_SJ02_MP15_10_MG | ecosystem: Environmental > Terrestrial > Soil > Wetlands > Peat | place... | reverse complement strand
TCGAATCCCGAGGGCATGCAGCAACTCGAAGCGATGGTCAAACGTTACCGCAACTCACCCTCCATCATCATCTGGTCCGTCGGCAACGAAGAGTGGCTGCTGCAAGACCAGATGGCCGAACAGGGTGCCAAGATCGCTGCCAGCATGGTGCGCCTGTGCCACGAACTCGATCCGACGCGCGTGGTCTCCGCTGCAGTCAACGGGGATAACGAGAAGGGCGTCTCCGCGGCGTTCGACATCATCGGCTTCAATTACGTCCTGAATTTTCCCGACGCGTTTCACAAGAAATATCCCGAGCGCCCGCTCTACGGATCGGAGACTTCCAGCGCGCTTAGCACGCGCGGCGAGTACGCAACCGATCCCTTGCGGAACACGGTGAATTGCTATGACGGCGTGGCTCCCTGGGGCGAAACGCCGGAGGAGTGGTGGAAATTCTACGGCACGCGCGATTGGGAGGCGGGCGGGTTCGCCTGGACAGGTTTCGATTATCGCGGCGAGCCGACACCGTATGGATGGCCTTCGATCAACTCGCAGTTCGGCATCGTGGATATGTGCGGCTTCCCGAAGGACTACTTCTACTACTACAAAGCCTGGTGGGGCAAAGAGGCGTCGCTGCATCTCTTCCCGCACTGGAATTGGCACGGCCGGGAGGGTGACGAGATTTCGGTTTGGGTGTACTCGAACCTGGATGAGGCGGAGTTGCTGGTCAATGGCAAAAGCCTGGGCAGCCAGAGGGTTCCGCGCCTGGGCCACGTGGAGTGGAAGGTGAAGTACGAGCCGGGCCGGATCGAGGCGCGCGGCCTGAAGGATGGCAAGGTGGTTCTAACCGAAAAGCGCGAGACCTCCGGGCCGCCGGTTTCGATCCGGCTCACTGCCGACCGTACCGAGATCAGCGCCGACGGAGAAGACGTAGCCGTTCTGAAAGTGGAAGCCCTCGACCGGGAGGGCCGGCTAGCGCCGACCGCCAGCAACAAGATCGGGTTCAAGGTCACCGGCGCGGGCGTGCTGATCGGCGTAGGGAACGGTGATCCCAACTGCCAGGAGAGCGACAAAGAACCCAAGCGCTCGCTCTTCAACGGCCTGGCTCAGGCCATCGTGCAGTCCACCAGGCGCACCGGGGAGATCCACATTGAGGCGGTGAAAGAAGGCTGGGAGGGTCCCGAACTCATGCCCGCCAAGCTGGTCATTACGACGAAGCAGGTGGAGCCGCGGCCTTCGGTTCCGGTAGTGCGGGAGCGGTGAAAAGTCACTAGTTTCTCCCCCCTGCGGCATTGGGGCGTCACCAAGGGCCAGAAAGGTGGCGTCGTCAGCCTCGGAGACGCGACCGGATTCGGCATGATACGGGCTGAGTTAGTAATCGGCGGGCAGGCGCTGCAACTGCTCCATGGTTACCACAGGGCCTTCCTTGCAGACGTAGAAGGGTCCGACGTTGCAGCGGCCACACTTGCCAATGCCGCATTTCATGCGGTTCTCGATACTGGTGTAGACGGAGGCGGGTTTGACGCCCATCTTGTCCAGGATGGGCAGGGTGTTCTTGATCATGATGGGCGGGCCAATCACGAGCACCACAGGATCCTTCACCTTGATCTGCGCGCGCTCGAAGACGTGAGGCACAAAGCCGATCTCACCTTTCCATTCGGGCGTCTCCCCGCCGGGGTCCACGCAGCGAATGACGCGCACGCGCTCGCGGCGGCTCCATTCGTCTAACTCGTCGGCGAAGACCAGATCGGCGACGGTGCGCGCGCCGTAAACAATGTGGACGTCGCCATAGTCGGCGCGGTTTTCCAAGGCGTACCACACGGCGCAGCGAATCGGGGGCATGGCAATTCCCCCGCCCAGGAAAATCAGATCGCGGCCCTTCCAGGCTTCCATGGGGTAGCCGTTCCCGTAGGGCCCGCGAAAACCGAGCACGTCCCTTTCTTCGATCTTCCACAGCGCTTCGGTCACGCGCCCGACCTTGCGAAAGCAAAACTCGATATGGTCCTTCCAGTTCGAACTGGAGCAGATGTTGAAGGTGGATTCGCCGTAGCCGAACGCCGAGAAGAGGCCGAACTGGCCAACGCGGAAGGAAAATCCGCGGGCTCGATCCGCATTCAGAAAGCGCACCGAAACGGCCTTGACGTCCGGGGTGTGCTGGCGGATCGCGGTGACTTCCATGAGCTCGGGCAGGTAGACGTTATCCATGAGGGGTCTCGCTCAGGAGGCTCAAGACGCCAAGCCCGACGGGGCAATTGCGCGCGCAATTGCCGCAGCCGGTGCAAAGGATCTCGCCGAACTTTTCCGGGTAGATGGCGAACTTGTGCAAGATGCGCTGGCGCTGGCGGGCCGGCTGCACCGGCCGCGGGTTGTGGCCGGAGGCGTGCGCGGTGAACAAGGGGAACTGGCAGGAATCCCAGGCGCGCACGCGGGCGCGGCCCGCGGTGGGGCCGGCGTCCACGATGTCGAAGCAATGGCACGTGGGACAGGTGAACGCGCAGGAGCCGCAACCCAGGCACGCGAGCGAGTGCTCCTGCCAAAACGGATCCTCAAAATGCGCGGTGACAAACGCGCGCATCTGCTGCGGGTCGAATCGCTTTTCGGGTCCCGCACTTGCCTTCGCGGAGCGTGGCGATTTCTGGGTCTTGCCGTTGAAGAGGGCGCGGGTTTTGTCCGTGAAGCAGCGGACCTCGAAACTTCCGTCGCCCAAGTCTAAGAGCAGCGCATCGGCGCCGCGCTCGGAGGCCGGATGGAGCCCGACGCTGGTGCAGAAGCAGCTTTCGTCGTGGGCGGCGCAGGCCAAGGTAATTACAGTCGTGGCCGCGCGGCGGCGATTGTAGAAGGCGTCCAGGAAATCCCAGTTGAAGACGTGGTCCAGGATGGGCAATGCCGCGGCGTCGCAAGGGCGCGCGGCAAGGAGGATCTGGTCGGGGAGATTCGCCTGGCTCTCGACCAGCTCGATGCTGCTCCCTACGATTCGATAGCTGTAGAGCGTCTCCGCCTTGGGAAAGAGAAACTCCTTGATGGAATTTGCGGGGCGCTGGAAGCCGTCGAGGAGCAGTTCGTCTGCCGAGCGCAAGGGGCGATAGAGGACCAGGTCCGGCTTGACGCGCACCGGCCCGGCGACGCGCTTGCCCGCAGCGAGCCATTCGGCGGCCAAAGCGCGAAGAGCAGATTGAGCGAGGATCTCGCTCACCGGATGAAGTCCTCCTTGTCCTGGAGGGCGTAGGAGCCGATCACTGGCTCCGCTTTTGGATCCATGCCAGCTTCAAAGCCGAAATATTTCTGAGCGGCAACGTGAAGCGAGATATTCAGCAGGGCAAGATCAATGCCCGCGGGGCAGGCGCGCGAGCATTCGCCGCAGCCGATGCAGCGCCCGGCGAGATGGAAGGCGCGGGCGATCTGCCAGGCGAAGTTGCCTTTGACGCTCGGCGCCGGGTCAATCTCGATGGGCCGGTTGCGATCAACAATGCAGCGTTCGCAGTAGCACAGGGGACACACCTGACGGCAGGCGTAGCACTTCACGCAACGGTCGAATTCGGCGGCCCAGAAAGCCATGCGCTCCGCGGGAGACATGGCCAGGAGCGCGGCAAAGCGGTTTGGGGAAGGGCTTGCAGGCGGCTCGGGTCCGGCGGGCTGACCGAGAGCCACGTCTGCGAAGCGGGGGGTGCGCGTGGCGCAGTGGACGCACTTCGGCTGGCCAACACCTTCGCAAGCCATGCCGATCACGTGGATGTCCTGGCGAGCGATCTGCGCTTCGTTCTCCAGCACCACGAGGGACTTTTCGTCGCACGGCTTCACGACTACTGCGGGCTTCCCGAGCGCGTTGACTTCCTTGCGTTTCAGATAGGTGGTGAGGTTTGGATAGCAGCGGTTGTTCCAGACGAGGCGGTCCGCCTCTTCAGGCTTCGTGACCATCACCGGCCCGCCCGCACCGTAGCCTATGACCACTTTGACGGCGCCCTCAGCCAGCAGTTTGCGGCAATGCTCGCGCAGTTCGCCTTCGGCGGCGAAGGTCTTGAAGCCCTGGCCGTTTCCGGCGGGCGCCGGCAGCGGTTTGAAGTTTGCCGCAGCGTACAGGTCCGCGTAGGGGCCGAGCTTCCTGGTTTGCTCGGTGATTTCTTGCACGACTTGCTGCCACTTTCTGGCTTCGGCGGCGGAGATCCAGGTGAAGTGAATGCGGCGCAGGTCGAATCCCAGCGCGTCCAACAGCTCGCGGAACAGTATCCAGCGCCGGCGGGCGTGGTAATTGCCCGCGGAATAATGGCAATCGCCGGGATGGCAGCCGGAGACGAGCACGGCGTCCGCGCCGATCTCGAACGCCTTGACGATCAGGTTGAAGTCTATTCGCCCGGTGCAAGGCAGGCGGACGATGCGCACGTTCGGCGGGTATTCGAGGCGCGTGGTTCCGGCAAGATCAGCGCCCAGGTAAGTACACCAGTTGCAGACGTAGGCGAGGATCTTCGGCTCAAAGGCCGGCGGCGGCGAGGGCGCCGGCTGCGGAGAGGCGTGCGGAGGCCTGGGGCTCTCGCTCATGCCAGACTTTCCACCATGGCGTAAATCTCTTGATCGGTGTATCCCTGCAAGTCGGCGCTCTTCGAGGGACACACGGAAACGCAGGTGCCGCAGCCCATGCACAGCCCGGGATTCACCCGGGCGGTGCGCTTGACGAACGCGCCTTTGGGCGTACGCACCTCGGCGCGCTCGATGGCGTGGTAGGGGCACGCGCGCACGCAGGTAAAGCAGGCCGCGCAGGTCTGTTCGTTGATGGCGGCGATCTCCGGGTCGCGGGTCAGTTCGCTGGCCGCCAGCATGACTTGCACCTTGCTGGCCGCGGCGGAGGCTTGGGCCACGGACTCGGGAATGTCCTTGGGCGCGTGGCAGGCGCCGACAATGAATACGCCCGCGGTATTGGTTTCCACGGGGCGCAACTTGGGATGCGATTCCAGCAGGAAACCGAACTCGTCATAGCCGATGTTCAGCTTCTGCGCCAGTTCCTCCACGCCGTCCGCGGGGCGCATAGCGGCAGCGAGGACGACGAGGTCGGCTTCCAGCGTCACCGGCGCGCCCACGAGAGTGTCCGCGCCGCGAACGATGAGCTTGCCCTTTTCTTCGGTGATCTTCGAGACGCGCCCGCGGTAGTACATGGCCCCATCCTGCTCGATGGCCCGGCGCACGAATTCCTCGTAACCCTTGCCGCCGGCGCGAATATCCATATAGAAGACGTGCGCCCGGCCGTCGTGGACTTTGTGCTTGTAAAGCATGGCGTGCTTGGCGGTGTACATGCAGCAGATCTTGCTGCAATAGGGCAAACCCTTGGCGTTATCCCGCGACCCGACGCAACTGATGAACACCACACTCTTGGGGACGGCGCCGTCCGAGGGCCGTTTCAGCACCCCGCCGGTTGGCCCGGAGGCGGAGACCAGACGCTCGAACTGTAGGGAATCAATGACGTCCTTGAGCTTGCCGTAGCCATACTCGCCGTACCCGGCGAGCGCGCTCTTGGGCTGCTCCTTGGCGATGTTGTAGAGCTTGTAACCGGTGGCTACGACGATGGCGCCGACGTTTTCCTCGACGACCTTGTCTTCGTCCTTAAAATTGATGGCTCCGGCTTTGCATTTCTTCTCGCACAGGCCGCAACCGTTGCGAATCAACTTGGGGCAGGTCTTCTTGTCTATCACCGGGCGCGCGGGAACGGCCTGCGGGAAGGGGATGTAAATCACCGGGCGCATGCCCATGCCATAGTCGAACTCGCTGGGATTCCTCTTGAGCGGGCAGGCATTCCAGCAGTCGCCGCAGCCGGTGCACTTGCTGACGTCCACGTAGCGGGCCTTCTGCCGGATTTTGATTTTGAAGTTGCCGACGAAGCCTTCGACGGCCTCCACTTCCGAGTAACTGTACAGCGCGATGCGCGGGTGCTGGCCGACTTCGACCATGCGCGGGGTGAGGATGCACTGCGAGCAGTCAAGAGTGGGAAAGGTCTCGGAGAGACCGGCCATCTTGCCGCCGATGGAGGGTTCGCGCTCGACCAAGACGACTTCGTAGCCCGCGTCGGCGATGTCCAAAGCCGCTTGAATCCCGGCCACGCCGCCGCCGATCACCAGGGCGCGCCGGGTGACCGGCACGCGAATGGGCGCGAGCGGGAAGTCATTGCGTGCCTTCTCCACGGAGAGGCGAATGATCTCGATGGCTTTGGCCGTGGCTTGGGCGCGGTCATGATGCACCCAGGAACAGTGCTCGCGGATATTGGCCATTTCCACGAGATAGGGATTCAGCCCAGCGGCCTGCGCCGCTTTGCGGAAAGTCTTTAGATGCATATGCGGGGAACAGGAGGCCACCACGATGCCATCGAGCTTTTCGGAAGCGATCTTCTCGCGGATGAGCGCCTGGCCGGGATCGGAGCACATGTACTTGTAGTTCACGGAGCAACGCACCCCGGGGAAGGCGGCGACTTGCTTGGCCACCTCGTCCACGTCCACGGTGCGAGCGACGTTTTCGCCGCACCAGCAGGTGAAAACTCCGATTCGCGACATTCCTTAAGCCTTGGTGACGAAATGCCTGTCCACGCCCAACTGTTCGGCGGAAAGTCCCAGCGCCATACCCACCAAGTCGGACAGGTAATAAACCGCCATTCCCAGCTTCCTTCCGTATCGCCGCTCGACGGCCGCCTGCTTCATATCCAGGTTTACGTGGCACATAGGGCAGGCGACGACCAAGCAATTCGCGCCGTGCTCAGCGGCGTTCGAAAGAATCTTGCAGGCCAGGTCAAGGACCGTGTCCTCGTTGGCCAACGTCATGCCCGCGCCGCAGCATTCAGTCTTGTAATTCCACTCGACCGTCTTCGCGCCCAGAGCGGCGAGGACCGCTTCCATCATCTTGGGCTGCTCGAAGTCGTCGAAGTGGACGACGTCCGGAGGACGCGTCAGCAGGCAGCCGTAATAGCAAGCCGCGATGACGGATTCGAGCGGGGCCTTCACGGCCGCTTTCAGGCGATCCAGCCCCACTTTCTCAAAGAGCTGGATGAGATTCAGGATTTCGCTGCGACCCTGGAGGCCGGCCTCGACGGTTTCGGCGAGTTCGCGGCGCAACTTCTCATCCGCGATGGCCTTCTTCACCTTGAGCAATTGCATGGAGCAGAGGGGGCAGGGCGCAAACACCTGCTCAAAGCCGTCGCGCTCGGCCAGCGCCAGGTTTCTCGCCGGGAGCGCCAAGGAGAGCTTGTGGTTGAGCGAGTGCGCCGCGGTGGCTCCGCAGCAAATCCAGTCCTTGATTTCCTCGAGCCGCACATCAAGCGCGTTCATGCAGGCGCGGAGAGACTGCTCGTAGTCATTCGAGGAGCCATGCAGGGCGCAACCGGGATAGTAGCCGATGTTCATGGTTCAGAGGGTTTCGAGCAGCGCGCAAAGATGCGTTGCACGACTGCGCGATCCCCCGCCTTCTCGGAGATGAAGTGCAGTTTCTTTCGCTTGCTGAGCTGCGGCGCCAGGCGGGCGTCCTTCAGAAGAAACGCCAGCCTGCCGGTGCGAATGGCCACGCCAGCCTTGAAGCGTCCGATCAATTCCAGTTCGCCCAGCCGGCCGTTGCGGCGGATGTTCTCCAGGAACTCCTTCTGGAACAAGATGATGGGAAGAGATTCAGGCGGGACGCAGTTGCGGGCCAGGGCCGCCTCGCGCAGCGCATCCATAACTCCTGCGCAATCAACGGATTTCGGGCAGCGCGCGGAACACGTTTGGCAGGACAGGCATTCCCAAATCGCTGCCGAGCGCGCCGCCGCCTCCGCATGGCCCAACTGGACCAGCCGTATGAGCTTGTTGGGCGCATCCTCCATGCGATCGGCAACGGGGCACCCCGCCGTGCACTTGCCGCACTGGTAGCAATCGGCTACGCGGCAACGATCAAAAACTTGAGACCAGCCTGGAGGAGGCGTCCGTGGCAATAACGCGGTATTCTGCACCCGGCGACCTCCTTACTAGGCTAGAAGATCAGCGGGCCTGCGTATGTGAGGGCAATCACGCGTAGTTGTGATGTATGTCCACGGCGGCAATGGGTCGCCGTTTCAAAGGAGTCCGCTGAAACGGGGAGTGGAACCTGCAATACTCGTAGTTAGGCTGCCCCGGCGAGCGTTTGTGCTACATTGAGATCGTTGGGCGAGCGGCGCTGCTGAGATGCGCGCAGCCTGCTGCGACCAGCATATCGGGGCCATTGCTTAAAAGGATAAAGCACAGGTTTCCTAAACCTGCAATCCCGGTTCGAGTCCGGGTGGCCCCACCAGCCTTCGCCCGCCGCGGCGGGCTCCGGCTCGGCGGGCCAGCTGTCGAGCGACCCGCTGTAGCACGGTTTAGACCCACAGGACGCGAAGGTTGGCGCGCCGAAGCCCAAGGGGCGGAGGCGGACTCCAGATCCGCGAGCTACGGCCCGGCATGCCACTTCCAATGACTTACGTCTATATCCTGCGCAGCGTCAAAGAACCGGCTCGTTACTACGTCGGAGCTACCGGCGATCTAATGCAACGATTAAAGAAACACAACGCCGGCGAAGTCACGCACACTTCGAAGTACGCGCCCTGGACGCTCAAAACCTATATTGGTTTCACCGACGAGAAACAGGCCTTCGCTTTCGAGAGGTATCTCAAGTCGCCATCCGGCAGCGCGTGCGACTTTCTCCCCCACTGGACGGGTGATGGCTGCTAGGTAACAAGGCTGAAGAGTGTGCTTGAGTCCGAGGGGGTTTCAGCAAAAAATTCAAAGAATAAACCCCACGCCGCCTGGGTGGGACAAGAGAGGTGCGTCCCCGGGAAGCGGAGGCTAGGAAATGAAGTTCGACCGGACCGAACTGGACAAGCTGGAACGCCACGAGCTGCAGCTGACCATCCTGGCGGCGATCATTGTCTTGGTGCTGGCTGGCGGGGTAGCGTTGTTGATGTATCCGCTGGTATTCATTCACGGTCCCGAGGGAGGACCGTGGAGCCCGCGCATTGCGTTCATCGGCTTCTGCGTGTTGTCGGTGCTGTTTGTAGGCTACTTACTGGACCGCCATCGAACGGTGGGGCGGCTGAAACAACAGCTTCTCGAAGAGCTGGACCGGAATCTGAAATTGCGCGACCAGGCCAACGCCGACCTGCTGCACACGATTCCCGATTTGAACCGTTTCCAGGACTGCCTGGCCATGGAATTCCGCAGGGCAGCCAGCATGCAGCGGACGCTTTCGCTGCTGGTGGTGAAAGTAAAGCTCTTCCGAGGCACGCCGGAATCCAGCGAGGGCCGGGCCGCGTTAGGGGAGGCCGCCCGGGCCATCACCAAGAAACTGAGGCTGACCGATTCCATCTTTTTGTTCGGGCCGGGCCTATTCGGCTTGGTCTTGCCGGAGACCGACATCAACAACGCCAAGCAGGTTTCGCACCGGCTGGAAGAAGTGCTGCGCGCTATCGGCAGCACGAACGAGTTTTCCTTCGAGATTCTGCTATACAACTACCCGGAGCACGTATCCAGCGCGCACGAATTGGAACAGATCGTGTCTTCGTTATTGCCCGAGAGCCATCCCTGGCTAGCCGGAGCGGAAACGTCGGCTTAGCCCGGTGAGTTGCAAATCCGCCAAAGAAAAATCAACTGATTCCCGGTGGAAATGAGCAAACTTGATGTCGGTAACTCCTCAGACCTGAGGGGGCCGCGTCACGACAACAAGATCAGTTCCTCAGCGGCTAAAGCCGCCCAGATTCTGCAGACGTTACGGCACGGCTGAAGCCGCGCCCTACAAAGAACTGCCGCCGTCGCACAAGCGGCAAAGCCCGGTTCACTGAGGCTGGGGATTCGCCGCTCTAGCCGCGGCGAAGCTTCATTCAGCAATTGCTACTGTGCGCCGCCCACCGGACAGCAACTGCTCTAGCTGCCCCGGATCCTGCACCGGCGGGAGACACGATTGGCCGAGGCAGACGATGGCGCGCGGCTCAGCGAGCGGAAGGCTGGGCAAGGTCTCACGGAGCGCAGCGGGCAAGCGCTCGAGAGACACGCTCGGGATCACGCGCAAGACG
>Ga0187771_10004327_pt1 | contig 10003 bp, 6 predicted proteins | sample 0116_SJ02_MP15_1_FD_133139 | JGI IMG/M metagenome (GOLD analysis project Ga0187771, IMG submission 133139) | Tropical peat soil microbial communities from peatlands in Department of Meta, Colombia - 0116_SJ02_MP15_10_MG | ecosystem: Environmental > Terrestrial > Soil > Wetlands > Peat | place... | reverse complement strand
GCGAGAACTGCAGCAGCGTACAGGGTCAGGACCGCATCGCGCTGGCTCAGCCCCAGGCTCACCAGGCGATGCGCGGCGTGGTCCTTTCCGGGGGTGGCAAAGGGGATCAGCCCGCGGCGCATCCGCGAGATCCATACGAGCGCGGTATCAAACACGGGCAGGCCCAAAACGGCCACGGGCGCCAGCCAAGCCGCAAAGTGATTCGCCGGGGCCAAGCGCAGTTTGAGTCCCAGAGTGGCCATGAGGAATCCGAGGAGCATGGCTCCTCCATCCCCCATAAATATCTTCGCCGGCCTGAAATTCCAGCGCAGAAAGCCCGCCGCCGCTCCCAGCACCGCCGCTGCGAGAACACTGACCAGGGCTTGGCCGTTCCTATAGGCCAGGACGGCGAAGAAAGCGGAAGCGATGGCCGCCACGCCGGCGCACAGGCCGTCCATGTGGTCCAGGATGCTGAACGCCGCGGTGATGCCTACGACCCAGAAAACCGTCAGCAGGGTGTCCAGAACCCTGCCGGCTCGCCCGTCGAGCGCCACGCTAAACACCTGGGCGTGAATTCCGCTAGCCAGGAGAATGGCGCCTGCCAGGGGCATGCCCACGAACAGCTTGACCTGGTGATGCAGCCAGCCGTGATCATCCAGAATGCCCACGGCAATAATCAGCGTTGCACCGGCGAGGATGCCCCCCACCTGGGCCCGCGCGGCGCCCTGGAAGACGGCCAGAACGGCGATCACCACGCCGCCGTAGATAGCCAGTCCTCCGAGCAAGGGCACGGGCGCAGTGTGGACTTTGCGCGGACCCGGCAGGTCCACCATGCCAAAGCGCAGGGCCAGTGCGCGCACAGGCATGGTCAGCGTCAGCGACGCCAGCAAAGCCACGCCAAAGGCAATCAGACCGGGCAACGCCAATTCTCCCTCACTGAGATTCTATGCGTGATCCCCGCGGCGCCTTCCTTAATAATCTTCAACAATTTCCTGTTTTGCAGCCCCGTGCCTGCCGCTGACCTATGGGCACCCGCGCCGGCGACACCCTCACGCCTGAAGGCGTGAGCCACACCAGAGGAACACACCAGCCTCCAGGTTGAGCCTCATTCGATGCCCATCGTCACCGCAGGGTGACTGGCTGACATTTCGCCTCGGCAGGCGCGCGAACGTGGGCCAAACGCCATCTGAAACAGGTTCATTGCTTGCAGGCTCATGGAAATTAGTCAAAGCGAGTTGGGACGCCGCTGGCGGTTTCCTCGATCACGGCGACAAATTTCCCGAGTTCTCGCGCCTGGTCGTATTCGGCGGCTATGGCCTTTGCGCGCTCGCCCATCCGCCGCAGGCGATCCGGCTCGCGAGCGAGCTGGCGCAGGTAAGCGGCCAGCAGCAGCGGTTGCTCCGGATCGCAGGCCACGCCGCAACCTTGGGACGCGACCAGGCGGGCCGCTTCGCTTGCCGTTGGCGCCACCGCCAATATGGGTTTCCCCGCCGCCAGGATTTCGTACATCTTGCTCGGCACCACCACGCCTTCCAGCCCGCGCTTCACGGTAACGGCGTGAATATCGCCTGCGGCAAGCACCGACGGAACCTGCTCCGCAGGCACGGCGGGCAGAAAACGCACCGCGTCGCAGCCTGCGGCGGCCGCCGCCATTCGCGCCTTCTGTGCTCCTTCGCCGACGAAGACCAGACCGACCCCTTCTCCTTCCAATTCTCGTGCGGCGCCGATGAGCGTTTCCCAGGCCCCGTAAAAGCCGATATTCCCGGCGTGCACGACCACGAAACGATTGTTCCCCCGAATCGCGCCCATCAAGCCCGAATCGAGCGGCGGCAGCGGAGCGGTCTCTGGAGGAATGACAGCCCCGTTGTGCACGACTGCGAGGCGCGATGGCGGAATGCCTTTCCTGACCATGCGCTCCTTCATGTCTTCGCCCAACACCACCACGCGCGCGGCGCGCCGGAGCGCCCAGCGGTGGAGTTTCTCCCAGAAACGCGCCAGGCGGCCGGGACCAATCAATCCTCCGAAGAGAGCCATTTCGGGATAGAGGTCCTGGACGTTGTAAACCAGCGGCTGCCGTTTTAGCGTCGCCACCAAGGCACCCACGATGCCTTCAAAGGGCGGGTCGGTCATGGCCAGCACCAGCTCACAGCGCGCGAAGAGCGCGCGGGGGGCTGCCAGCAGGGTATAGCTCAGATAGTTGGCCACGCGGCCGCCCATGCGCGTGCGGGAGTAATCGGTCGAACCCGCGCGGATGATGGTGATTCGCCCCTGTCGTTCGGTGCGCCAAAGCCGCCAAGTCCGCCTCTCGGCGGGGTTATAGGAGGGGCGGCCGCACAGGACCGTCACTTCATGCTTGGCCGCGAGCGTGCCGGCCAAGGCCGCGGCTATCTTGGCCGTCGCCGAGGTGTCCGGCGGATAGTAGAGGTTCAGCAGCAGGATGCGCATCGCCGCTCAGGACTTCTCAATCAGGAAATCGCCCAGGGCCAGGGCGTCCATTTGCGTGCGCAGGAAGCAGTCCATGGCCTCTTCCGGGCGGCAGACGATCGGTTCGTTGTCATTGAAGGAAGTGTTCAGCACCACGGGCACGCCCGTCACGTTCCCAAACTCCCGGATGAGCCGCCAGTAGCGCGGGTTGGCCTCCCGGGAAACCGTTTGCAAGCGGCCCGTGCCATCCACGTGCGTGGGCGCGGGTATGGCCGCGCGCTTTTCCCCGCGTACCGCGTAGGCCAAGGTCATAAAGGGCGAGGGATGCGACTTCTCGAAGTATTCGCCTGTGGCCTCGGCCAGAATCGAAGGCGCGAACGGACGGAAAGGTTCGCGATGCTTGATGCGGCGGTTCAGAACATCCTTCATCTCCGGCCGGCGCGGGTCGGCAACGATGCTGCGGTTGCCCAGGGCGCGCGGTCCCCATTCCGCCCGCCCCTGGAACCACCCGAGGATCTTTCCTTCGGCTACGATTCGCGCCGCCGCGCGCGCCAGCTCCTCCTCGGGCAGTTCGCGCAGCCGATAGCCGGAGCGCGCCAGGCCCGCCGCCTCGATAGCCGTGCGCATCCTTTCGCCGGAGTACCCCGGCCCCCAGTAAGCGTGGTCCATCACGAAGCGCCGCGGCCGGCCCAGAAGCTGATGGCAAACGTAAAAAGCCGCGCCCAGGGACAAGCCGCCGTCCCCGGCGGCAGGTTGCACGTAGACTTGCTCGAAGGGTGTGTTCTCAAAAATCTTTCCGTTGGCCACGCAGTTGAACGCCACCCCGCCGGCGAGGCACACTGCCTTTGCCCCTGTCTTCGCGTGCAGGGTGCGCAGCATCCCCAGGTACGCGTCTTCCAGGCGCTTTTGCAAGGACGCGGCCAGGTTGCGATGGCGGGCCTCGACCGGCTCCTCAGATTGGCGCGCGGGACCTAACCGCTCCGCCATCTTCTCCGAATACAGGCGGCCCAGCACAGGCGTCTTGTCCGCCTCGGCCCAGCTCATCTCCGGTCCAGTGCGCTGATGGGTGAAGTAATCCAGCCCCAGCCGGAAGCCCATCCCGTTTGCCTGCACGATTTCGCGGAAGACGTCCGCATGCTCCGGATGGCCATAGGCGGCCAAACCCATGACCTTGTATTCGTCGCCGTACTTGAGGAAACCGAGGAATTGCGTAACCGCCGTGTAATAGAGCCCCAGCGAATGGGGAAACGTCACCGCTCCGCCGATGCGCATGCGGGAACCCTCGCCGCAGGCCCACATGGTGCTGGCGAAATCGCCCAAACCGTCGGCCGAGAGCGCCGCTGCACGGTCGTGCGGCGAAACGAAGAACGAGCTGGCCAGGTGCGCCTGGTGGTGTTCGATGCGATGGAACTGCGCGCGAATCTTTCCCGGATCAGCGTCGAAAGCTAGAACCAGTGCTTCGCGGATGCCCGTGAACTTGGCCATGACCCGCAGACGCTCCCGGGCGAACGCGGGCATGCGCAAGGCATAAAGCAGCTTGGTGCCCAGCCGCGCCCAGGGATTGCGCGGCACAGCCACGTGGTCAATATCGTGAAGGTTCAGCCCGGCTTCCTTCAGGCAGTAGCGGATGGCCTGCGCGGGGAAGCCAGCCGCGTACTTCACCCGGTTGAAGCGCTCCTCTTCCACCGCGGCTACGAGCTGGCCGTCGCATACCAGCGCAGCGGAAGCGTTTCCGTGGTAGGCGTTGATTCCGAGGATATTCATTTTCCCCCAAAGCCAGTGCCGTTCGAACTGATTTCACCAATGCGGCGGCGTGCGTTTCTCCAACTCGCCAAGGACAGCGCAGAACCATCTGCCTCAGTAAGTTAGAACAGCACCAGTCTATCCCATCCGGCTCAGCTTGTTAGGCGCCGCCGGCACCATTCATTCAAAACGTAAAGAGACCAGGGACGCGACCAGGACGTGCGCCCCTGAAGAAACGCCTGCCACACGCTTCCCATGGCCCCGGGGTGAATATGGGCCGCAAGGGGCGGCGCCGGCTCGTTCAAACTGGCCTCCACGCGGGCGCGCAAGGGGCCCCGCAGCCAGTGTTCCCAAGGCAGCGTGAATGTGCGTTTCGGCTGCCTCAGCGTTTCCGGCGGCAGCAGGTCGCCCACGGCCTCCACGAGCAACGCTTTCTGGGCCCCCGGCCGGCGGCGCACCTTCTCCGGCAAACCCAGGACGCATTCCACGAGCGGCCGGTCCAGCAGCGGTACGCGGACCTCGATCGCGCGGTCCATGCTGACGGAGTCTGTATCGCGCAGCAGAGTGCTGGCCATGTAGGCACGCAGTTCCAGCCAGGACACGCCTCCGCTTGGTCCCCAGCGGCTGGCCTCGGAAGCGGCTCGCTCGAGCCATCCCAGCCAGGTGGGCATGAGTGCTATACCGTCGGGAGACACTGCGCTCCGCCGCAGGCGCGGCTGGGCAATCTTGTCCAGTTCGCCCAGAGGAAACAGCGCTCGCGAAAAGAAATACGCGTGGGGCAAAGCGCGAGGCGACCGCCAAGCCGCCGCAGCCTTGCGGCAAGCATCAGGCGTAGCACGGAAGGCCGCCAGGCGTTCGACTAGAGGCGCGGTGGCGCGGCGCAGTATACGCGGCAGCTTTCTGGCCATGGAGGATGCCCGGGCCAGCCGCCAAGTATCGTCGAAGGTTCGGTACCCGGCGAAGATTTCATCCCCGCCCAGGCCGGAGAGAGCCACCTTGAGCCCCACCTGCCGCGCCGCCCAGCACACGATGTAGGTGTTGATTCCATCCATGGTGGGCTGATCCAGCGCCAAGAGCGCTTCGTCCAGGCGGGCGAGCATGTCGGCGCCGGTCAGCGGCACGTCCTCATGGCGCGTGCCGCAACGCTCGGCAATCCGCCGGGCCGCCGGCGCTTCGTCGTACTCGGTTCCGGGGAACGCAGCGGTGAAACTGTGCAGGTCGGCGTTCTGGCGTCCCGCGAGCGCCGCGATGGTGGTGGAATCGAGCCCGCTTGAGAGAAACAGCCCCACAGGGACGTCTGCGATCAAGTGGCTGCGCACCGCGCTTTCCAGAAGCGGCCGCAAGAGGCGCCCAGCTTCCGCCATCGTCTGGGGCTTCCGTCCGCCTGGCGCATCGCACGAGCCCATCCGGTCCATCAGCGGCCCCGCCCACCAAGGGCGCGCGCGCGCTTCATGGCGGCGTTCCGGCACGTGCAAGATGATGCAATGGCCGGGTGGAACCGAGTACACGCCCTCGACCAGCGTGACCGGCTCGCTGACCGAGCCAAAGAGCAGATAGGCCGTGAGCGCGTCGAGCGAAACCTGAGTCCTCAACTCGCCGCTGGTTAGCAGCGCGCGCACTTCGGACGCGAACAGAAACTTGCCCTGCGATTCGGCGTAGTAAAGCGGCTTGATGCCCAGAGCGTCGCGCGCAAGAAAGAGCACCGGCTGCATGGCGAAACGGCGTCTCAAGTCCAGCAAAGCGAAGGCAAACATGCCGTGCAGCTCGGCGAGCAAATCCTCGCCCCATTCCTCCCACCCGTGCACGAGGACTTCCGTGTCCGAGCGGGTTGCGAAGCGGTGCCCGGTGCGCTCCAGCGTCCCTCGCAGCTCGCGGTAATTGTAGATTTCCCCGTTGAAAATGACGGCTACGTCGCGGGCCTCGTTCCAGATGGGCTGATGACCGCCGGGGAGATCAATGATGCTCAGCCGGCGCATTCCCAGCGTGACGCTGGGCGCGCGGCGGTCGCCGCAGAGGAATCCTTCGTCATCCGGGCCGCGGTGGGCGAGCGCCGCAGCCATGCGCCGGACAATGGCTTCGCCTTGCTCATGCCCTTCGATGCCCACGGCTCCGCAGATGCCGCACACGGGCTAATCGAATCCCCGGCTGGAAACCAGCGCCGTCACCACGCGGCCAAGCTGCCAGCGAAGATGCACGCGCGCGGCATGCAGCCGCCGGTCGCCGTACCAGGCCAGGGCCGCGCGTGCCAGAAGAAGAAGGATCGTCGCCAGGCAGGCGGCAACGAGCAGCGCGAACGACTCTCGCTCGACAATCAAGCTCCAATCGAACCGTTCTTCCCATCCTGAATACACGCGGTCGAGGACGCGCCGCAGCCCCAGCCCGGCCAGCGGAATGCGCGCCAGACGCACGTGTGCGACCCTGCTGAATTCATACCCGGAAGGATAACCCGGGATACGGCTTCTGGCCTGCGCCAAGAGGTCGGGCGAGCGCAATTGCTCCCGCGTCAGCAGTCGGCCCTGGGCATCCCGCAGGATGACACGGTAGGCCGGGTCCACTACCACCCACCGGTCGCCAATCTGCGCCTCGGCGAGCACGTGAATGGCGTGCCGGTCCGGTCCCAGCAGCAGCAACCGGCGCACATGCAGCCCGGCGCTCTCTGCCACGTTCAGAAAGGCGTTCGTAGCCGTGCCGCACACCTGGAGCAGAGCACGGTAGTTCAAGGTGTTTTCCGGATCCCGGGCGGCGAGTCCACCTGGGCTCGTCCCAGAGTTTCGCGAAGGTCCATGACGCATCCAATCGAGGATGGCTTCGACCTTCTCTTCTTGGGTGGCCACTCTCGGCACAATCGCGTCGGAGAAACCCTTCAGGTAGCGCCGCACCGAGTATTCCCGGGCGGACGCGAAGCACAGCAAGGCAATCGCCGCGACCAATAGCGCATTCACGATCCGCCACACTGCGCGAAACACGCCATGCTTCGTCATGACCCGTCCCCGCTCGGTTCCTTGCTCGCCGTCCTGGCTGCCGAAAGCCGCGCGTACAGTTCTTCCATCCGACCAACCGGCTCATCCCAGCCCAGTTGCGGCAGCACCCTCGCGCAGCCCGCGGCCAGCCGCTCCTGCAGTTTCTCATCGCAGAGCAGCGCGGCCAAAGCCTGGGCGATGGCCCCAGCTTCATGCCCCGCGACGATTCCCGCGCGCCCCGCCAGAAGCGGTGCGATGCCGCAGGTTTCCGTCACGATCACCGGCGTCCCCGCGGCCACTGCTTCCGCCACAGCGTTGCCGAAATTCTCGTTTTGAGAGGGAAGCACAAACACATCCGCGTCACGGTAGGCGGCCCACTTCTCCTGACCGTAGAGCGCTCCCACGAATGATACCCGTTCCGTGATTCCGCGCCGCGAAACTTGCTGCTCGAGTTCCTGAAGCACACCATCTCCTCCATCCGGCCCGGCAAAGATCAAGTGCGCGTCCAGGGCGGGGTTCCCCTTCACCATTCGAACGAACGCCTCCAGGAGCAGCTCTGGGCTCTTCTTTCGCACCAGCCGCCCGAGAAACAGGACGTGCTTGGCGCGCGCAGGCAGCCTGCGCTTCGCCCAAAACGCGCCGCGCGGGGGGAGTTCCTCGGGCCGCTCCACTCCGTTTCTCCGCAACACGATTTTCGCCCGGGGCATGCCGCCCTCCGCCAGTTCGTTGAGCTCCTGTTCCGCCGTGGCGATAAGCGCCGCCGCGCCGCGCACCAGGGTCTTTCCCCAGAGGCGGTGGTACATACGCTTCAGCCGAATGCTTCGCACGATCGGGCGGAACATCCCGATGGGCTCGACCACGTAAGGCAATCCCAAAGCGCGGCATTGCCGCGCCACCGCGGGGCCCAGCAAATCGTATATCCCAAAAATATGCGCGACGTCGTAACCCTCCAGCCGCTCCCGGCAGAACTTCCGCAGCCGTCTGTGCCAGGCGACCGAGCGAAAGCGCACTGCGCTGGGAAGGTAGACAGCCTCTACCTGCCCTTCCAGAAAGCAGCGCCCGTAGGCTGACGGAGCCAGCTTTGTCCCAGCTTCACACCGTTCTAGCGCCGCGTCGCCGAAATCCGCTGTCAGCACGGTTACGCTGTGCCCGCGCGCCGCCAAGCCTTGCGCCAGCGCGCGGACTTTCACCGGAGGCCCGCCCTTCTCCAAGAACGGGTAGTACGCTTCGCTGACCTTCAGAATGCGCATTGCTCGTCCAGGATTTGCTCCAGCCTGCCGGCAAACCTCTCGAACTGAAACTCCTTTTCCACGCGGGCCCTCCCCTTTGCTCCCATCTCCCGTGCGCGCCCGGGGCTGGCCAGCAGCGTCCGCAAGGCGGCGATGAGTTGCTGCACGTCCCCGTGAGGAACGAGAAATCCTGTCACGCCGTCTTCCACCACCTCGGGCGCGCCGCCGTGCGCCCCGGCAATCACCGGCTTGCCGTGCGACATGGCCTCCAGATACACAAACCCAAACCCCTCGCCGCCGCTCGGCAGCGCGAAAATCTCGCAGGCGGCATAACAGGCGGCCAATTCCGCCTGAGAAACTTGGGACAGGAAATGCACGGCGCGTCGCACCCCGTGCTCTTCGGCAAGATGCTCCAGCCACGCCCGGCCGTCGCCCTCGCCCACGGCTACGAGCTGCACGTCTGGCCAGTCGCCCTGCAGCCGCGGCAGCGCAGCGATCAAATGATCCATTCCCTTGTACCCTTCGCTGGCGCTCCAGCGGCCCACGGTCAAAATGACACGCCCCACGGGGAAAGTCCCTGGCAGGGCCACCCTTGCCGCAGCCGCCGCCGCACGCGCCGCAAACTGCGGGTCCAGCGCCCAAGGCAGCACCCGTATGTGTTCGCCGGGGACCTGCTGAATGGCGGCCACGTTCTCGGCCGTTGCGCGGCTGGGCGCCAGGACCAAGTCCGCGCCCCCGAGGGCCCGCCGGCGCAGAAATGGCAGCGGTTCCCAAACTTCGATCCCGTGCGTCCAAACGATCGTGCGCAGCCCTCTTCGCACCGCGCGCATTCCTTGCGTCACGAGCGCCAAGTGCGGGTGCGCCGCCACGGCCAGGCGCGCCCCGTTCCAAGCCGCGCGCATGGCCGCCGCCCCCAGGCGCATCTTGCCGCGTTCGTAACCCATGAACGTGAACTCACGCCCCACCCCACGTTGCCCTGAGGAAACAGGGGAAGGCAAAACCATGCGGTGCAGCTCGTGGGTATCGTTCAGGCTGAACAGCCGGCACTGCATGTCCTTGCGCCGGGCAAAGTCCGCCAGCACGGCGGCGATATGCCTGCCGGCGCACTGGATGCCGCCGACAGCCTGCAGCTCGGGAAACAAGCCCACGATCACGGGGCCGAGTCTGCCTTGTTCAGTGCCAGAAGGCAAGAATGGCGGCCTTCAGATTCGCTGGGGCGTTATGGCTCAGGCTGTGCTGCCTCCATGATTGCCGAGCAGCGGGGGCAGGTCGGTCAGCCGCTCGAGGGTTACGTCCGCCGGAAACATTTCGGGGTCCCGCAGGCCAAAGCCGTAGGTCACGCTGGCCGCCCAGGCACCTGCATTCCTCGCGGTTTGCACGTCTATGTCGGAATCGCCGACGAGCAAAGCGTCTCGCGCGCTCACGGCGAACTGCTTCAGGATCGCATACACGCCCAGGGGATCGGGCTTCTTGCTCGAAAAACTGTTCCCTCCATAAACCGCCTGGAAGAAACACGCCAGGCCCAAATCCGCCAGAATTCGCATGCTGATCCGCTCCGGCTTGTTCGTCAGCACCGCCATGGGGTAGCCGTTCAGGTCACCCAGCGCTTCCCTCACGCCAGGATACGCTCGCGTGTGTTGCATGCGATGTTCTTCGTAGTAATGCAAG
>Ga0187771_10004326_pt1 | contig 10003 bp, 10 predicted proteins | sample 0116_SJ02_MP15_1_FD_133139 | JGI IMG/M metagenome (GOLD analysis project Ga0187771, IMG submission 133139) | Tropical peat soil microbial communities from peatlands in Department of Meta, Colombia - 0116_SJ02_MP15_10_MG | ecosystem: Environmental > Terrestrial > Soil > Wetlands > Peat | place... | reverse complement strand
GCGAGGCCGAGCTTCTGCTTCTGTCCACCGGAGAGCGTCTCGAACCTGGAGTACGCCTTGTCGAGGAGCTCGACCCTCGCCAGCAGCTCCCCGGGGTCGACCGACGTCCCGAAGAGGGACCGGTAGTACTCGATCGCCTCCCGGGCGGTAATCTTGTCGAAGAACCGGAACTCCTGAGGGATCACCCCGATCCGGCGATGGAGCGCACCTCCCTCGGTCCACGGGTCGAGCCCAAGGACCCGGACGGTACCGTCGGTCGGCCGACGGAGCCCTTCCAGGATCTCGACCGTGGTCGTCTTGCCCGCCCCGTTCGGTCCCAGAAAGGCGAAGACGGTGCCGGGGGCGACCTCGAACCGGATCCCGTCCACCGCGGCGAGGGTCCCGTACCGCTTGACGAGCCCGTCGACCTCTACCGCCGCGGGCATCGGCCCACAGAAGGGGGCGCCCTCTTGAAGCCTCGTGACGGCGGGAGCGCGGCGGTGAACGCCGGACGGGAGCTCTGCGTCGTCGCTCAGGTGAGCGCCTGCGTGAGCGTCGCGATCGCCCGGCTCAGATCGCTCTCGTCGAGCAGGAAGATCGTGTCGGTGTAGCAGGAGAGCGCCTCGACGATGTTGATCCGCTGGCTGGCCAGCAGGCCCGCGAGGAGCTGGAGAAGGCCCGGGGTCTCCTCGATGCTCTCCGGCCCGGTCACCGCGACCTCGACCAGCCCTCGTCGGATGCGGACCACGTGGGTCTCCCGCAGCTGGCGGGTGACGCGCGCGACCGAGTCCTCGTCGACGAGGATCACCGTCCCGCGCGAGACCTGGATCACGCGGCAGAGCAGGTTCTCGTCCAGGAGCTCCTCGACGACGTCGCCGAGCCGTTGCAGGACGTCCGCCCCGAGGCCGACGGTGATCGCCGCGACCTTCGATCGGGACTCGATGCGGCTCTTCCGGAGGACGCGGCGCGCCGGACCGTCCCCGAGAGGGTCCCCCCGGCCGCGCGGGTACCGTCGGCACGCCGCGATCACCGCGTCGAGCTGCCGGAGGCCGAGGTCGTCGGCGATCCGTCGGGCCATCGCGGCATGGTTCGCCACGCCGGACCGAAGGGCGTCCGCGAGGGGCGGGTGGGCGTCGAGGTACTCCCGGACCCGGCGCGCGATCGGAACGGCGGGTCCCGGCATGGATGTCCTGTTTCGGACAAATCTGCCCGATGGTGTCGCCATGCGGCCACATGGTATAAATCTCACCCCGGTGGTCGGGCGTCCGTTCGTCGATCCGATGGCACGGTCGAAGGTGGTCCTCGCCTACTCCGGGGGCCTGGACACCTCTGTCGCGATCCCGTGGCTCCGCGAGGAGAAGGGGTTGGAAGTCGTCACCGTCACGGCCGACGTCGGGCAGCCGGTCGATCTCGAGAAGGTCCGCGCGAAGGCGCTCGCCTCCGGGGCGAGCTCCGCCTACGTCGCGGACGCCCGCGAGGAGTTCGCGGCGGAGTTCCTGCAGCCGGCGATCCAGGCGAACGCCCTCTATGAGGGCGTTTACCCGCTCAGCACCGCGCTCGCCCGGCCCCTGATCGCCCGGCGGCTGGTCGAGGTCGCCCGCAGGGAAGGCGCGACGGCGGTCGCCCACGGCTGCACGGGCAAGGGCAACGACCAGGTCCGCTTCGAGCTCTCCACCCAGAGCCTCGCTCCCGAGCTCGAGGTGATTGCCCCGGCGCGGGAGTGGACGATGAACCGCGACGCGGAGATCGCCTACGCTGCCGCTCACGGGATCCCGGTCGAGGCGACGAAGCGGTCCCCCTACAGCACCGACGAGAACCTCTGGGGCCGTTCGGTGGAGTGCGGGGTCCTCGAGGACCCGGCGATCGAGCCTCCGGAAGAGGTCTACGCCTGGACCCGGTCCCCGATGGAGGCGCCGGACGCCCCGGCGTACGTCGAGCTGGAGTTCGACGCCGGGGTGCCGGTCTCTCTGGATGGCGCGCGCCTGCCGTTGCACGCGCTCGTCGCGCGGCTCAACGAGGTCGCCGGCGCGCACGGGGTCGGGCGGATCGACCACCTGGAGAGCCGGGTCGTCGGGATCAAGAGCCGCGAGGTCTACGAGTGCCCGGCGGCGACCGTCCTCCTGGACGCCCATCGGGCCCTCGAGGCGCTCGTGCTCCCGAGGGACCTCCTCGCGTTCAAGCGCACGGCCGAGCAGCGGTACGCCGAGCTCGTCTACGACGGGCTCTGGTTCGCCCCCTTGCGCACGAGCCTCGAGGCGTTCGTCACCGCGACCCAGGAGCGGGTCTCCGGCGCGGTCTCGGTCAAGCTCTCGAAGGGCCGGTCGACCGTCGTCGGGCGGAGCTCCGGTGCGTCGCTCTACCGCGCCGGCCTCGCGACGTACGCCGAAGGGGACCGGTTCCGCCGCGAGATGGCGGAGGGGTTCATCTACGTCTGGGGGCTCCCGAGCCGGACCTGGGCCTCGGTGGCCGAACCGACCGCCTCCGTGGCCGCCCCGCCGGTCGCCGCACCCCCGGTGCGGACCACCTAGCGATGGCCGGCGAACCCGCAGCGACGCCCGGCCCGCCCGTCCCGTCGTACGTCCGAACCCCGGCCGCGGCGTTCCTGAGCTCCCTCTCCGTCGATCGTGCGTTCGCCCGGTACGACCTCGCCGGGAGCCTCGCCCACGTGGAGGGGCTCGGGGCCGCCGGCGTGCTCTCCGCGACCGAGGTCCGCACGCTCAGCGAGGGCCTGCGGACCGTCGGCCGGGAGATCACGGACGGCTCGTTCCCCTGGCGCCCCGAGCTCGAGGACGTCCACACCAACGTCGAGCGGCGTCTGGTCGAGCTGGTCGGGCCGTTGGGAGGGATGCTCCAGGCCGGCCGCAGTCGGAACGACCAGGTCGCCGTCGATGAGCGGCTCTACCTCCGGGCGGCCGTCGCGGACGTAGCGACGGCGCTCCTAGACCTCGAGGAGGCGCTGCTCGCGCGGGCCGGGGCCGAGGCGGATACGCCGATGCCCGGTTACACCCATCTCCAGCGGGCGCAACCGGTGACCGTCGGCCACCACCTGCTCGCGCACTTCTGGAGGTTCGACCGCGACCTCGACCGCCTCTTCGCCACCGTCGAGCGGGCGGAGACGTCGCCGCTCGGCGCGGGAGCGCTCGCCGGCTCGACCCTCGCGCTGCGGCCGGAGCTGACGGCCCGTCGCCTCGGCTTCCGTGGTCCGTTCGAGAACTCGCTCGACGCCGTCAGCGACAGGGACCCGTTCGTCGAGCTCCTGTTCGACCTCACCCTCCTCGCGGTCCATGCCAGCGGCCTCGGGGAGGAGGTCGTCCTCTTCGCGTCGAAGGAGTTCGGGTTCGTTGAGCGGTCGGAGGCGCTCGGCTCGGGCAGCAGCCTGATGCCGCAGAAGCGGAACCCGGACGTCGCGGAGCTCGTTCGGGCCCGCGCCGGTCGGGTCGTGGGGGACCTCGTCGCGATCGTCGTCGCGCTCAAAGGGCTCCCGCTCGCCTACGACCGGGACCTCCAGGAGGACAAGGGACCCGTCCTCGATGCCGTGACGACGGTCGGGGCGACCGTCCGCGCCCTCTCCCGGCTCGTCCATGACCTGCGGTTCGACCGGAGCCGGCTCGCCGCCGCGGCGGCCGACCCGGAGCTGTACGCGACCGACCTCGCAGAGGCCCTGGTCGCCCGCGGGCTCCCGTTCCGTGAAGCGCACGAGCTCGTCCGCTCGGTCGTCCTCGTGCCGAGCTCCGGGGCCGACCCCATGACGCTCCGTGTCCCTTCCTCGGCCGGCGCCCCGGCGCTCGAGCTTCCTTCCGACCCCGGCACGGCCCTGGCCCGCCGCCGCTCCCCCGGGGGACCCGGGCCGGCCGCCGTCGCCGTGCAGCTCGAGCAGGCCCGCCACCGGCGCGAGCTGCGCCACGCTTCCCTCTCCTCGCTCGTCCGCAAGGTCGAGCAGATCGAGGAGCTCGTCAACGAGGGTACCACATGACCGAATGCCCAGAGTGTGCCGCGAGCGTTGAGAACCACGACAAGGTGCTCGGGGAGGTCTTCCCGTGCACGGACTGCGGGACGGAGCTCGAGGTCCGAACGGTCGACCCGTTCGGCGTCCAGCCCGCCCCGAAGGAAGCCGAGGACTGGGGTGAGTAACGGGTTCCGCCTCGGGCTGTTCACCACCATCGTTCGCCCGGAAGAGAAGGCGATCCTCGCCGCCGCGAGCGCTCGCGGCGTCGCCGTCGAGCGTCTGGAGGACGGCGCCGTCACCTTCGGCCTCGACGCCCCCGCCGGCCTTCCGGACGTTGTCCTGAACCGCTCCGTCAGCCACACCCGGGCGCTCTACGCGGCGCTCGGCTACCACCACTACGGCGTTCCGTGCGTCAACGCCCCGGAGGTGATCGAGCTCGCCGGCGACAAGGTGCGCACGTCGCTCCGCCTCGCCGAACAGCGGGTGCCGACCCCCCGGACCGTCGTCGCCCTCTCCCCCGAGGCCGCGCTGAAGGCGGTGGAGGAGATCGGCTACCCGGCCGTCCTCAAGCCGGCGATCGGCTCCTGGGGCCGCCTCATGGCGAAGGTCACGGACGCCGAGAGCGCCGAGCAGATCGTCGAGCACAAGAGCGCCCTCGGCTCGCCGGTCCACTCGATCTTCTACGTCCAGGAGTTCGTCCCGAAACCGGACCGCGACCTCCGGGCGTTCGTCGTCGGGGAGACGGTCGTCGCGGCGATGTACCGCCGTTCCTCCGACTGGCGCACGAACGCCGCGCGCGGGGCGACCGCGGAGGCGGCGGTCCGCACCCCGGAGCTGACCGAGCTCGCGCTCCGGGCCGCTCGCGCCGTCGGGGGCGGCGTGCTCGCGGTCGACCTGATGGAGGGTCGGGACGGCTTGCTCGTCCACGAAGTGAACCCGACCCCGGAGTTCAAGACGCTCGCCGCGGCGACGGGGGCGGACGTCGCGGGGGCGATCGTCGACTACACTGTCGAGGTCGGCCGCCGGTGAACGTCGCGGTCGTCGGTGGCTCCGGCTACGTCGGCGGCGAGCTCGTCCGCCTGCTCCTCGGCCACCCGGACGTTCGCCTGACCCAGGTGACGAGCGAGTCGATGGCGGGCAAACCGCTCTCTCGCGCGCACCCGAACCTTCGCCGGGCGACGACGCTCTCCTTCGCCCGTCGGTCCGAGCTCCGGCCGGCGGACGCGACGTTCCTTGCCACGCCGCACGGGGAGTCGATGGGCTCGATGCCGGAGCTCTTGGAGACCGGCGGGACGGTCTTCGACCTCTCCGCCGACCACCGCCTCCGCGACCCCACGGAGTATCCCCGGTACTACCACCGCGAGCACCCTCACCCGGAGCTGCTCCAAGAGGCGGTCTACGGCCTCCCCGAGCTGCACCGGGACGCGATCCGCCGCGCCCGCCTGGTCGCGGTCCCCGGCTGCATCGCGACCGCGACGATCCTCGCGCTCCAGCCGGTCGCCCGCGGGCTCGCGGCGGCCGCCGACCGCGCGGTCGTCGACGCGAAGAGCGGCTCGTCCGCGAGCGGCCACGACGCCGGGCCCGCCGGCCAGCACGCCGAGCGGTCCGGGGTCATGCGGGCCTACGCTCCGACCGGCCACCGTCACACCGCCGAGGTCGAGCAGGAGACCGGCGTCCCGACCGCGCTCACGTGCCACGCGGTGGAGGCCGTTCGGGGGGTCCTATCGACCGTCCACCTGTTCGGGGCCGAGCCCCCGGACGACCGGGAGCTCTGGAAGCTCTACCGCGCGGCGTACGGCACGGAGCCGTTCGTCCGGATCGTGCACGACGCCGATGGGCTGCACCGGGAGCCGGAACCGAAGATCCTCAGCGGGACGAACTACTGCGATGTCGGCTTCGCTTCGGACCGCGAGCACGGCCGCACCGTGCTGCTCGGGGCGCTGGACAACCTCGGCAAGGGCGCGGCCGGCGCGGCGGTCCAGTGCCTCAACGTCCGCTTTGGTCTCGCGGAGACGACCGGTCTCGGCTTCCTCGGGCTGCACCCGATCTAGGGGGTGGGCCGACGACGATCGTCGTGAAGGTCGGAGGGGCGGTCGGCAACGCCTCCGGGAACGTCGTCGCCGACCTCGCCCGACGGACGGACTACGTCCTCGTCCACGGCGGCTCGGAGGAGATCGACCGGCTCGGCCACGCCCTCGGGCGGCCGCCGGTCCACTACACCAGCCCCAGTGGCGTCGTCTCCCGTCGGTGCGACCCGGCGCAGATGGAGACGGTCGTCCTCGCCCTCGCCGGGAAGGTGCAGACCGAGCTCGTCGCCTCGCTCGGCGCCCGCGGGGCCCGGGCGGTCGGGCTCTCGGGGGTCGACGGTCGCCTTCTCCTCGCCCGCCGAAAGACGGGGGCGCGGGCCGTCGTCGACGGTAAGGTCCTACGGCTCGCCGATGACCTCGCCGGGAGCGTGGAGAAGGTCGATGTCGGCCTCCTGAGGGGCCTCCTCGGGCTCGGGGTCGCCCCCGTCGTCGGCCCGCCGGCGGTCACCGCCGACGGCGAGGTCGTCAACGTCGACGCCGACCAGGTCGCCGCCGCGGTCGCCGGCGCGCTCGGGGCGGAGGCGCTCGTGCTCCTGACGAACGTCCCCGGGCTGCTCCGCACGCCGGACGACCCGAGCAGCGTCGTGCCTCGGGTCGAGCGCGCCGGGTTCGACGAGGCCCTCAGCCTTGCCGGCGGGAAGATGAAGAAGAAGCTCCTGGCCGCCCGGGACGCGCTCTCCTCTGGGGTCGGGCGGGTCGTGATCGGGAGCTCCCGGACGGAAGGCCCGGTCGGCCGGGCCCTGGCCGGCGAAGGGACGGTGTTCGTGTGAGCGCCCCGGGCGCGGGCCCCTCCGCCGAGTTCGGGCACGGGGACCGACGTCGCCTCCGGCTCGTCCGAGGGGACGGCGCCTACCTGTTCGACGAGCGCGGCCGCCGTTACGTGGACCTCGGGGCGACGCATGGGGTCGGCAACCTCGGGGCGTCCCACCCGGAGGTGGTCCGGGCGATCCGCGAGCAGGCCGGAGCGATGATCCATCTCGGCTCGGGCTACGAGAGCCCGGTCCGGACCGCCTTCCTCGAACGACTCCTCGGTCTCCTGCCGGCGCGGTTCGCGCGGGCCTTCCTCTCCAACTCCGGGACCGAGGCGGTGGAGGCCGCGATCAAGATCGCGCGCTCGTCCACGGGACGGCCGAAGGTCGTGGCGGCCCGCCGCGGCTTCCACGGTCGAACCCTCGGCGCCCTCAGCGCCACGTGGCGCCGGGAGCTCCGGGAACCGTTCGAGCCGCTCGTCCCGGAGTTCGTCCACGTCCCCTACAACGAGCCGGCCGCCCTCGAGGGGGCGGTCGACGAGCGGACGGCCCTCGTCCTGCTCGAGCCGGTCCAGGGGGAAGGGGGCGTCCACGTCGCCACCCCGGAGTTCCTCCGGGCCGCCCGCACAGCGTGCGACCGGACCGGCGCGTTGCTCGGTTTCGACGAGGTCCAGACCGGCCTCGGGCGGACCGGGAAGTTGTTCGCCTTCGAGCACGCCGGGGTGGTGCCGGACCTATTGACGCTGGCAAAGTCCCTCGCCGGGGGCGTCCCGATCGGCGCGACCGTGACCACCGCGGAAGTGGAGGCGAGGTTCCAGGGGAGCCACCACTCGACGTTCGGGGGGAACCCTCTGGCGTGCGCCGCCGGGGTCGCGGCGCTCGACGTCCTGGTCCGGGAGCGGCTCGCCGAGCGTGCGGAACGGTTGGGTCGTCTCGCGGCGCCGCGCCTCGCCGCGCTCCCCGCGGAGAAGGTGCGGGAGGTCCGGGGGCTGGGCCTGATGTGGGGGGTGGAGCTCCGAGAGCGGGCCGCTCCGGTCCTGGCGGCGTTGGAGGAGGACGGCTTCCTCGCGATCTCCGCGGGCTCGACCGTCGTTCGGCTGCTCCCGCCCCTGGTCGTTCCGGAGGGCGACTGGACCGGGGGCCTTGCCGCGCTCGCGGGGGCGGTCGCCCGTGGATGACGCGTCGGTCCTCGAGCGACTGCTGGCCCGCTACAGCCCCTCCGGTCGAGAGGAGGCCGCGGTCGCCGAGTTCGTGCGGATCGCGCAGGAGCTGGGCTACCGGACGCGGACCGACCGGGTCGGCAACGGGATCGCGGAGGTAGGCCGGGGCCGGCCGACCGTCCTCTTCCTCGGGCACATCGACACCGTCGAAGGGGACCGCCCCGTGCGGCGGAGCCGGGGTCGGCTGCACGGCAGGGGCGCGGTCGATGCGAAAGGCGCGCTCGCCGCCGCGCTCCTAGGCGGGCGCGGCTTCGCCGGCCCGGGGACGTTCCGGGTCGTCGCCGCGGTCGGGGAGGAGACCGATAGCCGCGGAGCGCGCCACCTCGCTCGGGGACCGCCCCCGGACGCTGTCATCGCCGGTGAGCCCAGCGGCTGGGACGGCGTGACGATCGGCTACAAGGGCGACCTGCGTCTCGAGGCGACGTTCACGCGGCCGCGCACGCACTGGTCGTCGCCGTTCCCGACCGCGACCGACGTGGCGATCAATTGGGTCGAGGGGGTCCGCTCGGTCGTGCGGTCGGCCCCGGAGGCGAGCCCGTTCCGCTCGCTCTCCGCGAAGGCCGTCGGGTTCTCGAGCGATCCTTCGGCCGACCCGGAGGTCGCGCGGGTCGTCCTCGATGTCCGGGTCCCTCCAGGGCTCTCCACGGAGGAGGTCCTCTCCCGCCTGCCGACGGGCGCTCTGAGGCCCCGGGTCAAGCTCCTGGTCCGCATCGAGCCGACCGAGCTTCCGCGGACCGACCCGGTCGCGACCGCGCTCTGCGACGCGATCCGCGAGGCGGGAGGTCGACCCACGCTCTGGCGGAGGACCGGTACCTCCGACCTCAACCTGGTCGCGCGGGCCTGGGGTCGGGGAGGGGCGGCCTACGGCCCAGGTGATTCCCGCCTCGACCACACGGACCGTGAGACGCTCTCGATCGCCGAGCTTCGCCAGGCGGGGCGGGTCCTCCGTGGCGCTCTCGAACGCCTGACGCGGCCGGCGGAGGGGCGACCTACTCCTCCACGATCGGGCGTCGCTCCTTGACGAAGTCCCCGCGCCTCAGCTCGAGCAGGGCGGTCGTGAGCTCGTCGCGGGTGTTCATGACGATCGGACCGTACCACGCGACCGGCTCGTGCAGTGGGCGCCCCGAGGCCAAAAGGAAACGCATCCCGTCGGGGCCCGCGTGCGCACGGACGAGCTCCCCGTCGCCGAACAAGGCGGTCGTGCCGGCGGATAGGACGGCCGCGTCGTCGCCGTCGAACGAACCGGCGCCATCGATGGCGTGGGCGAACGCGGTCCGGCCCGCCGGCACGCGGAGCTCCAGGCGCTCGTCCGGCGTCAGGCGGACATCCAGGTACTCCGGCGCGACGGAAATCCCTCGCACCGGCCCTTCAACGCCGCCGAACGTTCCCGCGACGACCTTCACCTCGCCGCCCCGTTCGGTCGGGACCGCCGGGATCTGGTCGTGCGAGAGCCCCCGATACGCCGGCGTCGACATCTTCTCGCGTGCCGGCCGGTTGAGCCACAGCTGGAAGCCGGTGAACGTGCCGTCGTACCGCTGCGGCATCTCCTGATGCACGATCCCGCTCCCGGAGTTCATCCACTGCACGTCGCCGCTCGCGATCACCCCGGAGTTGCCCAGGGTATCCCCGTGCTCGACCCGGCCGTCAAGGACGTAGGTGATCGTCTCGATCCCCCGGTGGGGATGCCAGGGAAACCCGGCGAGGTAGTCCTCGGGGTCGGTCGAGCCGAACCGGTCGAGGAGCAGGAACGGGTCGAAGAGCGGGACCTCGGCGTTGGAGAACGAGCGTCGGAGGCGGACCCCGGCCCCCTCGCGGGTCGGGACTCCCGGAAAACGACGGACCACGGAGCGGATCGGCTCGGGCATGGAACTTACCTTCGGTAATCGAATTGAGGTGGGTAACTTAAAGGTTCGCCGTCGCCGAGGTAAGCGAGGACGCCCCGGAGGGGCCGTCGCGCGGGCCGTCGAGCGTCTACAAGAGATGCGCGGTGCGCAGCGCGAGCGCGAGGACGAGACCGAGGGC
>Ga0187771_10004325_pt1 | contig 10005 bp, 9 predicted proteins | sample 0116_SJ02_MP15_1_FD_133139 | JGI IMG/M metagenome (GOLD analysis project Ga0187771, IMG submission 133139) | Tropical peat soil microbial communities from peatlands in Department of Meta, Colombia - 0116_SJ02_MP15_10_MG | ecosystem: Environmental > Terrestrial > Soil > Wetlands > Peat | place... | reverse complement strand
TACCGTGATCTCAAGGAGATCGGAAAGCCATCGGATCGTCCCGGTGAGGGTGCCTAAAATGACGCCGATGAGGATCGCCAAGAAGTAACCCCGGAAGGCTCTTGAAATGCTGATCACTGTATGCCTCAAGATCTCTATTGACCAAATTCCATCAAAGAGAGCTTTCATAATGGTTGAGAATGGAGGAAAATATCGGGCATACAAGATCCCGTACCGTGGCAGAAGTTCCCAAAGGATGATCAAGACCAAGAGAAGCAAGCCTCCTGAGAGTCGTGTATCATAAAAGATTTTCTTAACCAATAATCCCATCAACGGCTTCCATCCTCGTAGCACTTCTGGCTCTCTTCTTTAATCAAGGTGTAGATATAGCGACGGTATTCGATAAATCGTTTATCCTCTTTAGTAGTCAGTTGATTTCTTGGTCGTTCCAAGTCGATCTGGATCTCTTCTCGAATCTCTGATGGTCTCTGGCTCAGTACCAGAACCCGGTCTGCAAGGTAAATCGCCTCTTCGATATCGTGCGTTACGAGAAGGATAGTTTGAGAGAATCTACTCCAGATTTCGAGGATAGTATCTTCCAGATCACTCCGCGTCTGGGCATCTACTGAGGCAAAGGGTTCGTCCATCAATAGAATGTCAGGGTTAAAGGCAATCGCTCGGGCGATGGCAACCCTCTGTTGCATTCCTCCTGAGAGTTCCCATGGATAGTGGTTCTCGAACCCAGTTAAGTAAACACTCGCCAATGCCGACTTGGCGATCTCCATCCTTTCTTTCTTAGAGAGATGCTTCTTTTCGAGGACGAAGAGGATATTTTTTAATACGGTGCGCCAGGGGAATAACGAGCGGCTGTAATCTTGAAAAATAAGAATCATCTCCCTCGGGGGGCTATCAATTTCCCTCTCGTTCACAATGACTTTGCCTGCCGTCGGTTTGAGGAGATGGCAGACACATTTGAGGAGCGTTGTCTTCCCACAACCCGAAGGACCAACGATGCAAACAAACTCTCCCTTATTCACTGAGAAGCTGATATTCCCACAGGCAGGAATCTCTCTTTCCCCCTTGATGTAAGTTTTTTTCAATTGTTCTGCCCGAAGGAGAGTGCATTCTGCAGAGATCTTATCCTGGGTGATCTCCATCAAAGTCCCTTGGGATGAATCAGCATCGTATTCTTTTATAATACAGTCAAATGATTTTTGCTAACTTGGTTTTAGTCCATCATAGGATTGGATAGTTGATAAATTTAAAATAAACTAATATTTTACAACTTTTTAACAAACACTTAAAACATTGTCAAGAAAAAGCAACTCAAATTTCTGGCAAAATTGGCTTCGAGGATATTCTAAATTATTTGACCGGAACTTGGGTGACGTGTTATTTTGGGGAGGCAGATGTCGGAATGCGGAATTCGAATTCTACACTGCAATTTTCACTCCGCAATCGAAATAAAAATAAGATAAAAGGAGAGAATAACATGAAACTTAGTGGGGTCATGCCACCTATAACTACCCCTTTCCAAAATGGGAAATTGGCTTTAGAAAAACTTAAGAAAAATTTTCAGAAATGGAATAAGACAGGTCTCTCTGGCTATCTCGTTCTCGGATCGAATGGGGAGCCTGTCTACTTAAGTGAGAATGAAAAGATAAGAATGGTCGGGACCTCGAGGGAGTCCATTCCTAAATCGAAGATCATGATAGTTGGCACTGGTATGGAATCGACTCTGGAGACTATTCGATTTAGCAATCAGGTAGCCGAGATGGGCGCTGATTATGTACTGGTCGTCACACCTTCTTACTTTAAAGGGTCGATGAAACCTCAAATCCTCTATGAACACTTTATTGCTGTTGCAGAATCTTCAAGAATAGGCATCTTGATCTATAATGTTCCCCAATTCACTGGAATCAATTTAGAACCCGAATGGGTGGCTAAACTTTCTGAACATCCCAATATTATTGGAATCAAAGACAGTTCAGGCAATATTGGTCAGTTGAGCGAAATTGTCCATTTAGCTCGTAACGGGTTTGTTGTTTTCGTAGGTTCCGCACCAGTATTCTTCCCTGCCCTTTGTGTAGGGGCATCAGGTGGAATTTTGGCCATCGCAAACTTGGCCCCTCAGGAATGTGTTCAGATTCAAAGTCTTTTTAACAAAGGTAAAATGGACGAGGCAAGAGAATTACAAGGCCGACTAACTCCACTGGCTAAGGCTGTGACAACAAGATATGGCATTGGTGGTTTGAAGATGGCAATGGATCTGGCGGGTTATTTTGGTGGGGATCCGAGGAGCCCTCTCAAAAGACCAGGAAAAGAACTGGAAGAAGAATTGAAACAGCTTTTGCTTCTACTTAAAAAATCTTAGATTGATCCCTCATTTCTCTTGTAACTTCGAGACCAAAATCAATGGAACAACCCATCTATCGTGGAACTTCTGCGACGTTTGCGGTGAAGTAATTAAATTAAAAACCTAACTGAAAATTCCCGGATGTTCTTAACCTGGATTTTTTGTTCCTTAAGAACCCATCGCTTCCAGAACAATATCTGTAATATCCCTCACTTTCAATTTGATCTTATGTTTTCTTGCATAACCTAAGATGGTCCTGATGCATTGCTGACAGGAAGTTATTACCTCTTCAGCACCTGTTCCCTGAATCTCCTCGATCTTTCTCTGAGCAATGGCAGCAGAGAGATCTGGGTCGATCATCTCCAAATCTCCTCCTCCACCACAACAGACACTTAATTGGCGATTATTCTCTAACTCCACGAGTTTTATACCCGGGATTTGCTTCAATATATTCCTCGGGGCATCGTAAATGCCGCTGTTTCTTCCCAGATCACAGGGGTCATGGTAAGTCACTGTTCTATGAAACCCATTCTTGAAGGCAATGTTGCCCTCATTGATCAGCCTCTCTATGAATTGGGTCGAATGGAGCAGTTCTGCATTTGTCTTGTACCTCTCTTTCCATGTATGATAGCAAGAGGGACAGGCAAAGACTACGCTCCCTGCACCCAAATGTTGAATCTTCTCTTGATTATGCTCCATCAATTTTCCCATCTTCCCATTCATTCCGGCCTGGATGAGAGGGAAACCACAACACCACTCCTCTCCTCCAAGGGTAGTAAAATCAACTTTTGCCTTATGTAATATCTGAACGAAGGTCTGAGGGATCTTATGGGCTAAAGGGAAGAACGAAGCCACACATCCTACAAAGTATATCACCCGGGCCTTATCTTTTTGGTACCTTTTACTTAGGGCATCCCCTAATGCCTCCATCCACATGGAACGTGTTTCATTCGGTTCTCCAGAAATATTAAAATCTTTTTCCAATGCATCGACGACTCGATGAATCACCTTTGGGTATTTGCTCCGATCCACTAAACACTGCCTTGCCGCCAGAACCCCTTGATTGGTTTCCACTGCAGGAAAACAGGTTTGGGTGCATAACCTGCAACCTGTGCATCGAAAAAGAGACTCCTCAATCTCGGGCGTCCAATCGATTTTGCCTTCGATGATTGCCCTGATGATGGCATTTTTCCCCCGAGGGGTAGCCCACTCTCTTCCCTTTACAGCATAGATAGGGCAGACTGCTAAGCAGAATCCACATCGGTTGCATTTGGCTATCTCATCATAGAATCGTTCCTTGAGTTCCTCCTGCTTCATATCTAAATTCCTCCAACAAATCTGCCCGGATTGAAGATACCTGCTGGATCTATCCGTTCCTTCAAACGGCGCATCACCTCATAATCACTTCGTGGCTCTCCCCATACATCGATTCGCTTTTTGATGAGGAGAGGAGATGATTCCACCACGAGGTTCCCTTCGTGCTTTACTGCTTCGGAAGTAAACCTTCGAATGAGTTCAATTAATGATTCTACCTTTGATCGCACACTTTTTCCCATAAATACATAGGAGTAAAGAATTCCATTTCCAGAATGACAAATCAAGGCACAATCCATCCCGAACTCTTTGCCGATTTTTTCATAACTTCTTAATATCTCCCTATACTTGGATATTAGGAAATTCGATTTTAAAGAGACGAAATTTGAATTGTCTTCCACCAAACCATTATAGAAGTTTCTTAAAGCCAACCAGAAGGAATGATGCTCCTCCGGGTTGAGAACCGATATCTCAAGGCATCCATTCTTCTTTCCCACCTCACCCATTTCAGACACCTGCCTGTCAACGCTTTCAGCAACACCCTCCAATCCAATGGCAACGAGATAATTTTCTTCGGTAGATATCGACATAGGATATTTCAACTTCTTCATAGCCATTCCATTTAAGATCTCAATGGATGCAGGAAGTAATTGGGACCGCAAGACCTCGTTGACAAATTGATCTGCGTCCTCTAACTTTGGGAAAAAGACCATTAAAGTGGCCTCCTTCTCAGGAAGGGGAAGGAGTTTGAAGGTCATCTCACAGATGATCCCTAAGGTTCCATATGAGCCGATCAAGAGTTTATTCATGTCATAACCAGAAACATTTTTTACGGTCTTCCCTCCTGAGGCCACAATATCCCCATTGGGAAAAACGGCTTTGGTCCCGATGATTAAGTCCCTGACTGTGCCGTAGAGCAATCTTTTAGGTCCGCTGGAATTAGTAGCTACTATACCACCTAAGGTGGCTTTATCCGTAAAGGGTGGATCAAGAGGAAGAAAATATCCTTTTCCTTGACGGCCCAACTTTTTCTGAACTTCATTAAGGGTAATCCCACTTTCAACAGAGAGGGTCAGGTTATCGGTATCACAGTCTGTGATCCGATTGAGTCGGCTCGTTGAAACGATGATGTCTAACTTTTTTGGAATTCCGCCCACTCCTATCTTGGTTCCATTCCCCATGGGGATGATGCCCAGATGCTGCTGATTAGCGAAGGAAACAATCTTTGAAACCTCATCCATTGTGCCAGGGGAGACAATCATCTTCGGTCGCTTTCCATCCAATGCATAGGCCTTGAGAATATGCGGATCTTGAATGATGTTGGTTTCTCCGACTATCTCATTTAACTTTGAAACGATCTGGGCCGTATTAGTCATTCGAAACTCCTTAAGCTATCACTATGCGCTTTGCTCTGTGCTCTATGCCTCTTTTTGAAAATTAAACCTCAGGCAACACCTTTCCAGGGTTATAAACATCTTCGGGATCAAAGGCCTTCTTCACTTTTCTCATGGCTTCAACATCCCGAGGAGTGAAGACCAAGAACATCTCTTTCATCTTCTCCGTGCCAATTCCATGCTCTCCGCTAATTGTACCACCGGCTTTGGCACACAATTTTAGGATCTCAGACCCTGCCAAACGGACCTTTCTCAACTCCTCTTCGTTTCGCTCATCAAATAGAATAAGAGGATGAAGATTCCCATCCCCTGCATGAAAGACGTTTGCGATGACAAGGTCATACTTTTTACCTACCTCCATCACCTTGGTCAAAACCTCAGGGAGCCTTGTTCTGGGCACCGTTCCGTCACAGACAAGATAGTTGGGGCGAAGTCTGGCGATGGCGCCAAAAGCTCCTTTTCGACCTGCCCAGAGTTGAGCTCTCTCTGCCTCTGTCCTCGCAGCTTTCACTTCACGAGCATTATTCTTCCTGCAGATTTCCATAATTCTTTCAGCCAGCCTCTCCATCCCATCTTTGAGACCGTCCAATTCAATCAACAGGACAGCCTCTGCATCCAATGGAAAGCCAGCGTGGATCGACTCTTCAACGGCCTTAATGGTTAATCGATCCAACATCTCAAGGGTGGCAGGTATGATACCGTCAGCGATGATGGCGGAGACTGTCTTCCCCGCATCCTCTAAGGTATTGTAGATAGCAAGCATGGTCTTGACCGCTTCTGGTTTTGGCATGATTCGAAGCATGAGTTTTGTTGCAATCCCTAAGGTCCCTTCGGAACCCACAAGGATCCCCGTCAAATCGTATCCTGGATTATCGAAGGCCTTGCCGCCAACCTGGATGATTTCCCCATCGTAGAGAACCACTTCCGCTCCTAAAATATGGTTGGTCGTTACCCCATATTTAAGACAGTGTGGTCCTCCAGAATTTTCTCCAAAATTCCCACCGAGTGTGGAAACCTTTTCACTGGCAGGGTCTGGTTGGTAAACATATCCAAAGCGGGCTAATTGGTTTTTCAGTAGAAGGGTAAAAATGCCTGGTTCCACCGCTGCCCTCTGGTTTTCGATATCAATCTCAAGGATTTTGTTCATCCTCGAAAAGTGGAGGAGAATGCCACCTTTTGTGGGGACGGTTCCTCCGCTCAGATTTGTCCCTGATCCCCTGGCAACAACATGAATTCCCACTTCATGGGCGAACTTGACGATTTTTGAAACCTCTTCAGTCGAACCTGGGAGGACAATGCAATCCGGCCTCCCCCTAAAGAGGGAAGCATCGTATCCATAGAGCATCAAGTCTGTTTCTGATGATAAAATATTTTCTTTCCCCACGATCCTGGCCAGTTCTTCAATCAGCTTTTCACGCTCCATTCATTTTCTCCTATTAAAATGTAGCGTCGGCATTTATTGCCGACGGGATTCAATCTCTTCGCCTCCAGTAAATGGAAGCGCTACAAAAATTCCAAATTCTGCATTCGATTCATTCTCCAAATTGGTCTCCCACCTTTAAATCAATCGATCTGGCAAAATCGATCGAACCTATTTTCTCTCCCTTATCCACCCTCAGTTTTCCAACTCTTATAATACCACCCTTTACCGCGAATTGGAGACTTTCTTCCTCGATGGATACGATCTCACCAGGTTTCTTTTCCGTTGCTGTAAGTTTCATTCTGGCTTCGTAAAATCTTACCTTCTTTTCTTTAGCAGTTGTATAGGCTCCTGGCTGAGGATCGCAGCCCCTGATTAAATTGTAAATGTCCGTAATTGACTTGGCAAAGTCCATAGAGGCAACTCTATCATCACAAGGAGGTTCATAGGTTGCTTTGGATTCATCCTGAGGAATTCGCGGAGCCTTCCCCTTTTTGATCAACTCAACAGCCTCTACCATAGCATCCACACCCATGGGAAAGAGGGTATTGAAATAAAGAGAACCGGCTGTATCGTCAGGAGAGATATCCACCTCTCTCTGCAATAAGATAGGCCCAGTATCAATGCCTTTATCGACCCAGAAAATGGTTATTCCTGTACGCGTATCTCCCTGAATGATTGCCCAATTGATGGCACTCGCCCCACGATGTCCCGGTAAAATGGAAGGATGGTAGCATATCGTCCCGAGAGAAGGAATGCTGAGTAGCCTCTCCGGAATGATATCCGTTACAAATGCCAACATGGCAAGATCTGGCCGAAGCTGCTTATAAATTTCATATACCTGGGGTTCCTTCATCTGGGATGGGCAAAAGAATGAAATTCCCGATCTTTTAGCCAGTCCCTTCATCGCTTCCCCTTTTTTATCCGGAGGTGTGAAGACACCGACCACCTCCTCACCCTTTTGGATCAATGCTTTCAGAACCTCCTCCCCAAAAGGACCCTGGCCAACCAAAGTGATTCGCATTGACAAACCCCTCTAAAAAATCCCCCCACTCCCCTTTTATAAAGAGGAAAATGGGGGGATTATTATGCTTCCATTATTTAAATGGACCCCTTTTGCAACGAAAAGGATCAAGCTTTCTTTCGTTTGGCGTCAAAGGCAGCTATTTCATTCATGATGGCGAGGATTGTCTTAGCATTCTCATAAACGGGTGTATCCACCATCTTTCCCTGATAGGAAACGGCCGCAGCACCTTTGGCAATTCCCTCCTCCTCAAAAATCTTTACAACTCCCTTTGCCCACTCCACATCTTCCGAGGAAGGGGTATAGATTCTGTGAGAGGGCTCAATCTGGCTCGGGTGAATAAGCATTCTTCCCTCATAGCCAAGCTGCCTGCCAAAGCGAGTACTCTTCTCAAAGGCCTCAGTGTCTTTATACGCTACGAACGGACAATCGATGGCAATACAACCTGCTGCTCTGGCAGCCACAGGCACATGGGCTCTTGCATAATATTGCTCTTCCCCCTCCGTGGTAAGCTTGACCCTCATATCTTTGGTGTAATCCACTGCACCAAAGATCAGCGAATTGACCCTCTTGCTGGCTACGGATGACGGATAAGCGTGGATGACTCCCTTTGCGGTCTCGATGAGCAGCTGGATGGCGATGCTCCCTACTTTCAATCCTCTCCTTCGCTCCAGTTCTTCCAACTTCCAATCGAGACGTTGAACGTGATCCGGACCGCCACACTTCGCTAAACAAACACCTGAAAGCCCCTCATGGACGATCGCTTCGAGATCATCATTGGTCATCAAAGTTTCCCAGTTGTTCACCCGGACATATACCGTGGAACCGCCGGAGCCGGCGAATTTCAGATTCTCCCGGGTCATCTCGCGGGCTTTTTGTTTTTCTGCCGGGGGGACAGAATCCTCCAGATCCAAAGTGATGATATCCGCTGGGGTCTCCGGAGCCTTCAAAATCATCTTTTCATTATTCCCTGGAATATAAAACACAGATCTCATGACAGTCATATTGTACCTCCTATTGTAAAGAATAGGCTTAGGCCAAGGTTTAGTTTTTTATCTCAACCTCAACGTGAACCTTAGCCTTTGTATATATTACATCAGGCTTTCAGTAGCTTTTTGAGGGTCGGGGCGATTTCATCGGGACGATCGACGACATATACTCCAGCCTCTTTAAGAGAAGCGATCTTATTCCTTGCCGATCCCTTCCCTCTTTCGATTATACTGCTGGCATGGGAAAATCGCATTCCTTCAGGAGCCCATGCCCCAGCAACATAAACAACAAGAGGCTTGTTAAATTCTCTCTTTCTCACCGCCCCTGCTGCCTCCTCCTCATAGGGACCTCCAATTTCACCGAAGATGGCAACAGCCTTCGTATCCTTATCTTCCTGAAAAAGGGGTAAGATGTCGCCAAAAGACATGCCCACAACTGGTTCTGTCCCAATATGCAAAACCGTTGTGACACCAAGGCCTGCCTCTTTAATCGCCCATGGCACTGTTCCGGACTGTCCTCCGCTTCGCGAAATCACTCCTACGGGTCCAGGAACAAATACCCTCTTAGCAAATTCAGGTGTACCCCCGAGCCAGCCAGCAGCAGCGATTCCAGGGCTGATGATTCCAATCGAGCCCGGTCCTAACAAACGGGCTCCCTTTTGTTTCCCATAGGCCATCATTTCGAGAATATCATATAGGGGAACCCGCTCAACTGGCATTACGATGAATTTAATTCCAGCATCTAATGCCTCAAGGACTGCATCCTTTAGGCCCGGTCCGGGCACGAAGGTGACACTGGCGTCAATCTTTCCCTTTTCCTTGACAGCCTCTTCTACTGTATTAAAAACGGGTATCCCGGAAACTTCCTCTCCGCCTCTTCCAGGCGTCACCCCGGCCACTACTTTTGTCCCATAACCTTTCATAAATGCGGCTCGCGCAGAGCCCTCTCTCCCAGTGATCCCCTGAACTAATATCGTTGTGTTCTTTTCAAGTAGAATGGCCATCTTTTACTCCCTCTTGATTTCAGATTTTTAAATCTGCAATCTGCGATCCGAAATCTGGAATTCCTAAACGACTCCGTGCTTTCTCCTATATTCCTCTAATCCAGGAATTGGGGCCTCGATTGTGATTGCCTTATTCCCCCTGAACCAGCACTCATACTCACATGCCAGACATTCTGTTCCAACACGCTTTGCAAATTCTGCATCCCCTCCGAGAGCCGGTTTGCCATCCTTGATCACCAGGATGGCTCGATCATAGAGCTTACAACCTGCTGCACATGCATGGGTTTTGCAACCGAGGCATTTGCTCTCATCAATAATGACCTTTATCGTTCTTTCTTCAAAATGCATGGTCATTCCTCCTTATACCTTTACTTCTCTTTTCTTCCGATGTTCATCAACGAGAGCCCTCATCCGTCTTGCCAGAAATTCCGTCTCATATACCTTATCGCTCCCATAAATCTCAATCGGGTTCGGCAAATCTGCTGTTCCCTCCTTCAGAATCTCCAGCGACTCCTTTTCCTTGTT
>Ga0187771_10004323_pt1 | contig 10006 bp, 10 predicted proteins | sample 0116_SJ02_MP15_1_FD_133139 | JGI IMG/M metagenome (GOLD analysis project Ga0187771, IMG submission 133139) | Tropical peat soil microbial communities from peatlands in Department of Meta, Colombia - 0116_SJ02_MP15_10_MG | ecosystem: Environmental > Terrestrial > Soil > Wetlands > Peat | place... | reverse complement strand
GGCATGCCCAGGTCAATAATCACCGCCGCCGAAAGCGCAAACGGATCGCTGGTGAAGAACGTCATCGCCTGCTTCTCCCCGTTTTCCAGAACCGTGAAGTCTTTTGGTTGAAGTCCGTTCACCATGTGCCCGTCACTGTCCTTCACGGAAACCGGCACCAGCACCAGGGTCGGATAAATCTTGATCGTGTAACCGACGTCCTCGCCCGATTCGGTGTCTTTGGGCACGCTCCCCGCCGGCACTGTCTTTACCTCAGGCATGGGAGGAGGAGGTTCTTTCTGCTCGGTACTTGAGGACTCAACGTCTGGAGGTGTGTGCGGAAGCTCCCTCGATCCGCTGGTCGCGCGGTTATCTCCGTTGCCTGGAGTTGGATTTGCGGGCTGCCCGGTCTCATCGGCTCCGGGCCGCGGACTCGGCGCTTCAGGAGGCGGAACAGGCCGCGTTGCGGAAGGCGCATCTGGAATGTCGTCAGGGCTTTGTTGGGCAGCCAGCCCCTTGGCCGGCCACAAACTCATTGCAAAAATCAGCCCGACGCTAATCTTCGTTCTCATTCGGAGAGCCACTGTTTTCGCCTGGTTCAATTGAGCCCCCTCGTCAAACCTTGCGCTGCCATTCCGACTGGTTTTTCCGTGATGTACGCTATCTGGACTGACTCAATCGCGTACGCCCCAGAATCTGTCGCCCGTTACATTGAGATGCCCTTTTCGGCCCCTCCGGTGCATCTAACGCTAACAGGTCCTCACAGGATAGACTAGCAAAGTTCCGGATAAAAGACTGATGCCTACACCCCACTTTCGCCAAGGTCCTGTGGTCGGCGTGCTTGCTCTCGCGCTGACGCTGTCTGCGGCCGCGCTTGCTCAGAAGCCGGCAACGCAGGCTCCTGCCTCGAATGCTCCTACATCCGATTCCACAACCTATCACGCTCCATCGCAAGAGCAACCGCAACCTCGCGAGTCGACGGAAACCCTCAAAGTTAACGTCGAGGTTGTGCAGCTCTTCTTCAACGTGAAGGACAAGCATGGTGCCCTCATTCCCAACCTGACCAAAGACAACTTCGATGTCTTCGAGGATGGCCAGCCGCAAACCATCAAGTATTTCAAAGCTGAGTCCGATCTCCCGCTCACGCTCGGCATCCTCATCGATACTAGTGGCAGCCAGCAGCGTGTGCTCGGGATGGAACAGGAAGTCGGCGGATCGTTCCTCGAAAATATCCTTCGTCCCAAAGACGAAGCCTTCGTTATTAGTTTCGACATCGACATTAACCTGCTACAAGATTTCACTAATTCCGTAAGCCGCCTGCGGCGGGCGCTCAACGACACCAAGATCAACAACGGCGGAGTCAGTTGCTCGGGAGGTCCCATTGGCCCGCAGGGTCCTATTCCGTGCCCGTCCACCGGCCCTCGCGGTACCGCGCTCTATGACGCGGTCTACCTCGCCTCCCACGACGAGCTCAGCCATGAAGTTGGACGCAAAGCGATGGTCCTGCTCACGGATGGGCAAGACGAAGGCAGCCGTCTCAAGATCAAAGACGCGATCGAAGCCGCCCAGAAAGCCGATGCCATCTGTTACGTGCTGCTTATCGCCGACCGCGGCTTTTATGGGTTTGGCGGCATGGGTTACTCGGGGGATGCTGAGATGAAAAAGCTCACCCAGGAAACCGGCGGCCGGGTTATCGACGTGGGCAACAAGATTGACAAGCTGCGCAAGGCGTTCGATGACATCGCGGCCGAACTCCGCAGCCAGTACAACGTTGGCTATACCCCTACCAATACCAAACGCGACGGCGGCTTCCGCAAGGTGGAAATCAAATCCAAGCCAACCGAATACAAAATCCAGTCGCGAAACGGCTATTACGCTGTGCCAAGAGAGCGGGACTAGCTCGCGCCGGGATCGGCTTCACCGCGCCTGTGAAAAATCTTCGACTGCGAAGAGCTGCCCATGGCGCTCGGCAACGCCCACGCCGATGGAATCCATATCCCGATCCAGCACGTTGGTGCGATGATTCGGCGAATTCATAAACTGCCTGTGAATAAATTGTGCGGTGGGCCCTTGTGCAACGTTCTCGGCAAGCCAGCTGAAATGCGCTCCCGTTTGTTTCACTCGCGCCGAAAGGCTGGGCTCACCCCCGAACTGATGCTCCGCTGACCCATGGTTGGCCATCGCGACCGCATGTCGCCGGGCTGCCTCCGCCAGGGACTCATTCCACCGTAACAGTGGTAGACCTTGCGCCCGCCGCGCCTGGTTGACCGCGGCAAACAGTTCCTTTTCTGGCCGGCTCGCCTCCTGGCCAAAGGCTGGTGCGCACAAGAAAACGCCACTGATCAACGCGGCCGACAGCCGGGTTCTGAATCGCATTTGTCTCTCTCCACCTCGCTCCGTTGACATGGTCAACGAAGTACGTTTAATCGATCACGATTAAACGAATACGATCAGAACCCGATTCTCGGCACCACCGCAAGTTACCAACGTCGCGAGATCAAACGTTCGCGCGCAGTGGTGCTATGACCTACCGGCGATCCCAATACAAATCCCGGCGATCCTGCCGCAGATCGCGATATTCGCGCCGCAGCTCTCGCCGTTCGTGCCGCGCTGCCCCGTAGTTTCCGTAGTAGACATCCCTGCGGAGCTCGTAGCGATCGCGGGCGATCTTTGCTTCATCGCGCCGGATGTCCCGCCGGTCGCGCCAGCCATCGTTCGCAAACATCGTTCCCACACCCAGCGCCACCACAAACAAAACACCTGCAATCACGCGTTTCATAAAGTTTCCTCCGATCCCAGTTTCCGCCCCGTCTCCGTTCACAGCCTTTCCGCTGAGAACACCTTCTGGACGTGCAAACCCATATCCCAGACCCGAGTTGCGTTCGGCGCAAACACCGACGATCCGAAGTAAGGAGATTTACGCACTTTTACACGCCCATTACAAAAACCTTGAATTCAGTGAATGTTGGGAGTGCTAGGATCGAGACATCTTTCGGGCGAACGACGCCCATCTGAGTTAACAGGGAGGTAAGTAAGTTATGCGAACCTACCTCACGTTACTTTCGCTGACACTGTGGGTCTATTCCGCGCAGGCGCAAGATCCTGGCATGATGGCGGCACAGCAGGCTCAGTTAGCGGCCCAGCAGACACAGTTAGCCGCACAGGCCGCCCAGCAAGCAAATGATCAGATGATGCGCGATGCGCAGCAGGCCAATCAACAGGCGATGCAGAATGCCCAGGCATCGCAAACAGCGTGGCAATGCTACCGCTGTTACGCGGCAACGCCCAAGTTTTCCGTGCAATCGGGAAACTATTCTGCCCCGGTCAAAGTGAGAATCAAAGATTCGACTCGCGGAGCGGTTATTTACTACACGACTGACGGGTGGACGCCAACGGACGCGTCAACACGCTACACCGGCCCCATTACAATTGAGTCCACCACCTCGCTTCAAGCAATTGCGATTTCACCCTTAGGAGGCCGGAGCCGCGTTGCAACCGCCGTTTACACGCTGCCTGGGGCGCAGCCAACGCTCCCAATCGAGCACGCGGTCGCCGAACCTTCGAACGCCGCTGCAGTCTCCGACAATCTCGTTCTCGCTCGCGGCACCGTCGTACCTTTTGCATTTGCTGCCGACGTGAGCTCAAAAACGGCGGAGGTAGGTGACAAGATTCCTCTGACTCTTGCCGCCGACCTCAAAGCAGTAAATGTGGTGGTGGCTAGGAAGGGAACTCCTTCGACCGCAACTATTACCGAAGTTGACAGGCCGGGAATGGCGGGTATGCCCGGCGAGGTCTTCTTTCAGGTGGACTCGTTGCAAGCCGGCAACGCTCTTATAAAACTGCACGGCAGCGCCGCAAAAGAAGGACAAGACAAAGTAGGCAAGGCGTTCGGTCTGATGTTTGTTCCGGTCGTTCCTGTAGGTTTGTTTGTGCATGGCCAGGAGGCGGAAATCAAACAGGGAGCGCTCTTCACGGCATTTGTTGATAGCGACACTCCGGTTCTGCCCGCAAACTAGGAAGCTCGTGCGGCTTGGCGTATCTGACGCGAGTCAGTCCTTTGAACCGGACTTCGCTTTCGGCCGATCCTTCACGGGTATTACAAATTTCAGTCCCGACCAAATGTCGGTGACGGCACAAACCTTGATGTCCACCAGGCCCGCCCCAAGCCCGGTGTCGCGCACGATGTTTTCGTCAAGGTCTGTGCTTACGCCAGAGCTTTTCTTCGGCCACGCAATCCACAACATGCCAGCCGGAGCCAATGCCTTTGCGGCCGTTGGCAACTGGCGCTCCAGCGCAGCGCGCGATTTGGCGAACAGGAAAACGAAATCCAGGCTGCCACCGGCAGGCTTGACGATCCGGCAATTTTCCAGCGCGGCGCGCAATTCGGCGGTAACATCCTCCGGTGCGTGAATCAGCGCGACGCGCTGGCCGTCCTTGATCCCCAGTTTCTTGGGAAGCGGTGTTCCGGAATATCCAGGCATAAATCAGCGTCGAGTTACGAGCCGCGGGCTACGAGCTAAGTGTACGAAAGCTACGATTGCGACCGGCAGCTGATCAGCGGACGAGCTGGTTGACGGTTTGTTCGAAACTCGTGGCTCGCGGCTCGAGGCTTTACTGCTTCGGCGCGTAGTATCCCTTCCTCGTGCGCACCTTCAGACTCTTGCCCGGCGCGACGATGTCAATCGTTCGATAGCGCCCATCAGCGATGAAGTTTTCAGGCTTGTAGGCCACCGCGTACTGGCTGCGCAGCTCTTCCTGAATCGAAAGAAACGCTTCCGACACGTCGCGCAACTGGAAGGGGAAGAACGCGCGTCCGCCCGTCGCATCGGCGATTCGCGTCAGGATCTTGTCGCCCTGGCCCTTCATGCCGCTGATATTCGTGCTGATCGTGTACACAATCGCTTCCGCGCGTTGTGCCATGTCGATCGCTTCCTCGCGCGTTACATGGCTGGCGTTGTCTTCGCCGTCGCTGAGCAGAATAATGGCGCGTCGAACCGGCCCGGTTTGCTCTTGCTTCAGCAACTTGTCCCGGCAGGCGAAGTAAAGAGCATCGAACATCGCTGTCCCGCCTCCGGCGCGCAGAGCTCGCACGCCGATCGAGAGCTTCTCGGTGTTGTCAGTAAAGTCCTGCGTCACCTCCGGCGTCACATCAAAGCCCACAATAAAGGCTTTGTCGGAGTGGGGGCGAATGGTGGCATTCAGGAACTCGATAGCCGCCTCCTGCTCGAACTTGAAGCGGTCGCGCACCGAATTACTGGCATCGATCAGAAGCCCGACCTGAAGCGGCAAATCGGTCTCGCTGCGGAAACTGCGTAATTCCGCAGGCTTCTTGTCGTCGAGGACTTTGAAGTCATCCTTCTTCAGATCCTTAATGTAACGGCCATGTTTGTCGGTAACCGTAAAGACCACGCGGACTTCATCAACCGTAGTCCTGATGGTGGTGACGGACTCGTTCTCAGGATTTTCCGGATTGCCGCCGGGAGTCGGAGTCTGCGGCGTGGTTGCAGCCGGCGCGCTCGCCGCCGCAGGCGGAGCCTGATTTGCCGTTGCGGGCGCCGCAGACGACTCGGTTGTTGCCGCGGTTTGCCCGAACGATGCCTGAGCCAGTAGAAGCACGAGCAGGCCAGTGATAATAAAAAATGTCCGAGACAAAGCAACTGGGGGTTTCATCAGAATTAACTCATTATAACGGAGCGCCGATCCCCAGTTTAGATAGCAATCTTTCCAGTTCCTCCGGCAGCGGGCACGAAAACGTCAGAATCTGCTTCGTTTTGGGATGAACCAACTCAAGCTGCGCCGAGTGCAGAAAATTTCGTTCAAGCGCCAAAGCCGCCGGCATCCCCGCTGCTCGCGGTTTGTTTGATTGTGCCTGCAACTTCCCGGGCGCTCCGTAGAGGGAATCGCCCACCACGGGATGTCCGAGCGATGCCATGTGCACGCGAATCTGATGGGTCCGCCCGGTTTCGATCTTTACCTCAATCAGCGCAAACTTTCCGTAAGGAGAATCAATCTTTCGTGTGACGACATAATGCGTCACGGCGTCGCGTCCGCCCGTCCGGGGCCCCCAGACGTCCCGGTTTTGGCCGGGCGGGGTCGCCATCCGCCGAGTCGTCATGCGCGTTCTCCGCTGCGCGTCGCGGCTGATTGGGCTCTGAATTGTCCCGCGTTCCTTCTTCGGCCAACCATGCACGAGCGCCACATAAGTCTTGTGCACTTCGCGCAGGCTGAACTGTCGGGCTAGTCGCCGATGCGCTTCATCGTTCTTCGCCACCACCATCAGCCCGCTGGTCGCCCGGTCCAGACGATGCACAATCCCCGGCCGCAGCTCGCCGCCCACCGCCGACAATGCTTTGAAATGATGCAGGAGCGCATTGACCAGCGTTCCCCGGTTGCGCGCATCGTCGGTCGCTCCTGCTCCCGCGTGCACCATCATTCCGGCGGGCTTGTTGACCACAGCCAGATCCTCGTCCTCATAGACAATGTCGAGCGGAATCTCCTCTGCTATCGCCCGCAGCGGTGGAGCCTGCGGCGGTGCGGTGATCGTGATGCGCTCATCGCCCTTCAGCCGTAGCGACGCTTTCGCCGCCGCGCCATTCACCAGCACTTCGCCTCGTTCAATCAGTTGCTGCACGCGAGCGCGGCTTACCTCGGCGATCTGGGCTGCAAGATACTGATCGAGCCGCTGATTTACGTGATCCGCCGATGGGGTGAAGATAAGGGGAAAATCGGGCATTCAGAGTTTGGGACGATTATGGCATGCCGGCGATGAGTTTCGCAGAATGGCGCACACACATGCGCATTGTTATCTCGACCCTGGGCGTAGCCGAAGAGAGGAAAGCGGCTTTTCGTCCCTACCGTCGCGCTTTTTGTGACGCGAGCGTCGGATTGAGCGCAGGCTGAACGCTAGCCTTCCCGCTGCGCAGCCACCAAATCACGCCGCCGCCAATCACCAGACAGATTGAAATCAGCTGCGTCCCGCTCATCAGGCCGCCAAAAACTTCTCCGCGTCCGGGGTCGCCTCGCAAGAACTCGATAAAGAAGCGCTCAAACCCATACAGCATGATGAAGGCGGCAAACACCTGCCCATCGAATTTCTTGCGTTTCAGCAGCCACATCAAGAACACGAAGTTAACGAACTCCGCCGTCGCTTCGATGAGCTGTGTCGGCTCAAGCCTGACTCCGAGTGGCGTCCCGCTCACCATGTTCGCCAGTGGATTTGTAAACGTCACTCCCCAAAAATGATTGGTCGGTTTGCCGAAGCAGCATCCGGCCGAAAAGCATCCGAAACGCCCGAGCACGTGGCCGAACGCCAGTCCAGGAGAGAAGGCGTCGGTCGTCCGTAACGGCGGCATGTGGTGGCTGCGCATGTACCAGCCGCCGACCACGAGCGCCGCAATCAGCCCGCCCGAAAAAACACCGCCTGCCTGCAGTGTGTTCAGGCTGAAAATCTCGCGCCAGTTCTGGGTGTAAGTGCTCCAATCGTTGATTACGTACAGAATCTTCGCGCCAATAATGCCGGCCAGCACCATAAAGATGCCCAGATTCCAGGCGTCCTCGCCATTGATGCCTTGTTTTTCGGAGTTGCGCACGCTGATCCAAAGCCCCAGCAACACGCCGGTCGCGACCAAAACGCCGTAGGTCGGCAAATAGAAGTTGCCAATCTGAAAAAGTCGAGGGAACACGCTAGTTTAGATGCTCCGCTTGCGGAGATGATCGCAGCATCGAGTCTAGCAGGAAGCAGGTCTCCAGGTCCCAGGTGGTAGGTGTCAGGTCTCAGGCACCGAGGAAGCGTGCAACTGGGAACAGCATGCTCATTTAACCGTTTAATCGTTCTTGCTTTCCCATTCCTCGCGGCTTTTTTTCACGGCGGTCCATCGAATTGAGGTTTTCCTGAGACCTGAAACCTAGGACCTGAGACCTGAATTGCAAAAGCCGACCCGCGCAGCCGTGTGGTGGGCCGAGAATGAACCCGTCTCAGACGGTGGGAACCCGCCGCGACCCTTTAGGCCTTTCCGCGTGGCGGAACGTGGCACACCGGATCTTTGCACGAGTCGAGTCCCCGTTCATTCGGTGTTGGTTCAAAAATCGGTTACCACCATCACCAACTTGGCAGGCCGGCTCTTCAGCTTCGATGCTAGGAAACTACTGCGCGGTTCGCAAGAGGGGGGCGCAAAATAGTTGGCAGCAGGTTTGCAATATGTAATCGGACAGAACCCAAACGTGCCGTTACTTTCGAGTTAACTTGCGCGACGGGGATCTTCCAAAACATCGTCGAGAGCCTTTGCCAGTTTCGTGGCGCGCTGCTTGGCTTCCGGCGACTTCGTGTCCAGGTTCCGTTTCAGCAAATGATACTCATCCGCAATATTAAGCGCCGCCAGCACCGCCAGCCGCACCGAATCCACTGTTGAGGTTTGCTCGGAGACCGCCCGCATCTTCGCGTCCACATACTCGGCCAGCTTCAGAATGTAGTCGGCATCGGAGCCCCGCAGGTTATACACCTGATCGAAAATTTCTACGCGCACGCTTCCGTTCACAGTTGGGGCTTGTTTGCTAGCAGTCGCCATATCACTCCTCGCCGCCGTTTATGAACGGCCTACGTTTCATGGGTGGAGTCTCTCTCTGATTCTGCTTGTTTTTCCCACCGTGAAGAGGCTCGAGCCAGATCGCAAACCCCTTGTATTCCCCGAGTTGAAACATCGGCCATCATGCCATTCAGAGCGGGACGGCCGCAATACGAAAGCGCACCAGCAGCGGCGCTGAAAGATCTAAAATCTTTATTCCCTCAGCTAGCCGCCTGTTCCTGAGCCAGATTGTCCATCTGACTCAGCATTCTCTCCACGCGGCCGCGAATGTCTTCGCGGTCTTTGCGCAGTTGCACGAGCTCCCGGCGCAGCGCCTCGTTTTCTTCCTCGCGCTGCTCCAGTTGTTCCCGCAGCCGCTTTACGTCGCGCTCTGCCGTGGCCCGCGCTTCCTTCGCGGCTTTGTACAATTCAATGGTGCGATAGATTTTCTCTTCGAGCGCCTGAAAATCTTCAGCGGGAACCTGCGCAGATACCTCTTCGCTCTCTTTCGCTGGCATCGATACAGCTCGCTTTCGTGGTGGTATACGGGCTTTGAGCCGAGTATATCCCACTTCTTTGTGGATTGGGTGAGAAGACATGCCCACTCGTGTGGCGGCGACAGAACAAATCGGAGGGCTCTAAGAAAGGACCTCATTTAATCCGCATCTTACTTCCCCAACTTCTCCAGCCTGCGGCCTGCTTCGTCCAGCGTCTCCGGCTTCTTGCAGAATGCAAACCGCACCTGGTGCGCCCCGTCCTTTGGATGCTTATAAAAACTTGATCCCGGCACGCAGGCAATCCCCACGTCTTTCACTAGGTAGGCCGCAAACTCTACATCGTTCTTGAACCCGAATGCGCTAATGTCGGTCATCACGTAATACGCGCCCCGCGGACGATAGCACCGAAAGCCCGCCTTCTCGAGCGCCGGAATCAGATGATCCCGCCGCGTCCGGTAGCGTTCGGCCAGTTCGCGATAGTACGAAGCCGGCAAACTCAGCGCCATCGCACCGGCTTCCTGTAAAGGCGCGGGCGCGCCGACAGTGAGAAAGTCATGCACTTTTCGGATCGCGTTCGTAATCGCAGGCGGCGCAACCGCCCATCCCACGCGCCATCCCGTGACGCTGTAACTCTTCGAGAGGCCATTGATCGTAATCGTTCGCTCGCGCATGCCCTCCAAGCTGGCAATCGAAATATGCTGGGCGCCGTCGTAAAGAATGTGCTCGTAAATCTCATCGGTAATTGCCAGCACGTTGTACTCGACGCACAAATCGCGAATCAGTTCCAGTTCCTTTCGCGTGAATACCTTGCCCGTCGGGTTATTTGGCGTATTGAGGATGATCGCCTTGGTATGGTGTTGAACGGCCTCCCGAAGTTCCTGAGGATCGAACATCCACTCCGAATCGGATGAAACAGCGATGGCATCAGACGATGGAGCGACGGCCGTCGCGCCCGTCCCGTGCGGAGGC
>Ga0187771_10004322_pt1 | contig 10007 bp, 10 predicted proteins | sample 0116_SJ02_MP15_1_FD_133139 | JGI IMG/M metagenome (GOLD analysis project Ga0187771, IMG submission 133139) | Tropical peat soil microbial communities from peatlands in Department of Meta, Colombia - 0116_SJ02_MP15_10_MG | ecosystem: Environmental > Terrestrial > Soil > Wetlands > Peat | place... | reverse complement strand
GCGAAGACGGGCGGCAGACTGTCAAAGAAGGTGAGCGTAGGCTCAAAAGAAGAGAGGTTCCACTTCGAGCTCCCCGTGAAGCCGAGCATCGTGGAGTTCGACCCCGAAGAACGGCTGCTCAAGAAGGTGAAGTTCGAGAAACCCGTCTCGATGCTGATATCCCAGCTGGAGGCGAGCGTCGACGCTTCGAGCAAGAAGAGGGCGGCTGAGGCGCTCTCCTCGTTCATCGGGTCCCCAGGGGTCGTGCAGGCCTTAGAGCGGGCGATAAGACGCGAGGACGTCCACTACTCGGTCAGGTCGGAGGCCGCGAGGTCCCTCGGGAAGCTCGGGAGCAAGGACGCGCTCGAAGCGCTCATCGGCCTTTCAAAGATCGATAACAAGAGGGTCAGGCGGTCGGTTATCGCGGCACTCGGAGAGTTCAAGGACCCGCGGGTCGCCGGGCCGCTCCTCTCTGCGCTCCGGGGCGACGCGAGCCCTTACGTCCAATGCCAGGCGGCCGTCTCCTATGGCAAGGCCAAGCTGCCGGACGCCTTCGCGGTCATCACTTCGGCGGTCGGGCTCCCGTCACCCGAGAACGCCATCACCGAGGCGTGCCTCGAGGCCCTCGGATACGTCCAGGAGGCCGGAACCAGGGACTTCTTGCGCAGGTTCCTGCCCTACGGCAACCCCGCCCGGCCGAGAATCGGGGCGCTGAAAGGCCTCACCAGGCTCGGTTGGCTCGAGGAGAGGGACGTGGCCACCCTCAAGGAGCTCCTCCTAGAGGACAAGGACTTCATCGTCAGGACCCAGGTGCTGGAGACCGCCTCTGAGCTCCTCGACAAGAGGTTCCTCGAGGCCATCCGGCAGGCGGCATCGAAGGATGTCGACCCACGGGTGAGGAGGAGGGCGATGGAAGTGGCTCTTAGACTCGAAAGCTCCTCCTCCTTCGAAGGCGCCATCAGCGGGGTGAAGGACGACCTCGAGCGCGTGAAGAGGGAGAACAGGGAACTCAGGGAGAGCTTCGCAGGAATGAAGCTGGCGTAGAGAGGCCAGGTCAGCCGAGAGACGTGAGGAGACTCTCGAGCCCGAAGAGGGAGTCGAGTTCGTGGTCGGGGCCGTCCTTCCTTAGAGTCTCTAGGTCGTATCCTCCTGTGGGAACGGAGACAATACGCACGCCGGCGGCTTTCGCAGCGAGTATGTCCACGCGGCTGTCGCCGATGAAGAGCACCTCGGAGGTCTTGAGGGACAGGGATCTTGTGGCGGCCTTCACCCCCTCCGGGCGGGGCTTCATCACCGGCAGGTCGTCCCTCGTGAACGAAGAGTCGATGTACTTGCCGAACCCGAACTTCTCCATAGCGTACCTTGTCGCCGGCCTGCCGCTGTTCGTCAAGATGGCGAGCTTGAGCGCGTTCCCGTGCCTCGCCCTGAGGGCGCTCAACGCCTCCAGCGAGCCAGGTAGCGGGCTCGAACCCTCGATCCATCCCATCTCCAGGTCGTCCAAGGCCTTGTAGGTCAACTTCCGCACGTGCTCGAAGTCTCCCTTGACCAGCCCTTGGTCAATCTGGGCCTTCGCCGCGTCGAGCAGGTCCTGGACGTAGTTCCTGCCCGAGATGCGGACCACCTTGTCCACGTCGAAGCCGCCCTTCCTCAGGACGGCCGAAGCCTCCCTCCGGAACGCCGAGCCGTCTGCCCTGAGGGAGATCAGAGTCCCGTCAAGGTCGAAGAGGATTCCCCGTATCAAGCGATTCGCCGCGGCCTCCGTATGGATAGGTAAGCGTTACGCTAGATTCTTCCGCGGGAGAAGAGGATGAGGATGGCAATCCCGGCAAACCCGAGCGCGATGGCGAGGATGACCAAAGGCTGGGAGATGTCCGACTGCGAAGCGAGCGGCGAGATGAAGCTCAACAGAAGCATGCGATGCTTGGAGAGAGGAGGCATGGGCCACTTAAATATTTGTGGGCGCTCCTTGGAACGTGGCGCGAGTCTCCCTCCTCGGCGGGGTCGGCGAGATAGGGGGGAACAAGATTCTGGTCGAGGACAAGGACGCCACCATCCTTCTGGACTTTGGGATGTCCATCTCGCAGAGGTCGAGGTTCTTTTCCGACCCCTACGTCTCCCCTAGGAGGCCTGAGAGCCTCCTGAGCCTGGGGATTATCCCGAAAGTCGAGGGCGTGTACAGCTGGGACCAGTCGGAGAAGAAGGCGGACGCCATATTCCTCAGCCACGCGCACCTCGACCACTACGGCTACCTCTCGATGGTCCACAGGGACGTCCCGGTCCACTGTGGGGAGACCACAGCCAAGCTGATGGGCGCGATCACGGAGACGAAGAGGGCGTCGTTCGAGTCCGACTACCGCGGGTTGGGCTACAAGACTTTCAGGAGCGGAGCCTCGGTCAAGGTGGGCAGCATCACGGTCAAGCCCGTGCACGTGGACCACAGCGTCCCGGGCGCCTATGGCATGGTGGTCGAGACCAGCACGGGGACACTGGTCTACACGGGCGACCTTCGCGCCCACGGCAGGGCCGCTCGGCTCACGCACGACTTCGCGCGTGCGGCCTCTGAGAGCGAAGCCGACCTTCTCCTCACTGAGGCGACCAACATGGTCGGAGGCTCGGTCTCGAGCGAGGAGGAGGTCGCGGCCAAGCTGCGAGGCGTCATCGGGGAGGCCAAGGGCCTGGTCATGGCGAGCTTCTCCGGGATGGACACCGATAGGCTCACGTCGTTCCACTTGGCGGCGGAAGCCACCGAGAGGAAGCTGGCGATCTCGATGCGCCAGGCTTACCTCCTTTCTACCCTCGAAGGGGACGTCCACCTCGGCAGCCTTCCGAAGCTCGCCGACGACAGCATAGCAATCTACAGGCGCAACAAGCAGAGGTACGAGGCGTGGGAAGAAGAGGTCTCCAAGAAAGCAGAGGTGATCACCTCCGTCGACCTCAGCTCGCATCCCAAGAGGTACGTGGTGGGGACGACCCTCTCTGACATGGAAGGCATGGTGGGAGTGAGGCCGGGGCCGGGGAGCGTGTACGTCCTCTCATCCTCGGAGCCCTACAACGAGGAGATGGAGCTGGACATGCAGAGGCTCGTCGAATGGCTGGACTTTTACGGGATGCCACTGTACCACATCCACGTCTCGGGGCACATCATGCCGCAACAGCTGAAGAGCCTGGTCGGGACCATCGGGGCGAGTAAGGTCGCGCCTATTCACACGGAGCACCCCGAGCTTTTCCTCAAGTTCGGGATCGAGAAGAAGGAGCAGGGCTTGCTTCCGCGCCCCAACGAATGGATTGAAGTGTGAGACCACAGCAAGGTAGAAATAACGAACGGCCCCGCTGCCCCGCTGTTTATCCGGAGACCGATTGCGCTTGCTCGAAGAATACAAAGACCTTGCAGAATACTGTGTTAAGGAGTCGAGGAGGCTCGGGGCGGAGTACGCAGAGGCGAGGATACACGGCGGGACAGGGACGGGGTTCCTGCTCAAGAACGGCGAGCCTCAGCCCTCGATGATCGACGACAGCTTCGGGATCGGCGCGAGGGTCATCGTCGGCGGGGCGATGGGATTTAGCGCCACCAACCTGCTCTCGAAGGACGCCGTCAAGGAGCTGACCGCGAAGACGATGAAGATGGCGAAATCATCGGCCCGGCTGGTCAAGGAGCCCATAGGCATGGGGGAATCGAAGCCCGCCAAGAGGAAGGTCCGGGTCGTCGAGAAGGAGAAGATCGAAGGAGGCGACCCGACGTGGCTAAAGTCGCTCCTCCTCGACATCGACAAGAGGGTGGTCGGCCTCCAGAAAGAAGGCAGGGGCGTCAAGATCCCCAACAGGATGATGGTCGCCTCGACGGGGGCGGAGGAGAAGTACGTCGTCACGAGCGACGGCGCCCAAGTGGAGAGCAGGATACCCAGGTTCCATTTCTTCGGGATATTCACGGCCATCAAGGGGGCCGGGGCCGCGCAGAGGATGATCCAGCAGGGCGAGACCGGAGGCCTCGAGATAGTCGAGAGGATACGGCTCCGCGAGCTCGTGGAGGACGAGGCCAGGACCCTGATGGAGGTGCTGGGGGAGGCCGAGAAGGCGCCTACGGGGATTATGGACGTCGTTCTCTCCCCAGAGCTGTCAGGGATCGCGGCCCACGAGTCGGTGGGGCACCCCCAGGAGGCGGACAGGATACTCGGGCGAGAGGGTGCCCAGGCAGGCGAGTCCTACCTTTCGAGGGACAGCCTCGGCATGAAGGTGGGGAGCGAAGACGCGAACGTTAGCGACGACCCCACCCTGGCGAACTCCAACGGGTTCTCCCCCGTCGACGACGAGGGCGTGGTCTCGCAGAAGAGGAGATTGATAGTCAATGGGAAGATATCGGAGCTCCTCCAGAACAGGGCGACTTCGTCGCTCCTCGGGGTGAAGAACAACGGCTCCTCGAGGTCCGCGGGGTTCGACCGGGAGCCCATAATCCGCATGTCGAACACCTTCGTCGAGCCGGGAGACTACGCCACCACCGAGGACCTGATCAAGGAGGTCAAGGACGGCATATACCTAAAGTCCTTCACCGAATGGAACATCGACGACAAGCGCCTGAACCAGAGATACATCGGGCTCGAGGCGTACAGGATAAGGAAGGGCGAGACGACGAGCCTCGTCAGGGCGCCGGTGCTGGAGATCACGACCCCGGCACTCTGGGGGAGCGTCCGCGGACGGAGCAAGAGGCTTGAGTTCGAGGCTGCGAGCTGCGGCAAGGGCGACCCGATGCAAGGGATACCCGTCTGGACCGGCGGCCCTGACACGTTGCTCTCGGGCGTAAGGATAGTGGGTGGCACCTAGAAGCATGAAGGCGGTCGATCCTGAACACTCGAACCGCTTCGCGGCGCAAGTCGCCGAGAAGCTGGGCGCGGACGAGTCGATAGTCATCAGTGCTGTCGCCAACGAGCGGATGGCGAGCTTCGCCAACAGCTCCGTCGCGGTCACAAAGAACGTGAACGAGACTTCCCAGATGGTATACATCGCAAAGGGAGGGCGGCGGATAATCGGGAGCTCATCGAACCCGCAGAGAGAGAGCTTGGAGCGTTTCATCACCCTCCTCTACAAGAGCATGCTCACCCTCCCAAAGGACCCGGGCTACGTCCCTCTGCCTTCGAAGAGTCGCACGTTCGCGGGGAGGCCTCGGTACGACCGGAAGCTGGAGAGCGCCGAGACCCTCATCGCCGACAGCGTGGACGAGGCGATACGGGCCGCCGAGTCCGCGGGCGCGAGCAGGGCGGCCGGGAGCCTTGAGACGGGGGTGACGACCCACTACATCGCGACCTCCTCAGGGACGGTCGGGAGAGACACCAGCTCGAAGGTCTTGCTCAACGTCAGGGCGTTCACGGAGAAGGACGCGAGCGGTCACGGCCTTTCTTGTTCTGCGAACGTCAGCGGCTTCCGTCCCGCGAAGGCCGGAGCGAGGGCGGGCAGGGACTCCAAGAGGATGAGGGACGCGCGGCAGCTCAAGGACGATGCCAGCACGTACCAGGTGCTGATGAGCCCCGCCGTCGCCTCGAACCTCCTGTCGCTGGTGGGCGGTTTCGCTTCGGCGTTCTCGATAGAGGCGGGCACGTCGTACCTCGTCGGCAAGCTCGGGAAGAAGGTGGCTTCGGAAGGGCTCGAGCTGACTGACATGGGGACGGGAGAGGGGTGCCTCGAGGGGCGGACGTTCGACGACGAAGGACAGCCTACCCAGTCCACGAAGGTCATCGAGCGCGGCGTCCTCGCGAGCTACCTCCACAACCTATCCACGGCGAAGCGGTTTAGGACGAGGAGCACCGGGAACGCCGGGCTCATCGAGCCCGCGCCATGGAACCTAGAGGTCGGTGCGGGGGATTCCGGTTACGAGGAGATGGTGAAGGAGATGAAGCGCGGGCTGGTCTTGACGAGCAACTGGTACACTCGGTTCAAGAACTATCGGACAGGAGAGTTCTCGACGGTGCCGAGGGACGGTACCTATCTTGTGGAGAACGGGGAGGTGAAGGCGCCCATCAAGGGGATAAGGGTGGGCGACAGCCTCGAGAGAATGTTCTCGTCGATCCGACTGATGTCGAAGGAGAGGGAGTGGGTGCAGTGGTGGGAGGTCGACACCCCGACCCTCTGCCCTTGGGTGCTCGTCGACGGCGTCACGGTGACCAAGGCCTACGGGCAGCGCCCGCAGGTCGAGGGCTAGGGCGGCAGGGGGCCCGCGAGGAAACGACCCCCAAGAAGAGCGGTCGAAAAGGACTCTGGCCCTCGATAGAGAAGGAGTTCGCCAGGCAGCCCTCGAGGGTGGCCGTGGTGAGGAAGATGATCGAGTACGGGATAAGGGTCTCAGAAGAAGGCAAGCTATTCGTGGGAGGCATGGAGGTGGACTACTCTGCGCTCGCAAGGGACGCGGGAGCCGACAGGCGGGTGGTGAAGCAGACAGCCGCGCAGATACGCGCCGACCCTTTCCTCTTCTCGATCTTCTCCGGCGTCACACCGGTCGGGGCGAGCCTCTTGAAGGTCGCCTCCCGCATAGGCTACTCCGCGATAATCATCGAGGCCGACCCCAGGGCGGCAGGGGTGATCTCGAAGGTGACCGGCGTCCTAGCTAGGCACGGGATCGTAGTGAGGCAGGCGCTGGCGGACGACCCAGACATGGTGGAGCAGGCCAACCTCACCCTGATAGTCGAGGGGGCTGTCGGTGGCGCCGTGATCGGCGAGCTGGAGGCCCTCGAGGCCGTCCGCGGGATCACCGTCAGGAAATGAGACCGTCTACTTCTCGAGCATACGCGAGAAGGTCCACGAGACGGTGTTGAGGATCTCGTTCAGCCTCTCCTTCTCCCTGTAGTTCTCGACGACTAGGGCAGCGATCTTTCCTCCCTTCTCCGAGAGCGTGTAGCTCAACTCCTCACCCTTCTTGAGCCTCCCCCTGGACACCGACTCGTCGTCGGTGGACTTCATCCCGGCGAGTATCTTGCCCAAGAGGAACGACTTGAAAGGCGGCGTCTCTGATTTGAGGGTGACGCCGGGGACCGGCTCGATCTTCAGCTTCTGCCTGGTGACCTCTGCGACCGCGATCTTCTCTCCCCCTTTGTCCCTCTTCAGCTCCCGGATCTCAGGAATCGGCTCGGCCCCCGGCTCCTCGGGCTCCGCTTGAGCCCTTGCGGGCGAGGACGCCATCTCTGCAGCTGGCCGGAAGCTCGAAGCGCGCAGGACCGTGTCGATCACGCCCATCGCCTCCTTCAGCCTGTCAATCTCTTCTTGCAGTTCGGCGATCCTGCTCTCCATCCAGAGTTTGAGCTCGGCGTTGCGCCTGAGCTGTTCGTCGGTGCCGGACATTCGGCCGTCGGCGGAGGAGGGTGGCCTTAAAACCTTAGCAGGCCGATGGTCAGTTTCAATCGCGTGCGCCCCGTTTGAAATCGAACGCTAAACTCGGGTCGGTCTCGGTGGGAGAAGGGCTCCCGGTAAGGATCATGGCGGCGATCAACGCCAGCCCTGAGTCCTTCTACAAGGGATCTGTCGCGAGCACGGCGGAGGAGGTCTCCGCGAGTGTCGCGAAGGCCGTGGACGAAGGGGCGGACCTCATCGACATCGGCGGGGCATCCACGGCCCCCTACCTCGAAGGAGGGGTCTCGGAGGAGGAGGAGTCGCGCCGCGTCCGGGAAGCGGTCAAGGCCGCCATGGAAGCGGTCGGAAGAGGGAAGGCATCGATCTCGGTCGACACGGTCAGGGCTTCCGTCGCGGACGCAGCCCTCAGGCTTGGCGCCACCGTGGTGAACGACGTCTCCGGGCTGAAGGGAGACCCAGAAATGAGCAAGGTAGTGAAGGATCGGGGGGCGTCTCTCTTCGCGATGGCGCATTCCTCGGTCGCTTGCGTTGCGCGCCCTATCCCGACGGTGATCCGGTGCTTGAAGGAGACCCTCTCGATAGCGAGGAGGGCGGACATAGACCCGAGGTTGGTCGTGCTCGACCCGGGGATAGGCTTCTTCAGGAACGGGGCGGCCAGCAAGACGAGTTCGTATCAGGAATTGATGCCCTGGTACGAGTGGGACTGCGAGGTGATCGCGAACCTAGGAACGCTGAAGCTGCTGGGAAGGCCGATAGGCGTTGGGCTCTCGCGCAAGTCGTTCGTGGGGAAGATACTCGGACTGGACTCCCCTGAAGAGAGGCTCCCCGGGTCCTTGGCGGCGACAGGCGTCGCCGTGATCAACGGCGCGAGCCTCGTGCGAACGCACGACGTGAGGGAGACCCTCCAGGCCGTCCGGGTCTGCGAGGCCGTGCTGGCGAGGGGCCGGCCAGCGAGAAGGACGTCTTGAAGACACCCTCTGTGGACCCGAGCGCCTTGAGCATGGCTCTGACCGTCTTGTTGGACACCGGATGAACGAGACCAGGCCTTATCTCGTTCAGGGGGACGAGCACGAAGGCCCTTTCGGCGATCCTCGGGTGCGGCACCTCAAGAGAGGCTCCCGAGACTGCAAGGTCACCGTAGAACAGGATGTCCATGTCGATGATGCGAGGGGCGTTCCTCTCTCGGCCCGTCCTTCCCATCTCCCGCTCTGTCCGCTTGAGGAATTCGAGCAGCCCCTGGGGGGCGAGGTCGGTTTGCACCGCGACGACGCAGTTGAGGAACTTCCTCTGGTCCTCACGGTACATCGGTTCGGTCTCGTAGACGGAGGAGACGGCGACGACATCCGTCTTGACGGATATGCGCGACAAGGCCTCGCGAAGGTTGTCCATCCTTCGTCCGACGTTGGAGCCCAGAGCAAGTATGGCCTCTACCGCGCCCTCCGCCTCCGTGCCCTTCGTATCTCCACTCCGATCGACGGCGCCTCGGAATACCTCTCCTTCCGGACTCTGACGACGACGCCGTCTACGCTGAACTTGTCCAAGAGGAGCGACGCTATGCCTTCGGCGAGGCTCTCCAGCAGGACGAACTCACCTTCCGAGACGAAGTGGGAGACAAGGCGGCTCGCCTCTCTATAGTCGACCGAGTCCTCGAGCTTCTCGCTGGCGGCAGGGCGGCTTAGCTCGAGGTCGAGCCCAACGTCGACGATTACCTTCTGCGGCCGGCGTCTCTCTTCCTCAGTAACTCCGATGAGACAGTCCGAGCTCAGGTTATCGATGAATATCCTGTCCATCTGGGACCCCTATCGCGGGGCCTCGGTCGAATAAGTCTTGAGCCGTGCCGGCGCCACGGCGCGCGAGTTATACCTAGAGGCCAGGTGTTACGTAGGTCTCCATGACCGAGTCCAGTATGGCGTTCTGGACGCTCAGCGAAAGACTCGCGGCGTTTCGTGCGGGCTGCTCGCTCTTCTTCCCCTCCTTCTGAAGGAGACCGCGCCAGACCGCTGCGTGCCTCACGTCTGCGACTTCGTGCTCCCTGAAGTACTCCGTCCCCTCGCCTGCAGCGCTCATCCCGTAGAATGCCTTTAGGCCATCGAGCTTCGTGCGGCTAATCTTCGGCTGCTCGCTTTCTATCGCATACATCGCCGCAGCGCCCTGGCAGAAAGACTCCTCTGTGACAGACCTCAGCTTGGCGAGCGCCTCCCTTGTCTTGGGCGTCCCGTGGTACCCGATCAGCTCCTCCCTCTCTACTCCAAGTGCTTTGGCGAAATTCGCCCAGAGCTCAACGTGCTGGATTTCTTCCTCGACGATCCCGGACACCGCAATCTTCGTGCTTTCGTCCTTGACGAATCCGCGTATGATCCCCACGAGCTGGGGGACTGCCCTCACGAGCTGAAAGTACTCCTCAGAGTAGCCCGCCAAGTCCCCCTGGCTCAGTTTTCCTTGTGTCCACAACTGGTAGAACGGATGCTTCAGGAGGCTGCGCTCCTCTATCTCGGCGTCTATGCTTCTCACGAGATGACTCATTGACGGTTGACCGCCGCAGAACATAGATAAGGGTTCCAGTTCCGTATCATTCTCCGAGGTCGTCCGTCCAGCCTAGGCGCGTGCGAGTGCGGCGGCTGCTTGTCTATCAGGACGAACTTCCTCAAGACTTAAGACCGCAGCACCAAACGGGCGCACGCTTGCGAATGCAAATCGGC
>Ga0187771_10004321_pt1 | contig 10007 bp, 10 predicted proteins | sample 0116_SJ02_MP15_1_FD_133139 | JGI IMG/M metagenome (GOLD analysis project Ga0187771, IMG submission 133139) | Tropical peat soil microbial communities from peatlands in Department of Meta, Colombia - 0116_SJ02_MP15_10_MG | ecosystem: Environmental > Terrestrial > Soil > Wetlands > Peat | place... | reverse complement strand
TGATACCGATCCTGTGTCAGTTCGTCGAAGCTCTTGAGTGAGGACTTCATGTCTTCTTTGAGATGGGAATATGCCTTTTTGACGTAAACAATATCAAAGAGATAATCACCGCCCAGTTTTTCGCCCATATCCGTGATGGTTTCCAGGGCGCGGTTATTGCTGTCGAGTACGCTTTTGAAACGGTCGAACACCGCCCTGAACGAAGCTGGATCGGAAGGTAACTTCCGGCGTGAAAAGACGCGTGACAGGGATGAGAAGACTGATTTTATGAGAACCTCATTTTTCATGAAACTCCCGTACAGGATATTTTTTCTCTCGGGGCTTAGAGGTCGCAGAGAGAACAGGGGAATTCATTCTCTACCTCCTCTACCTCTCCGGCCCGTGTGTCTTCGCGCAGGGTGCCTTTGGTTCTGGGGCAGACGCGCCTTGTGTTGCATAAAACATTGCCGCTCTGCTTCTTTGCGCAAAACGTTTTTCCGCCTCGTTCGTAATTACGACCCGCTCAGTGCCCGCCGAATCGACTCCTTCAACTCCTTGATCTTGACCGGTTTGGGGAAGAAGTCATGAACGTCACCCCGCAGCGCCTCAATGGCGGCATCCAGGTTGGCAAAGGCGGTGATCATGATCACCACCGTGCCGGGGTATTCTTTCTTGACGGTCCTGAGCACCTCCATACCGTCGATACCCTTCATCTTGTAATCCGTAACGACGACCTGGAACTTCTTTTCCTTGAGCCGGGCTAGCGCCGGCTCGGCGTTCAGAAAGGCTTCCACATCGTATCCTTCCTGTTCAAGCGACATCTTAGCCATGTCGCCCACGATCTTCTCGTCGTCAATGACCATGATGCTGTATTTATCCATCGTTCTTCTCCTCGCGGTGATAGATGGGCAGTTCCACGGTGAACGTCGTGCCGACGCCTACCTTGCTTTCTACTCTAATCTCGCCTTGATGATTTTTGATGATGCCGTAGCTGACTGATAAACCCAGGCCTGTGCCTCCCTCGCCCTTGGTGCTGAAAAAAGGGTCAAAAATGTGGGGAAGAAATTCGGGCGCGATGCCTTTTCCCGTGTCCATGACAGTGATCTCCACCGAATCTCCCCTTTTTCCGGCCCTCGTGGCAATGAATAGCTTTCCGCCCGTGGACATAGCTTGAACGGCATTGGTAATCAGGTTCACAAGCACCTGCTGAATCTGATGTTCATCGACGAATACGGAGGGCAGCCGCTCGTCGAGTGTGAGCTTCGTTTCCACGTTCGACACGTCGACCATGTTCTGGACCAAGGTGAGCGTCTTATGGACGACGGCGTTGATGTCCGCTTCGTTCGGATTGGAGTCCTTGGGCTTGGAAAAGTCCAGCAGATTTTTTACAATCTTCCGGATCCGCTCCGTTTCCTCCTCCACCTTGCGCATGAACCCAACCCGGTCCTTTTCGCTCAGCTTCTCGTACAGCTCGTCATAGGTCTGGGCGAGCATGGAGATGTTGTTCAGGGGGTTCGTAATCTCGTGAGCCACACCGGCGGTCAGGATTCCAAGGGATGCAAGTTTCTTTGACTGGATGATCTCTTCCTCTCGGTGCGCAAGTTCCTCGGACATGGAATTGATAGCCGTGATGACCACCCCCAGTTCATCCTTGGTCTGGAACCCCTCAATCATGTGAAAGTGACCTTCCGATATCAACCGGGTCATCTTTTCGATGGCCCGGAGCGATCTTACGATCTTCTGCGATATATAGTGGCTGATCAGGAGCGCCGTAGCAAGGATCGCCCAGAAGGAGAAGATCAGAATCTTCTTAGAGCTCTGGATGATGTCATTCACGCGCCTCCGCTCCAGGTTGGTAATCGATTCGGAATATTCCTGGAGTTTCCGTCCCGACGCTCGTATCTTCGCTTCCAGGTCCGGGCTTGCGGGACGACCGGAGCGGCCTGCAGCCACGATGACATCCGAATAATCACTCAAGTTGGATTCCAGCTTCTTGAGATCGGTCTCGCCGATCGCAGGGATGATGTCCTTTTTCGCAGCCACGAGGGTCGCCGCCGTGGAGCTGATCTTCTCTCGAATCACGGCCAGTGCGTTTGGGTCATGATAGAGAAAGAAGTTCTTTTCAGAAAGTCTCATTTCGAGAAACGATGCGTTCAGGTCATCGGCGATCTCAACAAACCGCAGCTTCGTGAGCACGAGGTTCATGTTCTGAAAGGCGAAAAATCCGATCAGAATGATGAATGCTGCATTAATTGTGTTCGAAATGATGAGCTTAGTCTCGATCTTCATACATCATGAATTATACTCTATTACAAGGCTTTTTTGTACCGGTACTAGTAGGGCATTCACACCGTTTCCGGAATGATTCCATCGTGCGTCCTGTATTTCTCTGAATTTTGTCTCTGCTGAACGCAAAAAGAACCTCATGACAGGAGAAGGGCTCTGATGAATGGGGAGCCCGGCAACCCCGGACAGTTCACATTATCATGTCTCGTTCATACCTTTTGATTGATGGTCGGCAGGGGCACCGTTTATGTGCATGGTTGCCGTAATGGATAAGTCAATATCATATCCTCATCCTGATTCGCTCTCCCGACGAAACGCAGAATATCTCTAATTTCTGTCGACTCTCCAAAAAATCTCTTGCAGATGCCTTGTTTGGTGCTGATTAACAGATTATACCTTCCCCGAAATACCCCGACCAAGAGCCAAAGGACTGCGCCGACCATAAGCCAAGGGCCTAGGGGGTCTATGGGAATGCTGAAAGCATGGGTGGCTACGTGGAATAAAAAGGCCCCGCCTTCCACTATGGGGAACGCTGCAATCAGCAGAACTAGCCCGGTTGCGACCGGACCAAAACCAAGGAGAAACTGCAGAAAGGATGTCGTGATTTTGAGTCATAGGACAACTTGTTCGCCGAATATCCTCTCTCGGAACGGTAACCGCAATGCTGCACTCTTCAAGTTGACCGATATCGGAGGCAGAAATCTGTACCGTTGAGCATCTCATAAGAATATGATTAAAAACTCCGAGAGAAAGGATGTCGCTTGCCGAAGATCAGGTCGAGGAGCCGTTAGGTCTTCCTGTCCATCGAGCTCTTTTTGCGCAGTTCTGCAGTACCGTTTGCTCATTGCTACGTCTTATCCATCACTCCGGATAGGCAATCCCCCGCGGTACTTCAGCCTGTTCCTTTCTGATGGGCCAATACCAGAGAGCCCCGTCTATCGCCATGAGAAGTCCTGCGGCGATGAGCCAGAGATTAAAAGAGGTCAGCAGGCCAAACCCGAAATAGCTTATGATGCCGATGCCAATGCTCAGAAAGGAAACGCCGGTCCGGATGAAGGCCAGACCGGTCCTTGCCCGTGCATAAATGGTACGGTAACACGCGGCTATCGTCCTCTGGGCAGCCAGGACATTCCGTTCACGCGCATACATGGTGCGTACTTTGCTCGACGGGGACGGGTAAAGATAAGTGCTGTGGTCTGCAAGAAAATCTCCCATCCGGCTCAGCATCGTGCCCTGTGTATGACGCTTGATGCCTGTATTTTCAAGGAAATGATAGTTTTCGAGAAACTGAATGGTAGCAGCAGTCACCTCCACCAGCGTCTGGTGGCCCGGAGGGGTCATGCGGGATTTCCGCACGTTGAGATACTTCGGAAGGCCGTAGAAAGCGATCACAACCCCGATAACCAGGATCGAAAAATACAGATACGGGGAACTGCTGGCGTTTTTCGTCTGGAGCAAGGTATTAGAGAGCGCAATCGTGCCCAATCCCCATCGAAGGAAGGCAAGACCAGTCCTGGCGCTCGCGAGGTCGGTGCGGTAGCAGGCGAGACGCGTCCTCCAATGGGCCATGGTATTGCGCCAGTAGGCGAGACCCGTCCGTTCCGTGCCGATCAAAAGTCCAGGCTTGGCATGAAGATAGTCCTGGATAAACCATTGTATATCGGAATCGAGCGTGACCCGGAACTCGAACCGATCGGCCTTTATGTATTTTTTTACATCTTCCCGCATAGCGGGACTTTCTGGGTTCCTGGCAGCGATGACCACGGTTCCATTCCGGTCTTCTATCACGGGCATCCACTGGTTTGTCGAAAGCGCATCGCTGCTGAGGCCGACCAGGAGCGCGGGTGGTATGGGGAGGCGTTCGTCGTATTCAATGGAGGAGCATTTATAGTACGCAGCAAGCGCCTCGAGCAGCTTGTGCTTCGGTACGTCGTATTCCGTAAGAAGAAGCTTCTCGAGATCGATCCCGCGTGCCTTCGCGACGAGCGTCGCTTCCTCAAATCTGCGTTGACTCAGGATACCCCCCTCAACGAGGAAGGAAAATTCTGAACTTCTCTGCACATTGGCATCCGCCAGATCATTACTCATGTTCACGAGCTCATTGTTCATAATGACTAAAAAAAACCGTACGCCAAGTATTCGCCGGTATGCCGTAATCCGGTAACGTTATTTCCATGTCCCCGTAGCAGTAGGGGTACTGTGCCCGGATTCGTTCGGTCGGAATAATCCAATAATATCCATCGATGATCAACGCGAGACCTAAGAGGATCAATACAATATTAAAGAGCGTCCAACCCCCCGATGCCGCACCGAAGTAAACCATGAGACCAGCACCAACGGAAGAAATGCTCATCCCCGTCCGGACAAATGCCAGACCCGTTCGAGTCACCGCCATGACTGAGCGAAGCCTGGCCATTACGCATCGCCGGTCTGCAAGAACCGTTCGCTCGAGAGCGAGACCTGTCGTAGCCCATATTCCCGGCACATGAGAAGCCAGAACCGGCGGACTTGCGTTGTCTTTTTTTGGCCCGGTGCGGTTATGCCGAAGCGGGAAAACCTTGTCCCATATGCTTTCCTTATTGACCGTTTCCATCGCCGATTTAAAGCTTTCGATTCCAGACCGTCTTCCACCGAGATACCAATAAAATCCTTCTGCCGACATCAAGAGACCTGCCACGATGAGCGACACGTCGAGTATTGTCCATCTGCTCGCGTGAAACTGCCGGAGTAATCCGATGCCGAGTCCCGCGAAGGCGATACCCGTGCGCGTAAAGGCGAGTCCGGTCCGGGACCGCGCGAGTTTGGTTCTATGTCCCGCCAGTGCCGTCCGTTCCTCCGCCATGTCGGTCCTGTCGGAAGCGAGAAACCTTCGTCTCATGACCGGTGAAAGATTTTCCCAGCCGGCCCTGAGCTCAGCCGCACCGCTCACAATACCGCTGCGATTGAATGAGGGTTCTCCCTCAGGGGTCTTGGACTCTTCCAGGACGCACGTGCCCCAGGTAGGATTTGTGCAGGAGGCTTGGATCGGTTTCTTTGCTATGCTTCGCGCGGGGAAATACCATTTCAGCCCGTCATAGAGCATGACAATGCCGGCAAGTAAAAGCGGCGCCTCGACGATGGTGAAAAGCCCTCCTCCTAGGACCCTGAGAAACAGCAGTGCAATGACAATGAAGGATACCCCTGTCCTGATAAATGCAAGACCGGTCCTTCCCTTGGCGAATAACGTCCGGTAATGTGCATACGTCGATCGCCGGTAGGCGAGATAAGTCCTTACCCGCGCAAGAGGTGTTCTCCCCCCTGAGAATGCGAATGACGGGTTGACGTCGAAATTGTGCTCGATGATGCGGATGATATCGGCGGGGAGAGCGACGATAAACTCTATCTGTTCTACCCCAAGTGTCTTTCTTATGTCTTGGATCACCCCCGGGTCGTCGGGGCGGTATGCAATGACTTCGGCCCGATCCTGCATGATCGATCGGGGAAACCAGAGGGACTTTTTCAATTTCTCCATGTCCAGCCGTATTGTGATGAAATACGAGCAGATAACGCTTTCATCGTATTCCACGAAGGGAAGTTCGTAGTGTTCGGAGAGACAGAACAATATCTCGTGCTTTGGCACTCCCCGCTGCATCAGGAGTTCCTCAAGAGGTGCGTTGACCGCTTCTGCTTGCCGCGCGAGGCTATCAAGTTCTTCCTGAGTCAGTATCCCTCGCGTGAGGAGTCTTTTGAATTTTTTCCTTACCATAGTAATATCCAGTAATATCCTGGGTGTCGGATGAAACGGGAAAGAAATGCTTCTCAGAAGAGGGTAGCCAGCGCTACATGACATGTTGAAGGCTTTTCCTGTACCTGCGTAGAAGAGACGCATGGCGAAGGGTGCCAAACTCAATCAGTAATTGTTGCTGTGCAGAGATAACGAGTCTACTCGTAAATTATTCAATTACCCTGAGGTACCGACTTCCTGTATCCGCAATTTCTCAATCGTTCACGCTCCGCGGATCAAGTCTTTTTTTCTTCCTTCTTTGCTATCGCTACTGTTTCCTGGCCTTCCTTCATGGCTTTTTTAAATTCCCTGATGCTCTTCCCGAGCCCTGCACCGAGTTCCGGAAGTTTCCCCGGGCCAAAGATAACCAGAACGATCAGGAGAATAAGAATGAGATGCATCGGCTGCAATAGACCCTCAAACATTTACTATAATACCCCTTTCCCCGATGGATATAAACAGCAAATTAAACTCCGACGACAAATACCGGACAGGGCGCGCGATCAATGACCTTTTCAACCACATGGTCCCCGAAGATCTGGCTCAAAATACCCTTCTTTTTTTTCGACCCCATAATGATGAGATCACATTTCTCCTCAGCTGCAACTTCTACGATCCGATCAGGCACGTCTCCTGATTCAAGCCGTGTCTTTACGAGAACTCCTTCGGACGCGGCGATCCTGTTGATGTCGGAGATGGCCCTGGATCCGCCATCGTCAAGCACGTCGTTCAGGTTCTTGATGCCTGTAAGATTCAGGTCACCCTCATAGGGCTGGACGACCTTCACAACTGTGACCCACGTCTTTTCCTCCTGGGCGAGTTTGATCCCCTGCCTCAGGACTTCCTTGGACCCGTTCATCGCAATAAGAACTTTTCTGTAGCCCTTCATATCGTTCACTCCTTCATCCGAACCGGATTTTAGCTACTTCGCGATCAGTACGGGGCAGGAAGCATGGGCGATGATCCGCTCAGCTGTGCTCCCCATAATCGCCTTGTTGACGCCGCGCCAGCCATGGGTCCCGACAATGATCAGGTCATGTTTCATTTTATCGGCGATCTCCACGACCTTGTCTGCGGCATGGCCTTCCTGCACTACGGCCTTGATCTCGACTCCCTGGCCGGCAGCCATCTTCTTCGCAACCTCGATGATCTTTTCCGCTTCCTGGTAGAGACTTTTTTTGACGGATTCGGTCTTGAAGAAATCCATCATTTCCTCGTACCGGGGGATCACATAGAGGACCGAGAGCTCGGAGCGGTCAGTCTTCGACAGCTCACAGGCCCGACCCAGCGCTTTTTTACTTGACTCCGACCCGTCGAAGGGCACCAGGAGAGAATGGTACGCTCCTGCACAATCTGCACAGGGTTTTTTCACAACGAGCACGTCACAGGGGGCATTAAGAACAACCTGGGACGTCACACTGCCCATGAGCAGCCGCTTAAGCCCTTTCCTTCCATACGTACCAAGAGCGATAAGGTCGGCCTTCTTGCTTCGGGCTATGCCTATGATCACTTCAGGCGGCTCACCCTCGCAAATGATCGAATCCACATTTCCGTCCAGTCCAAACTCGTCGTGAAGATTCTTCTTTGCCTCGAGGCAGACGTGCGTACCGATTTCAAACCGCTTCTCTTTCTGCGAGGGGAGAATCACAAACTCCTCCTGATCGAAGTAAACGGCATTCACGAGGTAGATCATGCCACTGCTTCGTTTGATGCGAAGGGAGACTTCTTTCAACGCTGCCTTACTAGGTACCGATTCATCATATCCGACGACAATTGATGTATACATGATTAATGAGATCCTCCGCCTCTGAATACCAGACCGACACCGAAACCGGCTCCCAGGGCAATCCCGATAGAGAGAATGCCGTAGAACGCCGCATTGTTATGCGCCATGGTCGCTAACGCCTTGACCATACCGACCTGCTCAACGTTCACCTTTGTTTCCGTCTGCTCAACGACTTTTCCGTTCTTCACCGCATAGACCGTGGCCACGTAATCGCCTGGGGCTGCCTGGTATGGCCAGTCTGTTTGAATGGAATACTCCTGCCTTCCTGCCGCACTCATCTTGGTCTCAATCTTATCGGATGATAGAACATAGACATGTGAATCTTCCTTAAATTTTACGAACTCACCAAACCACTTTGACTTCTCTTGCTCATTCGCGATAGGAGTCACCTCAACATGCTTCTCGAGCGCAGAATATCCGATGGTATACTTTTCCATTTCTTCTTTGCTCAATATGTCTTCAAGTTTCTTGGTGCTATGGATTGCATAAAAGTTCGGCACATGCTCGAACTTCAAAGTCCCCACATTCATCCAGAGCATGCCGCCGATCTTCCCCTTCTGCTTTAATACCTGATGCTCCTCGGGGGCGGTAATCTTGATAATGAGGTCTTCGCCGGGGTCTGACTCACCCCGGATGCTGATGGTACTGCCGTGATAAAAGAAGCCGATGGTAATGTGGTCATGGTTCGCACTGGCATTCAGCATGGCCGAAGTCGGAGTGGCAAGCGGGAATGATAAAACCAGCAAGAGTACCGCAGTCAACACCACGACTGGGATCTTTGAATTTTGTACTCTGTTCGTGGCCATTAATGTCCTCCTGCTTGCGAAATAAGTAATGAAGGCGTCAATGTCAGTTCAAATACAATCTTTACCGTCACGGCCAGGACGATGCCCGCGAGTAGAATCTTGAGCTGGTCCGCCTTGAGTTTCCGGCCGAACACCGCGCCAACCTGTGCGCCGATGGTTGAACCGAGGAGCAACAGGACAGCGAGGACGAAGTCCACGGTGTGGTTCGTATATGCCTGCAGGAAGGTAACCTCGATGCAGGTGAACAGTATCTGGAACAGGCTTGTCCCGACAACGACGTGCATGGGCATGCGGAGCATGTACACCATGATCGGCACCATCAGGAACCCACCTCCGACGCCCATGATCGCGGCAAGCACGCCCACGAACCCTCCGAGGACGATAGGCACAAAGACCGAGTGGGTAATTCCTGACTTTTCAAACCGCGTCTGGAGCGGGAGAGACTTGAGGAACCTCCCTACGGCAGATTCTTTCTCCTCCTTCACTTCTTCAACGTGTTCACTCTTTTTCTTTTTCATGCTCTGGAGGCTTTCAATGAACATATACACACCTACGATGCCGAGCATCAATACATAGGTCATCTTGATCACGAAGTCCGCGTTGCCCATGGCATGCAGCAGTTTAATCGCCTGGACGCCGACCATTCCTCCGATAAATCCGCCAGCCAGCAGGTAAAGTCCCATCTTAAAATCGACGTTGCCGACCTTCCAATGTGCGTAGGTCCCGGACGTTGATGCCGCCACAATCTGGTTCGAATCCGTAGCTGCAGCCACCGTTGATGGAATGCCGCACATGATAAGAAGTGGCGTCATCAGGAATCCGCCGCCTACGCCGAAGAGGCCGGAGAGGAGCCCGACGGCCAGTCCGAGCCCTACAGGTATGAGGATGTTGATACTAGTCAATGCTACGGGTAAATACAGGTACATTATCACGACTCCTTTTCTTTTTCTTTATCGGTTTAAAATACGGTGTGTTACTAATCTATCATCCGCGCTGGGCGAGCCGCCTCAAGCATGCAAAAAATTGATGTCCTGCATTATCATGCTATGCCGCGGCCTGTCTTGTCATGGTCACGATAGGCCGCGACGCTGTCCGTACAAGCCGGTTCAGGTCCTTGGCCGAGACAGTATCGCTTCCGGTTACAGCAGGGCTGAGCACAACCTTATCAATACCGACGTGGTTCTTCAGGAACGCCCTGATACCATCGATTGCATCGAGGTCGGTGTCCTGAACGCTCACGGCAATCCCTTCCTTACGGCATTTTTCCCTGAGTCCCATGATTATTTTCTCATAACGCAGCCCGTCAGCCTTCGTACCGCCAGTAATTATTTTTCTTGCCTTCTCATGCTCATCAGCGTCAGCAAAGCTCACGGCAGTCATCAGATTC
>Ga0187771_10004320_pt1 | contig 10009 bp, 8 predicted proteins | sample 0116_SJ02_MP15_1_FD_133139 | JGI IMG/M metagenome (GOLD analysis project Ga0187771, IMG submission 133139) | Tropical peat soil microbial communities from peatlands in Department of Meta, Colombia - 0116_SJ02_MP15_10_MG | ecosystem: Environmental > Terrestrial > Soil > Wetlands > Peat | place... | reverse complement strand
TCGAAATCACAATCAAGTCCATGATGACGAAGGACAAATCGAAGGCCGCAGTCTACGCTAACGAGTGGGCCGAACTCAGGAAAGTGGGCAAGGTAGTCTATGCCAGCGAGCTGGCGCTAACGCAGGTCGTCCTGAGGTTGGAGAGCATAGTCGACGTCGGCGATGTCATGTCGCACCTCGGTATGGCGTTCAAAGTCCTTCGAAGGGTCAACAAAACAGTCCAAGGACTCGTACCTTCGTTGGATCAGGCTTCTGACGAAATCAATAGCGCGCTGACAGAGACAATGGCCGAGATGGGCAACCTCTCGCCATCGATTTCGCTAAACATTCAGACAGAAAGCGGAGAGGAGCTCATCGAGCAAGCGAGGAAATTGGCCGAGGAGAGAGCCGAGGAGATGAAGAGATCGATGGTCGTCTCTCCGCGCCAAATCTTGGAAAACGGAGAGGAGTTCGAGAGGAGGATACCTCTGTTGGCGACAGGGGAAGAGGGGGACAGCGACGAGGAATTCGTGGCGCTCGGTAGGCTTTATCGGTCTCAGCCGATGGAGGACGCCGAGGAGCAGGTGCTGCAATATGCTGCGATTCACGACGGCCATGTCGATGTCTCTGACGCCTCAACTATCCTGAAGATGCCCTCGGACGACCTCGAACGGGCGATGCTGAAGCTCTTGGCTGAAGGAAAGGTCAAGCTCAATCCTCAGGAGAGCGTTGCCCATTGAGCGTCGTCGCTGCTAAAGAGCTCGAGGATGACGCAAAGAAGTATGCCTCCGAGGCGATTAGGCTGGACTCCCAGGGCGCACACGGAATGGCCATTCAGATGTACCAAAAGGCGATTTCGACTCTCGTCAAACTGGTGCACCTCTACCCTGACTACAGGTTGAACAGGCAGTACACAGAGCGCGCAATGGCGTATCAAGAACGCGTGAAAGCTATTCAAGCTGCCCACGGACTCTTGCCGCACGACGAGACTCAGGATACCGACCTTGGTTCACGGGAGGCGGGGTCAAATCAGAATAGTTCTCCAAATGGGCTGAAGGGACCGCAGGTTGTTCAGCAGCTCAAAGCATCCTTTAGCGAGCTAGTCATCACCGAGAAGCCTGATGTTAAGTGGCAGGACGTCATCGGGCTTGAGGACTGCAAAGGAGCGATAAGGGAGTCAATCGTCTTTCCGTATCTCAGGCCCGACCTCTTCAAGCTCGGCTGGCCGAGAGGAATCCTGCTCTACGGCCCTCCGGGATGCGGCAAGACCATGGTCGCGGCTGCGACTGCCGCAGAGGTAGATGGTTACTTCATCTCAGTCGACGCCGCATCGATAATGAGCAAATGGCTGGGGGAGGGAGAGAAGAACGTCGCTAAACTCTTTTCGAATGCGCGTAAGATGTTAGCCGATAACAAGCCGGTGATAATATTCGTCGACGAAATAGATTCTCTCCTCGGAACGAGAGGCCAGGAGGTCGGGGGAGAGGTCAGGGTCCGGGACCAGTTCCTCAGGGAAACGGACGGAATCAATGACAAAGGGAAGAATCTCCATCTCTACGTGATTGGGGCTACTAACAAGCCGTGGGCGCTTGACCCTCCGTTCCTTCGTAGATTCTCGAAGAGGATCTTCGTTCCACTTCCTGACAACGAGGCGCGGATGGCGCAGTTCAGAATGTATACTGCTCCGCTGACCCTCTCCGAGGACGTAGGGCTTGAGCTACTCGCAAAGCTCAGCGAAGGCTACTCGGGGAGCGATATCAAAGATATCTGTCAAAGCGTTCAGCTTAGGGTGGTCAGAGAGCTCTTCAAGAGCGGAAAGGCCCTCGACAAGGAGACTACGACGAGGCCAATCAATGTCTCTGACTTCAAAGAAACGATGCGTACGAGGCGTCCTTCCGTCTCGAACGAAATGGTCAGAGCTTACACTCAATGGAGCGACAACTTCAAGGCACTCTAAGTCTAACATATTTATCGCTCTGACTCGAGCCGCTGTCGATGTATCGGCTTCTTTCACCCTCCGAGCTTAAGGCGATGGTCGGAAAGGAAGTGACCCTCGCGGGATGGGTCCATGACTCGAGGATCCTCGGCGGCATCAGTTTTGTGTTGCTTAGGAACTCCAAGGGAATCGTCCAGATCGCAGCTCCGAGGAAGGACGTTGCGACGGACGTTTTCGAGCGCATAGGCACTCTTCATCAAGAGGACGTCATCACTTGCACTGGGACAGTGAAAGAGAGCAAGGCGACCAGACTTGGGATCGAGGTCGTGCCTAAGGGAATCGAAGTCGTGAGCAAGGCCGCAACGCCACTCCCACTTGATCCCAGAGGCGTAACCCCGGCTGCTCTTGACACCAGGCTTCAGTGGCGGTCTCTTGAGCTAAGACGCCCTGAGGCGTCAGCAATCTTCAAGATCGTGAACACCGTAGTTGAAGGCTTCGAGGAATACCTGCGCTCGGAGGGTTTCATCAGGACGTTCACACCCAGCATCATCGGGGGTGTTTCTGAGGGCGGCTCTGAGGTCTTCAGGATTGACTATTATGGGAAGCCTGCTTTCCTGAGGCAGGATCCCCAGCTCCACAGACAGCTGACGATAGCCGGGGGTTTCGACAGGATCTACGACCTCGGCACGAACTGGAGGGCCGAGGCATCTCACACACCTCGCCACCTAAGCGAGCACCGGACGATTGCGCCCGAGATGGCTTTCATCTCTGACGAGGGGGACACCATGAGGGTTCAGGAGCGGATGGTCACCAGTGGAATTGAAAAGGTCATTCGGGACTGCGGGGACGAGCTCAAGACGTTGAAGATTCGCCTTGAGGTTCCAAGGACTCCATTTCCCGAGCTAGCTTTTCCTGAGGTTTACGGAGTTCTCAGAAAGCTGGGAAGAGACCTTCCACGGAACCAAGACATCGATGAAGGATCGCAGCGGTCCCTCGCCCAACAAGTGAAGGATGAGACGGGCTCGGACTTCTTCTTCCTTAACCGGTTCCCATCAGCTGCAAAACCCTTCTATGTGATGAGGGTCGACGATGAGCCCGAATTTGCCAGGTCAGTAGATTTGGTTTTCAAGGGGCTCGAGCTTTCGTCTGGAGGCCAGAGGGAGCATAGAGAGCAGAGGATCGTCACCCAGATTGAGGAGAGGGGGATCAGCGTGGAAAGCCTGAAGTGGTTCACGGAGCCTTTTAAGTACGGCGTGCCGCCTCACGGCGGCTACTCATTCGGGATCGAGAGGTTCGTTGCGTACTTGCTCGGCATCCAGAACATCAAGGAAGCAGTGCTATTCCCAAGAGATCCTGAGACGCTCCAACCCTAGCTAGGAGTATTGGCTAAGCGCCGCCTCGCGCTCGGTCTCTACTAACAGCTCGATGCCTCTCGCCTGTCTGACTGCCTCTCTCAATTTGTCGAAGTCACCGATCCTGCGTTCGCTTCGTCTTGCAGGGACGATGACCTTTGTCTTCTTGCCGCCGTCAGGGAGCCACACCGTGTTAACTGTCAGGACCTTGGCTGGGAAGAAGATGTCCTCCAAGAATTTACGGTCGGAACCGCCCGCACCCACAATCCAGACCCTGCCATTCAGAACCCCCTCGAGCGCGGAGTAGACTGCGGCGTTAGACCTGATGACGCCGATGTCTTGCTGGTCGAACTCCAGAATATAGGCACCGTCGACCTCGAAGGCCCGTTTCAAGGTCACCTTGCTCAACTCAGGGACTCTATCGGCCATTCCCACGACGGCCTTTGACGCCTCCACCTCGGCCCTCGATAACTCTCCCCTGCGAAGCCTCGACTCGCAGTTCGCGCAAAGTATACCTGTTTTTGCGTCGAAGTTGCAGATTGGGAGTCTGACCGGCAATTCCTAACCGACCCGCGCCTCCCCCATGGATAAGAATTTCCCTCTTCAATCACCAACAACGGGTGGGAGAACCGGGTTCAATAAGAGCCTAGGCGGGGAAGGGCTTGGCCGGCATGACCAGTCTGCTCCCTAAGGCGAGTCATCAATTAGGCTGGAACCATGAACCCTAAGGCTGATTATCGAGAGTGTTCACATTATCGTTCCTGAATCTAGGTAGTTGCAATCCCAACTCGCACTAGTCATGTGGCAATAGGACCATAGCGGCTGTTGCCCAGAATGCTATCTCTGGAGCTCGATCTCTATCGAAGAGACGTTGCTCATACCGCCCGTGACTGTGCTCTTGACCTGTTCTGTGTTGAGGGAGATATGTTTCACAGCGATGTCTGTCGCGAATCGTTTCGTAACTATCTGAGCAACATCCACTGCCCGCGATATGGCCTTGCCCCTTGCCTTGACGGTTACAGTGTTTGTCCCGTTCTGGATTTGGGTTAGGCAAGCCAACACGTAATTCATTACTGGCTTCTTACCCACATAAACGGTGTTTGGTTCTCTTGGTTCTCTCTGTCCTGTTGATTCTTCGGTCATGTAGTTGGTGGGCAACCTTCACGGGGTCTATTTATCCATAATGGCACATTCGTAGTCCCTGCGGATGAAAGAAACGCTAGGTTTATCGCCAAACCATCATCGGGTTTGGCCATGAGGCTCTTTGAGTACCAGGCCAAGGAGCTCTTCCAGGCGTACGCCATCCCAGTTCCAAAGTCAGCTCTCGCCCTGGATGTCTCAGCGGTTACTGAAGCCTTCAATACCATGGGGCATCCGGTTGTTCTCAAGGCCCAGGTCCTTTCGGGAGGGAGAGGAAAAGCGGGAGGGGTCGTGGTGGTTGGTGACGAAGCGGGGGCACGGAGGGAGGCATCCAGAATCTTCGGCCTGGCCATTGGTGGTGAGAAGCCTGCCTCGATACTTGTCGAGGAGTCATACCCTCACCAATCCGAGCTTTACCTATCTGTGTCACTAGACAGAGGCGAGAGGGCCTTTGTCGCAATAGCAGCGGCAGCGGGCGGAGTCGACGTTGAGTCCCTCTCCGACAAGGTGATCAGGAGGGTTCCTCTCGAGGGGATCGACGAAAGTTTCGCGGGCGAGGTCACTACTCAGCTGGGCCTTTCTGGGCCAACAGCTGGACAGTTTACCAAGATACTTCTCAGGTTGGAGCAGCTCTCCCGTGAGAAGGAGTGTGAGCTGGCAGAGATCAACCCACTCGCTGTAGGACAGGACGATACCTTGGTGGCTCTCGATGCAAAAGTGATAGTAGACGACAATGCACTCTTCAGACACCCGGAGTTCTCCAAGCTTCACCCGGAAGACGAGTTCGAAGGCGAGGCTTCAAGGGAGGGCTTTGCCTTCGTGCGGCTGGAAGGTGACATAGCTGTGGTGGGGAACGGCGCAGGGTTAGTCCTCTCGACCCTCGACCTCGTGGGGGACGCGGGGGGAAAAGCCGCATGCTTCCTTGACTTGGGCGGTGGCGCTCAGCAGGACAGGATCGAGATGGCACTGAGGCTGGTCAATAGACTCCCAAGAGTTCGGAGGATCTTGGTAAATATCTACGGAGGGATAACGCGGACCACCGACGTGGCAGAGGGAATTAGGACCGTGCTTTCTGAGGGGCCTGTCAAACCACTCTATGCCCGGGTCAGCGGGGCAGATGAGGACGCAGCTCGTCGGTTGCTCGAAGGAACACAGATCAAACTCTTCAAGACGGCTCCAGAGGCTGTAGCCGCGGTGGTCACGACTTCATGATGCTCCCAAAGAAGGGGGATCCCATCATAGTCCAGAACATTACTGGGAAATATGGCCGGTTCCACACAAGGCTGATGCTTGACTACGGAACGAACATTGCAGCAGGAGCCACTCCTGGGAAGGGAGGTCAGATTGTAGAAGGGGTACCAGTCTTCAATAAGGTTGAGGAGGCGGTTGAAAGGACGGGCGCAAAAGCCTCGATTCTTTTCGTTCCTGCGGAGTTCTCTTACGCTGCATGTGAGGAAGCGATTTTGGCAGGCGTCAGGCTTCTCGTGGTCATAACCGAACACATACCAGTCAGGGACACCATGCGGCTTGTGCAGCTCGCAGGGAGGCACGACGCCTCGATCATCGGGCCCAACTGCCCAGGACTGATTGTCCCTTCGGCCAAGGTCAAGATGGGTATAATGCCAGCGACATCGTTTGCCGCTGGAAATGTGGCACTTTTTTCAAGGAGTGGTACCCTAATGTACGAGATAGCGGGGCAGCTGACCAAGGCCGGGTTCGGACAGTCAGTGGCATTGGGAATTGGCGGCGACCCCATAACGGGGACAAGCGCAAGCGAGTGCCTTGACTTCGTAGAGGGCCTCGAGGAAACAAGGGCAATAGTTGTCGTGGGTGAGATTGGGGGCGACGCCGAGGAGAGACTCGCCGCACACATCTCGAAATCGGAGAGCAAGAAACCTGTCGTAGCATATGTCGCGGGCAGACACGCACCAAAGGAGAAGAAGCTGGGTCACGCAGGAGCAATCATCTACGGTGACTACGGGACAGCTGCTACGAAAATCGCAGCCTTGACCAAGGCCGGAGTGAGCGTCGCTGAAACCCCTATGGATGTCCCCTCCTTGATTGACAAAGCTTTATCGTGACCTCCTGTTCCAAGACACCGAAACCTTCATAGTCATCGCATGATCGACCTGCCGTCAACCCGGTAGATCAAATAGAGATGCCTATAGCTGACGCAACGAAGAAGCAAATAGCACAGAAGAGACGGCTCTTTCTTCAGGTGTGCCTTCGCTGTGGTGCAAGGAACCCCCTCGCAGCAGACAGGTGCAGGAAATGCAAGTCGGGCGACCTCAGACTCAAGAACAGATCAGTTGGCCTAAAGAAGTAACACAAATAGTGGTCACAGGGCCCCAGGAACTGGGGCCCGTGGTCTAGCCTGGTTAGGACGTCAGGTTGTATCCCGTCAGGCTCTCACACGGCGAAACGAGCGTCTATGTTGGCGCTCACGCCAGAATCCCCGGTCCAATTCCGGGCGGGCCCACCAACTTCAGACAAGAGCGCAATGAAGTTGTTCGAAGCATTCTCTTGCTCTTCACGGAAAACGAATGAGGCTGTGGAGAAGGCTGGAGGCTATCGCTTGTGCAATTTCTCTGCAGCAACAATCGTCAACCCTCGCTTTGTCAGGACCTCGGCTGTCCGGTTCAGCGCCTCGTGCTTATCAAGATAGTTTAGCAGAAGCTTTGGCATCAGTCCTTTCTCGATGATGTCCTTCTTAGGCATGAAGTAGTCGAGTATGTCTGAAGGATGCTCCCTTCTTGCTTCTGTTTCAGGAGGTCCACCTTCGTGCTTGGCCCCAATGTTCTTCACATGGTCTGCGAGCTTCACGAGCTCTTCGGTTCGGTCATACGGTTGCCTTACGATGCTTTTGTAAGCCTCAGTGATGTGGTGCTCTAGTCGGATTCCACCCAAGCCAAGAGTATTCCTGATAAAGGCAGCCAACTCTATGGTTCTGTTGTCGACCGAATTCGAAAGGTTGAAGCCAATGAGTGGACTCGAGCCATCAGTGCGGCTGAAGAGCTTGGCGGTCATCAGCGTCCAAAGGATCGAGTAAGGGTTATCGATTCCCAGGAAGACCGAGATCTTGAACTCGATATTGACGCCCAGCTTGTGAAGCCAATATCCTAGAAGAACTGTGCCCGAGTTCATGTTAAGAACCTGCGGTAGGCCATACTCAGTATGGTAACGGAGAAACTCCTCGACCCATCTGAGTGAGTACTCGTTCGGGACGCCTGCCCCGCCAAAGTACCCTGTAATAGTGTCGGGCCCTCCTAGGTGAACGTTGATTGGTTTGCCGTCAGGACCTGGCAGAGTGCCTTTCGTGTCGAGCGTTTGAACGTAAGAGGCGCCTATGCTTCGCATCGCCGCTGCAAGGGCAATTATGTCATCATCTTCGACTTGCTCTTTCATCGAACGGACGCGTATGTAACGCGCCGGCATGAGCTCCTGTTTGGCAATCGATCTCTTCGCCTCCTCAACAAGCCATGGGAAGAAGTTGAACGCGCTGATTTCTAGAGTGACTGCAAATGACTCATCAAACTCCATCAAATCACCTTGTCTTCCCAAGACCCTTCTTCTGTAGTCCGGAATGCTGATGAAAGCCTCCTTGTCTCTCTGCTTGATTAACCAGTCAAGATCCTTGACAAAGGGAGACCTATTCTTCCCCAGTCTGCCCAAGAGATTGTCGATATCGGCTGTCTCTCTTGCTCTTCGATTTATCTCGTCAACTCCGCCGTACCTGTCCACAATTTCCAGCAGACCGTCTATTAGTGGGTTGTCCTTTCTGACGAGGAAATCGTTGATCTCGTTCAGGGTTTCTTGGTCAATCTTCAACCTCTCTCTTAGACTAGCCATGACGTTCGCCCTACAGATTTTGCGAGAGGTTGAAAAGCATGTAGAATTAAAGTATTCTTCCGGCACAAATCAAGAGAACATGCCTGAGTTGGCAATGGTCCCCTCCAAGCTAGGATCCGCGCGGAAGCACCTCCGCCTTTGCTAGGGCCGCCCTCACCATTTTCCTTTCCGCAGGAAGTAATGAAGGAATGGGGTCCCTCGTCTTGCCGACTTTTTGGCCCATAATGTTCATCGCTTCTTTCAGGCCGGCGGGGAATTGGCCAATTGCCATGGCCTGGATGAACGGTAACAGTTTCAATTGGAGCTCCCGTGCGCCTTTCAGGTTTCCACTTCTGAACTCGTCCCAAAGCCTTGCTGATAGCTCAGGTGCAAGGTTGGATACTCCCATTATCGCGCCACTCCCGCCGAATTCAAGATTAGTGAATGTCAAGGTATCGGAGCCGTTCAACACAGGTATCCTGCCATTCACCTCGGTTATGAATTCGAGTAGGCGGAGGAGATTGCACTCCGTGTACTTGAGCCCAGCAATCAAGCCTTCTCTCGCGAGTCTCCGGACAACACTTGGAGTTGCGAAAGTGTGGGTCCACTCAGGTATGTTGTAAAGGATGAGTGGTAGGTCAATCTTGCTTGCGAGGAGTCTGAAATGTTGGTAGATGCCCTCCTGGGTCGTTCCGTAGTAAAATGGCGTAGTGGTGATGACTCCTTCAACCCCTGCCTCCTTCGCCTCGGATGCAAACCTTACCACGTTTTCAGTGCTCGGATCAGAAATTCCCGCAATCACCTGAACCCTACCGTTCGCTTCGTCGACGACGGTCCTGACAACAAGATTCCTCTCTTGTGGTGTGAGCAGAGCAAACTCTCCGGTCGTCCCTAATGGAAAGAGTCCGTCGATGCCGCTCTCGATCAACCTATTCACCAAGGTCCTTGTTGCTCCCAGGTCGACCTTGCTGTCCGCCTTTAGCGGGGTAACCATAGGCGTCCATATCCCTTCTAGCTTTAGCTTCATACCGCCCCTGAGCCGTGATGCCTAATATTCTTGTATTGGCTTCGAGGATCTTGCCACTTCATACCCTCGCCCATTTGACCTAGCGGTGCCAGTTTCTGGGGATCATCAATCAGGCGGTCCCTTTATCAGTGGCCCGGGAAAGATCTGGTCAAGACTCTGCAGGTCTTGTGTTGTCATCTTCCATCCGCTTGCCCCAAAGTTCTCATTCACATGCGTGGGGTTCGCGGCCCTGGGGATCGGGAAGACGTTAGGCTGCGAAGCCAGCCAGTTCAGCGCTACCTGCGCGGGCGTCTTGGAGTACCTCTCGCAGAGCGGGCGAAGTTTCTCCTTCTCAAACGCCAGTCTGCCATGTCCCAGCGGGAAGTAGGCTAACACGGCTATTCCCTCCCGCCTGCAGTAAGAGATTATGTCCTTCTCGATCTCGCGATGCAGCAGGCTGTACCTCATCTGCGTGGATGCGAGCCGAGCCTTCTTCAGGGATGCATTCGCCTCCATCATCTGCTTCAACGAGAAGTTGCTGACACCAATCGCGCGTATCTTCCCTGCCTCCAGAAGCTCCTCCATCGCACCCATTGTCTCCCGAATCGGAACAATGGGATTCGGTTGATGCACCTGATAGAGATCCACGTAGGAAGTCTCCAGCCGCCTCAGACTCCTCTCGAGAGCCTTGAACAAGGCTCCGCGCCTAAGATGTGTCAAGGTGACCTTGGTCGCGATGAAGAGATCTTCGCGCTTGTTCCCCTGAAT
>Ga0187771_10004319_pt1 | contig 10010 bp, 10 predicted proteins | sample 0116_SJ02_MP15_1_FD_133139 | JGI IMG/M metagenome (GOLD analysis project Ga0187771, IMG submission 133139) | Tropical peat soil microbial communities from peatlands in Department of Meta, Colombia - 0116_SJ02_MP15_10_MG | ecosystem: Environmental > Terrestrial > Soil > Wetlands > Peat | place... | reverse complement strand
TGGTTCCCTCGCGATCCGCTGTGCATTTTGGATTCCATCGTTCTCACGATGACCCCGAAACCCTGTCAACAAGTGCTGTTGAGTACTTGCCGGGGATCGAAGCGGCGTCGGCGCGTCCAGCCCGGAGCCGCCGGAACCGCCCCCGCTTCGGATTTTTACGGATAGGAATAGCTCACTTCAGATGGCAGGAAATCCGCCCCAAAATGATTTCCTGATTGTCACGAACTATTCACCGAAGCTGCGTATTTCAAGTGCCAACGTGATTACCGGAATCAAGAAAATTTGCAAAAACTTTGCATTATTACTAGCGGCGGCCGGTACAAAACTGGTATGTTATGGCTCAAGTAAAGTAACGCGCCGTACCGATTTGAGGAGTGGATTTTCAGGGAGCGCAATGTCCAAAAAGGTTCTGATACTTGGCGAAGCAAGCGAAATCACCGAACTGTTCCGTTGTGCCGACTGGTCCTGTGAATTCCCGGACTTGCCAGCCCATCACGTTCCAACTGCAAACGACGCGCTTCCGCTGCTGACCGGCCGATCGGCCGACTGCGTGATCCTGGCCGCGCATCAGCTGAGCCCCGAAACCACCGACACGCTCGAGTGGGTGCAATCCGTGGATGCCGACATTCCGGTCGTCGTGGTCTCGCGCCACGCGTCTCCGGCGGAGGCGGTGCGGCTGGTCCGTTGCGGCGCCTGGAACTGTTTCGGCCCGGGCGACCCCCACTCTCTTTTCCGCAGCTCCGTGGAGAATGCGGTCGAGGAACGCCGCATGCGCCGCCGCGATGAATCCCGCCAGCCCGGAACACGGGAATTGTGGCGCGACACGCTGGTGGGCGACAGCCTGCCGATGGAAGCCGTGGCCGATACCGTCCGGCTCGTCGGCCCGCGCCGCTGCACCGTGCTGATCACCGGCGAAACGGGCACCGGCAAGGAAATGGCTGCCCGCGCGATCCACGCCGCCAGCCCGCGCGCACACCAGAATCTCGTGGCCGTCAACTGCAGCGCGCTGCCGGAGAATCTGCTCGAAGCGGAACTGTTCGGCCACACCAGAGGAGCTTTCACGGGCGCAACCGCGCCTCGCGTCGGGCGCTTCGAACAGGCGCACAAGGGCACCCTCTTCCTCGATGAAATCGGCGACATGCCGCTCGATCTGCAGGCCAAACTGCTGCGCGTTCTGCAGGAGCGCGAATTCCAGCGCCTCGGCAGTTCGGAGACCGTCCGCATCGACGTGCGCGTCATCGCGGCGACAAATGTTGGGTTACAGGAGAAGGTTCGCCAGGGCAAGTTCCGCGAAGATCTGTACTATCGCCTGAACGTGGTGCCGCTCCGGATGCCTCCGCTGCGCAACCGCGTGAGCGATGTCCCGGCCCTCGTCGCCCACTTCGTGAAGAAGGTCTGCCTCAACGAGGATATTCCGGTGAAACGGGTCGCGCCCGAAGCCCTCGAACAGCTCTGCGCCGCCCAGTGGCCCGGCAACGTCCGGCAACTGGAAAATACGATTGAGATGGCGGTCGCGATCAGCGGACTGCGCGACGTGCTTTATCCAAGGGATTTCGGTCTCGCCGGCCCGCGCCTCACCACGGTCGCCACGACCACTTCGCTTTCTCTGCCCCTCGAGCTCCCGGAGAATATGGGCTTCGAAGCGGCCGTGAACCGCTTCCAGGTCACCATGCTCGAAAGCGCCCTGCAGGCGGCCGGCGGCAACAAAACCGTGGCAGCCGAACGGCTCGGCCTGAAGCGCACCACCCTGATCATGAAGATGCGGACCCTCCAGCAGTCGGGTCTGCTCACCAAAGCGGGCTGAAGCGCTGCCTCAGCATCGATGGCTGGACATATGCGTCTCGAGCGCGAGACGCGCGATGTCGGTCTGAATCCGGGCTTCCTCCACACGCAGCCAGGCGGCTTCTGCCTCCTCATCCCGCGCCAGCACAATCCTGACTTCCTGCGGCGTCTGCTCGACCCGGAACAGGCTGTCTTTCGGTTCGTTTCCCGGTTGTTTGTCATCCGCCCGCAACAGGAGCTCCATTTCAACGGCCAGCGCCTGGATACGCTCCAGGTAGTCTGCCAGCAACTGACGTCTTCGAGAACACACCATGCCTGATCCATCTCCTCCGAAACCCTCGCGGCATTCCGCTGAGGTACGGTTTCACCCGTAGATAATCATTATGCACTCCCGGTTCGGCCGGGACCTCCCTCCGGGTTGCAGTACTGAATATCACAACATTCATTTTGCTCGAAACCTGCCGCGTTCCTGCCGATAAGCGCTGTTGAGGGATTTCGGTGTTCAATTACACGCTGGCGCTGATCCGTGCCACCGCCGGCTACATCGCGGGTTTGCTGGCCGCCATACCGGAGCCTCTCACCTTCCTGCTTCTCGGCAGCGCCCTGGTGGCTCTGGGATTCATCGCTCGCCGTAAACGCAGTCATCGTTGACACGGGGCGCCGGCGCCTGTACGTTGGGCTGCGGAGGTTTCGATGCCGAAGCGAGCCGTCGCGGTGTTGTTTGCCGCATTCCTCGCGCTCCCCGTGCCCGCGCAACAGCAGCCGGGCGATCTCGAAGGCTACTGGAGCAATACGACCCTGACGCCGCTCGAACGCCCCAAAGAGCTCGGCAACAAGGCCGTGTTCACTCCCGCCGAAGCTGCCGCTTACCAGAAACGCGTGCTCGATGCCGTCAACTACGACAAGCGCGACCCCGACCCCGAACAGGACGTCAACCGCTCCTATAACGAACTCTTCCGCGAGCGCGGCACTCTCGTTCCCGATCTCCGCACCTCGCTGATCATCGACCCTCCCGACGGCCGTATCCCCGCGCTCACCGCGGAAGGCCGGAAGAAGGCCGCGGCCCGCGCTGCCGACCGCCGCAAACGCGGACCCGATCCCGCCGATTCCTGGGAAGACCGCAATCTCGCCGAACGCTGTCTCACGCGCGGCGCCCCGAAAATTCCAGGCGGCTACAACAACAACTTCCAGATCCTCCAGACGCCGGGCTACGTGGTGATCCTGCAGGAAATGATTCACGAAGCCCGCATCATTCCGCTCGACGTGAAGGAGCACATGAATCCGGCGGTCCATTCCTGGCTGGGCGATTCGGTCGCCCACTGGGAAGGCAGGACGCTGGTCGTCGAAACCACGAATTACGATGACCGCATCGTGATGAACTCGTTCAACTGCTGCGGACTCGCGGGCGAGCATCTCAAGGTGACGGAGCGCTTCACGCGCGTGAGCCCGGACCGCATCGATTATCAGTACACCGTCGACGATCCGTACATCTATACCCAGCCGTGGACCGCTTCCGTCCCGCTGACGCGCATCGACGGACCCGTCTACGAATACGCCTGCCACGAAGGCAACATCGCGATGATCGGGATGCTGGCCGGCGCGCGAGCCAAAGAGAAGCAGGCGCAGGCGAAAGACCACCCATAGTTTCCCGCGCACGGCGCGCGAAAAAGTTCTACAATGATCGGCGGCTCTACATATGAAGAAAATACTCGTAACTGGGATGGCCCCCGTGGCCATGCTGCTTTTTTCCAGCCTCGCCTTCGCGCAGGCCGACAAGCTTTATGTGCTCGATTGCGGCTGGTCGCACAATGCCGATGAGTCGCGCTGGACGCCCGGGCTCCACGTGGGCGAACCCATCGACATGTCGGAGAACTGCTTCCTGATTCACGACAAGCAGGGTTATTTCCTCTGGGATACCGGCTATCCCGACGCCGTCGCCGCCATGCCGGATGGCCAGGTGAGCGGCCCCACCACCGTGCGCCGCAACCGCACGCTCGCGGCTCAGCTGCAGGAACTCGGCGTGAAGCCGTCAGACATTCTCTACGTCGGGATCTCCCACACTCACCCCGACCACACCGGCAACATCGACCAGTTCCCGGATTCGACCATCGTGATCTCGAAGGCGGAATTCGACGCCACCCAGAAATCGCAGCGCCCCGCCTTCCCGGCCACCCACAAGGTGATGCTGCTCGAAGCCGATAAGGACATCTTCGGCGATGGCGCGATCACGGTGCTGCAGACGCCCGGCCACACGGTCGGCCATCAGTCGCTGCTCGTTCATCTGCCGAAGTCGGGCTGGATCATCCTGACCGGCGACGCCGTTCACCTCAAAGAGAACTGGGAAGCGCGCCGCGTGCCGGGCATGAACGCCGACAAGGAAAAGACCTTGACCTCCATGCAGAAGCTGGCCGACCTTCAGGCGCAGCACAACGCACAGCTCTGGATCAACCACGATAAGCCGCAGAGCGACGCCCTGCTGCATTCGCCGAAATTCTACGAGTGAGCCTTCATCATCCACGCCATTGCCTCCGCGGCAACATCCGGAGGCAGGGTGTGGCGGCCCTGGAACTCGCGCAGCGTGACCGGGTAGCCGTCGGCTTTGAGCGTCTTCGCAATCGCCCGGCCGCAGACATCGATGGGGAAAATCGTATCTTCCGTACCCGCCGATAAGAACACCGGCGGCTTGCCGACCCGCGGCACTCCGGCGAGATAGCCTGCGGAAAACCCGAGCACCGCACTGAACAGGTCTCCGTTGCCGAGCCCGAGCGCCAGCGCATAGGACGCCCCATCGGAAAATCCGGCAACCGCAATGCGCGCCGCATCGATATTGCGCAGCCCGAACGAGAGCGCCAGCGAGAGATCGACATTATCGAAATCCTCGCCCCAGTCGCCCTCGATCTCCCACGTCCGCTCGGTCGATGCCGGCGCGAGCAGAACGAATCCGTTTTCATCGGCCTGGGACCGCAGCAGCGCGATTCCCTGCTCCGCCCCCTGGGTCGCGCCGTGCAGGGCCAGCACCAGCGGAGCTTTGGCGAACTTCGCGGCCGCTTCCGGAATGTAGACGAGCGAATCGCGTTTGTCTCGCGCTTCGAGCTTGCGCAATCCCGCCGGCGCCGGCTTTTCCACCGGAGCCACGGGGCGCGCCCGCATCCGGTTCTGCGCCCGCAGGAGCGCAGAGAAAGCCAGCCCGCAGGCAAATGTACGTCGCGTCATCAAACAAGAGTCTAAACTAATTCCGTGCAGCCGCTATCTTTCGCCGATGCCCGCGCCACCGTGCTGCGCGAAGTCCGCGCGCAGCGAACGCTGCCCCCGGTCGAATCCGTCGCGCTCGATTGCTGCGCTCGACGGGTCCTCGCCGAGCCCGCCGCGGCCGATCGCGACTATCCGCCTTTCCATCGCGCCACGCGCGATGGCTTTGCCGTCCGCTCCGCCGATCTTCCGGGGAAACTCCGCATCCTCGGCGAGGCACGCGCCGGCAAGGCCTTCGAAGGCGCCGTCGGACCCGGCGAGTGCATCGAGATCATGACCGGCGCGCCGGTCCCAAAGGGCGCGGACGCGGTCGTCATGGTCGAACACTGCCTTCGTCCGAGTGAGCGCGAGATGTCGACCGATCGCGCGCTCGAACCCGGCGCCAACATCGCCACGGCCGGCTGCGAGGCGCGAAAGGGCGCGATCATCCTCCCGGCCGGCACGCGTCTCGACTACTCGCACGTCGCCTGGCTGGCCACGATCGGCAGCACCGCAGTTTCCGCTTATCGCCGTCCCACGGTCGCGATCCTCTCGACCGGCGACGAAATCGTCGACGTCTCCGCCACGCCCGGCCCCAGCCAGATCCGCAACTCGAACGCCCACGCTCTCGCAGCCCAGGTGCGGCGGGCGGGCGGCGAGCCCGTCATCCTGCCGATCGCTCCCGACGACAAAGCCCGCACCGTCGAACTCATCCGCCGCGGCCTCGAATCCGATCTGCTTCTCCTCTCGGGCGGCGTCTCGGCCGGAAAATACGACTTCGTCGAAGCCGCTCTCGCCGAATGCGGCGCGGAATTCCATTTCGACCGTGTCCTCATCCAGCCCGGCCAGCCGCTCGTGTTCGGCCGCGCACAAACGAAGTTCTTCTTCGGCCTGCCCGGCAACCCGGCCTCCACCATGGTGACCTTCGAACTCTTCGGCCGCGCCGCGCTCGATCTGCTCTCCGGCGCGAGCGAAGCCCCCCTCCCTCTCACCGAGGCGCGCCTGACCCGCGAATTCCGGCACAAAACCGGCCTGACCCGCTTCCTGCCGGCCATCGTCGCCGAAGGCGCCGTCACCCCCGTAAACTGGCAGGGTTCGGGCGACATCCCCTCCATCTGCCAGGCCAACGCCTTCCTCGTCGCCGACCCCGGCCGCCCCGCTTACGCCGCGGGCGACCCGATTCCGGTACTTTTGAAGTAGATGCCAAAACTTTCCCACTACGATTCGGCCGGCCAGGCACGCATGGTGGACGTGGGCCCGAAAGGCGAAACGCGGCGCACCGCCCGCGCCCACGCTTTCGTGCGCATGAGCAAAGCCGTGCTCGATGCGCTGCCGTCGAATCCCAAAGGCGATCCGCTCGAAGTCGCCCGCATCGCCGGAATCATGGCGGCCAAACGCACCGCCGAACTGATTCCCCTCTGCCATTCCCTGCCGCTCTCCTTCGCCGACGTCGCCATCGTGATCGAACCCGATGGCGTCCGCATCATCGCCTCCGCCGCCACCACGGCCCAGACCGGCGTCGAAATGGAAGCGCTGACCGCGGCGTCGGTCGCCGCCCTGACCGTCTACGACATGACCAAGGCCCTCGACAAACGCATCGAAATTCAGGACGTCTGGCTTCTCGAAAAGACGGGCGGCAAGAGCGGGGATTTCCAGCGTTGACTCCGAACATGACGGCGGCCGTCGTTACCGTCAGCGACAGCGCCCACCAGGGAACACGTCATGACGCCTCGGGTCCCGCCGTCGCCGCCGCCCTCGCCGGAGCCGGCCTGCGCGTGGTCGCGCAGCACATCATTCCGGACGACCGGCCGGGCATCGCGGCCCTCCTGCGCGAGATCGCGGACCATCACCACGCCGACCTCATCGTGACCACCGGCGGCACAGGTGTGGCCCTGCGGGACGTCACCCCCGAAGCGACCCGTGACGTGATCGACCGCGAGATCCCCGGTTTCGGCGAACTGATGCGCGCCCGCGGCCTCGGAAAGACCCGATTCGCCCCTTTGTCCCGCGCCCTGGCCGGAACCCGGGGCAGCGTTCTGATCGTCAATCTACCAGGGTCGCCCAAAGGGGCGGTCGAATCTTTAGATGCTATTTTGGAGTTGGTCCCGCACGTGCTGGATCTGTTAAACGGGCGAACGGAACACACGGCCCAGCCGAAGGAGGCATAAGCCATGAAAATGATTCGAGCGCTGTTCGCGGTAACACTGATGGGTATCCCGGTACTGGCGCAGGCGCCTGCTTCGAGCTCTTCATCAAACAGCGATGCGCCGCAGATGGAAGACCTCACCTTCCGGACCAACGTCACCCGGATCGTCGCCCCCACGCTCGTCACCGATCGCGCCGGAAATCTCATCGACGGTCTTCAGCCGGCCCAGTTCCACCTCTTCGATAACGGCAAGGAACAGAACATCCAGGTCGACGTCTCGTTCCAGCCGCTTTCCATCGTCGTCGCGGTCGAAGTCTCCTCGCGCGTGGAAGGCGTCATGAACCAGGTCAAGCATCTGGGCACGCTGCTGCCCACGGTGGTGGGCGATCACGGTGAGGCGGCGATTCTTGCATTCGATTCGCGCCTGCGCGTCATGCAGGATTTCACCTCGGATCCCGACAAGCTGAAGTCCGCCATCGATCACCTCACCGCCGGCAACTCCAGCAGCCGCATGATCGATGCCGTCGACAAGGCCGTCTTCATGCTGCGCCATCGCCCGGCGAGCAATCGCAAGATCATCCTTCTCGTCAGCGAGACCCGCGATGTGGCAAGCGAAGGCCGGCTGCGCGAGGCTCTGATCGACGCGCAGATGCTGAACACCCTGGTCTACACGGTCAATATCAACCAGGTCGCCGTGCGCCTGACGGAGAAGCCCACCGAACCCCGGCCTGATCCGATCGATATCACCTCGCGGCCGACCGTGATGGGCCAGGCGCCCACCCCCACGAACATCGCCCAGAATTACGGCCCGCAGAATCAGGTGCAGTTCGCCCCTCTGCTCAAGGAAATCTATACCCAGGCCAAGCGCCTGTTCGTCGATAACCCGACGGAAGTCCTGAGCAAAGGCACCGGCGGCACCGAAGTCGCTTTCCTGCGCCAGCGCGGTCTTGAAGACGCGATCCAGCGCATCAGCACGGAGATCCGCAGCCAGTACCTGATCAGCTACAGCCCGAGCAACAAGGACGAACCCGGTTTCCACGATATTTCCGTGGTCGTCGAGCGCTCGACCTACATCACCAAAACCCGCCCCGGCTACTGGATCGGCGGCGGTGCACAATAAGAGAAGTTGAAATTGAGTCCAGGTTTGATGCGCGGAGAGCGCCGGACGCATCCAACGTCTCAGATGACGTCTGGCCCTGGCGTGAAGACACCCGAGAAACCGAAGAAGGCTGCTACCGAGCGGCTGCGCGAACTCTGGCCCGATATCTGGGTCCTCGTGAAGCCCCGGCGAGGGTTACTGGCGCTCGGGCTCCTGCTGATCGTAATTAACCGCGCCTGTAGTCTCGTACTGCCCCTTTCCACCAAGGTTTTCCTCGATCGCATAATCGAAAAGCACGAAGCGAGCCTGCTCGTTCCGCTGGTGCTGGCCATTATCGGCGCTACCGCCATTCAGGGCGTGACAACGTTTTCGCTCACGCAGTTGCTATCGATCGAAGGCCAGAAGGTGATTGCGGAGCTGCGGCGCAAGATTCAGGCTCACATCGGCCGGCTGCCAGTCACGTATTACGACGCCAACAAGACCGGCCAGATGGTTTCGCGCATCATGTCGGACGTGGAAGGCATGCGCAATATCATCGGCACCGGCATCGTCGAATTCGTCGGGGGCATCCTCGGGGCCGTCGGCGCCATGTTCTTCCTGCTCCGCACCAGCGTCGCGATTACGCTCGCGGCGCTTGCCATCATGCTCGTCTTCGGAGCCGTGCTGAGCCGCGCCTTCCGCACCATCCGGCCCATCTTCCGCGAACGCGGGAAGATCAACGCCGAGGTCACCGGCCGCCTGACGGAATCGCTCGGCGGCATTCGGGTGATCAAGGGCTATCACGCGGAAGAGCGCGAGGCGAAAGTGTTTGCGGCGGGCGTCAAACGCCTGCTCGACAACGTGATGAAGAGCCTCACCGCGATGTCTCTCATGTCGCTCTCGGCGACCGTGCTGGTGGGCGTGGTCAGCGCCCTCGTCATGTACATGGGTACGCGCCAGATCTACGCCCACACCATGACGATTGGCGATCTCTTCCGTTTCACCACCCTGCTGGCCATGATGACCGCGCCCGTGATCGGCATCGTGAACATCGGCACCCAGATCAGCGAAGCGCTCGCGGGTCTCGAACGCACGCGGGAAGTGCTGCGCGAGCGGCCCGAAGACGAAGATCCGGAGCGGACGCGGACTATCCCCGCCATCAAAGGCGACGTCCTTTTCGAGAACGTCCGATTCGCCTACAACCCCGACCGCGATGTTCTGCACGGCATCTCGTTTGAATCCAAACCCGGAACAGTAACGGCATTTGTCGGACCGTCAGGCTCGGGCAAGTCGACCACCATCGGGCTCATCTCGGCGTTCTACAAACCCACCGGAGGGCAGGTTCTGGTGGATGGCGTCGATCTCGACACCGTCAATCTCGCCAGCTACCGCAGCCAGCTGGGCGTGGTGCTTCAGGAGACGTTTCTCTTCGACGGCACCATAGCCGAGAACATTCGTTTCTCCCGCCCCGACGCCACCAACGAGCAGCTCTACGAAGCCTGCCGCATCGCGCGCGTCGATGAATTCGCCGAGAAGCTCGAACAGGGTTACGACACGGTGGTCGGCGAACGCGGCGTGAAACTCTCCGGCGGGCAGCGCCAGCGCCTTTCCATCGCGCGCGCCATTCTCGCCGATCCGCGTATCCTGATTCTCGACGAAGCCACCTCCAGCCTCGATTCCGAATCCGAAGCCATGATTCAGGAAGGCCTTTCGCATCTGATGAAAGGCCGCACCACGTTCGTCATCGCGCACCGGCTCTCGACGATTCGCCGCGCC
>Ga0187771_10004318_pt1 | contig 10010 bp, 9 predicted proteins | sample 0116_SJ02_MP15_1_FD_133139 | JGI IMG/M metagenome (GOLD analysis project Ga0187771, IMG submission 133139) | Tropical peat soil microbial communities from peatlands in Department of Meta, Colombia - 0116_SJ02_MP15_10_MG | ecosystem: Environmental > Terrestrial > Soil > Wetlands > Peat | place... | reverse complement strand
TCCCTGGCAGTCTTTCCGACATTGTCGGTAACCCCCGGCTTGAATCCTACTTCAATCATCCAGTCGAACCTGTCAGCCAGGCCGCTGTTGATGGTGAAATTCTGGATGATTGGATCGGACAGAGGGCCGGCGGCGGCCATTTCCAGTTCTTCTTTAGACAAATTTCCATCGATGGTGTGGACTTCAATAGTTTTCACCGAATCAACGTTGATGTGTAAATGTTCGATGATTCTTCTCTTAATCTTTTCCCCGAGAGCGTCTCTTATCCCTTCTTTGAATCCTATTTCAATCCTGTCAGCCATTTTTTGCTAAGACCTTTTTCCTGCCGTGGTAATGAAGATCAATGCGCCGGTACGATACCAAAAGACATTTGATAAAGCAACTTGAGAATATTTTCGACTGTCGGTTATTTTACATAGGACCACCCCCAACCCCGCCAGCGGGGGACAGTACTCCAATATGCAATCATGCCATATTGTGGTTATTTTCTTCTTGACTCATAATTATCTGTTTCCTATACTTCGCCATTAAAAAAGCAGTTCTCTTCAAGTCTATGGTATAAAAAAGGATAGAGGAGGTAAATAATGAAAAAGGGATTATTTCAGGTTTTCTATATAGTATGCCTTATTGCGGCTTTTTTGATGATCGGATGCGCCGCAGGTTCGAAGGTGACCATGAAACAGGAAAGCTACACCCCGGGTTTCCGTACGGCGGATTTTGGCCGTTATAAAGGCAAGACCGTGATTCTCGACAATTTCATAAACCAGGCTGCCAACACGAAGACCTGGGGATACAACAGCGCCGACAATAAGGTGTACTACGAAGCCACAACACACCTTGAGAGTTATCTGTGGTACTGTTTTCAGAAGGCCTTTCAGCAGATGGGCATGAAGGTCTATGATCAGACATACGGCGGCTACTGGGGTCCACACCCTTACTGGTGGGGTCCCGCACCACCTCCGCGGGCGCAAGCAGCAGTGAGGGGAGCCACCGAATTCCAGCTAATCCTGACGTCGATGACAGACCAGGAGGTGAAATTCCAGGTTTTGCTGTTAAAAAATGGCGAGAATAAATTACAGAAGGATTTTACCGCAGCCGCGCATCCGGTATCCAGCCAGGATCCTCAGGCACTTGAGAAAGGTGCCTACAGACTGATCGATCAGATGATACTGACAATCTTCAAAGACAGGGATTTTCAAAAGGTGTTTTAAGCAAGTAAGGTCACTATTGAATAGCAAAGGCCATCTCTGAGATCATTCGCAGATGGCCTTTGTACAGAAGGAAGAAAAGATAGTTTTGCTATCTCCACAAACAGGTTATTTTCTATGTCATGATGGATAAACCGAATCATCCGTCCCATAAAATATTCGGGCAACTCGACATTTCGCTTTATTTAATCACGCCGCAGGCAATCCTGGCGCCGCCACCGCCAAGCGCTTCGGGGGTATCCGAATAGTTATCACCGCCGGCATGGATCATCAGTGATTTTCCCTTCAAGTCTGCAACTTTCAACCTGGGTGCAAGCACGGGGACCGTCGCCTTACCGCCTGTGTCCGCATAAAGGACGGGGAGGTCCCCCAGGTGCCCTTCACCGTATGGCCCTTCATGTTTGCCTGTCTTGAGAGGGTCAAGGTGTCCCCCAGCAGCAAGCGCAGCGACATGTTTGCCGTCTTTCATGGCATGGTTGCAGTCAGGGTTCTGATGCACATGAAATCCATGTATGCCTGGTGGAAGATCCCTTAATTGCGGCATGAGAATAAGACCATACTGGCTGTCAGTGGCAGTGACCTCACCGATATTTTTGCCGATACCCTGATCATTCACCAAGTACATCTGTATTTCTTTTTCCTCAGCCAGGGCATAACCGGTAATGAATATGACACCCAAAAAGACCAAAATGATTTTTCGCATGCATCCTCCTTTTTAAAACCAATCTGTTTCACCAATCCTTGATTGTGTTATCTAAAGAAACCAAAATACATTTCCGACTATGAATGCTATGCAAATACAGCAATCAACAGCAAGACAAAGGAAATAACCGCGCCTATTCCATGTATAGCGATCAGCGCATTGGGAAGCTCTTTTTTCCTGACGTAAAATGAAAAAAGGATAAAACCGCCTATGGCCACGATAACAAATAGCACCAGAGAAATATTCATCAGTGTGTTTGCAATACCAGAAGCGACATTAACTATTAATGCAATGAGACCTGCAGCTGCGAAAAGCCCATGAATGATAGCAAGAGACATGGGAATTGTTTGTCCGCTGAACTTTAGATAAACTAACGTCAAACCACCGAGTGCCGCAATTGCAAATAATATTACCGGCAGATAAGTCATAATTACTCTCCTTTTCAATGTTGTTAATTTAAATAATTATTCCTATCACTTATAATTTTTATAAATTGACGGTCAGTAGAATACAAGACTGATTTAATGTAAGTATAATGGTAGTTAAATACTACAATGGCAAATATCTCCCACATAGTAATATTAACCTACCATTTTCCAGCCACTCAACTACTATTGTATCCTTCCATACTTTAAACTAATCATTTTTTACGATTGCAAGGTGGATCATTTACTTGCCATTTCAATAACCGTCTTCAAAATAGCAGGCCCATATAATAAGCCGTGCAAGAAGGAGGCGCGCAATGTTCAGGCATCGGTATATAATCGAAAAAATGTTTGCCCCCATCGATGTTAAGATAAACGGCAACAGTCCATGGGATATCCGGGTCAGAGATGACCGGGTTTTCCCGCAGATGTTACATAACAAGAATTTGGGTCTCGGTGAATCATACATGGAGGGATGGTGGGACTGCCAGCAACTGGATGAGTTCATATGTAAGATACTGACAGCCAGTCTAGATACAAAAATCAAAGATGGTTTTAAATTCCTCATACCTACTCTTACTGCTGCCATATTCAACCTGCAGTCAAAGATGCGCTCCCGCATTGTTGCCGAACGGCACTATGATCTTGATAATGAACTGTTCATGTCATTTCTCGACCCGTACAATCAGTACAGTTGTGCATATTTCGATGGGACGGAGGACCTGAATGAAGCCCAGCAAAAAAAAATCGAACTGATCTGCAAAAAAATCAATCTTGTCAAAGGCGATCATATACTGGATGTCGGCTGCGGCTGGGGAGGGTTTGCAAAGTATATTGCGGAACACTACGACTGTAAGGTGACTGCCGTCAATATATCCGAAAAACAGATCAGTTATGCCAGAGAATCATGCAAAGGCTTGCCGGTTGAAATACTTAAATGTGATTACCGTGACCTCCAGGGCTTGTTTGATAAGATTGTGTCCATCGGCATGTTTGAACACGTAGGTCAGAAAAACTACAAAACCTTTATGAAAGCTGTCCATCGCTGCCTTAAAGATGACGGTATTTTTCTTCTGCAAACCATCGGCGGCAATGAATCCTTGATACAATGTGATCCTTGGATAAATAAATACATATTCCCGAATAGCATGTTGCCCAGTATTACCCAGATCGGTAAATCCATTGAGTGGTTGTTTGTTATGGAAGATCTGCACAATCTGGGACCCCACTATGAAAAGACCTTGATGGCCTGGCACAAAAACTTTCAGGAGGCGTGGACCAAACTGAAGATCAGATATGATGACAAGTTCAAGCGTATGTGGGAATATTATCTGCTGTCATGTGCCGGGGCTTTCCGCGCCAGGTGCAATCAACTCTGGCAGATTGTCCTAACTAAATACGGCACTCCCCAGCCATCATGCAGATAAAAGGCGATGGACTTGTTTCGTACCAGCCTGATCTTTTGGCCAGTCATAGGACCGGCTGACACTCATAATCGAAAAGAGGTGACGTATGACTCAAAAACAAAATATGCGGGTCTTATTGATTTGTTCCCTGTTTTTTCTCGCATTAGGCGGTTTTTTGCTGCATAGCCGCATCCATCCTTTGGGTGAAGATCCATGGGATGTCATCCCGGCCGTATCGGGGATGCTCAGCGTGGTAGTCATCACCGTTTTATTTTGCTTCCGCCAGACTGTGGCATTCGGCTATGTGCTCAACGGCATGACTGCGATTATCGGGACTATTGCCATGGCTCATTTTTCTGTAAAAAATGTCCCGGAAGTGTGGACACTGCAATCGCTGCTGTTTAAAACACTGCTTGCGGATATAGCAATATTATGGGCGAAATTTGTTTTAGGCAAGGCGCTGTTCGAGCTGGAGCTGCTGAAACAGCCTGAGAATGCCGTTCGCAAGGGCAGGTTCTTCCGCTATCCGAATATGGGCTGGTGGTGGGTACATATTGTCGCCCTGAGTGTTGTATATACTTTAGGCAATCTGATATGGAAATAAATGTATCTGCTTAGCAAGCTTATGGTAGAAGTATGATCGGGCAAACACATTATTGACTTACGCCTAAAGTTGGGAGAGGAGGATTTTATGCATCGCTTTTTATTTTGGCAACCGGGCTGGTGGATACTGCATATCCTGGTCATTACCCTGGTATTGTATATAGGCCATTTGATGCGCTAAGTCGTTTATCGTTATTGCTCACAACCCAGGCATCTCAAGTCTCGTCTTAATCTTCCATGACATTAATCTTGAGATAGAGATCGCTACGTTCGCCGTTATCTGTCTTTCTCCCCATTCCTGCCAGACGAAGTCTTGTACCATTAGCAGTACCCGATGGGATATTGAGAACAAGGGGTTTCTTTTGATAACCAATGGGGATGCTGATAAGTTTTTTTACACCCCGCGCAGCTTCTTCCTTCGTAATAGACAGGTCTGCATAAAGATCTGAATCACCCATTTGTGAAACAGGCCGGGTGATATGCAGCCTCGGAGTATCTCTCCTCACAGTAGCCTGACTTAATTTGCGGGAAATGCCCTGTTCCGGCATCAGAAGAAACAATTTTAGAAACAACGCACCAAAGATAAAACCCCCGATATGCGCCCACCAAGCGATATTGCCTGCCTCCGTGCTTATTAACGTCGCGCTGATAAATTGCATAAAAAGCCATATACCTAAAAAGATCGCGGCAGGAAGTTCTACAAAATAGGGAATAAAAATGATGGGGATCAACGTAACAATTCTTGATCTGGGATAGAGGACGAAGTATGCACCCATCACGCCGGCTATGGCGCCGCTTGCACCGATTGTCGGCATCATGGAGTCAAGATTAAAGAATAAATGGGTGAATGCCGAAGAAATCCCGCAGAGCAGGTAAAAAAAGAGATATCTCAGATGCCCAAGACGATCTTCGACATTGTCCCCGAAAATATAAAGGAACCACATATTACCTAAAAGGTGCCAGAAGCTCCCATGGAGAAACATATACGAAATAGGGGAGAGAAGCTGCTGGGAGAGACTGAAATGCATTGCTATCTTATGTATTGAATAACGGGCCGGGACAAGACCATAGGTATAGATAAACCTGTTGAGTGCCTCACCTTGGGACATTTCCACCAGGTAGAAGAAAATATTGACCGCAATAAGAAGTACGTTAATGACGGGATAATTTCTGGATGGAATCGTATCGCGAATGGGTATCATGGGAACACGTACCTACTTAATTAAAAGAAACATTAGGTATATATAACGTCTTTTTACTAGCATAAAAGATCTGATTAAACAAATGTTGAGATGGAGTATACAAATAATGGATAAAAAGATCTTGCATGGTATTTGTTTATTCTCACAGCCCAACCGTCATATGAAATTTTTTAGCGTGATTCAATTGCATAATACGGTTGAATATGCTACCAAGCCAAATTGATAAACAGATGTTGAGGTGTGTAGATGTCAATCATTATTATAAACTGGGAAAAGGAAGCTTGATTTATGAATGTTAAATTTGCCTGTGCTTTACTCGGATTGTTATTTTTAATATTCCCCGGTTTTTCCGGAGCTGCCGAAACACCACAACGCGATCCTGTCGCAGCTGAAAAAGTAGTTGAGACTCAGGCAAAGGATACCGGCGGCGGTGAATATCAATCCAAAGCCAGAAGGTTTTTTGCGAATCAGAGTTTTGAATTAAGCTTCATGTATTACAACTTTGACTATAAAGAAGATCTGCCAGCTCCGGTGAAGAGCACTGAAAACGGGTGGTTGCCCGGCGTCTATCTTGGATGGAGTTATAATAAGAAAAATTTCATTTACTCAAAGATATTTCTTGAATACTCCTACGGTAACACTGAATATGATGGAACTGACCAGAGTGGGGCAATACATATAAAATATTCAAATGATAATCATCAATTTCTTTTCCGTGGAGAGTTTGATATAGGATACAATTTCGGCCTTACAAAGGATATTTCCATCAAGCCTTATACAGGATATGGGTATAGATACTGGTCGAGGGGTGAGGCAGTAGTAATAGCAAATGTCATATCAGTAAATGAAAGGTACTACTGGCATTATATTCCTGTTGGCGTTGGGGCTGAATTTAACATCGGAGAAAGATTTGTCATAGAGCCAAACGGTGGCTTGCGCGTAATGTTCTTTGGCAGAATGAGAGCGTACTTTTCCGACTGGAACTCCAATAACACCGATCCTGAGTTTAAACTGGGAAACAGAACTGGCTGGTACGCTGAACTCCCCGTCCGATACAAACTGACACGATCGTGGTCAATTGTTCTAAAGCCCTGGTATGAATACAGCCAAATAGGTCAGAGCGACAACGTTGCATACATATATAACGGTGCAATCAATGTTGCCTATGAGCCCTCAAGCAGAACAAACCAGTACGGTGTAAATGTGGGGGCAATCTTCTCTTTTTAAAAGAAAGTTCCGACAAAATTTGGGGAGCCAAGCGGAGTGTCACTTGTATCAGGGATAGCTTGCCATAAGCCTTCACACCGGAAAGGGTCTTGTGTCTTGGTGAAGGATTTTTCTGAAGAGAACTTTGGTGAGATATCTCATCATGATCCTTGCACGTCCGGCTCCGGCGAGCCAGGCACCGACCAGAAAGACCAGATGGGAAAGGCCATAAATAGCCGGTCCGCCAATTAAGGCAATCAAGGGTTCACGGAAGTAGACCGCCAATATGCCGAGGGCCGTGACCGCCGGCCATCCGATGATGTAGCTGAATCCCACGAGAAAAAGTCCGACTATCATCCGGGCATCCGGCTCTGTCCATATATCTTTAAGTTCAATCGGATCCTCAAGGGCCTCACGAACATATTTCGTTTTGGCTAGACGTTCGGCAATTCTTCGAATCATAGAAGACGGGCTATTCTTTCCTGATGAGGGGTCTATCGGCTCACACGGATATTCTCGAACGGCAGGTCCTGCTCCTGCCATTTCCAAATAAAAACCACGCGCCAAGAGACGAATGGGTGAAGCGTCAGTTTTTTGATCGTTTTCAGATTGGAAGGGACTTTTTTGAAGATGAGCTGCGCCGTTTGCGTCGATCCCGCGTCTGCCTGCACTCCCCGCACCCCTACCGAGTACATGGATGTCTTCTGATCCCCTTTCCAGAAAACGACCTGTGAGACTTCATATTCCTTGCCCGCGGTGTCCTTAAGTTTCGATTTCCAGAAGCGGTAGTTCTCATCGTAAATGGCCACATAGCGGTTGGAGTCTTCGGCCATGTTGGTCACGTCCACGAAGACGGAAAGCTCGCCGCCCGATATCTTGACGCTGGTTAACTCAAATAAGACATCCTTGATCTCACCGGATCCCAGCGCCTTAAGGTTCCTCTTTACGAGCGGCCTGACAGGCGTTACCTTTTCAGGTTCCGGCGTCGTTATAATTTTCTTTTCCTCCTCACCGGATGGCCTTTCAGGAGGAGGCACCACGCGGGCAATCTTCTTCTCGGGTGTGGTCTTAGGGGCCGGCTGCGGCGCTTCCCTGGCCCCTTCTTCTCCTGTCTCTTCCAGCACTGTCCTTACCCGGAAGGCCATTTTCACGCGGACACTGTCCCCTTCATTGATAAAAGAGATCAAACGAACCGAAGTGATGCGAGCTTCCGTGACAGCCTGTATCGAGGATTCCGCCGTGACCTGGAAATCGGTTACTTCCGTAGTAGAGCTTGAGTGCTGCGTCTTCGCGTCATTCTTCACCTCGGCCAGCTTGTCGATAACAGCTTCTGCTGAAGCCTCGGCAGGACTCTGGGAACCGCGGGCAGTGGCTAGGGCGGTCTTGATGATTATGGATTCCCGGATACGACGGATATCGTGGAGGGCTTTTTGGGTTTCCTGGAAGGCCCTGTCTGCTTCTTCCTTGTTCGACTGCACTGCGGCTGTATCCTGCGATGTCTTCTTATACTGTTCTTCCTTCCTCTTCAGGAGGGATAGCTGGGATTCCTTTTCCGACCGGGCGGAGGAGATCCTTTCCTGGAGGGAATTAATCCTGTCCTGGAAAGAACGAACCTGCTCCTGAAGACCTTCTTCGGCAGTTGCATTCATCTGCGCAGTCTCCTTGACCGCATTGTAGGCGCGGGTCAAATCATAATTGGCCGGGGAATAGCCATTTTGGACAAGGAGTGTGTCCAGTTCTTTTTTCGAGGTGACGACGGTAGCCTGAATGTTTTTTGAAGCAGGCGCCGGTTTGACACTACCACCTTTTGGGGGCTGGAAGGGATATAATTCATAGCGTTTCAAGCGCAGATAAGTCGTACCTTTATTTCCCTTTTCCAGTTCGATACGCAGGGGTTCCTCATTGTTCCATTTGGCTGTTCCCTCCTCGATTGCACGTATGAAATCGACGGAAAGGACGGCGTTGATGACTTTTGTAAAGGACTGTATGTAGGTGCCCATATATTGGGCCATAAGAGGAGCCGAGGTTTGATCGGCCATGCTTTCCAAAGTGTGTGCCTTATCCTTGAACCCACGGGTATAGATAACAGCCGCCAGGGCTTCGCCCTGCTTTTCGGTCTGGAGCCATTTCTTAAGAGCAGCTTGCTGGGTATTGATGTCCTGGTTGTAGCGGGTGATCTGGCTGTCCAGATTATCGATGCCGGTCTTTATTGTCTTGATGTTTTTTTGCTGTTCTTCCAGTTCTGTTGAACTTACCTGGAACTGAGTAGTCACATCGTCACGCTTTTTCTTGGCCCGAACGAACTCCCTGTTGGCGGAAACGATGGCTTTTTTATATCCCGTGTCCTCCATTTCCTTTTCATCTTCCACAGCGTTCAGATTTGCTTTTTCCTCCTGGGAGGTAGAGTACCCCTCTCGGCTGTCCACCTCGGAGCGGATGATCTCTTTTACCTGTTCCCTGGAATCGGAGCGCAGTGTTACCCAACGGCTCAGTAGCGGAGGGGCGGAGTATACCTGAATAGTCAGGAGAAGGATGAATATAATAATCAGAGGTATCTTAAATTTGAACATGAAATGTCCTTCCGCCCGACGTGATTATCAATTCAATCTAATGAAAAGTCAACATGTTGTCAAATCATTTTTAAGAAATGGGATGTTGAACAGCAAACGTTATCTATCTGCCGGGACCAGCTTTTCCGATTTGAGAAAAATCCAGGAAACGGCAAAACCCCACATAACGGAATATCTGGTTTTCACCAGGGGAGAATCCTCGAAAACGGCGCCCTGGAGAAAGTCCAGGCTGACAAAAGCATTAAAGATAAGTTGTTTATAGCCTTTATTTAATCCGACGGTAATCCTGGAACCGCTATAGCCGCTGCTGGCGGAATAGGCAGTGCGCGATGAAGTAGCGAATGCCGGATCCACCGAATAATAATAACTATTCTTAGGAATTATATCGTCTTTTTCAAAATTCAGTCTCGGACTGAATACAAAACCTTCACGATAAAGCGATGAGGAATTTACTGCGAAAATGGCACGCACCGGCAGGGTGGCGCTGAATTTATAATGCTCCTGTTTGTTTTCCAGAAGCCTTATTTCCAGCGATGGGCCTATTTCGAAAGTCGGATCCAGATCAGGCATGCCGCTGCGGGCGCTGTTTCTGGAACAGTCCACGGGAACACTTCCGTATAGACTGACGTCCAGTAAAATCCTGTTGGTTTTGAATATGCGTCCCGAGATGCGCTCCAGGTCGACTTT
>Ga0187771_10004317_pt1 | contig 10010 bp, 8 predicted proteins | sample 0116_SJ02_MP15_1_FD_133139 | JGI IMG/M metagenome (GOLD analysis project Ga0187771, IMG submission 133139) | Tropical peat soil microbial communities from peatlands in Department of Meta, Colombia - 0116_SJ02_MP15_10_MG | ecosystem: Environmental > Terrestrial > Soil > Wetlands > Peat | place... | reverse complement strand
CCAGCCGCTTGCCGCTCTCCAGAGCGAATACTCGCTGTGGACACGGACCCCGAGAAAGAAGTGATACCAACACTCGAAGAACTCGGGATCGGCCTCGTGCCCTATAGCCCTCTCGGCAGAGGATTTCTGACTGGCGCCATGAAAGAGAATGCGCAGTTCGACAGTTCCGACTTCCGCAGCAAGCTCCCGCGTTTCACGCCCGAGGCTCTCAAGGCCAATCAGGTCCTCGTTGATCTGCTCGCGACCGTCGGGAAGCGAAAGAAAGCGACGCCTGCTCAGATCGCCCTCGCCTGGCTGCTTGCGCAAAAGCCGTGGATGGTTCCAATCCCTGGCACAACCAAGCCAAACCGTCTCGAAGAGAACATCGGAGCCGTGGCAGTCGAACTGACGAGCGATGATCTCCGCGACATCGATGGTGCAGCCTCCAAGATCAAGGTGGAGGGAGCTCGCTACCCGGAACGCCTGGAGAAGATGACCGGTCTGTGACCGGCAAGAGGGAACTAATCTACATCTAGCATGCGACCAGGTTTCGCAGGAGGCGCGCTGAAAGGGGAATCAGATAAGTTAGCAGCCACATTCTCTCCCACTGAATTGAGCACTGTCTTTCCCGGTGCGGATTACCGATAATTCTTCAAACGAGACCGACATCTTGAGGACCGCATTATGGTTCGCCCATGGCTGACGTGCACCTGCGGACACTCCATGCCCCTGCCCTACTCCCGCTTTGCTGAAATCAGGCCGAGTCAATCGGCGTGGTCACCCGCCGAGATTCTATCCCGTGAAGTAGCTTGCCCCGAATGTGGGCGGGCATCTTTGTACACGTCGCGAGACGTCCGCTGGCAACAAACTGACACAGGTGAAGTCTCAGGCCAAGGTGTGATTTGCTGGTGTATCGAAACCGGATGTAATGAACCGCTGTGTGACCTGCCGGTCGAATTCCATTTCCTGGCCGACGGCGAACGAGGAGCCGCAGAAATCCGTTTATCGATGCTCCGGTTGTTCGAGCAGGGATTTTTTCAAAAGCTGATTTGCGGGCGAGGCCACCCACCAGGGAAAAGCCGCATTCGTGCCGTGCGTCGGGTTGCATAGGACAGTTGGGAAGGCATCCGTTCGACATGTCAATGGCTCCGACGCTCGTGCAGTAAGCCCGCTGCGCTGCGAGTGGCAAGTCTTTTCACACTAGGCGGAGAGGCGGAAGGGTTGTACAATCGCTGCCGATTTTGGAAGGGAAAGGACACCAGCTTTCCCGGGCGCCATTGCCCATCCAGATTCAGCTTCAGGGCCCGATGTGGGCCGCTTATAGTTCATCGCGTCGGAGGGAAAGCGTGGGAATCTTCTTTTCATCTCGTCAACCCCTAGTGCCGGAAGTCCATAGCGCCATTCGAGCAGCCTTGCTCGTCGATCCCAGTCTCGTCGCGAACGCCCAAGACGAAGCTGATCACCGCACGTTGGATGTCGTTCGGGCAACTGCCGCGCAGTTTCGACCCTTGAGATTAGTCTGTGCATTGCTAATCGCCGGTGCGCTGCTCTTCGGAGCGATATGGGCAGCACAGCACAATCTGTCGGACATCTCGAAAGACCTCATGAATTCTTTCGCCGGTTTCGGTGGGATCGTCATGGGCCTGCTTGGCGGAGAGGCGCAAAAATCTGTTTCCTGAGTGAAGCAGCCGTTCTACCCATTCGACAGCGGCTTCGGAGCAAGACGGCGCCAAAGCTGGGGAGGAAGGATAAGGGCAATGGAGGGACGATGTCGATCGATGTCGTGATATCTGAATCCGGGGAAGTATCCATCCCCACCTTCCCGGTCCTGGGCATTCAGATTCATCCCGTGCAGATTCCTGACGCTCTCCGCATCCTGGATCACTGGATTCGCGAGCGCAAGAGCGTTCATTGTGTGGCGCAGGTAGGCATGCACGGTTGCGCGGAGGCGATCAATAATCCCGAACTCCGGGAAATCATCGATTCTGCGGACCTCAAGAACATGGACGGCACGCCGATGCGCTGGCTGGCCCGCGTTCATGGTTTTGAAGGCGCGAAGCGCAGGTGTTGTGGGCCTGAGTTGATGGAAACCCTCCTTCGCGACACGGGTCCGCGGTACAAGCACTTCTTCTATGGGCATCAGGTGTCGGAGAAGTTAGCCCGATTATGCGCGAACAAATACGGGACGCGCGTGGTTGGCATTTATCCGCTCCCCATCTGGCCCCTCCCTGAGTCGGAGAAACTGAAGATCGTCCAGGCGATCGAGTCGGTCTCACCCGATATTGTGTGGGTGGGATTGGGCACGCCCAGACAGGAGAGGTGGATGTTCGAATTCCGCCATCGGCTGACTGCGCCGGTGTTGATCGGAGTCGGGGCGGCCTTCGATTTCCTTTCTGGCAGGGCGCCTCAAGCCCCCATCTGGATGCGGGAGCGCGGATTGGAGTGGTTCTTTCGCTTGTCGCAAGAGCCGGGCCGCTTGTGGCGGCGTTACCTTGTGCGTGGTCCGAAATTCATGTGGAATGTCGGACTGGAATTGGCCAAACTGAAGAGGTTCGACTACCAACGGCAGAAGTGAACTCGACACTCTGATCAAGCGGAAGGGACAAGCCCGTGGATTCGATGATGCACTCTGATGACACCATTTTGATCACCGGAGGTTCTGGCCTTGCAGGTCTTCATTTGCGGGAACACTTGCAGTCGCAGGGCTTTGCCAAAATCTTGGCTCCCACATCGGCGGAATGCGATCTGACCGACCGGCGCGCGGTTCTGGATTACTTCCACAGGAATAAGCCCGCCTATGTTTTCCATATGGCGGGTTTTGTCCGCGGTATCGTGGGCATAATGCTCAATCAGGGCGAAGCGTATCTCAAGAACAACCTTATCAACACGCACGTCATCGATGCCTGCCATCCCGGAGTCAAGAAGGTAGTCGCCATGGGTTCGGCCGCGGTGTATCCCGAACTCGAACCCGGCACACCACTGACCGAGGCGGACGTCTGGAAAGGGCCACCCCACTTTTCAGAATACGGATACGCCCATGCCAAGCGCGGGATGCTCGCGCAATTGCACGCTTACGAGAGCAGTTATGGCATGCGCTACGCCTTTGCCTTCAGCACCAACCTCTTTGGGCCCCACGATCGCTTCAACACGGAAACCGGGCATGTTGTCCCCTCGCTCGTGAAGAAATTCTACGAAGCCAAGCAGGCAGGAACGCAGGTGACGGTATGGGGTGACGGGTCAGCATTCCGCGACTTCCTGTACATCAAAGATTGCGCACGGGCGCTGCTTGCGATCATGAATAACGCCACCGGCCCCCTCAACCTCGCCTCTGGGACCTCGCATCGGATCCGCGACGTTGTGGATATTCTCGCCGCCTACACAGGAATGACGGATCAAATTGTTTGGGACCACAGCAAACCAAACGGCATTATCTACCGCGCCTATGACGTAAGTCGCTTGCGGGCAATCGGTTTCACTTGCCAATACACGCTGGAGCAGGGCTTGCGCGAAACCTACGACTGGTACGCCAATCATAGCGATTCGGTGCGTCACTGAGGGGCTGACCGATACCGGACTTCAGAGCGCCAAAAGCAACTTGCGCCACTTCAGTATGAAATTTCTTTCACTCTAGGCGAGCAGGCAAAACGGCTGTACAATGCTGCCCTAGTCATCAGGAGACTTCCCCCCTCGATTCCTGCGCCGGAAACCAGGCTCCTGGATGTGTTCGTCAGGTCGTAAGCGAATGGAGTCTGCCCGGTCAGGGCAATTTCCGCGCGTCTTAGCGTAACAACGAACTGGGTTTCAAAGCCCCAAGTGAGCGTCGCTATGGCTGAATTCCCCGTGCTTCTCGGAAACGGCGATGAGGTGATCACTTTTGATATAGGCGGAACGTCGTTTCGGAGCGCGCTTCTGACCTGCGAAGGACGATTGGCGCATATCCAGCGCATCCCGTCCATCAATTATCGGTCCATGCCGGGTAGCTCTGCTGCCAACATCGTGGGCAGAATTGCCGCGTACATCGCCCACATCGTGAAGTCGTTCTGGGATTCTCCTGGGTTCGCGAGACGACACTCAGCTATTGCCATTTCGATGGGCGCCGCTCTGAATGCACACACCGGAACAATCCTTGGATCAGGACCGATTCTCGGCGAAGATACAACGCCTTTCGACCTGGAAACAGCCATACGAGAACACATACGGGAAGTCAGCGTCACGATTGTCAATGACGTGACCGCGTCCCTGATTGCCCATTCGCAGTTGCCCAGCTTCCGGCACGCGCGCCGGCTTGCGCTTATCACAGTGAGCACTGGAATCGCATCGCGAACGCTCGATTGCTCTACTCCGCACGTGCCGGTCGATCGGATGCTCGGCACCCAGGGCGAGATTGGCCACCACCGCATCTCGTTTTCTCTCGAAGGACATCCATTGTCTCTGAAATGCGATTGTGGCGGCGCGGATCATTTGAACGCATTCGCGTCGGGCAACGGGATCAAACGCGTGCTCGCTCAAGCACGCGAAATTCTCCCGCAGGAATTTCTCTTGTCGGACCTGCGCAGGAGCGATCTAACTTCAGATGCAGCTGTGAAGGCGCTCGCGGAGGGTGTTGCGAATGGCGACGCTCTTTGCAGGAAGTTGCTTAGGGCAATCACTGCTCCCATCGCGGAAGCCATCAAATGGCATTTCACGCTGGACCCTGAGATCGACAAGCTAATCCTGACGGGTGGCGTGTGCTTCCTGCTTCAGGATTACTACCTTTCGGCTGTCCTCGAGAACCTGACTGCACTTGAATTCTATCCGCTGACATCCGGCAAAGAGACGTTCTGGGCCGACCGGGTTGTGCTGGGGCCCCGTTCTGATGATGCCGGTCTGATCGGCGCTGCGTGCGTAGCACGTGAATCGCCCAAGCTCCATCGTCGAGAGACCTTGGATTCCGATCCTCCGTATCGAGTGTCGCGGCATAACGTCGTTGACTATTCTGTTCACGTCGTCGATGGCATTCTCCAGAATGAAGCGTTTCCCAAAGATCTCTTGAATCCCTTCGATCGGGTCATTCTGGTGGCCGACGCGGTCGTCGATGAAATCTATGGGGACGCGCTTCGAAAGTTGTTTGCTGCGGCTCATCGCCACGTTGACACCCTGGTTTTGCGCATCTCGGAACGGGAGAAAGACCTGCTCGCGCTTACGGAGTTGGTGTCATCCTTTGAGAACTTAGCAGTCAGCCGGCGTCGCGATCTGGTGGTAGCCGCGGGTGGCGGAATCACGCTGGACGTGGTTAGCCTGGCGGCAAATCTCTTCCGGCGCGGTGTTCCTTGCTTGCGGCTTCCGACTACGCTGCTGGCTGCGATCGATGCTGGGATCGGCCTCAAGAATGCCGTCAACTTCCGTCAACGCAAGAGCCGGCTGGGAACCTATTCGGCTCCGTACGCCGTTGTCGTCGATCCAAGGTTCCTATCCACGCTTGGAGACCGCCAGATACGGAATGGTCTATCTGAAGCTCTTAAGATCGCTCTCGTGGCCGATCGTGGGTTGTTCGAGTTGATCGAAGAGCGCGGATTGGACCTGCTTCGTACCAGACTTCAGTGCGCGCAGGGGACGGAGTTGATTCGCAGAGCCATTCGGGCCATGCTTTTGGAGCTTTCCCCAAACCTTCATGAGCGGATTCTCGACCGCTTCCCCGACTATGGACACACCTTTAGTCCCATCTTTGAGTTTGAGTTGAGCGACCTGGAACATGGGGAAGCCGTTGCGCTTGACATGGCCATAGCCACTGCGCTGGCAGCGCAACTGGGAATGCTAGAGCTTCCCGAGGCAGAGCGAGTCCTGGCCGCGCAGCGCGCTTTGGGGCTGCCTATGGTTCGGGCAGGTTTGACGGTGGCCATGCTCATGCGAGGCATTCACGATGCCAGGAAACATCGCGGCGGCAAGCTCAGGATGCCTATCCTTCGTCGAATCGGCGAGGCGACCTTCATTGATGAGATTAGCCAGGCGCAACTGGAAGGCGCGCTTGCCTTCATCCAGTCCTGGTCGAGCGGGAAGTCCGTCGCAGGCCCAAAGCCGTTGGAGAACATCCAATTGCCCCCGGTGGCGGAATCAGCGAACCGGAGGCCGTCCGTGCCGATAGCCGCGCATGGCTGGAGAGGAAGCCCGCATTCCTCCGGCCTTGGCCGAGCAGATGCTTAGGTTACCCGGACATTCCGTCGTATTGCGCCTGCCCGATCAGAAGCGTGTGAGTGTCAAACACCAAGACGCAAGCACTGTGGATGATTCCACCATCGTAATCAAAATGCTCGCGGCTGGAGTTTGCGGAACCGATCTCGCCATACTTTCTGGGGCCCGGCCTGGTCAAGCTGAAATCCTCGGCCACGAGGGAGTGGGAGTCGTCGCGTACGCCCCGCAGAACTGTGGCTTGTCAAAGGGCACTCGGCTCATTATCAATCCGGTCCATCAAAAAGACCCCCATATTGTCATCGGCCACAGTCGGGACGGCATATTTCGCGAATGGTTTTGTCTTGCTGCTGCTGACGCCGACGAGGGAGGATTCTTGGTTTCTTGTCCGCGCGACTGCTTGGTGGGAGATCTAGAGCTTGCTCTCGCCGAGCCGGTCGCCTCCGCCTTGTACAGCTTGGAGCTAATTAGGGAAAAGCGCACAGCGGCCTCACTCCTGATCCGTGGTTCCGGAACCATGGGCATTCTAACGGCTAAGTTGTGGTCCGTACTGACCGGGCGTGATGCAATTTTGGTTTCGAAGTCGGAAGCACATGCGCGGTGGCTTCGTGAACACACTCATTGGCCTGCAAATGTGCACATCTGCTGGACTGCCACGTTGCCGGGTCTCTTGGGCGAGCGCGTCAGCTCCGACCTGAAGGCAGCCATTCTCTGCTGCTCACGTGAGGATGCGCCCGAGGGTCTGGGCTTGTTGCTAGACACCGTGCAGGACGGAGCGACCATCAATCTTATGGCCGGTTTTCCGGCTGACTATAGGGAGTCTCGTCTGGGAGACGTGCCTCTGGATGGACTTAGATGGAACAACATTCGCGGCGTGAACAGCGCGCCGCCCACTGCTGTAGTGGATCGCCGCGGCGGAAAAACCGTCTATCTTGTTGGTCATCGAGGCACAGCCGAGCACCATGTTCTCCATGCCGTCGATCTGCTGTCTCGCGGCGTCATTTCCCTCGCCGACGTTCCGCACAGGCCGCTCACGCTCGATGAGCTTCCCGGCGCTGTGGCTGAGATGTTATCGAGCAACGCTGGTCGCGCTGTAATGTGGGTTAAAGCCATGGTGGCTTTTTCCCAACGCGGCTGGGGAGAATTCTTTGCCGACTGCTGACCCAACAGCACGGGTGCTATTGACCGGTGCATCACAGGGCATCGGGAAAGCGATTCTATTGGAGCTTGCCCGCTGCGGACACTTCGTTCTCGGCGTTTCACGCACACAGCCAGAGGTATTGGTTGATCCCGCCCGATCATCGGAGTCCGATCACATTGCTTGGAAGCCGCTGGACCTGTCGAATGCCGACGCTGTAGCGCAATTTGCCGCATCGCTGGAGCAGATGCCCATACGAGTCCTGATTCTGTGCGCCGTCGATTATGGAGCAAACAAAAGGCACCCCGCTTCGAGAACCTCGGCCCACGAGTGGCAACAGGTGATCGCGACCAATTGTGTCGGACAGTGCCTTCTTGTCTCGTGCCTCCTGCCGAAGCTCGTCGCAAATCCCCCCGGTATCATCATCAACATCTCGTCAGACGTTGCTCTGTTGCCTGCCCCCGGTCGCGCTGCCTATGCTGCGTCGAAAGCGGGGCTGCACGCAATGTTGCGTGCGGTCGCAGCGGAACATTCTGTGGATGACCTGCGGATTTATCAACTCATTCCCACATTTCAACTGTTAACGACCGGCATTCGCCGTCGCCGCCCCGTTGGTTTCGACTTTTCTTCCTACGGAGACCCGGCCGTCATCGCCCAAGTTGTGCGTCAAATCCTCGCTTCGTCCGAAGATTCAATGGAGCCGGGCACGTATCTGGTTCGGCGCGATGGCTTCCTGATCGCATACCCTGAGGCCACCCATTTTGAAAACCAGGAAGACAGAACGCGAATCGGCGTGAAGCCATAAAGAAAGCTCTGACCAGGCTGCGCAGCGGACTCTTGCGGAAAGACACTCTGGAGGACGAAATCAAAGCAGGACGCGCGAGCGCTCTTCCCGTGCCACGCACTGGTCATATATCCAACGATAGGTTTTCTCAAGGCCTTCGCGCAAAGGAACACTCGGCTCCCAATTCAGCATCTTCCGAATCAGGGTATTGTCGCTGCAACGCACGTTCACTCCTGTAGGCGCACTGAGATCGTACACTCGTTTGAATTTCGCGCCTGCAATCTCCTCCGCGGTGTCAATAAGCTGGTTGATGGTCACCACTTCGGCGGAGCCGAGATTGATAGGCTCTAGAATCTCCGAGTTCATGATCAGATGAGTGCCCTTGAGGCAGTCGTCAATGTATGTGAAACTGCGCGTCTGACTTCCATTGCCCCAAATCGTAATCTCGGTGTGGCCTTTCAGCTTTGCCTCGATCACCTTGCGGCAGATTGCAGCCGTTGCATTTTCCCGCCCGCCGAACCACGTTTCGTGCGGCCCGTATACATTGAAATAGCGCGCCACGCGCGTGCGTAGGTTGTAGTCCTCGCGGAAGTGCCGGCACATGCGCTCGCTGAAGAGCTTTTCCCAGCCGTAGCCATCTTGAGCCGCCGCCGGGTAAGCGTCCTCTTCCTTGAAGCCTGGAGACTCCGAGTCCATCTGCTTATCGGCGTTGTACACGGAGGCCGAGGAGGAATAAAAGTACTTTTGTACGCCGTGTTTCTGCGCAGCCATCAGCATATGCGCGCTGATAAGCACCGAAAGCATGCATTCTGTCTTGTGGCCCGCGATGAATCCCGCCCCGCCTTTGTCTGCAGCCAGCATGAAAATTTGGAAAGCGTCACGCGCAGCCAGGTCGCAATTCTCACGGTCTCTCAGATCAAGCTGCATGTTTTCGATATCGGGGAAGCACTGAGACCAGTGCTCCAGGGGCTTCGCGCCAACGGCTCGAATGCGTGTGTACCCCTGCCGGCGGAGATCGGACACCAGGCAGCCGCCAATAAAGCCGTCCGCTCCCGCCACTACTACAAGATCGTTCTTCTCGCTCATTCCTCGCCCCCAAGATGGAACATCAAGCCGGATGACCTCCCAACGGCGTGGGTGCCTTCCGGAAGAATTGTATAGGACGTGTCTCGGCGCAACTCCCGGTTTCTCTGCCTGAATCTGGCTGGAATCAGCATCTTCGCCACATGCCTTCTCATCCCATCTGATTCCGTCAACTATCCCGATACGCGAATTCTTCGCCTCCAGAAGTGTTAATGACTGATGACGTCAGTCATCGGCGGATGTTCGACGCGCCTTTGGCCCGCAACGCCCGCCAACCCCCTTGTTCCTTTACGGGCCTTGTTCCTTTACGGGACCCGCTGTGATGGCGGTCACTCAGTAGTGTGACGCGGCGTGCGGTGATCAGCCCTGAGTGTGCGACACAATGACGACGTAACGGTGATTCCTGGAATTGTCTATGAAACTTCCATCCTTGGTTGGCTTGTTCGTCCTCATAGGGTTTTCCACTTTCTCAATTGCGCAGATCCCGGCGACCACTCAGGCTCTGAATGCAGTGCCCCAACAAGAACGTACCGAGACAGCAAAGCCGGAGAACGCTCCGACGCAGATCTCAGTCCCGATCGTTGCGGATTACCCCAATCAAATTCTCTCGTTGACAGTGGAGGGCGCGGACCTCACGCATTTCCCGACCACGACCGCCGCGCGTATCTTTGCCGAGATTGTGCACGGGCTGACGCGAGAGGTCAACTCGACCCGGCCCGTGGCCGTGCACCTTAAGCTGCTGGTGACGATCGGCGGAAATCGGAACTACCTGGAGCAGGTTTATGGGTCCGGTCATGATGCCGTCATCACCCTAAGCAAGTGGAACGACACAGTTTATTCGCGCTTGTTAGTTCGGGCGGT
>Ga0187771_10004316_pt1 | contig 10010 bp, 12 predicted proteins | sample 0116_SJ02_MP15_1_FD_133139 | JGI IMG/M metagenome (GOLD analysis project Ga0187771, IMG submission 133139) | Tropical peat soil microbial communities from peatlands in Department of Meta, Colombia - 0116_SJ02_MP15_10_MG | ecosystem: Environmental > Terrestrial > Soil > Wetlands > Peat | place... | reverse complement strand
CGGCTGGGAGTCCCGTCGCTTGCCAGCTAACCTCAACCCATCAAACCGCCCGGTGCGGATCCGCATGCCGGGTGGTGTGGCAGGGGACGCGGAGGACTAACCTCCGCGCCCCTATGCCGATTTCAGCCCCACAACGAGTATGGGCCAACGAGCCGACCGACCCGGCGATCCACGTTTGACAATAGTAGTCCTGCAATAGATTATATTCCTATCAGTCCTCCCTTCTCCGAGGACGTTCTCATGAGACGTCGGGAGGGGGAGGTGCGGCGCCCGCAGGCGGGGTTCGTAACCCTGCACTCGGGAGGCCCTGGGTCGCCGTCCGTCCCCACTGGGAGGGACGGCCTTCAATGGCTGGGCGCGGCATGGACGAAGGCGGGCGAAAGCCTGCCGGATCGGGGGGCCAAGAGGCTCCCGTCCGCGCCCGGAAGATACGGCCCCGGGACAGAAATCGCCGCGATGGAGCGCCGCGGGGCGCGCGCGTCTCGCTAGACGCGCCCGCGCTTCGCCAAGCGCGGATTGCATGGATGCGCCGTGCGGCGCTCCCTCCCCCGGGCTTGGCCCGAGGGGAATAGGGAATACGGCGTACCCGGCGCCGCAAAGAATACGGGCAATGACGTACGCGCGCCGCAAAGAATAGGGGCGCTGGCGCACGCCATTAGCCCAATAGCAGCGAAGAATGAGTAACGGCGCCGATCGTCGTGTGGCGGAGGCGCTTCGCCTGCGCGCGATTTGGCCTATAAGTAGAGCAAGATTGCGTGGGGAAGGGATGCGTTCATCCGTTGCGGTCGCGGCGATATTGCTGGCCGGGTCGCTGCTGGCAGGCATCGGCTTTTGCGCCTTGCTCCCGCCCTTCGAGGGCTTCGACGAGACGGCGCATTACTCGTATATGGCGCAGATCGCAGAAACCGGAACGTGGCCGCGGCTCAACGGCCCGATGTCGGCTGACATCGACGACTACTTGAATGCGGCGCCAACCCCAGTTGGTGGACGCTGGAGCTATTGGACTTTCTTTCGCGCGCCTGCCGCCACGCAGCAAGCCGGCGCCAACGCCATCCATGGTCCCCGCGATGTGGCGCGAGCGTGGCGGGCCGGCGCCATCAGCAACTGGGAAGGCCAGCACCCCCCGCTGTATTACGCTCTGTTCGCGCCGCTTTGGCGGCTGTCGAAAGGCTGGAGCATCTACGCGCAAATCGTTCTGCTCAGGGGCGTCTCCTATCTGTTCGCATGGGGCGGCCTCGCGATCGTAACCATCGCGATTGCCCGCGGCGCGGCAACCGAGCCGAACAGCGGCCTGCTGATACTCGGGCCGCCGCTCTGGCCAGCGCTATTTCCAATGTGGTTTCCGGAGATGGCACGGCTCGGCAATGACAGCCTGATCCTGCTGCAGTTGGCATTGGCTTTCGTCGCGATGCAACGGGCGTTCGGGCCGCGCGCGCAGACACGCGACTTCGCTCTGCTCGGCACGCTTTGCGGATTGGCGCTGCTCACCAAAGCAACCGCGCTGCCATTTGCCTGCGCGCTGGGATTCGTTCTCGCCCGGCGCATCTGGCGCTCGGCCGGCACGGACGCCGTCAGGCCGGCCGCCGTTCACGCGGCGGCTTTTGGCCTCATGGTCCTAGCCGTCGCCGGTTGGTGGTATGCCAAGAACCTCGTCGACTATGGCAGCCTTTTCGTATCGGCCGACAATGTCGCGCTGGCCCAGCAGGGCGGTCTCCTCGACGGCCTGCGCAAAAATTTATCACTGCCGACGAGCCTTGTCGGTCTCGCTTCGATTGTCCGGTCGTTTGCATGGACCGGCACATGGTCATTTGTCTTTCTTCCGCGTGCAGTCGAGTTTCCGCTCAGTGTTCTTGTCGTCATTGTTGCAATCGGATGGATTTGGCAGACATACAAGGAAAATAGACTTTCTGAAACCGAGAGCGTTTCCGTATTGACGCTCGCGTTGTTTGGCGTCGCACTGGTCTATCATATGTTGGTATTTATCGCTTTATATGCGACATCCACACCAGGTGATTGGTATTTACATAGCCTCGCGCCGCTGCTGGCTCTATTCGTCGCAATTGGACTTGATCGAGCGGCGACCTTCGACTGGGCTCGACGTTTGATCGGCGCGCTCGTTGTCTATCCCGTGCTGTTCCTCGTATTCGCGCTCGCATTCCATTTGTCTTATTTCGATGGCTGTTTGCGCGAGTCGGTCGGCGACCACCGCTACGGTCTTTCGTCCATTGCAAGCTGCGCGGTCATGCCACATGAGATCATGAGCCATCTCGCCGTACTCGGCGATCCTGCGGTTGCCATTCCGCTATTCGGCATAGGTTGCGTGATCATGATGGCTGGCGTGCTGCTTTTTGCATGGCCGCGGTTTTTTGCGGCCGCGCGCTAATGCGGCCGCTTGACGCCCTCATCGACCACGCGCAGTTCCAGTCGGCCGATCATGTCGGCGCGCATCGCCTCGCTGGCGGCGAGCGCGCGTTCGGTCTCCTGCCAGGTGGTGGCGTTCGAGCCGAGCAGCACGATGCCGCCGATGACAAAGGCGAGCGCGCCGATGGTCAGATACGGCACGTAAGGAACGAGCAGCAGCAGCGTCAGGGCGACCCAGGCGCTGCCGGCGCCGATCGCGATCTTGGCGGCAAGCGAGAATTTGCGGCAGCGCGCGATCGCTTCGTTGAGTTCCTCGATGCGCGCCTCGATGCGCGCGATGTCCTCTGCCGTCACCACGTCGTCCATGCCGCAACCGTAGCCCGAATGCGGCAAAAATGCTGCGCGAATTGCGCGCCGTTCGCCGTCCACTTGCGCCGCGCTTTGCCCCGATCCCGCCGTTTTTGCAGGCTGCACTTCCCGCCTCCGCGGCGCCCGCCGCGACTGCAACGAAAGAGAAGCGCCATGCAACACGCGCGAATTCTCTGCGGCCTTGGCGTCCTAGTGTTGTCGGCCAGCGGTGCGCTGGCGAAGCCTGCTTATGTCGCCTCCACCGTCAATCTGCGCGCCGCGCCCGGCACCAAGAGCGAAATCGTCGCCAAGATTCCTGGCAGCAGCCTGGTCGAGACCAAGGATTGTAGCGAAGGCTGGTGCGAGGTCACTTGGCAGGACAAGAGAGGCTTTGCCATCCAGACCGCGCTCGACCTGAGCGGCCGCGTGCCGCGCCCGACGGCGGGCCCGGCCTATGCGCCGCGCGGCGGCTATGTGGCGGACGAGGAGCCAGTTTATTACGACCCACCGTTGCCGCTTTATTATTATGATGGCCCTTATTACCGGCCCTATTGGGGATGGCGCCGACCCTGGTAGTGAGGGCAGAGCGGGCGGACGTCAGGTCGGCTCGCCACCCCAGAGCAGCCCGAGCCCGACCTTGATGACAAGATAGACGAGCGCCGCGAGCGGCAGCGCCACGTAAAGCGCAAGGCCGAGGCTGTGCTGCAATGTGAACAGCACAGCGGCCCCGGCCGCCACCGCGACGAAGCGCACGATCGCTAGCCGGTTCATGCACGGCCCTTAACGTTTGGTCTTGGAATCGTCGACCGTGCGCATGTTCTGCCAAGGATCGACAACAACCCTGTCGGCCGGGCCGCTTTGCGCCTTCTTCATCGCGGCCTGGTATGCCTGGTCGACCCTCTCCGCCTCTTTTTTGCGCTGTTCTTCTTCGACCTGGAGCGGGTTTTTCGGCCGCTCCCCTCGCATCTGCTGCGCGTAGGTGGGTCCGCTCAGCGCGGCAATCGCAAAGGTGATGGCGAATAGTCGTTTCATGGCGTCCCCCGGTATTGGCTTTTGGGTAGGTTTATCACGGCGCTATTTGCCGCTACAATCGGCTCAAAGCATGAAGAATTCTGCAAATCGAGGCTAAACGATGTCCTTGGCTCACGTCGCCGCACCGCGGCCCGGCTTGGCTGCGCTTCGGCACGATTGGACCCGCGCCGAGCTGCGCGCGCTGTTCGAACTGCCGTTCCCCGAATTGATGTTCCGCGCCGCGCAGGCGCAGCGGGACTATTTCGATCCGACCGAGGTGCAGATCTCCACCCTGTTGTCGATCAAGACCGGCGGCTGCCCGGAGGATTGCGCCTATTGTCCGCAGTCGGCGCAATACGACACCAGCATCAAGGCGGAGAAATTGATGAGCCTCGAGGCGGTCCTGCGCGAGGCGCGTGCGGCGAAGGCGAACGGCGCCTCGCGCTTCTGCATGGGCGCCGCCTGGCGCGAGCCGAAGGAGCGCGATCTCGCGCAAGTCTGCGCCATGGTGGAAGGCGTCAAGGCGCTCGGCCTGGAAGCCTGCGCCACGCTCGGCATGCTGACCGCGGAACAGGCGCAGCGCCTCAAGCAATCCGGCCTCGACTACTACAACCACAATCTCGATACCTCGCCGGAATTCTACGGCGAAATCATCACCACGCGCACCTATCAGGACCGGCTCGACACGCTCGATCATGTGCGCGACGCCGGCATCAATGTCTGCTGCGGCGGCATCGTCGGCATGGACGAGGGGCTCGACGACCGCGTCGGCATGATCGCCACGCTCGCCAACCTGCCGGTGCATCCGGAAAGCGTGCCGATCAACATGCTGGTGCGGGTGGAAGGCACCCCGCTCGCCCGTGCCGCCAAGCTCGACCCGCTCGACTTCGTGCGCACCATCGCGGTCGCCCGCATCGCCATGCCGGCCTCGGTGGTGCGGCTCTCCGCCGGCCGCGAGGACATGAGCGAGGAAGCGCAGGCGCTCTGCTTCCTCGCCGGCGCCAATTCGATCTTCTACGGCCCCAAGCTGCTCACCACGGCCAATCCCGAGCGCGACCGCGACATGCGGCTGTTGGAGAAATTGGGCCTGCGGCCGATGGAGTAGCGGGCGCGGCTAGGTCAGGCGCATTGTATAACCAATGCCGTACGTGCCGGCCAAGATGGCGGTTCCTGCCGAGTGAGCCGCTTATTCGGCTCGGTGCGTATCGCGATGATCCCCGCCGCGATGATCGCGGCCGCCGCTGCGGTTTTCATCGCTTCCTCTTTGCATCTCGCGTTGCAGCCACAATGCGAGGGCGGCGGAAAAGTTCCCTGTTACGGCCGGACCACGAGCGGTGCGGAACACCCCGGTTCCAAAGCGTTTTGAGTCCTGCCAAGATCGCCGGCAACGAATAAAACAGGGAGGACACGATGGGGCGCCATGTACAATGGGGACGCGTGGCAATTGCCTCGCTTCTGGCTGCGGAATTTTTTTTGGCAGCCTTCGAACCGGCCGCTGCAGACGATTATCCGAACCGGGTTGTTGAGCTGATCGTGCCGTTCCCGCCCGGCGGCGGCGTCGACACCGAAGGCCGCGTCATTGCGCAGAAGCTTTCTGACGCGATCGGCCAGCAGGTGATCGTGGTGAACAAGCCGGGCGCCGGCTCGGTGATCGGTGTGCGCGACGCTGCCAAGGCCACGCCGGACGGCTACACCATCCTGATGCTGGTGACCGGCGCGAGCCTGCCGGCCAACGCCGGTTACGATCTGCAAAAGGATTTCACACCGATCGGGCTGATCGCCTCGATCCCAATCGTGATCATGGCCAATCCCTCGGTGCCGGTGACATCGATGTCGGACATCGTCGCGCTCGCCAAGAAGAAGCCCGGCACGCTCACCGTCGGCACGCCGCCGGCGCCGACGCTCAACTATTTCGGTGCCGAGCAATTCAAGGGCATGGCCGGCGCCGATATGACCATCGTCACCTACAAGGGCACCGGGCCGCTCACCACCGATCTGCTCGGCGGCCATGTCATGCTCGCCTTCAACACGCTGCCGCCGGCAATCGGCAACATCAAGGCGGGCAAGCTCAAGGCCATCGCGGTCGCCGCGCCGCAGCGCCTAGCGGCGATCCCCGACGTGCCGACCACCGCCGAATCCGGCATGCCGGGGCTCGATATCGTGCAGTATTACGGGCTGGTCGCGCCGGCCGGCACGCCAAAGCCGATCGTCGAGCGGCTCAACAAGGAGCTGCGCAAGATCGTGTCATCGGAGGACGTCAAGCAGCGCATCATCGCCGACGGCGGCGGCCCGGTCGTCTCCACGCCAGAGGAATACGCCGCCAACATCGCGCGCGAGGAAGGCAAGTGGGCGGCGCTGATCAAAAAGCTCGGGCTAGTTGTCAACTAGCGCAGCTTACTGCCGCAACAGGCCGCAATAGCGGTTGATGTCATTGTCCCAGCAGCCGGTGCTGCGGCAATAGTTGAAGTAGGCGCGGCAGTTGGAGATGCAGTTGGCGATGAGGGCGGGCGGATTCTTCTGGCAGGCGGCGAGGCAGCTTCGCTGCTCGCTGCTGCACATCATCGGCGCGCTTTGCGCTTGCTGCGCGCAGACGAACGCCAGCGCGGCGCCGAGTGCGAGGATGAGTCGGCTCATGCCCTCTCGTTAGCACGACCGGGCTGCGGCCGTCTCCACGTCGGCGCCCCCATGGCGGCAAAATAGCCGAGCGCGCTCAAGACCGCGATGCAGAAGCTCACCGGCCAGTCGGTGTAGAACGCAGCGGTGATGCCGAGCCACGCTTCGGCCAAGGCGAGCAGGCCGGCGAGAACAAGCCCGCTCCACAGGCCGCCGGTCAGGCGCTGCGCTGCGGCGGGCGGCCCGACCATCAGCGTGAACACGAGCAGCACGCCGACGATCTGCGCGCATGCGGAGACGGCAAGCGCGACGATGGCGAGGAAGGCGGTCGAGACGAAACGCAGCGGCACGCCCTTGGCCTCGGCCAATTCGGGCTGCAGGCTGGCGAAGATCAGCGGACGTACGATCGCGGCAAGCGCAACGAGCGTGATGAGGCCGAGCACGGCCAAGGTGGCGATCATGCCGCGGTCGACCGCCAGCACATTGCCGAACAGCAGCGCGGTCGCCTGCGTGGCGAACGACGTATAGTAGTGCAGGAACAACAGGCCGAAGCCGAGCGCCAGCGCCAGCACCACGCCGATCGCCACGTCGCGGTTGGAAATGCGCTCGGAGAGCACGCCCATGGCGACGCCGGCGGCGAGCGTGAAGCCGATCAGGCCCCACAGCGGCGCCAAGCCGATCAGGCCGGCGCCGGTCGCGCCGGCAAAACCGATATGCGAGAGCGCGTGGCCGGCGAAGGTCTGCCCGCGCATCACCAGAAAATAGCCGACAACGCCCGACACCACGGCGACGATGCCGGCGGCGGCGAAAGCATTGGTGATGAAGTCGTATTGGAACATGGCTCTTCCGTCGTCATTCCTCAATGATGATGTCCATGCCCATCGTCGTGATCATGATCGTGTTGGTGGGCGGAGACCTCGACGTCGCGGCCGCGCGACATGACGAAGATGTGCCCGTCGGCGCGCAGCACCTGGATGTCGGTGCCGTAGAGCCGCGACAGCACCGGCGTGGTGATCACTTCGTCCACGGTGCCGAGCACCGCCTGGCCGTTGCCGAGATAAAGCACGCGGTCGAGCGTGCCGAGCAACTGGTTGAGCTCGTGCGCGCTGAACATGACGGTGATGCCGCGCTCGCGGCAGGCCTTACGCACGACGTTGATCGCCTCTTCCTGGCGACGGGTATCGAGGCTGATCAGCGGCTCGTCGAGCAAGAGCAGTTTCGGCTCGCCGAGCAGCGTTTGCGCCAGCAACAGCCGCTGCCGCTCGCCGCCGGACATTTGCGAGAGCGGCCGCTGCGCGAGTTCGCGCGCGCCGACCGATTCGAGCGTTTGCTCGATCATGCTGCGGTCATGGCGCGTGAGCGAAGGCAGGCCCCAGCGCTCGCCCTTGAGCGATGAGCCGATGAAATCGAGGCCGCGTATGCGCAAGTCGGGCAGGACCGTGCGCACCTGCGGCAGATAGCCGATGGTGCGGTCGCCGCACTGCGGCGCGCGGCCGAACACGTGTAATTGTCCGGCGCTCGGCGACAACAGGCCGAGGATGGCGCGCATCAGCGTGGTCTTGCCGGCGCCGTTCGGCCCGAGCACGCCAATGAATTCGCCGGCGCGGATGGCAAAGCTCGCGTCGGCCAGCACGGTGCGCTGGCCGATCTTGAGCGTGACGCGGTCGAATTCAATGACGTTCACGTGGACAAGCTTGTCGTCGTTCCGGGATGGTCAAGGCGCGAGCGAACCCCAGAATCTACAGGTATTTGTGGCAATTTTCATCTGAATTCCAAGTAAGGATGCTGCCTGTCGCCCTGGAATAAGAAATTATTTCTTTTCAGGAAGACGGACCTCCCAGCGCCTTTTCGGTGGCGTTGATCTCGTCCAGCATCCAGTCCTGATAGCTCAGCCCGGGCGGGGCGGTTTCCCTCACGCCGACCACCGCAATGCTGTTGGCGCGCGCGAGCTCGACCAGGTGCTGCACGATCTTGCTCGAGGCCTGCTTGTTGTAGAACATCACGCGCACCTTGTGCTGCTTCAGGTCCTGCTCGAAGGCGGCGACGTCGCGCGCGCTCGGCTCGGTGTCGTTCATGACCGAAAGCTGAAAGCTTTCGTTGCGCATGGTGAGGCCAAGCGCCCCCGCCATGTAGCCGAACACCGGTTCGCTGGCGGTGACCGCGGCGCCGTTGTATTTGCCGCGGATCGCCGCGATTTTCTCATTCAGCGGCTTGAGCGAAGCCTCGAAGGCGTTAAGCCGCGCGTCATAATCCTTGGCATGGGCGGGATCCGCCTTGGCGAAAGCCGCGCTAAGCGCGCGGGCAACCACGGGCATGACCGAAGGCTGGTACCACAAATGCGGATTGTCGCCGGCTTTGTGGTGGGTCAGCGCCGCGACATTGATCACCAGGCGGCCGGCGCGCGGCGCGGCGCTCAGGAGCTTCTCCATCCAAGGGTCGTAGTCGGCGCCGTTAACGATGGCGACCTGCGCGCCCGCGATCTGCCGCACGATCCCGGGTGTAGTCTCGAACAGATGCGGGTCCTGGTCCGGATTGCTCATGATGCTGGTGACGGCGACACGGTCGCCGCCGATCTGGCGCGCGACGTCGCCGTAGAAATTCTCCGCCGCCACTATGGCAATCGTTCCGTCGGCGGCGCGGGCGGCCGGCGCGAGGGAAAACGTCGCGAGGGTGAGGAGGGCGGCGAATCTGCGGATGGGGGTCATGGGGCAACCCGGTCTGTATGAGGGGTACGCCACAATGTAACATTATAACATATCGCGGGGCAAGCGTGTTCGAGCGGCCCGGGAGCTGCGCTGGTGAGATCGCACACTTAATCCGAGTAGAATTTATTAAAGCAACTTTAATGATTAGGCCGCAATTTTACTGTCCGCAATTTGTGGTTCGATCAAACAATTGCCCCGGGGCGTGAAGAATTTCTGCCGAAGAGGGACGGCCGTGTCGCAAGCCCTGCAGATCATCGACGAGCTCGAAGTCGCGCTGAAGACCTCGTCCGCCGAACGGCACCTGTCGATCCTGAAAAGCGTCACCGGGCTTTTTCTCGCCGGGCACGACCGCATCACACAGGAAATCTCCTCGGTGTTCGACGGCGTTATGGTGCGCCTGATCGAGCATGTGGAAAGCCGTGCGCGCGTCGAGCTCAGCCGCGAGGTGGCGCCGCTTGCCAATGCGCCGGAAAACGTCATCCAGCGCTTGGCCGGCGACGACGACATTGCGGTCGCCGGGCCGGTGCTGGTGCAGTCGCCGCAACTCACCGACGAGACGCTGGTCGCCATCGCCGAGAGCAAGGGCCAGCCGCACTTGAGCAAAATCGCCGAACGCGTCGAGCTCAGTCCGCTGGTCACCGACGTCCTGGTCGACCGCGGCGATCACGAGGTCGTCAGCAAGGTCGCGGTCAACAGCGGCGCGCGCTTCTCCTCGACCGGCATGTCGATGCTGGCGATGCGGGCGGACGGCGACGGCGAGCTTACCGAGGCGATGACGCAACGCGCCGACATTTCGCCCGCGCTGTTCAAGCGGCTGCTCAGTCACGCGACCGAGGAGGCGCGCCAGCGCATGCTGGCCACGGCCGGCGCGGAGCAGCGCGAAGCGATCAACCGCGTGCTGGCGCAGATCGCCGCGCAGGCCGGCGGCACGACCGTGACGGCCAAGCAGTTCGCCGCCGCCGAGCGGCTGGT
>Ga0187771_10004315_pt1 | contig 10013 bp, 6 predicted proteins | sample 0116_SJ02_MP15_1_FD_133139 | JGI IMG/M metagenome (GOLD analysis project Ga0187771, IMG submission 133139) | Tropical peat soil microbial communities from peatlands in Department of Meta, Colombia - 0116_SJ02_MP15_10_MG | ecosystem: Environmental > Terrestrial > Soil > Wetlands > Peat | place... | reverse complement strand
GGCAATGACACGGTGATGTATCTCGAAGGCTCCGACCAGCACCGTGGCTGGTTTCAATCGTCGCTGCTCGAATCCTGCGGCACGCGCGGCCGCGCGCCCTTCGATATCGTCGTCACCCACGGCTTCACGCTCGACGAGCACGGGCGCAAAATGTCGAAGTCGCTCGGCAACGTCACCGCGCCGCAGGACGTGATCCGGCAAGCCGGCGCCGATATTTTGCGCATGTGGGTGTGCGCCGCCGATTATGCCGACGACCTGCGCATCGGGCCGGAAATCCTCAAAACCACCGTCGATACCTATCGCAAGCTGCGCAACACGCTGCGCTGGATGCTCGGCAATCTGGCGCATTTCGAAGCGGCCGACCGCACGCCCGCGGAAAAAATGCCGGAACTCGAACGGCTGATGCTGCACCGGCTGGCCGAACTCGATCCGCTGATCCGCCAGGCTTACGCGGATTTCGATTACAAGCGCATTTTCGCCGCGCTCAACGCGTTCATGACCGCGGATCTGTCGGCGTTCTATTTCGATATCCGCAAAGACGCGCTGTATTGCGATCCGTATTCGTCGACCACCCGCAAGGCCTGCCTCACCGTGCTCGATCAGCTGTTCCGCGCCACGGTGTGCTGGCTCGCGCCGATGCTGTGCTTTACCGCCGAGGAGGCGTGGCTGGCGCGCGATCCGGCGGCGCATTCGGTCCATCTCGAACTTTTTCCGCCGATCGCCGCCGAATGGCGCGACGAGGCGCTGGCCGAGAAATGGCGCAAATTGCGCAACGTGCGGCGCGTCGTCACCGGTGCGCTCGAACTGGAACGCGCCGCCAAGCGCATCGGCTCCTCGCTCGAAGCCCATCCCGTCGTTCACATCGCCGATCCCGGCCTGTTCGCCGCCGTGGTCGACGCCGATCTTGCCGAATTGTGCATCACCTCGGGCGCGGCGCTCATTGAAGGCGAAGGCCCGGTCGAGGCGTTTCGGCTGCCGGACGTGCCGGGCGTTGCCGTGGTTCCGCAGCGCGCGCAAGGGCGCAAATGCGCGCGCTCGTGGAAAATCTTGCCCGCCGTCGGGCTTGACCCGCAGTTTCCCGACGTGACTCCGCGCGATGCCCAGGCGCTGCGCGAATGGGATGCCATGCGCAAGGCGGCCGAGTAGGGGCGCGCGGTGGCGGAGGCGGCGCAAGGCAAGCCGGCCGGTTCTTATCTTTGGGGCCGGTTGAGCGCGTTCGGACTGGGCATTGCGGCGATTGCTTGCGTCGTCGATCAGGCGTCGAAGTTTTGGCTGTTGTTCGGCTTCGATCTGCAAAGCCGGTCGCCGGTTGAACTGACGCCGTTTGCCGAACTCCTGCTCACTTTCAACACCGGCATCAGCTACGGCCTGTTCCCGCAACAGGGCGCAATCGGGCCTTGGGCGCTCTTGGCCTTCAAAGTGGCGGCGGTGATCTTCCTGTGGGCTTGGCTCAGCCTAGCCTCGTCGCGGCTGACCGCGGCCGCGCTTGGCCTGATCATCGGCGGCGCCGTCGGCAACGCCATCGACCGGCTGCACTGGCCGGGGGTGATGGATTTCGTGCTGTTCCACATCGAAACAGCCACATTCAGCTTCCGCTGGTATGTGTTTAACCTCGCTGACGTGGCGATTGTTGCCGGTGTGGTGGGACTGCTGTATGAGTCGCTATTGCGTGGGGGTGCCGCAAAAGCGCCCTGATCGGGTATATAAAGCTGCCGTCGGGTGGTTTCAGACTTCCCCTGAAGCAGGGCATCGCCAAGGTTTGATGCAGGCGGGTCGGGTGAGGGCATGCCGCAGGATCGCAGAGCCGGCCTCTTGACTGTCGGCCCACGGTTTCGCCGGGTGAAAATCCATCGCTTTGCGCTCCTTGGCGCGGTGGCCGCGCTTGCCGTCTGCGGCGCCGGCGTCACCGCCCGGGCCGGTGACGCCGAAGGCACCAGCCAATCCTTCAGCGATAAGTTCTGGAACACGGTCGGTCTGCACAATCCGTTCGAGACGCAATACGAACTCAACTACAGCGAGCGCTCGCCGCTGGTGGTGCCGCCGACGCGCGATTTGCCGAAGCCGATAGCGCCGAACGCCAAACCGGCCTCCAATTGGCCCGCGGATCCCGAAATCATCAAGCGCCAGCGAGCCAAGGAAGATGAGAAAGTAAAGCCGCACCCCGAATGGGTGACCGAGTTGTCGCGTCCGCTGACCCCCGCCGAGCTCGGCGTCGGCCGGGCCAGTCCGGCCGTACCTGCCCCCGGCATTGGCGAACAGAGCTCGCCATCGGCGCTCGGTCAGCCGAAGAAAAACTTCTTCAACTTCGATTGGATGAATAGGGAAGAGTACGGCACTTTTACCGGCGAGCCGCCGCGCGTGAGCCTGACCGACCCGCCGCCCGGTTATGAAACGCCATCGCCGGATCAGCCCTACGGCATCGTGCCGGAGCACAAAGCGTACAAGCCGAAGACGCTCGGCGAGCGCATGGAGCCGGTGAAATAGGCTTTAGCATCGCGCGCGGGTGATGGCGTCCGACTCGAGGTGGACCGGCCGGCACCGCGAGGGTTCCTAGCTACCGTGTTAACGTTGAACGCTTTTCTGAAAGCCGCGCTCTTGTGCGCGGACCTGCGGAGGGGATGTGTTGTCGAAAATACTGATGCTGGTCCTGGCGCTCGCCGGTGCCGCCGCCGGCAGCGCGCGCGCCGCCGGCCCACAGGTTGCAGACTTCACCTTGGCCAACGGGCTTGAAGTCGTCGTCGTGCCCGATCATCGCGCGCCGGTCGTCACCCACATGATCTGGTACAAGGTCGGCGCCGCCGACGAGACGCCCGGCAAATCCGGGCTGGCGCATTTTCTCGAACATCTGATGTTCAAAGGTACCGCGAAGAATCCCGGCTCGACCTTCTCGCATCAGGTCACCGAGAGCGGCGGCCAGGAGAACGCCTTCACGGCCGGCGATTATACCGGCTTCTTTCAGCGCGTGCCGCGCGAGCACCTCAGGGAGGTGATGGCGTTCGAGGCCGATCGTATGACCGGTCTGGTCTTGACCGACGACGTCGTGCGGCCCGAGCTCAACGTCGTGCTCGAAGAACAGAACATGCGGGTGGCCAATAATCCGGCGGCCAGGCTCGGCGAGCAAATGGACGCCGCGCTCTACCTCAATCACCCCTACGGCCGGCCGGTGATCGGCTGGCGGCAGGAAATCGAGAAGCTCGACCGCGAAGACGCCTTGGCGTTTTACCGACGCTTCTATTCGCCGAACAACGCCATCGTCTTGGTCGCCGGCGACGTCACCGCCGACGCGGTCAAGGTCGACGCCGAGGCGACCTACGGCAAGGTTGCCGATCGCGGCCCGACCAATCCGCGGCAGCGGCCGATGGAGCCGGTGCAGGAAGCGCCGCGTACCGTCACGCTCGCCGATCCCCGCGTCGAGCAGCCGAGCGTCAGCCGCTACTATCTGGTGCCGTCGGAAACCACCTCGAAGCCCGGCGAGAGCGAGGCGCTCGACGTGCTCGCCCACGTGCTCGGCGGGGGCGAAGATTCCCGGCTGTACCGGACTTTGGTCGTCGACCAGGGCGTCGCGCTCAATGCCGGCGCCTTCTATGCCGGCACCGCCCTCGATTACGGCAGATTCGGCCTCTACGCTTCGCCGAAGCCAGGGGTGACGCTGCGCAACCTCGAGAACGGCATTGATGCGGTCTTGACCGATATTGTCGACCACGGCGTCACCGCCGACGAACTCGACCGTGCCAAGACCCGGCTGATCGCCGACGCCGTCTACGCCGAGGACAGTCAGGCAACGCTGGCGCGCTGGTACGGCGCGGCGCTGGCGACCGGACAGACCGTCGAGGCGGTCCGCACCTGGCCTGACCGCATCCGCGCCGTGACCGCGGACGCCGTGCAGCAAGCCGCCCGCAGCTATCTCGATCGCCGCCGTTCCGTGACCGGCTATCTCGTGCAAAGCCTGCAGCCACAGGAGAGCCATTCGTGAATGCTTTGGCGCCGAAACTGTCTTGTTCCGTCGTTCGCCCCGCCGCGGTTGCGGTCGCGGTGTTGTTGGCGTTTGCCGGGTCGGCACGTCCGGCGCACGCGACCACGATCGAGCGTGTGGTCAGTCCCGGCGGCATCGAGGCTTGGCTGGTGCATGAGCCGGCCGTGCCGCTGATCGCGGTCGACTTCGCCTTTGGCGGCGGCGCCGCGCAGGATCCCGCCGGCAAGGGGGGCACCGCCAATCTTGTGGCCTCGCTCCTCGACGAGGGCGCTGGCGATCTCGATTCCAAGACATTTGCCGAGCGACTCGGACGCAAGGCCATCGAAATGCATTTCGAGGCCGAACGCGACCATGTGCGCGGCGCAATGCGCACGTTGTCGGAAAACCGCGACGAGGCGTTCGATCTGCTTCGGCTTGCATTGACCGCGCCGCGCTTCGATGCGGCCGACGTCGAGCTTAATCGCGCGCAGATCCTCTCCTCGCTGCGCCGTCAGATGACGAACCCCGGCGACCTCGCTATGCGGCGCTGGTGGGAAACCGCCTTCGAGGGCCACCCCTATGGCCGGCCGGTGAGCGGCACGCCGGACTCGGTGCCGACCATCTCGATCGACGATCTTAAGGCCTATGCGCATCGGGTGCTGGCGCGGCAGAACGTCAAGATCGCCGTGGTCGGCGACATCGCCGCCGAAACCTTGAAACCGCTGCTTGACCGCGTGTTCGGCGCCTTACCGGAACAACCCGATCTCGCCCCGATTGCCAATGCGACGCCGCAGGGGCTGGGCCGCCGCATCGTCGTCAGTCTCGACGTGCCGCAGGCGGTGGTCGATTTCGGCGGTCCCGGCATCGCGCGCAAGGACCCGGATTTCATGGCCGCCTATCTGGTCAATCACATTCTCGGCGGCGGCTCGTCCGATTCGCGCTTGTATCAGGAGGTGCGCGAGAAGCGCGGCCTGGTCTATTCGGTCTCCGACAGCTTGGTTTGGCTCAATCATGCCGCGCTGTTTCTCGGCGCCACCGCCACGCGCGCCAACCGCACCGGCGAAACGCTCGATCTGATCGAGCAGGAGATCCATCGCCTCGCCGGAGAGGGACCGACGGCAGCCGAGCTCGCCGAGGCCAAGAGCTACATGAACAACTCGTTCGCGCTCAATCTCGACAGTTCGACCAAGATCGCCGCGCTGCTCGTGCAATTTGAGCTCGACGGGCTCGGCATCGACTATATCCAGCGCCGTGCGGCGATGATCGGTGCGGTGACGCTCGATGACGCCCGCCGCGTGGCCAAGCGGCTGCTCGACAACGGCCTGTTGGTCACCGTGGTCGGCAGGCCCGAGGGCGTCGCGTCGACGACGGCGAATTAGCGGAAACACGTCTGCCTCATCCGTGCTGATCGGACGCGCGCGGCTTCTTGCCGCGGCGAAGCCGTGGTCGTTGCGGCTAGCAACTGTGAGGTGCCGCATCAATTGATCATTACTAGAAATTGTGTATCAATAGCGATTGGCGACACGCCGTCCTGGCGCGTTGAATCGTGGGGGGAATTTATGGCTTCGGATAAAAAAGACATTCCGGCCTGCTTCGATCGGCCGGAACAGACCGCCGCGCGGCTTAAGGAAATGTTCGTCGAGATCGCGCAACGCCGGCGGATCGAGACCGGTCCAAGGCCGGCCGAGCGGGCGGTGTTCCGCAAGCTCCATGGCGTCGCCCACGGCAAACTCGTGGTCAATCCCAAGATTGACCGCAGTCTCAAGGTCGGAGTCTTCGCAAAAACAGGACCGCTCGAAACCTGGGTGCGCTTTTCCAGCGACACCGCGCCGACGGCGCCGGATCTGAAGTCGACTCTGGGCATCGGCATCAAAGTGTTCGGCATCGAAGGCAGGAACGCACTGGGCGAGATCGGCGATACCGCCGATTTCATCATGCAGAACCATCCGGTGTTCTTCGTCAACAATGCCCGAGAGATGGTGGAATTCACCTATGCCGGCGTCGTGCTTGGCGATTATCCGGGCTATCTCGCCAAGCATCCGAAGGTCGCGGAGATTCTCGACGCGATGGCCAAGATCGAAGGTAGCGCACTGACGGCAACCTATTGGGGCATCCTGCCGTTCAAGGCTGGCGAGCACATCGTCAAATACCGACTATGGCCGACAGCCAAGCCTGAGAACGTCGCCAATGCCGATCCGAATTATCTGGCTCTCGACTTGGCGGCGCGGCTCTCCCGCGGCGAATACAGCTTCGATTTCCAGGTCCAGCTCCGCACCGACCCCGAGAAGATGCCGCTCGACATGGCGTCGGTGCCATGGCCGAAACCCGAAGGGTCCGAGTCCGAAAAGTCCAGAGCGTCCAGAGAGTCCTGGACCAAGGTTGCGACGCTCACGCTGCCGAAACAAGACGTCAATAGTCGCGGCCAGGCCGACTACGGTCAGTCGCTCGCCTTCAATATCTTCCGGGTTCCGGAACAGCAGGCGCCGGTCGAGCAATCATCGATCGCTCAGGTCCGAAAGGTCGTCTATGCGGCGAGCGCCGATGCCCGCCATCAGGCCAATGGCGAGCCGCTCGCCGACAATCCGACGCCGCGCAAGGCAGAATCCCGGCCGCTGCCGAAGGACGATTGCATCGTCAAGGCGGTGATCTACCCGTCGATCGGCATCGCCAGAATAGGCAGCAGCGACGAATATTTCGTCGGCCCTGAAACGCCCGATCCGAAGCCGCCGGCGCATCCCGACAAAGTCTATCGCGACGGCGACCATGCCTTGAAGCGCCAGGCGGCGCGATTCCATATCTACGGCGTCAACGCCCGCGGCGAGATCGTGCGCGAACTCACTGGCGCCGACGATACAAAGATTGAATGGACAGTGCGGCTCGCCAATACCAAAGCCGCCTGGTACGGCTTTCAGCTGGCGATGGACATTCCCGAAGCCGCATCGGCGCCGCCGACCACCTTGCGCAATGCCAGCGTCACCGACCGTAGCCTGCTCTCGATCAGGCCGTCGGCTCAGCACGTCTCGGGCCGCAACGCGCGGCCGAAAAAGTTCGACGACGGCAAGTTCATTAACGACCGTCCGGAGCAGCCGAAGCAGATCCCGGTCTATCTCGGCGAAATCTTCACCGACGCCTCAGGTTGCCTCCTGGTTCTCGGCGGCAAGGGCGTGTCGAACTCTTACAATGGCAGCTGGGCGATCACGTTCGCCAATAACGAGGGCTGGTACGACGACACGTCGGACGGGCCCGTCACGGCCACGGTGAAGCTCGGCGGCTCCGATCTTGAAGTCGTGCCGTCTTGGGTGGTGGTGGCGCCGCCGAATTACGGGCCGCAGCAGAAATCGGTGCGCACGATGTGGGACTTGATGCGCGATGTCGCGATCACCGCCGGCATGCTGCCGGCGCCGCGAGAGCCCTCTTTCGCCCGCGACATTCTGCCGATCTTCCAACGCCTGAACGGCCTGCAATGGGTCAATGCGGGCTTTGCGGCCGGCTGGGGCTTTGGCGGCACCTTCGACATCACGACGCCGGAAGGCATCGCCAAGCTCAACGACCGCAGCCTTGCCAATCAGGAATGGCGCCGAACCATGGCCAAGCAGTTTCGGCATTTTGACGTTGATTCCTGGTCGCCGAAGCCGTGGCCCTGGCTTTACGGTGATGCCATGAGCATCCCGCCGGCGCCGACGCCGCGGCAATATTGCACGCTGAGCGATTGCCAGCTGGCGATGCTCGACCAATGGGGCGAGGGCGAATTCGCGGCCGATTACGACCCGAGCTACACGCCGCCGGCGACGCTCGACGAGGTGCCGCTCGCCGAACAGGGCGACACGCTCACCAAGGCCGCGCTCGATTTCTGCCTGGCGGATGCGTTCCATCCCGGCTGCGAGATGACTTGGCCGGTGCGCGCCAAGACCATGTACATGGCGCCGTTCCGCTTTCTGCATGCGCCCGACGGCTGGATCGAGCCGACGTTCGGCGAAGTGCTGACCAGCGACAATCTCACTATTCCGGACGGGCCGCTGTACGGCCAGTTGCCCGGCAGCATCACGCGCTGGATGGCGGTGCCCTGGCAGTGCGACACCGCAAGCTGTCGCTCCGGCTACGAACCGGCCTATGATCCCTATGTGCCGTCGTTCTGGCCGGCGCGGGTGCCGAACCAGGTTCTCACCAAAGAGAATTACGCCATCGTGATGGACAGGAAGCGGTCGCTGTCGGAGCGGAAAGCCGCCTTCGCTAATCGCGCCGCCTGGATCGCCCCGCTCGGCAATACCAGCTATACCGACCAGATCAACAATATGATCGACCATTTCGATCATCTCGGCGTCGTAATCAGCGTGCCGGGACCGGGAGACGCCGCGTTCCCGGCGCGGATCGAAATAGAGGACCTTCATGTCCCGATCGACGACGTGATGCGGCCGGGACCCAAGCCGAACATCCGGGGTAAGGCGAGGCGCGGTCTTCTCGCCGCGCCTGCGGCAGCCGGCACGACGATGTCGTTCCGCAGCCTGGGTCGCGGCGCCGGCGGCCAGAGTGGCGCGCCCGGCGTCTATCGCCCCATCGATATTTCGGGCATCGACAAATTCCGGCGGTTCCCGAACGGTCTGGCGGTGCGGTTCCGATAGCGATGATCGCGGCCGAGGTCGCGATCGTCGGCGCCGGCCCCGCCGGCGCTACCGCGGCGCTTAATCTCGCGCCCTATCGCTCGGTGGCTTTGATCGATCGTCGTGCCGCGCCGCAGTGGCGGATCGGCGAGAGTCTGCCGGGTGCCGCGCGACGGCTGCTTTCCGATATGGACCTATGGGACGATTTCTGCCGCGACGGCCACCGGCCGTGTCATGCATTCAGAAGCCTGTGGGGCGGCGGCGGAATCGCGACCCGCGAGACCATGCGCGATCCCGACGGGCCTGCCTGGCAGATCGATCGGGCACGGTTCGAAGCGCGGCTGCGCGCGGTTGCGGCAGCCCGCGGGGCAAGACTGTTGATGCCGGCAAGGCCGATCGCCGTCGTCGCCGACGGCCGCGGCTGGCGCCTGAGCCTCGATCATGATGGCGCCGCCGAGACGCTGACCTGCCGGCTGCTGATCGATGCCGGCGGCCGCGGCTCCCGGCTGTTGTCGGAGTTCGGCGCGGTCTGGCAGGCACGCGATCGACTGGTCTGCGCCTTCACGCGTTACGACGCCGCGCTGCTGCCGCCCGGCATCGTCCATATCGAGGCCGAGCCCGACGGCTGGTGGTACGCAACAGGACTCGCGGACGGTGCGACCGTCATCGCCTTTCACACCGACGCCGATCTGCCGGCGGCGCGCGCCGGCCGCAGTGTCATGGCCTTGGCCGAGCGTGTTTCCACCCGGCCCATGCTGGGCGCCTTGCTGCGCGGCCGTGCGGCGACAGTCGGCGCGGCCGGTTTCTGCGCCGCGCATAGCGGCCGGCTGGGCGACATCGCCGGGCCGAACTGGCTTGCCGTCGGCGATGCCGCCATGGCGTTCGATCCGCTCGCCGCGCAAGGGATTTATAACGCACTCTACACCGGGCTTGCCGGCGCCGAGGCGGCGCATCGCGCGCTGTCGGGCGATGCCGCGGCGCTCGGCGCTTACGCCGCCGAAATGAAGCCGGTCGCCGCCGTCTACGACGCTCATCTCGCCGCCTGGTACGGCACCGAGCGCCGCTTCGCCGATCGAGCGTTCTGGCGCCGGCGGCTCGGCGCCGCGTCGACCGAGCTCACGGACCGGCCGCGTCGCGATGCTGGCGTGGCGACGCCGGGCTGAGCGATTTCGCCGCCGCTCGATCCGCGCTACAAGCGACGTATGATCCGCGTCACCCCTCAGATCGAACTCGACGAGCGCGAGATTAAAGAAACCTTCGTGCGCGCCTCGGGGCCGGGCGGCCAGAACGTCAATAAGCTTTCGACCGCGGTGCAGCTGCGCTTCGACGTGCGGCATTCGCCGTCGCTGCCCGACGACGTGCGGGCGCGGCTGGAACGGTTTGCCGGCGCGCGGCTCACCCGCGACGGCGTGCTTGTCATCACCGCGCAGCGGCACCGCACCCAGGCGCGCAACCGTGCCGAT